>Ga0187827_10000456_pt1 | contig 64653 bp, 53 predicted proteins | sample ETNtaG_39_FD_167969 | JGI IMG/M metagenome (GOLD analysis project Ga0187827, IMG submission 167969) | Marine microbial and viral communities from oxygen minimum zone, Eastern Pacific Ocean - ETNP2014_SV_150_PacBio MetaG (Illumina Assembly) | ecosystem: Environmental > Aquatic > Marine > Hypoxic... | reverse complement strand
TCTGTTTATTACTATGATGGGAGTGGTACAGTCGTTGCCACTGTTGTACATGCAATTGATAAGGAATTGTTGAAAAAGCAGCAGGCGGAGCAAAAGAAAGGTTCTGAAGGAGGCGACGGGCAAGCTAAACCAGCTATATAACTAGTTGTCCGTAAATTATTGCTTCGACATGAAGAATACAAAAGGTGAAACTCTAGACTCAGCAGAGTTTTGCAAACACATTGATAGCAGTGAAGAATGGCTCATGGAGCGCATTTTATCCTATGCTATGGACCAAGAGTACACCATGTACACCTCTACGCTGAAAGAGGCTTGGAGGTTGTCTATTGTTGGCCTTTCCAAATCCCTTATCGATGCCATTGAAACGCACGGTCAAGTTCCAGAACTGCACCCATCAGAAAAATATTCCGATGACAGCATGTCACAGTTTGGGGTTTTGGAAGCCCGAAAACATAGGGCTAGAGGAATTGATCCAGGAATGTTCTTAGGACTATTCAAATATTATAAACAGACTTATCAAGACATGATTGAATGCGCACCATTCGATAATACTTATAAGCGCTGGTGTAAAAACAATTCGGACAGGTTTTTTGATCGGGTCGAAATTGCGTTTGTTCAAGAATGGATAGGCCTTGATAAACCAAACCAATTGACGGAACTGCAGTTAAAAAATAGAGATCTTAGTAATGAGAAAAATCGCTACCTTACCATTTTTGAGAGCATGGCTGACCCCGTAATTCTACTCGATAGCAAAGGGAAAATTGATAACTACAATCTTGCCTCCTCATCCATACTCAAAACCCAAGCTTACCCAGGCAGAAACTATTATAGTTCATCTAGCAAAGATAAGAGCAGCCCTGAGGATAGATTCTATAACGAAAGCGAAATCAAGGGAAGTAACATAACAGAACATTTTCCGCACTTATCCGACGATATAAATCACTTCATGAACTCTCTTGAGTCAGAAAATTCTATTAAAACAACTATAACAACTGACAAACAAGAAGAAAAAATTTTCCAGATGAAATTCTCAAAAATGTTAGACGTATCCCATAAATTTACAGGATTCGTCATTACTTTCATTGACATAACAACACATAACACTATTGAAAAAATGCTCAAAACGTCGAAGAAAGAACTTGAAGATCGTGTACAACAAAGAACCGGTGAACTGGAGAAGACAAATTACGAATTGCAACAGGAAGTAAGAGAGAGAAAACTTGTCGAAGATGCGCTTCGTGTGATTGTTGAAGGAACTTCATTCACCGAAGGTGATAACTTCTTCAGGTCTTTAGCGAGGAACATGGCAAATGCACTTAATACATCCATAGTCGTTGTTGCAGAGCTTGTTGATATCAAACAAAAACTTTGCAGGATTCTATCAATATGGAAAAATGACCACTATGAAGAAAACTTTGAGTTTCATTTCAACGGAATGCCATGCGAGCAACTCTATGAAACTAGCGAAATAACCTCCCATTCCACCAATCTAAGTTCACTTTATCCATATAATCAATACCTGGATGTTGGGAATGCCCAAGGTTATTTAAGCTATCCCCTGTTTGACTCCTCTAATCAGGTTATTATTGGGCATCTAAGTTTAATAGATACAAAACCAATACAAAGAGATAAGCATTTTGATTCCATAATGAAAATACTGGCTATGCGGGCCGGATCTGAGCTAGAACGTATAAAAGCGGATAGAGAAAAGGAAAACTTACATATGCGCTTGGCTCACGCTGAAAAACTCTCACTAATAGGCACATTTCTATCTGGCATAGCCCATGAGCTGAACAATCCTTTGGGGATTGTACTTGGGTTCTCGCAAAGAATGCGCAAAATCCACAACTTTGATAATGAAGTATCTACAGACCTAGAGATTATAGAAAACGAAGCGCATAGGGCATCTGAAATTGTAAAAAACTTATTAGAAGTTTCTAGAAAGCAAAAGCCTGCCAAATCTGTACTGGATGTTAATTCAATAGTCTTAAGTGCCTTAGGCGTACACGACCACCAAATAAAAAACGAAAAAATAAAACTGGAGATTTCCCTTTCGCAGGGTGCTTTAATGACAAATGGAAATGCAAACCAACTACGGCAAGTACTAACTAATGTAATCACAAACGCAACACAAGCAATTGCAGTTTCCAAAATTCGCAATGGGATACTGAGGTGTGTAACAGCCATACAAGAAGATGATATAAAAATTAGTATTTATAATAATGGTCCATCGATACCTGACGATTTAATCAGCAAGGTGTTTGATCCGTTTTTTACTTCCAGTGATAGTGGTGATGGCTTAGGCCTTGGTATGTATGTATCTCAAGGGATAATAGAGGACCATGGCGGAAGGATATTTGTCAATAATGTTCAAAATATTGGTGTTGAATTCCACATCACCCTCCCCGTATCCAAAAGTAATAGAGCTGAAGTTGGTTTTCAACCAGATGCACATGATATTAACCGAGATTTAAAAGCTTTAGTGGTAGATGATGAGCCGAACCTCCTCACTTGGCTGGAACGCACTATGGCCGATGTAGATATCAATGTAGACAAAGCAACTAACGGTTTAGAGGCAATAGCCTTACTAGAAAACCATGATTTTGACATAATTTTTTCTGATATAAAAATGCCCAAAATGAACGGCATTGAATTCATGAAATGGTTGTTTTCAAACAAACCAAACTATCTAAAGCGCCTTGTAATCACCACTGGAGTAATAGATGATACTATACGCGACTACTCTAAGCTTTACGGGTGCGAATATTTAATGAAGCCATTTACCGAAGAAAAAGTATTCGAAGTTTTAAAAAGAGCAACAAAGACCATCAAGTGACCTTTTAGCCGTATAACATAAATAAAAGGATTACTTTTTCAACATAGCAGGTCGATGACTTCAAAATTATTTGACAGCGAATTTAAACTCCTTTTATATCGGCAAACAATTTCTCGAGCCCTTCGTTCAATCCAATTGTAGGGTTGTATCCAAAATGCTTCCTTGCCTTGTTGATGGAGAAATAGTGACTCGTTGACAACTGTTGTGCAAGAAAGCGCGTCATTGGCGGCTCAGAAGATCTACCTAGGACATTGTAGGTGGCTTCTAGTACTGCACCAAAGAAATATGCAACCTTGTATGGAACTTTTTTTGTTGCTTGTGGCTTTCCGAGTCTTCTTAAAATATAGTTAATCCAATCCCAACAGTTAGTGGGTTTACCTTGAGTTATAAAATATGCTGATCCACATACAGGTGACCCAGCTTTTAAGGCATCACAAGCTTGTAAATGTGCCATTGCAGCGTTCTCAACATAAGTTGTGTCTATCATGTTGTTACCATCACCCACTATCATTAATCTACCTGAGTCGGCCTTCTCAATTAATCTGGGGATTAGGTTGGTGTCACCTGGACCCCATATAAGGTGGGGCCTTAAAGAACATGTGAGCAAACCATCTACCCCATTTGCAGCTAGTAACTCCCTCTCTGCAATGGCTTTAGTTAGTGGATAACTGGCTATGTAGCGTTCTGGGTAGCTAGCAGATTCATCCAATTCTTTATGTCCAAGACCATCAAAAACGACACTCGGCGAGCTCGTGTATATCAACTTGCTTACACCATTACGCTGACATGCTTGTAAGATGTTTCTTGTTCCAGTCACATTGGTTTCGTAGTAATCTTTTAAAGGTCCAAAAATGCCAACCTTACTCGCTACATGAAAAACAACATCAACGTTTGCCACGGTATTGTTAACAACGTTTATGTCTCTAATATCGCCTTTAACAACCTTGACTCCCTGCCCTTTAAATTCTATGTTGTCGCTTCTGCCAAGAATTGTTACCTCATCTCCACGTAAAACCAAGTCTCTAACAATATACCTTCCTAGAAATCCACCACCACCTGTCACAAGAACTTTCAAAACTCCCCCCCTGGCTCGCGTGTTTTAATCCTTTGATCAGCCCAAACTTTCAGTTTTTCTCGGAAAATTTTTGCATTATGCCTAACATCGGTTGGAAACTCTGGATAGAACAATATTATTTTAATGTGTTCGGTCTTTGGGTTAACAGAACCGATTTTTAACAACTCTTTACGGATATTGTCCCTAGTCCTTTTGTTAGCCTTTTTCTTAAGCTCAACAATAATAGCTGGCGTTTGGTTAGGCGCTACTCCCAAGCCTACCAGAGCACTACGTTTTACATCTTTATGAGTATTAAAAATGGCCTCGCACGGAATGGTGAACATTACTCCACGAGTTGTAATCACTCTTTGCTTAACTCTTCCACAGAACCAAAGACGTCCTTCGTCATCTAAGTACCCAGCATCACCCATTCTGTGCATTTTCAAAGCACTTTCTGCTTCAATTATCTTTGCTAAGGCGGTTTTTTCAGCCAGCTGGAAATATTCTTGAGTGACAATCGGACCGGAAACAACTATCTCGCCAATTTCCCCCGTTGGAACTGCAAGAGAATTATCCCAAGTCCTAATTGGTCCATCAATGATGTTTATTATCCTTACATGCATTCCATTTTGGGGTCGGCCAACACATGTGCCCGCTCCAATTCGGGTCATGGCAGCTGTTCTATCTAGAATTTCCCTTCCCGTAATATCACAGACTGGTAGTACCTCAGTAGCGCCAAATGGGGTGTGGGTTGATGCCCCAGGTGAAAGAATGTGGTTCAGCAGACTATCGTGAACTCTATCAGGAACCGGGGCACCAGCCATCAGCACTCGTGTCAGACTGGGTAGAGTGATGCCATTTGAGATGCAATATTCACAAATACTCCCCCACACCGTTGGAGAACCGAAACTAATACTAACTCCCTGCTTATTAATCTGGTTTACCGCAACTTTTGGATCGGACTTAGCTGGACTTGCATAGTCGATCTTAGGTATAACGGAACTCATTCCCATTGCTATTCCAAATAGAACAAACAGAGGGAAAATTGGATAATCTCGATCATCACTAGTAATGCTGTAATGTGCTTTAATCATTTCAATTTGCGCCTTGAATATACCATGTGTGTACACAACACCTTTTGCAGGACCTGTTGACCCTGTAGTAAATAATATTGCGGCAGTGTCACTTAACATCACATTTTCTGGGCCAACCTCATGGTCAGGAAGTTTTTGAAATTGCTTCGATGTCTTCCCACCCCAAAGCCAACGCCAACCAATAGTGACTTGTCTTTTTACCGAGCTGAAATAATGTGGATACATCACCCTAAGCAAATGTGCTAATGGCACGGCAATCATGGCATCTGGTTCGACTGATTCGACACAACTTAATAATGAGTTTTTACCCATCCCAGGGTCAATCAAAACGGGAACGGCTGTGATTTTAAACAATGCAAAAACAAAGGCTACAAACTCAAAGCCTGGCGGTATCATCAACAGTACCTTTGACCCCTTAGATATCCCAAGTGACTTTAAGCCATTCGAATATCGATTAGACTCGCTTTCAAGCTCAGCGAAAGTATAACTAGTGTGGATAACTTCACCATTGCGATTAACTGCTGTCGGTACCAACAGTGCAACTCGTTCAGGGAATTCTAATGCCTGTTGCCTTAATAAACCTGCCACATTATTTGAGTCATCCATGTCGATTTAGGAACTCCATCACCAGTGTGATAACTACTTCATTTTCATCCTCAACCACTAAGTGGCCTGCTTTCTCTAGTTTATGGGTTTCAGCATTTGGAAACCTTTCCCTCCATTCTGATAGGAATGAGAAATCAAAACACCAATCACGCATGCCCCAGATAATAGTCATAGGTTTATCAATCAATTTTGACAGATTTTTATCCACGCCAGACAAAATATTATGGCTTTGATCAGAAGAAATAATTGGAATATCTTGCACAAACCGCAGAATCGCAATACGGTTTTCCCAACTATCATATGGGGCTAAATAGCCCCTAATCACTGATTTATTAAATTTATTACGCTGTGCTGTCGCCATTCCCCACACTGTTGCTGCGTTAGCAAATCCATTGAAAGCTCTAACTATGACTGCTCCTACTAAAGGTAAACGACATAAACGTATTCTAAGCGGAATTCTGTCAAAAATAAAAGCAGCGGTATTAAACACAGTCAGGGATTTTATTTTTTCCACATTGTCGACGGCATAGCCAAAGCCTATTGCTCCTCCCCAGTCGTGAACTCCCATGGAGAATGAAACTATTTTGAGATGGTCTATTAGTTTCGATAAATTGGCTATGTGGGTTTTAAGGGTGTAGCTATAGTCCTGTGGTTTATCAGAAAGACCGCATCCCATATGATCAGGCACAACTACCCTATAATTATTTCCTAGAGCTTTAATCAATTCACGGTAGTAAAAAGACCAAGTGGGATTTCCGTGAAGCAATAAGACACAAGGGGCACTCTTATCCCCTTCGTCGATATAACTTAGTCTGTATCCGTCAATTTCAATGTAATTAGGCCTAAAAGGGTATTTTTGAGTTAAATCATTGAGCCATTCAGGTGGCCATGTAGAGGACATAGCCTACCATTGCAATCCCAGCATTAGGCAGTTGAGTCCCGACCCTATGCCCAAAAGAGCTGCCTTCTCTCCCTTCTTTGCAGGGTTTTCTTCAAGACCTTTTGCCATGGTAATAGGAAGTGATACAGACCCAATATTTCCCAGTTTTTCAACTGTGGAGTAATCCAGCGAAATATTTAGCCCGATAGACTCATAAAGCAGTTTACGATGAGCTACTCCAACTTGATGAGTAAATGACCTTGTTATATCATCTATACTCCAACCAATAACTTTCAGAAATCTATACCACGTTTTTTCTGCTAGGGCACAACCAGCATAAAGCAGTTGCTCAGAGTCTGTTTTCATAAAGGTAACTGAATCTCCATGTAACCCTTGATCCATATTGCTTTGGCACAGATGTACAGAATCAGTGTCACAACCGGCCACTCCACCAACCAATGCAGGGGCATCAGAAGCAATGTTCTTATGGCACAAAAGTATAGCTACAGCACCAGAGCCAATGGTTAGCGATGCTATCGCAGATTTCACGCTCTGTCGAGTAAGTGTTTTATCCTTTAGTAGGTGATCAATAGTTGTGTTTACCAAGCTTTCCCCCATCTCACCAGCAACAACAATTCCCATTTCAATCTGTTCTAACTCGATCATGTTTGCTATAGTTACCATGCCGTTCAAGACACCGAGGCAAGCATTTGATATATCAAATGTTAAAGCTGAATCTATGAGACCAAGGCCTTTATGAACAATGTTCGCTGTAGCAGGTTCTAAAAAGTCTCGGCTAACTGATGCATGAAAAATAGCACCTATTCGTGAACGGCTAAGCCCCGACTTTGCAATTGCAGCTTCGCCGGCTTTGATAGCAAACTGGCTTGGACACCCTTCACGATTCCAAAAGCGCCGCTCTCTTATCCCTGTCATCATTTCGAGCCTTCCTTCAGGCAATTTCAACCTTTTATAGACTGGTTTTAACCTATCTTCAAGATCAGCAGATTTCACCACATTTGGCGCCATCTCATACCCAATGCCTGCTAGTACCACATTTGTATAACGCATGAAATTTATCTTTGTAATAACGTTAGGGATATCAATTTCTTCCGTAAATTTCTAATTTTATATGCTTTTCTAATCATTGCAAAAACAAATGACCTATCTCTTATTTGTGACTCAAAACGACACAAAATTTATTATCTAACTCTCAGAAAATATAACTGACTCGAAAACTTCAAACCTAGCGTTAAGTTTCCAGTCATTTGAAGAAAGTCCAGCTTTTATTGACAACTGTGTCAGAGTCTGCGGAAGATTCCAGTTTTGCTCAATAGCGATTTGCGGCAGAAATAAAGCTTTAAAAGAATTTTTTAATATAACTATCCCATGCTTCCCAATTTCTATCTCTTTCCAAGATTCTACATGCATCGGTTTACTCAAAACTGATATTTCTATCTCGGTTCTTTCGAGTTCTTCCACTTGGAGTGGTGAAAATCTAATATCCTTGAATGCGGCTTCCACCGCAGCAATTGCCACTGTCTCCCACAACGGCTTTAATCCATACAAATACCCAACACAACCACGCAACTCTCCACTAGTATGTAACGATACAAATGCGCCGTCATACGCTTGGAGCCTATTTAGGTCATTTGGCGGCTTGATGGTTGTTTGTTCTCCATACAACTTTTCTTTAACAACCCTCCTCGCGAGGGAAAGTAACCATTTTTGTTCAATTCCAGATATATTAAAATCCATTCTCTAGGTTTAAATCGCACAATTCCTATTTGCTTTATTCATATAATACCTATTTATTCAAATGTTTTTTGAATAATGTTTTATCTTTTACTTGTTTTTTGTTATTTGCTTGCTACAATCAGTCTATGGTGTTTCGCTGCGAAGAGCCAGTGAGTATTTTTCTTTTAGCCACCATGAGTTGAAAGGATTTCGATTTAAGCCTAAGGTCCTGCTGACAAGTTGTAATATTATAATTTCGAAATCAGCAATAAAGTTATTTTAGAGTCCGTTGTATACAAAAGTTTAGAGGTAACATCTATGCCAATTAAATCAAATAATCCACGTGTTACAGAAGACTTTGATTTTGCCTCTGGTTTATCAAAAAGCCAGCTAATCGAAATAGACGCTTGCACCAGATGCGGTGCATGTTTGTCAGAATGTCCCATTCAAGATGCTACTGGAGACACCTCCATTTCACCACCAGACAAAATAGCAATGTTTCGTTCTTTTTTACAGCGTACCAAAGGTTTACAGGCTAAATTAATGGGCCCATCTAATATACCTGAAGAAGAATTGAAGCATTTTTCCCGTGCTCTTTGGGAGTGTACTACATGTGGTCGCTGCGGCGAAATGTGTGAAGCTGGCATTTTCAGCCAAAGGCTTTGGCCGTTTCTTCGTGCCAAAATGGTGGATATGGGATATGGGCCATGGGAGCCACAGAATATGATGGAGAAGGTCACACTTGAAACTGGAAACGTTTATAACCAGCCTGCTGAAAAAAGATATGACTGGTGGCCTGAGGATTGCCCAACTTACAAAGATCAGGCAGAGATTGCATATTATACTGGATGCACTACTGCGTATGAGTCACAACCTATGGCCATTGGCGATGTACGTATGCTGACCGCAGCTAAAATTGATTATATGATGCTCCCTCCCGAAAGAGAAATCTGCTGTGGATTTCCACTTTTTGCTTCTGGACAACACAAGATCATCCCCGATCTTGTAAGACCAGTTATCCAAGACTATAAAGATAAAGGGGTCAAAACCCTTATTTCATCCTGCCCTTGCTGCTGCAACATCATGACGCGCGACTGGCCTAGATACTGGGGGGGAGAGCTACCTTTTAAAATCAGGCACATGACCCAGTTCATCCTTGGTCGCGTTAAGGACGGTACAATTAAATTTAATAATCCGCTTAATGAAAAAATTGTATATGACGATCCTTGCTATTTGGCCCGTGGCGTTGGCATAACTGAAGAGCCGCGCGATATTCTTAAAGAACTTCCTGGTGTAGACTTGGCCGAATTTGAACAAAACAGGATGATGGCCAGATGCTGTGGAGCTGGAGGGGCTGTCAAAAAAGTGTTTAGTGAAAATGCTATTAAGATGGGTCGTATAGCTCTAGATGAGACCAAAGAGCTTGGTGCAAAAAAGTTGGTGCTATCATGTCCTGCCTGCTATCAAAAAGTTAACGAAGCTAACGAGGGTTATCTTTCCGACGAACTACAGGTAATTGATATTATGGAGTTGTGTTCGCAGCATCTTGAGCCCGGCAGTGATCCAACAGTTGATGAAACAGCTGACAGCGATAGCTAAACTTTACAAGATAGTTCGGATAAACTTAAACTCCTAACTTAGAAGAGAGAGAGAAAAAAAGACGATGAGTGCCTTTCTAGGACCAATTCATTACCAGCTTTTTAACAAAATAATATGCAGCGAAGATCGAAGTTTTGCCATTGCTAGCGCCATGGAAAAGTGTGGCAAAGACGCGGAAGTTATGTCCATTCTAACCGCTTACGGGGAAAAAATGGCAAACAAGGAGCTTGCTGATCTAGTGGGTGACAACTCTATACATAACTTTCTTTACGGGCTCATTACAAAAGTTGACCTTTTGGAGGCTCAACTCATTGGTGCAACAGATGATAGCAATTACCAGCAAATTCTGGATGCCGTGCAAGCTCACGGCAGCGTCCTTGGGCAAAAATTCAAAACCAATAAAGATATAAGCGCTGAAAATATATTCCAATTTGTCCGTGACTATTATCTTGAAGGCATGCCCTGTGATCCAGGTGCTGAGGTCAAGGAGCTTGACCAAAATAGACTTACCTTTAATCGGCGTTGCTGTAACCATATACCCAATTGGGAATACACTACTTGTTCCAACAGTAAAATGTGCACCATTCACAATACTTGGATCAAAGGGTTTATATCTGGGATTAGCGATACTGCTGAATACATTCTGCATAGTTCCATAGCGGATGGGGCCACAAAATGTACCGCTGAAATAAAACTTGGAAGCTGATCCTCAGATACACTACGTTGTTTTGCTCTGCTTTTGGAGTGTTTGGTAAATGGATGTAGTAGCTTATCTTGCTACCGCTATGGGTATAGCATGGGCATCTGGAATAAACCTTTACGCCACTGTTGCAGTACTTGGTGTGCTTGGCGCAACGGGCCATATGGAACTCCCTGCCGAGTTAACCGTTCTCACCAATGAAGCTGTTATTGGTGTTGCCATTTTTATGTATTTGGTGGAGTTCTTTGCTGATAAGATTCCTGGCGTAGACCTAGGCTGGGACACGATTCATACTTTTATCAGGATACCAGCAGGTGCCATTCTTGCTGCCAATCAGGTTGGTGAACTTAGCCAGGAGATACAAATAATTGCATTTTTGTTAGGTGGTATGGTAGCAGCATCGTCACACACCGTAAAAATGACCGGAAGGATAGTTGTAAACACTTCACCTGAACCATTTTCCAACTGGCTAACCTCTATAGGTGAAGACTTAGCAGCACTCGGTGCTCTGTGGCTTGCATTTAGCCACCCTTACGTTATGCTTGGGATCTTAGTTACATTTTTTGTCTTTGCTATGTGGATCACCCCAAAACTATTTAGCACAATAAAACTAGTGCTTAATAAGTTATCTAAAATGTTTAGCAATTAGCATAGGGTGTTATTGTAAATTTTCGTTCTCTTCCACTTGTTATTTTAAGCCGTGGTATCTTTGCTGCTGAATTTGCTCCCGTTTTCCCACTTGAAGCTTTTGGGCTTGCCGTCCCTCTATTATCACTTGAAGTTCAACACCCAAACTTCTTAGCAACAGAGTGAAGAATTAGAAACGAGCAGTTCAAATATACGCTGGTCTGCTGATTAGAGTATCCAGTTATACTCTTAGGAAACTTACTTTCTTTGACGCCCACTATATTCTGGAACGGAATCACCACAGATATATCTAACGAGTCGTTTAACCTGGTGGCAATAGCCAAACTCATTGTCGTACCAAACATAAATTACCACATTTTTACCTTTGGCTAACGTCGCAAGGCTATCCACAATACCAGTATAAACCGATTTTCCAAGATCGGAACTGACGACAGGACGAACCGTGAAATCAATCTGCTTGTGCAGTGGAGAGTGTATGGAAGTTTCCCTAAGGAAGTCATTTAACTCGTCACGGGCAACTGATTTGGAAAGAGTCAGGTTTAAAATCGCTAACGATACATTTGAGGTTGGGACGCGCACAGAGTTTCCGGTAAGTTTTCCTGTATATTCTGGCAGTACTTTTTCTACTGCTTTTGCAGCACCTGTAGTAGTTATAACCATGTTTAGTGGGGCAGACCTACCACGCCTTTCCGCTTTATGATAATTATCAAGGAGGTTCTGATCATTGGTATATGAATGAATAGTCTCTATGTGCCCAGCCTCTACTCCATACTGATCACTGATCACTTTTAATGTTGGTACAACTGCGTTAGTGGTACAACTAGCACATGACAAAATATCATCCTGGTAGTTGTCTTGGTGATTAATTCCAAAAACAACATTTGGGATGTCACCTTTGCCTGGAGCTGTTAAAACAACCTTTTTAACAGCTCCTTTTATGTGTTGAGTCAAGCCGCTCCTGTCACGCCAGACACCTGTATTATCAATCACCACTACATTCTCAAACCCATAAAAACTATAATCGATCTCACCAGGATGACTAGCAAAAATAAATTTAATCCTGTTGCCATTTACTATCAATTCTGAATCGTCAACATTTTCTTCAATGATCCCATCAAAAGCACCATGGATAGAATCATGCCTAAGTAGTTCGGCTCGCTTACTCAAGTCACTGGCACCTCCTACACCACGTACCACCACGGCTCGCACACGGAAAAAACGGGCTGCACCTGTTGTTGCGACAAGCAATCGCAACAAAACTCGCCCTATTCTGCCAAACCCATAAAGAACCACATCTTCTGGTCGTGCAGGACCTGTACCGGTTTCAAAAAATATACTTGGTAATTCGGAGCGGATGAACTGTTTTGAAGAGGGGAATTTGTCCAACATTTCTGTGTAAGCTAATACAAGAAGACCAAGGTCAATACGACAGAGCCCAAGGCCCATACTGCTGATATCGTGCAATAATGCGCTATAAAGTTTCACATCGAGTTTCTTGCGGGAGATAAGATCCCCTCTTTCAATACTTCTTAGTATTGAAAGAGGGGTCTCGTTTGTCTGAGTCTTTCCAAAAATTTTAATTTCGATACCCTGGCGATTAAATAGCTCCCCAATAACTGGTTCCATTTTATGTGCCAACAGCTCTCTATCGAGCCAATCCTCATGCGCTTTGTCGGTCATTTTTTTGATCCTTCTAATTCAGGTTTACATAGACATCCTACAAAGTTGTATTCTGTTAGTGAGTAACTATTAAGGATCCGCATCCTAAGCCAAGACTCTAATGTTATCTTTTCTTTTTGTGACTCCGGTTTTATCGAAATACTCCAAAATATAAATGGCAACCCTTCTCCCCACCCCGAGTATGTCGCGAAAACGGGCAGTCTCAACTGGACCATTTTGCCGAACTTCTTCTACCAACGCCAGTCTAGCCTGTTCAAGTGAGTTCTTGTGCAGTGTATAGTCTGGGGCAAGGCTAACCAAGTCGCCAGTCTGTCCAAGTATCCGCATCATCTTTTGTATTGTACCCTTGTCCATGTTTAGTTGTAGATACACCTTATCGGATTTTGGAGGGTTTTTGATTCCGCCTTCAAGGTATGCGTTTAGTATTGCACTTCTCAAAGTATCATCTGCGCCGCTAAATTCTGCTTCACGGCCTTTAAGCCTTATCACAGAACCACAGAATTCTAAGTTCCCTGTTGAAACCGCACGCCTAATCCAGTACCCAGAAAGCGCTCCTCCCAAAAATTCAAGTTCCGACATGGCAAGGCTGGACTCCTCAATCCCCAGAATAGTGGGGTTTTTCTTATGATACTCTGATACAGCTACATTTAGCTTCTCTACAGTCGCAGATCCTATTTCTTTATTAAATACATACGTGTTGCCTTTCCATTCAAATGAGCCAACAACACTATTAAGGCCTTTTAAAGATTTCTCTAGTCTACGCTTGCTCATGTTAAACATGCTCATTATCGAATTATGTGACTTACCCAAAGGAAATTCGTTTATAACTGCCAGAACACCACTCTCTTCCTTGCATAGTGCCTCCCACTTGGAAGAAACAGCCTTGAGTCTTCTACGCCCCAGTGGTTTGCCGCCAGGTTCGAGGATGATTCCACCACCGATAGTGTAACGGGCTGAGGACGAGCGGAGAACAAATCGGTCACCGTAGATCAAGTTAATGTTATCGGAGAATCTTATCTGGGCCACACACGCTTGGCCAGGCTCCAAACTTTTGTCGGACTCCAAAAATATTGAGCACAACGTCTCTGCTGTGTGCACATGGAGCAGATAACTTTTCCCATGAACAATCTTGAAAGGGGAGGCAAAGTGGCATACAACTTCTGCTGTGAATTGTTTAAATACATTATTAATAACAGGATGGCATAAAACCACTCCACGTCTAATCAAGTCGACGTTTAACCCCGCCACGTTTAGAGCCGCACGGGTTCCGGCCACACCATTTTCCACTGTAGTACCATAGCGTTGAACTCGCCTAACCCTAGCATTGCCACCCCCTGGGGATAAGACCAGCCTATCTTCAGGTAATACAGAACCGCTGAATATCGAGCCCGTAACAACAACCCCGTGGCCTTTAACACTAAAGACCCTGTCAATGGGCATTCTGAAGTATGCGTCAGGCCATGGTTCTCTTGCTTCACCAGACAAAGAAATAAGCGCATCCTTGACTTGATCAATACCTTTCGAAGTGACAACTGAACATGGTATTATTTCTGAGCCAACAAACGGTGTCCTCGCCAGCAAATTAGCCACATCAACCTGGGCGATTTCCAAGGTAGTTTCATCTACAAGGTCAATTTTGGTTAGCGCTACCACACATTTACTGACGCCTAAAATCTCTAGTATGGCAAGATGCTCTACGGTTTGAGGCATAACAGCGTCATCGGCCGCAACGACAAGCAGGGCAAGGTTTATACCAGTGGCACCAGCCAGCATATTATGAATAAATTTCTGATGTCCTGGAACGTCCACAATGCCGGCTATCCGACCATCTGGTAACATAAGCTTGGCAAAGCCTATATCGATGGTAATGCCACGCTTTTTCTCCTCATCTAGTCGGTCACAGTCAGTTCCGGTCAGAGCCTTTACAAGGCTAGTCTTGCCGTGGTCGATGTGACCGGCAGTGCCGATAATGCATTGAATAGGGTTCATAACCTAAGAGTATAGCTTATGTTACCAAACATTGGATGTATGTCTTTAGTCGACAACAACCAACAGTACACGAGCCAGATTGAATTTTTTGAAAAGTGTTTGACATTACTGGGTGTATGTCTTAAATTGTGTCCTCATTTCTGAACAGCGGGGTCGTAGTTCAGTTTGGTTAGAACGCCTGCCTGTCACGCAGGAGGTCGCGAGTTCGAGTCTCGTCGACCCCGCCATTTAAATAATTGACCTGACCTTTACTACCTATCAATTATGCCGCCTATAATTGATTTCATGATAGCAGTACACATTCCCCCAGTTTTTTTCTTCCGTGTTGTGTAACATCCTTGATTTTCGTTAAATTTTCGTATAATGTGAAAAACATTATTCACTGGTGGTTAGTAATGGGTTCTTTCGTACACCTTAATTGTCATTCCTGCTATTCTATGGGAGCGGGCGCTAGCTCACTTAACCAGCTTTTCTCAAAAGCAGCGCACTTTGGTATGCCGAGTCTTGCTATCACTGATACAAACGGCCTCCATGGTGCAATTTTAGCCCAAAAAGCCGGTGACGTACACGGTGTTAAAACAGTTATTGGCACGGTAATCGACCATCCGAGCAAAGTTGGATGGCCTTCGGCTCGATACGCTGTTCTTCTGGCACAGAACGAAAAAGGGTATAGAGAAATATGCCGCCTCGTGACCAGACGCCAGTTTGACCCTGATAATTTTTCGCTCCCGGGTATGGTTGCAGCGGTATCAGAACAGGTAATTGTAATCTCATCTGACCCCGAAACACTGAAGGCTTGCAGGCTTTTTGGCTCGCTCCAAAACCGATTTGCCGAACTCACCGATCATACCGAGCGTGGTAACTACAAACAGGTAATAACCACATTTCGCCTGGCAAAACGGCTTGGGTTTCCAACTGTTGCTACCAATAATGTTCACTTTGCCGATGAAACAGGCTACGCCACCCACAAACTTCTTACAGCGATTCGTACTAACCGTACTGTTGGGACACTACCACCTGGGGCATTAGCCTCACGGCATGCGTGGTTAAAACCAGCTGATCTGATGGAGTATCTATTTCGGGAGATCCCAGAAGCCACTGCAAACACTATAGAAATTTCCCAAAGGTGTAACTTTAGATTTGAGTTGGGTGTAAATCGCTTTCCCGTCTACAACTCACTGCCAGTTATTTCCGCAAAAGCAATGCTAGGTGAATTGGCCCGCGGTGGGCTTACACATCGCTACCAGTTTGCCACCACGGCGGCTACGGCGCGCCTTGAGTATGAGCTAGACATCATTGATCGGCTCGGTTTCAATGAATATTTTTTGATTGTCCGCGACATAGTTAATGAAGCAAAGCGTCTACAGATTCCAACCGTTGGGCGTGGCTCCGCTGCCAACTCGTTGGTCTGTTTTTGTCTCGGCATTACTGAAATCTGTCCACTAAAATATAACCTTTATTTTGAGCGGTTCCTAAACCCGGAAAGAAGGGACAAACCGGACATTGACCTTGATTTTCCGTGGAACCGAAGAGAGGAAATATTGCGGTTCATTTACAACCGTTATGGCGAGGCACAAGTGGCCATAATTGGAGCACATGTCACCTATCGTGGTAAAGGGGCTATCCGGGAAGTAGGCAAGGCGTTCGGTATGGGGGAAAAGGAATTGTCGTATTTGGCAAAACGGTTACCAAGCTATTGTGAACTCACAAAAATAGATGCCACTGTCAAAGAGGTACCAGAATTCCGCGGTTTACCACTAGAAAAAGAACCATACTACTCTATCATCCACTTTGCCAAAACAATTGAAGGTTTCCCTCGCTGTCTTTCTACCCATTGCAGCGGAATAGTTGTCACTCCTGAACCAATTGAAAGTTTTTCACCGTTGGAAAAGTCCGGTCGCGGTCTGGCCATCACCCAACTTGACATGTACGGCATCGATGATCTTGGCCTTGTAAAGATTGATATTTTAGGTCAGCGAGCCTTAGCGGTAGTCTCTGATGTGAGGGCGGAGATAGAAAAAGGATATGGTATCCATGTTAACTGGGATGAGGTCAAGCCGGTAGATGATGAAGCAACCAAACAGCGAATGAGAGATGGCGCGACAATGGGTTGTTTTTACATAGAGTCACCAGCTATGCGAGGACTTTTGCAAAAACTACTAATTGATGATTTCGAGACGTTGGTAGCGGCAAGCTCTATCATTCGTCCTGGAGTTTCCAATTCCGGAATGATGAAGGCGTACATCAACAGACACGTTAAAAAGGAAAAGCCGCATTATTTTCATCCCGTATTAAAAAAAATCTTAGAAGAGACTTACGGAGTAATGGTCTACCAAGAAGATGTAATGAAAGTACTTCATGCAATCGCAGGAATGAGCCTTGGTGAGGCAGATGCTCTTAGACGGTTAATGAGCAAGCGCAAGGGGTGCGATTCCATGCGATATCACAAAAATCGGTTCATTGATGGTGCTAAAAAAACTGGACTTGCTACCGACATTGCAGAAGAGGCTTGGCGGCAGATCGAAAGCTTCGGTAGTTATGCTTTTTGCAAAGCCCATAGTGCCTCGTTTGCTGTTGTATCGTGGCAAACAGCATACCTCAAGTCGCATTACCCGGCGGAATTCATGGCTGCAGTAATCGCTAACCATGGTGGGTTTTACACAACAAGTTCGTACATAGAGGAAGCGAGGCGAATGGGGATTGTTATCCTACCACCAGATGTAAACAGAAGCGACAAAGAATGCACAGCTGAGAAGGCAAATGGTTCGAAACAGGCAAATGCCATTCGGACAGGCCTCATCCATATAAAAGGACTTTCCCAAAAGAGCATTGCAACAATCCAAGAAAACCGACCTTACTTGTCACTAGGAGACTTTTTAAGCCGTGGGCAAGTCGCAATTGCGGAAGCAAAATCCCTTGCTGTGGTTGGAGCATTTGACTCATTTGGATACCCCCGACCTGCTCTCCTATCGGCGACGTTGGAAAGAGGAACCGGTCGATGCAACGAACCACGGCTCATTGACACGGAGCCACAATTGCCAGTGGCAAACCCCTACCCCTTTAAAGAACTGCTTAAATATGAGCATGAACTGTTGGGTTTTACCATTTGGGCACATCCATTAGCCATCTATCGGGACCAGTTACCTAAAGGCCTAACCACGGCTAACAACCTTTCACAGTATGTCGGCAAACGAATTACCCTGGTTGGTTGGCTAGTCCACAGTCAACGCACAAATACAGTTCGTGGTAGAACAATGAAATTCTTAACAATGGAAGATGAAACTGCCATTTACGAAGCAACTCTTTTCCCTCGTGCTTACCAGCAATGTGGACATCACCTTTCTGAGGATAATCACGGCCCATTCATAATCACTGGCAGTGTCCAAAATGTGGATGGCCATCTGCTTATAACAGGTGAAGAACTCACCATAGCGTAAACCCGAAATGTAATACTCATGAATATTCCAACCTACTAAACAGTGTGAAAGTATGTAGCAGATAACAATTAGGATGGGAATTAAGTAGACAAGGATTACAAACTCATGTAGTATTTCCCAAAGTTTCGGGCAGTTAAGTTATAGCTGAATGCAAGCAAGAAACCTCCCTTTGGTTTTCCTCAGTGTGCGACTAAGAGTTGGTTTTCCTCAGTGTGCGACTAAAAGGTCGATTTCACAACGGGCTCCCGAACCTTGTTTTATGGAAACTGTATTGTTAGAAATGTTAAAAAAGGATTAGTAACGACAATGAATATTTATGTTGGAAATCTGTCATTCTCGGTGACAGAAGATAGTCTACGAGAACTGTTTGAGGCTTATGGTGCTATTCATTCATGTAAGGTAGTCTCTGATCGTGAGACGGGGAGATCTCGTGGATTTGGATTCGTCGAAATGGAAAATGCTGATGCTGACGCAGCAATTAAAGCCCTCAACAACACAGAGCACGATGGTCGCGTGTTAAGGGTTAACCAGTCTGAGCCTAAGGGGTCTCGATCAGAGCGAAAACGCTGGTAGTAAATACCATCTGCGCGTTTTCTACAAAGCCGTTATAGGTTGACAGCCACTTGGTTGGCTTCTAGCTCCTACCTAAACGCCCTGAGCCTGAGGGCGTTGGTTAACACTGAAATGGAACTTAAACTCATGGCAGCGGCGGCAAAAACTGGTTTCAGCAGTGGTCCGCCAAGGAGAAAAAGTAAACCGGCGGCAATCGGAATCCCTATGCCGTTGTAGAAAAACGCCCAGAAAAGGTTTTGCTTAATGTTTTGCATAGTAGACCGACCCAATTGAAGTGCTTTTTCCACTCCCATTAAATCACTGTTCATTAAAACAATATCACCGGACTCCATCGCCACATCTGTCCCAGCTCCCATTGCTATGCCAAGGTTTGCCCTAGCAATGGCCGGTGCATCATTTATTCCATCGCCCACCATCGCTACCTTTCTTCCAGATTCTTGTAACTCGCGGACCTTAAGCTCCTTGTCCTGAGGCAGAACTCCAGCAATAACTCTGTCAATCCCAACTTCCTTGGCTACTGAAACTGCCACTGCGTTGTTGTCTCCTGTGATCATGATCGGTTCTATACCCATGGCCATGAGATTTGCTATGGCCTTCTTGCTGTTTGGCTTTATAGTGTCAGACATTGCAATAGCCGCACTTAACTTCCCGTCTACGGACATTAGTAGAGGGGTATGGCCGGATTCCACTATGTCTTTTAGGGTTTTTGCCGCAACGAGTCTATCCACATTGTGCGCATCAAGCAATTCAGGTTTTCCTATGTTTATTTCTTTACCTGCAACGTTCCCAACGATACCAAACCCCGGTACGTTTTTTATCTCACTAGCCATATTATAAGGGATATTTTTCTCCATTGCCGCATTTACAATTGCTTTCGACAGTGGGTGATCAGACCCGGCTTCAACTGATGCGGCAAGCGATAACAGCTGATCATCGTCCATTTGATTGAAGGTATGGAAAAAAACCATCGATGGTTTGCCTTCCGTTATAGTTCCTGTTTTATCAAAGATTACGGTATTTATTTTGTCTGTATTCTCAAGGGCTGCGGCATTTTTTATCAATATACCTAGTTCGGCCCCTCTCCCTGTTCCAACCATTATGGCAGTTGGAGTGGCAAGACCTAGAGCGCAGGGGCATGCAATAATAAGCACAGATATGAATATGGTAAGTGCAAACTCAAAGGATGCCCCACTGTAGAACCATGCCATAGCAGAAAGAATAGCCACAACAATAACAAATGGAACAAAGACCCCGGACACCCTGTCGGCCAATTTAGCGATGTGAGCTTTAGATCCTTGGGCATCTTCAACCATTTTAATTATTCTGGCAAGAGTTGTTTCCGAGCCAACATGGGTAGTCCGCATTCTTATGGCTCCCTCTCCATTTATTGTTCCTCCTATTAACAAATCCCCAGCCATTTTGTTTACTGGCATACTTTCGCCCGTCAACATTGATTCATCAATCGATGTCTCCCCCTTAATCAGCTCCCCATCTGTTGGTACCTTCTCACCAGGCCGAACCAATAGAGTGTCATTTAGATTAACATCTTCGAGTAATATTTCTTTCAGTTCATCAGCTTCAACTCGCGTTGCGGTTATAGGAGAGAGGCTTACAAGCTTTGAAATAGCAGAGGACATCTTCTGCATAGCTAAGTCTTCAATGAATTTTCCTAGAAGAACAAGGGTGATTATGAATCCAGCAGATTCAAAATATAAGTTGCTTACAAAGCCAGCTTCACCACCAAAAATTCTACTAATCCCGTACACAGAGTAAATTATCGCGGCTGATGTTCCGATGGTAACTAAAGTGTCCATGTTAGAACCGCCATGCAACACCGCCCTTATTCCTGACTTGTAAAACCCCCTACCAGCAAAAACTATTGGCAACGTTAACAAAAACTGTACCAAAGAAGCAGTTATGGCATTTGAGTTGGCATCAAGCATAATTGGTATACTTAACCCCACCATGGGACCCATCGTCAGAACACCCAAAGGAATTACAAACACTATGGCGAATGAAAGATTAAAAGAAGGACGGGTTAATTGTGGCGTGAAGCCAATAACGGGATCCTGAGTGTTAGTTAGCGGCTCGTAACCAGCTTTTATTATAATTTCCTTGATCTGTTGCAAACGTGTAATGGAAGTATCAAAAGTTACATGGGCTTTTTTTGTGCTTAGGTTTACAACGGCCTCCACAACGCCATCGAGTTCATCCAATGACCGCTCCACACGAGTTGAACAGGCAGCACAAGACATACCTTCTATGCGAATAACAACCGAGGCTTCAGTATTCACAACATTGTTACCTATATCAATCACTCCTTTTTTCTTATGCTGTTAGACAAATCTCGTTGTTCCTCCCAAACCGATTTCCCGCAACACGAGAACATGTGACTACCTATTATTACAACCGTATCCCCCCCCATGCAAGCTGATATGTTCGACTATGCTATGTTCAAATCAAAGAAATAGATTGTTTGCACACAACGTAACAAACGAGCAATCCTATAGGTTGCGAAATCGTATGGTGAAGTGTTTGGTACTTTATTATTAGTAATAAAAGGTAACTTCCAACCCGATAAAATCATCATCACGTAAGTAGTATAAAAAAACATCATCCTTTGGTGGGTCTGCGGTAATCCAGCCTTCCAAGGCAAGCTTGACACTGTCACCAATACGTCTGCTCATCCTAACACTTGCTAACTTGGAATGTGTATCTCTATCGTACGAAAATCCAGTTAGAATTTCAGTGCCCGCTTGATCATTCAGAACAAGCCGCAATCCAAACATGGCATCATTTTGGTTTAGGCTCATTCCATCTATCCCACGCTGGTCGTGTGCATACTCAACTATCATTCCCAAATCTGCATTAGGCAAAACAAACCCAATAAAAGTGTATTCAAATCCGCCAACCACTGCGTAAAACTCGGCAAGGCTACCCCAGCGATAGATTGCCTCTAGTTTGAGAAGCCATTCCCCCAATGCACCGGTAAGATCTATTCCTGCTTGCCGTATCTGTTCATAATAGGGAATTAACAAATCGGTTCCACTTGACGACATTAACTGAACCAAGTTGGGGTCACGGTTAGTTCCATTAAAAAAAGAAAGCCCCACATCAAAATCATCAAAAGTTATGTTCAGTCTGGTTGCATAGTCAACATGCTCTTGCTTAGCTTTATCCTCATACTGAGCATTATTAGTATCAACTACAAATGGGGCACGCAATCTACCCTCTTCCCCAGGAAAAGTTCTTTCCCGGAAATATGGTAGAACAAAAAAGTCTAGCGACATGGATTGGAACGGAATGGAAACATTGAGCATAGGCTGACCGAGCTTTTCAACGCCATCAATATTTTCTACGAGGTCAGTCTGATTAATTATATCAACAAGATGCACAAACTCCATCGCACCCCAAAATACTTTTCCCACTCCCAGTCGAGTTTCAAAACTCTCTGTCACCCATAGAAAGTTCAACTCGCGAATATCGTAATGTGATCGTTTGTTGTTATTGCTGTCGAACCGTGCAAAAGGAACGAAAGTAATACTCGATCCATTACCCCATTCATGATAAGCCTCTAATTGAATAGCAACTGACGCATCGTTATCTTTCTGGCCCATATACAAGTGATCGGATGGAAAATATCGCCCTTCTGGAGCAATATAACCGGTCAATCCTATTGCCATTACCGATTCATATCCAATAGCCAATATGATGAACAATGTAAAAACAAATACTTTTTTTAAACCCTGATAAAAGCTGTTTACATCACGCATGTCTAGGTCGCACTAAACATGGTTATTTAATCCGTTTTAGGCTATTTTTACTAAAATCTGAATCTTTGAGCCCGGTATTAAATCTATAGTTCATCCATCTAAGATCGGTGCTTTTACCGCTCTGGTGGTTGACCATTTTCATTTGCCCAGCTCTAAAATATTTATCAACATATTTGCCGTAATCGTAAAATGTAAGTGTTTTTAGGTGAGCATTCTTTCTGTCATAATACTCTACTTTCCAAGGACGAAGACTGTCTTTGTCTACCCAAGTTAACAGTCTGCTATATCCGGAATTTCTTCTATCAACTGGATAACTCTCAGACACATAGCAATCGTGATCGAAAAACTTCTCATCTCTCAACCATTTATAAGTATACTTCTCTACCTCTAGGCTTGAAAGATCTTCATATGCAAATTCACTGCCCATAAAAGATCCAGATTTGTTTCGAGAAGAAATTCGCTTAACCCTTTTCAGTGCAGGCAAGTAGAGCCATTGATCGTCTTGACCTTTCTTGTGAGAGTGGCTTAGAAAAACAGTGCCTCTAACATCTCTAGGGCTGTCGAATATGGATAATCCCTTCTCGCCATCATTTTTATTTTCGAGCCTTTTTATCCTGACCTGTCTCTCGCTCTCATCTCCATGCTTGTTTCTAAGAGTCATTACCATATCTGCGGTAAAATCGCCAAAACCATGATCGCGATTAGCCGCTTCCACAGCAAGCCTTAAACCTTTTTCCTCTACAGTTTCAGCACTTGCCACCATTGGTAGCAGAAGCAATACTACGCTTAGCGGCAGCATCAACCTTTTCATCCTTAACACCCTCCACTATCGTTAATTGTATGTTTATCCACCTTCATAAGTAAGGCTGGAAGAAATAGAAAGTCTATAATAAGTGCAATAGTAATAGTGATACCGGTGAGCAACCCCATCTCTGCGTTTACTTTAAATCCTGACGTGCTCAGCACCATAAATCCAACAACAAGGGCAAATGTAGTAATTATTAGAGCCACTCCCACAGTATTAAAAGAGTATCGAACAGCTTCCTCTGGTGTGGCGTCTGATTCTCTTCTAGCCCTTTGATACTTGCTCATGAAATGAACGGTATCATCAACCACAATACCTATGGTCATTGCGGCTATCACTGAAAGAGCCAACCCAGCCCTTCCTACCATCATACCCCATAAACCGAAACCCATTAAAGCTGGCAGCAAGTTTGGTATTAAACTTAATATCCCAAGCCGAAAAGAGCGGAGTGCTAAGATCATTATTATTGATATCAAGACAAGAGCCATTGCAGAACCACCTAGCATACTTTCTATGTTTCGTTTTGAAATATTAGCGAACATTATTGATAAGCCGGTACCATACGTAAACATGCTTTTCGGAGCATTATTTTGTAGCCATTGTCGAGCCCGATTATCCATTTCCCGTAGATCGCGTGATGTCATTCCCCTTAGAGTTACCACCATACGGGTAGATGATTTATCCACATTCACGTTGTTATTAATGTCTAGCCCAAAAGGCAAAGAAAGCTCGTAAAGCAAAAGGTACTGCGCGGAAAGCTCTCTGGATTCAGGAATAGTATAGAAAGAGTTGTCATCACCGTGCATGCTTTTGTTGAGCTTCTTATAGGTATCAGTGATGTTATAAGCTCTAATAACATTTGGCTGTTGTTCATACCACTTGGAAAAGTCCTCTACAACCTTTAGGTAATCAGGGTTATTTATTCCACCTTTCTCGCCAGAAGAGAGAGAGTACTCTATTACATCAAATCCAGTGAGTTCACTTTCCATAAAATCGGTAGCACGACGAAACTGGTACGACTCGTCAAAATACTCAATAAAATCATCGTTCATTTCGAGTTTAAAAACCCCAGCCGTTAGTAATATAGCAATTCCCAACATCCCCCAAAACAGAGGTCTATGTCGAGATATCACAAAACTGGCAAATTGCTCCATTTGCCACCTGGTTCTATTTTCACCCCATACTTTCATGGGCATGAAAGACATAATTGCCGGAAGAGTTAGGATACTGTAGAAAAATGCTGCCATTACTCCTACGGCTACAATGTTGCCCAAATCTCGGAATGGTGGTGCATCGGAGAAATTCATCGATAAAAAACCGATTGCAGTTGTAATACTGGTCAAAAATACTGGTTGCATGTTAATCCGTATGGACTCGCAAATGGCAAATTCTTGACTTCTACCTTTAGCAAGTTGCTGATAAGCTGTTACCAAAATATGCACACTATCGGCAATCGCTAGTGTAAGTATGATTGTTGGGGCCACAGCCGTCGGAGGTGTAAGTATAATACCTGCCCATCCTGCTGCACCTAAAGCTGTGGCAACAGAAAAGCCTATAACCAATAATGTGGCAAAGGCACCCGTAATTGAACGGATAGCTAACCATATTATAACCGTTAAACATAGATACATCAGCGGAAACAATGTAACAATGTCTCGCTGTGTGGCTTCTTTAAATGCGTTATCAATTATCATTGAACCAGATGTATAAATTGTAATATCTGGGTTTTTCTTCTCGAAGTCAGCCACTAGTTTACGGACAAATTTTGCTACCTTGCCAGACTCGCCCAACGTTTTCTCTGGCTTTGCAATTGTAACGTTTATCCCAGCCACATGACCCTTGTCCGAAATAACACGGTTAATGATAAGTGGATCTTTAAGGGCAATTTCTTTTATTTTGGCAATTTCAGCTTCCGATAGTGACTCAGCATTTTCGACAAGACTTTCAACTATTAAATCGTCATTATCTGCATAAGTGTTTTGATAATTTGTCAGGCTATCAACCCTACTTGAAAATGGAATCTGCCAAGAAAGCTCAGTAAGGTCTGCAATGGCTATTAGCGTGTTTTTTGTAAAAACATCACCATTCTTTGGAGCAATAGCGAACATCACATTATCGTTCTTGGTGTATATCGCTTCCTTACGTTCAAATGCAACTAGTTGAGGGTTCTCCTTACTAAAGAACACACGCAGATTATTGTCGAATGTAAGATTTTTTACGCCGAATGCGGTGATTACCAATACCATGGCACTTGCGATGAGGACCGCTGTACGATGCCTAAATATTACTGAGCCTAGTCTATCTTCAATAATCTTAATCGGCCTTAGCGTCATTGCTCTAATCTAAACACAGAAATGTCGTAGTAGAATTTATACATAAAAAAACCTTCGTTTTTATGTATAAATTACCGCATAATGCGTTAGCCGCAAACATAATCTGGCCCACACAAGTATATTGCATTTAGTGTACCTCGAACGGTTTACAATAAATTCTACTCTAACGATTGTAGGGCAAATGACAATTAATCAGGCAAATTATTATTGTACTTGACCTGTAATCCCGTTGGTGGTTAAATGCCAATTCCATTTTGCATAGCACATGACTGATATAATATCTGATAACGCGATGCAAGGGGATTTACTACTAATAGCCTATTTTGATTTTTGACAAAATTATGTTGAAACGGAGAATTGTTTGCAGGTAAAGGTAATCAATCAACAGGTTGACCACGCTTTAAAAGCTTTAAAACGACAACTTCTTAAAGATGGACTTTGGAAGGAACTAAAAAAGCGAAAGACCTATGAAAAGCCATCAGCTAAGAAAAAGCGGAAACAAAAAGAAGCACTTAAAAAACGCAGGAAAGCTTATAAGATGGGATACTAGCTTTGGTTTCCTTGGTTATTAAGAGAGTTTTTTTTGAACGGCAACTAACTGAATAGGCAAAGAATGTTTTTCTAGACTGTTCGATAACGTATGAAGAACAGTTCATTTGTTCCTGTTTATAGTTTAGGGTTCTGAGTAGTCGATAATGTTCGTCGGCACATGTAAGATTTCATTGTCAATTCATGGGGCTACTTCGCTTAAAATGAAGCGAAAAATTGTCAAAAGCCTTAAAGACAAAGTTAGATCACGTTTTAATGTGTCTATATCAGAAATTGCAAATCATGATATTTATCAGTCGTCCATATTGGGCGTATGTGTAGTATCTTCAGAACAAAGCCATGCCGATCGACAACTTCAAGCTGTTTTTAATTTTATTTCGCAAAACGCCACAGTGGATAATGTGTCAATGGAATACATGAGGCTATAGATCTACCGATGAAACGATTTAACCGAACCGACCGACTTTCGGAAGAAATTTTAAGGGAAGTTTCAACTGCGCTTCGGGAAGACCTAAAAGATCCAGGCATCGCTGGCATTGTCTCAGTAGTTAAAGTCACTCTATCAAAAGACCTTAGGCACGCCAACATCTTTGTTTCAGTCTACGGAGATGACGATAAAAGGAAAAAGACCTTGGAGGCTCTTATAAGAGGTGCTGGATTTTTACGCAGTCTCATTGGAAAACGAATGCGAATAAGATCTTCTCCCGAATTATCCTTCACCTTGGATAACTCCATAGAGCATAGTGTTCGTATAGGAAAACTGTTAAATAAAATTATGCCAAATGATGCTGATGTTGTGACAAATAAAGAGGATGATATTGGAAGTTGAAGGGTTTTTAAATATAAACAAGCCTGATGGCATAACCTCAGCAGAGGTTGTGCGAATAATAAAAAGAAATCTTAAAGTAAAAAAGATTGGTTACATCGGGACACTTGATCCTATTGCCAGAGGAGTGCTTGTGGTGGCAATGGGAAGGGCAACACGCTTCGTGCATTTTCTAGAAAAGCATAGTAAAGAGTATGAAGCAATCATGAGCTTAGGCTCAGAAACTGACACTCAAGACCGAACGGGGAAAATACTAAACGAGGCAGACCCTTCAAGTGTCACTGAGGCTGAGATTATTAAAGTCATGAGTAGCTATAAAGGGCAAACACTTCAAGTTCCACCAATGTATTCAGCAAAAAAAATTGATGGCAAACGGTTGTATGTACTAGCCCGTCAAGGTTTGAGTGTTAAAAGGGAAGCGCTCCCTATTAACGTGAGTGAAATCAAGTTCATTAGTAAAAGTAGCTCTGAGGTTCGTTTTATAGCTAAAGTTTCTGCTGGAGCTTACTTGCGCACACTCTGTCACGACATGGGACTTACACTTGGAGTTTATGCCCACTTAAAATGTCTTACAAGACTTCGCGCTGGCAATTTCCATTTAATTAAATCTATCGAACTTGATTCATTATCTTCTAGTGAAGGACTAGATGCCCAAGATGGCTTTCTAAGCATATCGGAAGGTCTTTCACACATGTCCAAGGCCATAGTAATTTCGCATGCTGAAGAGAGGGTAATAAATGGAATGCCTATCGGTGTGTCAGATATCCTAAAATACCAAGACAACAATGGAGAGTTACTGACTAGAATTCATGACAAAAATGGTCGTTTTTTTGGCGTTGGTATGGCAGAAGGACCACCGTTAGCTGGGTTTCCTTTTGGCTCTATAAAACCAAAAAGAGTTCTCACCTAGTTAAATCTTCTTTTTTAAATCCCAAAACATTAAACTGATTTTGATACGAACAAACATTATTTTATTATTGTTCGAAGTATAGCGAAAGTCGGTCGAGAGCTCTCCTAATGCCAATCAGTGCTATAAAACTTCCTATCTTTGGTCCAGTCGACTGCCCTAGCAACACCTGGTAGAGGTATTTAAACCATTCTTTCATTTCATAATCGTAGGATTTTGCAGTTTGGAATGCAATACTCTGAATCTGGTCAGCATCAAGATTACTTCCATTTATGGAAAGTTTCTTCAACGTTTCATAAAATTCACGCAACCCTTCGTCATGAGTTCCGTCAGGACTTTCTTCCACTTTGTTTGGCAGATAATACTCAGTATAGTAATGAATTACACCTTCAATCAGCTCGTCGTAATACTCAATGTTAGACTCAATCCTTGGCTGATATTTAAGCAAATAATTACGAACTAATCCATGGTCCGCTTCTCCAATAGCAAGGACAAGGTTATAAATCAGTGAGTAGGTAACAACATTTTCATGATCTATTGAACTTGCGTGGGTACCCTTGGAAAGCCGTTTGACAAACGTGACTGGAGAATATGTTTTCTTTTCTCCTTGCTTTGCCATAAGTTCTAGATAGCTATCCACTATCTTTGGTAGTATGGATAGTCCCATTCGTTTGGACTTTTGAGGTTTTACATACATAAAATGGATCAGAGAGTCAACTGGCGCATATTTAAGCCATTGATCGATGGAAATTCCATTGCCTATCTTTTTAGATATCTTGGCCCCTTGCTCATCGAGAAATAGTTCATATTTAAAAAGTTCGGGTGGTTTGCCTCCTATCTCACGCACCAACTTCGAAGATAAACGATTGGACTCCATTAAGTCTTCTCCGTGCATCTCGTAATCGACTTCCAAAGCAAACCAGCGTAGGGCCCAGTCAACTTTCCATCCAACTTTTGCTCCTCCATAAAGGATGCTAGTTTCACCTTTATATCCACAAGCATCATATCTGCCATCAAGAGAGTTGGCACAGGAATAGGAAATTGAATAATTGTCTTCGTTATATTTGGTGACTTGAGTCGAATATATTTTGCCACATTGCTGGCAAATAGGGAAAAATGGACTCCATGTTTCCCTCTTTGCCTCACTTATAGTTTTTGTGAAAAGTTCAGTTATTTCTACCCTCCTATTAAATACACGCCGAAGCCCTTCATTAAACACCCCCGATCGATACTTTTCCGTTGAGGATGCAAATTCGTACTCAAATCCAAATGAATCTAAAAACTCACGTAGTTTATTGTTCATATAGTGTGCAAAACTTTGCTCTTTACCAAAAGGGTCAGGTATGGAAGTAAGTGGTTTCCCCAAATGATCCTTTAGCATTTTAGCGTTAGGGAGATTAGAAGGAATGTCCCGCAACCCATCCAGATCATCAGAGAAAGAAACTAATTTAAACTTAACACTCGGAGCTAATATTCTCAAAGCCTGCAAAACAAAAGTAGTCCGTGCTACTTCACCAAAAGTACCAATATGCGGAAGACCAGATGGACCAAAACCGGTCTGGGCAATGACTTGGTTTTTACCAAGCTTTTCAAGTCGCTTTACGATACGCTCAGCCTCTTTAAAAGGCCATTCTTTAGACTGTGTCATTCTGGTTTAGCTCTAAACTATAATGGTTTCGATAGGAACTCTTAATCAAAGTTTTTCTGTAATTTCATCTGGGAAGCTAGTAGAGAAGGAAAAGCTTTTTACAGTTTCATCTATCTTGAAGATTAAATAAAGATTCTTAGTGTGCGTAGTGCCAATTGTGGGAGAATAGCTGTAGTTATAAATCCAGGTCTCGTCCCCATCATCTATCCCAGTCATATGTGGATGACCAAACCAAGCACGGATCTGAGCTTTAGTGGTGATGTCATTTTCTATCTGGCGTATCTTTTCAGTATTGAAGTTGTTACCGAATGAAATACATGCAACTGACGCTATAATTATAACAAAAGTTACTAACCACTTGTATTTATACATGGCCATTCTCCCTGTTTTCTTTTTATTATTTCAGCGGCTATTTCTAGTTCAATAGAAGAAGGCATAGACTCTTCAAATTCAATCTTATTTATTCGTTCAAATGCTTCAATTAGCGCTATACTGACATCAATTGATGTCACTGTCCAGCCAAGGGAGTCCTGAAGTGATCCAATTAAACCTTCTGCACTTTTCCTTGCTGACACCTCGCGCCAAAGAAAGCAATCTAGGTATCTATCCTTATCCATAACAAGAGGAATTGACCCATGTTGCAATGAAGCGTGTCGCATTCTCCGTTGCGCTCCAGCGGTTATTTTTACCCCACCGCATAATAGCTCATACCCCATTCTTGTACCAAAGCAAGCATCAGAGTTTGTATTAAAGTGTTGCTCCATGCTGGTGCCTGTGGAGTTCTGCGGCTGGTCAAACTGAGCCCCTATAGTCGACAGTCCTGCCATAATCACACTGCTTACATTGTTATATATTTGAGCAAGAGAGCCATAAAGGAGGCTTGTACTTGGCACTATCACTGCATATGTAAGCTCATTATCATGGAGTATCGCACGACCACCAGTTGGCCGCCTTACCAAATCTATTGTTTGCTCTGATAAGTAATTAAAGTTGATACCATCCAACTTTTGATATTTGCCTAGAGACAGTGCTGTTGGAGACCAGCCATAAAATCTTAAAACTGGTTTCCCTCCATGACTATTCATACACAACAGCAGTGCCTCATCTAGGGCCATGTTAAATTCACCGCTAAACGTGTCATTAGCAAGTAAGCGCCAACACTCTTTCATAATCTATCCCACTTTAACAGAGAAGAGCAAAGTTAACTTTCTGAAAGTATAACTATAACTAAAACTGTTGTATGCAGGGTGGAACAATGTAGAGAAGGTTGTGCAATATAGACTTAAGACGCTATTCTCTTCTATCCAGCAACATGTGAATCGATTGACCAAGTGATAAGGGATAACTATAATTCTCCGATGGGAATATCAGACTCAGACAAAGATAAAGTAGAAGCCGATCGCAAGCTTGTATTCCAAATATCCTCTAATAATGGAAAGGCGTGGGAGAGTTTTGTCGAGCGGTTTACTGACTGGGTTTTATATAAATCTAAAGAGTGGTGCATGGGGCATTGCCAATACTCTGCAGGGCAATATTTCTGCGGGTTGACTCATCTTTCCATGCAAAGAAAGGGTAAAACTATGGCCAGCACTTTGCCAGAATGCGATGAAGGAATGGATACGTACATCTGGTTATTCGAACAACTTAAGAGACGGGTCCAAAAATATTCTGGCAAAAACAAATGTTTATTGTCCACATTCGTATGGACAATTCTAAACTCTAGGGAACTCTACATTGACTGGTTAAGGTGGAAATATGGCAGAGTATTTTAGCCAATCAAAATTCAAGCGCTTACCAGTTGCCATTCAGGCCCTAGCAGAAAAAGAACGGGCTGTATTTGTAATGATGCGGATGAAACGAGATGAGCATTATATTGCACGTAAGTTGGATGTGTCACTCACAGAAGCCCGAAACCTGATATTCCAAGTGCGTGATATATTGGTAAAGGAAGGAATAATGGACTTAGTGCAAGACCCGGTTTTCTATCAACTAGACCATCCAATTAATGAAGAAAACCTCTCTGGCATGACCATGCAAATCTCCTGTTCAGAAATGGACCCTGCAGACAGAGTGGAATTGGATAGATTCTACAGGGTTTTGGAAAATTCCATATCTGAATTACCAAAAGATGGCAAAAGACTGTTAAATCTCTGGTTTAACCGCAACATGAAAGCAAAAGATATTCTGGCATTCTATAAAAAAATCGGTATATCAGTAAGTGATAAAAAGAAATTGGATCAGAGCACCGAACAAGATGTTTTCTATTCTATAGATAAGAATATCAAAAAACTGCTGGTTCTTGTCCGTAACAATATAAATAATAACGAAATGACGGGACTAACTGCATCCACACTTAAAGCAATTTTACAAGACTTGGGTGTGTAAAATGTTGTAATTCTCTAGGTTGTAACGAGAGTGCATTATTAATTTAAAACCAGTTACAACAGCACAATGCATTGGTTCCATTCGGACAGCTTAGTTATGTTAGGATGGCATGGGTATTTAGGATGACACACGTTGAATTGATAGAATTGATCACTTTTACCGATCCTTCTTTGGATAAAAGCAAACGAGAATCGGTTGCTCAGCATCTGAATATTTGCCCCGAATGTAGAGCCAAGTTGATTTCTTTTAACATATTCAAAAATAGTTTTGTGAAGTTAACTCATCGATTTGATACTTTTCAACTTACAGAAAGCTGTGTTCCTGAAGGACTCATGGGGAGTTGCTTAGCTGGTCAACTGAGCCAATTAGAGTTTGAAAAGTTTTCAAACCACATAATCGAATGCGACATTTGTTTTGAGAGGGCAGCCTTTTTCTCAGAATCTGAAAATAATATGACCGAAGCCGTACCACATATGGACAAAACACCTGAAAGGTTTTTAAGGGCAGTAGTTCCTTCAAAAAAGAATCTCCAACCATCGCAAGCGAGGCCTACTCCTTCAATTAGTAGGACAATTTGGGGCTGGATATCTTCTCCAGTACATGCATATGCTGTTGCTGTATCAATGCTGGTGCTCATATTTATTTTAGCTCCAAACAATACGAACAGGATACTAGATTTAAACTCTGCAAATGAGTTCATCATATATAAGTCACCTACAACACCGCGGCTTTCATTTGGGTTTTCTGACGCAAGTCAGAAGGTAGGATCACAAGCTGCAGGTCTTGTAGTTGTTGCTAAACCAAACAATAAGGTGCACTTCAGCTGGAACACACTTGAGAAAGCGGATGAATACCAATTTATATTACAAGAGATCAACACATCTGGCCCAAAGAAGATTTATGACATTAAAACACCTTCAAGTTTTGTCGAGATTGACCTCAACAGTATTACTCCTGGAAAAGCGTACCGCTGGATAGTCACAGGTTCAATTGGTGCAGGTAAGCTTTTCGCAACAAAAGGCCAATTTACACTTACAAATTAACTTTTTGCTTTAAAGCCTAAGTCCCAGATCAAAGCTATCGGTGCTGGTGTTATAAAAATTGGTTTTGGTCACTGCTGATCGGCTGCCTGTGCGATATCTCTAAACGAGTATTGCTCGAGCCACAAAAACAGTAGGCCAGGAATTGTCTGCATAACAAACATTACAACATGTATTACCAGTGCCATAGAAAGTGCAAGTTCGGCATCCACCCCATAAAACATCAGTCCAGCAATAGTAGCGGCGTGATACACGCCAATAAATCCAGGTCCAGATGGTATCATTACACCAAACATCTGAACCATTAGAACCACAAAACATGCAGAAAACGGCAGTTCCTGCCCAAATGCAAGGAAAAAAAAGTAGTTATATGGACCTGCCAAACCCCAAATAACAAAGCTCCACAGAATAACATTTCGTAAATGATGACCATAATTAAGTGAATCGAACCCTTGTCTGAACGAACCCAGAATTTTCGTTAGCTTCGTACTATTTTTATCTGGCAATAATCTAAGCATAAAATCAATAACCCAGACAACGATTCTAACCTGTTTATAGAATGACAGCATGCCTACAAAAAACGCTATGAAAAAGAAAGATGCCGACAAACCAGCCAGCTTCAGGTTAGACCAAAACTCAGATTCGCCAGGTGGGCTAGCAAACAGAAAAATAAGTGCGACCATAACCACGACAGATAGCCCATCAAACGCCCTCTCTATCACCACTGTACCGAGCGAGGTACTCTTTGCAATATTCTCTCGCTTAGCTAAAATGTAAGCCCTAACCAATTCACCTAACCTAGCTGGTAATACCATATTAGCCATAAAGCCTATACATAGAGCTGAGACGGCACTCTTACGTGTGATTTTCTTAGTTGGAATGATAAATTCTCTCCACCGCACTCCCCTCAATATCAAAATGGCCAAGTTTATGATGGCAGCTGGTATAATCCAAGTGTAGTCTGCAACGGAAAGTGCACCCCATACTTCACCAAAGTCCATTTTTATAACAGCCCAGCAAACAAACAAAATACTAATTAACCACCCGACCCATATGGTAGTATTATGATTTTTACTTCTCATTGGCATTAGGTAATCCTTGGATCAACACAGTGATCGGAGAGACGATATTCATCAAGGATTTCTCGTGTTTTGTTAACATCTCTTGCTATCTGGGACTTAAGCTCTTCGACGCCATTAAAAGATTTTTCATCCCTTAACCTATCAACGAAGTACAACTCTAACTCTGATCCATAAAAATCGCCCTCGAAATCAAGTATGTGCACCTCAACTATCAGATCATCACGATTAAACGTTGGGTTATACCCGATGTTTGCTACTCCATCTAATAGCTTGATTGTATCGGCTGCACGAACATATACGGAATAGACTCCAACAGCTGGTATTACTTCGAATGGTGTATCTAGATTTGCAGTAGGAAAGCCGAGACTCTTCCCTCTCTTATATCCGCTTACAACCCTTCCATCTATGGAATAGCACCTGTTAAGCAAGTTGTTTGCTGAAGCCACTTCCCCTCTGCTCAAGAGATTCCTAATTAGCGTTGAAGATACTCGTTTGTCATTCATCACAACCGGTTCCACCACCTCGAGCCTAAAGCCTAGCTCTCTACCCATCTTGTGAAGATATTCTATTGAGCCTGCCCTACCCTGCCCAAATGAATAGTCATGTCCCACAATAACTGTCTCAGGCTTAAGTCCGTTGTAGATCTTCATGGCAAAGTCGCGAGGGTGTAAACTTGCAAAAGCTCTTGTGAAGTCGGCGCACACAACCATATCTATCCCATATGACGCGATAAGTTCCATCTTCTTTTTAAAGCTACAAAGCAGGCTGAGGCTGTGTTCAGGAGCAAGTATCTTTAGTGGATGTGGATCAAACGTGTATACAACAGAAGTTCCATCAAGCTTTTCGGCTCTTGATAATACCTGCTTAAATATAGCTTGGTGTCCCACATGGGTACCGTCAAAATTCCCAAGGGTCACGATCGGTATTTTGGGCGGTGTGGAGATGTTGCGAAGCCCACGAACAATTTTCATTAAACCGCCGTCTTAACTGCCTAAAAAGTTTGGAGAAATTATAAACCTAATCGAGCTAATTATCCATCCCACAAAGTAATTTTCACCTTTGGGTTATTACAAATACCGATCTTTACACATGGCCAAATTGGTGTTACCTTGAGTAACATGAACTATTATATAGTCTTTTAATCAATTCTAGAAAGTTGGGAAATGCGCAATCACTTATTTTTCTTTTCAACAGATGTACATGCCAGTCCTTTTGATGTAAACATCGGCTTAGATGCTGGTTACGACGTTGTAATACCTTTTACGAATGTGACGGAAGCCGAAACAGAGGCCCTCACACACGACATCATATTTTCACGCGGTCCAAAAGGTACCGTACATTCTGGAATTTTTGTGGGTGGATCGGATATGGAGTTGGTGGAAAACATTGTAAAGAAGGCACACGATAGCATATTTGAACCGTTTACAGTCTCGATTTTTTCCGATCCAAAGGGTGCTTACACTACTGCTGCAGCACTTGTAGCAAAAGTAAAAAAAGCAGTAGGGGAACTAGCAGGAGCAAAAGTGATAATTTTTGGCGGTACCGGACCAGTCGGAGGTATTGCTGCAGTTTTAGCCGCCAAAGAAGCCGCAAAAGTTACAATCGTTACCTCTCGCGATAAAACTGCTGGTGAAACCGCTGCTAAAAAAATCTCTAAACAGCATAATGTTTCAATTTTAGGTGAGGCAGCCAAAGCTGAAAAAGAACGACTTGCATTAATGAAAAATGCTGATATTGCAATTGCCACAGTAAAGGCTGGGGTTCAAGTGGTCTCGAGTGAGATGCTCGAGACTCTTAAAGGAGATAAAAAAATTATAGCTGATGTCAACGCAGTACCACCATCTGGTTTTGGAGGACTGGAGCCACATGATGACATGAAAGCAATTTCAAGTAATATCTATGGCATAGGAGCGTTGGCCATTGGAGTTGTAAAATACAAGGTTGAAGTAGAAATATTTAAGGCAATGCAATCAAATAAAATTGTTGCTGACTACAATATGGCTTATGAGATCGCTCAAACCTTGGCCTGATCCCACACCGGTTGATAGTGAAATTCTTGGGACGCTACAGCGTGGCGTAGTGGAATATGACGAATCGGTTGTCATTTCAGTATGTGAGACCGTAATTCAGCGTCGTATGGATGCCTACATGGCAATATTTGAAGGTCTGGTAGCAGGGATGAGTGCGGTTGGGGAACTCTTTGACAAACAGGAATATTTCGTGCCAGAACTCCTCATGTGTGCAGACACACTTTATGCTGGTCTTACAATTTTAGAACCACACGTAAAAAACGGTATGGAAAATAGTGACAAATCCGACACGGTGATATTTGGAACTACTGAAGGTGATATCCATGATATAGGAAAAAATTTGGTCAGCATGGTATTCGATACCGCTGGTTTTAACGTCCTAGATCTAGGCAAGGATGTTCCAATAAAAAGGTTTGTAAAGGAAGCCAAGCTTCCTAACGTTAGATTAATCTGTCTGTCAATAATGATGACAACTTGCTTGCCGAGACTTAAAGAACTTGTCTCAGAACTGCGTAAGGCAGCACCTAAAACAATAATCATGGTGGGGGGTGCCATAGTTAGTGATTCCACATTTAAATTCAGTGGGGCTGACGCAACCGCCCCCGACGCTCACACTGCTCTCCGCGAAGCAATCAGAACCTTAAGCACTACAGTCAATATCGGCAGCTATGAATCATGAATCGTACAGTTTCACTTACACAAAACTCTCTAATAGAAACACTCGCAAAGTACATTGGGATTAAAGAAGCGAGACAAGTGATGAGCACGGTTTTTGTGGAGCTAGACATTGATGCTAACAAAAATCTAACGCAAAAAAATTTCGAAACCCTTGTTGGGGTGATTGAAAAGCGTTTGGGTACAGAAGTAGGTAAGGCAATGGCAAGGGCGGTTATAACCGATGGGCTAGAGATAAAACAGGAAGATATTGGGCGATTTTACCAATCATTCAATAGAATGCGCCGCCAGCTCATTGAAAGGCAGCACCGTGCACATAATCTTAATGAAGAACTAACAAGGCTAAAGGAACTCTATGAGAATGTAAGCGATTCAATACCTATAGGACTTTGTTCAATGGATATGGAGCTTAAAGTAACTGCATGGAATAAGGCCATGGAAAGCCTAACAAATATAAGGTCCAAAGATGCTGTTAATTCCGCTGCATTAGACTTGTTGCCAGAATACAAGTCACTAATTACTCAAGCGCTTCATAAAAAAAATATTATTAGAGATAGAAAATTCATTCGCATTCTCGATAGTGGAAACAAAAAGTTCGAAAGTGTGACGGTAAGTCCTTTAAAAGACAACTATGAAATTATGCGTGGACTAGTCGTTTCAGTGCAAGACGTGACCAAGAGCATAGAGCTTGAAGAACAAATGATCCGGGCAGAAAAACTTGCATCTGTTGGTCTACTAGCCGCCGGCGTAGCACATGAAGTTGGAAATCCTCTAACATCAATTTCCATTCTAGTCCAGGAACTTGTTGCAAATGGAAAAGTTACAAGTGATAAAGATTTTCACTCAGAGGCATTGACCCTTATTGGCCATCACATAAAAAGAATTACATCCATATTGAACAACTTGGTCGACTACTCCAGGATGAAAGACTCAGGCATGGTTGCATGCTCCTTACATGAAATAGTTGAAAAAGCTGCCCCTTTGCTAAAGCTTGGAGAGAAAGGAGCAAGTGTAAAGCTCCAGATAGAGATCCCAGAAAACCTACCAGAAATCCGTTGCAATCCAGACCAGATTCAGCAAGTCTTGGTGAACCTATTATTCAATGCGGCTGATGCCATTATGCTTCAGGGCAGCATATTGCTGTCCGTGTCATTTTCTAACCCATTATATGTAACTATTTCCATAAAAGATTCTGGATGTGGTATGAGCGATGAAGTGTTACGTCAAGCCTTTAATCCATTTTTCACAACAAAGCCCATAGGAAAAGGAACTGGTCTTGGGTTGTACGTTTGTTACAACATACTAGAAAATCAGAACAGTAAACTCATTATAAATAGTAACCCTGGCAAAGGGACAGAAGTAAAGTTTGACCTGGAGGTAGCATGAACAGTTTAATCTCAACAATTTTTACTAGGTAATCTTATATGTATAAGCCTCGTATATTAATTGTAGATGATGAAACAACCATCTGCAATGTACTTAAAAGGGTACTTGAAAAAGAGGGTTATGATGTGGACGTAAGTCACGATGGAAAAACTGCCGTAACCATTGTCACAGACAACTTTTATGATTTGGTGCTAACAGACCTTAAAATGCCTGGCATAGATGGATTAGAAGCACTAAAACAAATCAAGCTAGCAAAACCAGACACTATTGTTTTCATAATGACAAATTATTCATCTGTTGAAACAGCAGTTGAGGCAATGAAGCATGGTGCAGATGAATACATCATTAAACCATTTATAAACGATGAAATAATAATATCTGTAAAAAATGCCCTACAACAAAGCAGGTTAGTTAGAGAAAACCGCTTATTAAAGGATGAACTAGCCAAAACCGTAAGTTCAAACGGTATTATAGGGTCATGCGAAAAAATGAATGCAGTTTATAAACTAATTAGTAAAGTTGCTCCAACAGATTCTTCTGTTTTAATCATAGGTGAGAGCGGTACTGGAAAAGAACTCGTGGCAAGGGCAATTCATCAACAATCTAAAAGAAGTCAGGAACCATTTGTAGCAATTAATTGTGGTGCACTACCCTCAGAACTACTTGAATCGGAGTTGTTTGGACATATTAAAGGAGCTTTTACAGGTGCGATATCCAACAAATCTGGTCTATTTCAAGAAGCCCGTGGAGGAACAATTTTCTTTGACGAAATAGGCGAGTTACCTTTAGAACTGCAGGTCAAAATGCTAAGGGCACTCCAAGAACACGAAATTAGGCCCGTTGGATCAAGCAAAACTTTTAAATGCGATGTCAGGGTGATTACGGCAACTAGTAAGAAGCTAAAAGATGAAGTTAACGAAAAGACATTTAGGGAAGATCTGTACTATCGCATCAATGTAATCACAGTTGAACTCCCACCACTTCGGAAACGAGAAAGTGATATTGAAAAGCTTGCAAATCACTTTTTCCAACATTATGCCCCAAAGATAAACAAAGCAGTGACTATCATACAAGCAGACACTATGAAGCTCTTAAACAATTACAATTGGCCTGGCAACGTTAGGGAACTTGAAAACATTATTGAACGTGCCCTTATATTAGAAGAGACAGACCAGCTTACGCCTATATCGCTACCAGGTAAATTAATTCATCCTGACGAGGAAATACAAGTTGATGGTATTGAAAATAATCTTTCCATTGATGAGTACATAAAAAGATTTATTGAGCGTTATGAAAATGTGTATAAAGAAAAAGACATTGCTCATATGCTAGGTATCAGTAGAAAGTCACTCTGGGAACGTCGAAAAAAATGGGGCATGGAGAGGGGCGGAAGTAAACCATATAAATGAAAAGCAACAATCCAGTCGCCTTGGTTACGGGGGCCTCTAAAAGAACTGGAAGGGCCATTGCACTAGCTCTAATTAATGCTGGATATAACTTGGCCCTTCATTATCGGACTTCAGATAAGAAGGCACAGGGTGTCGTAAAAACAGCAAAAAATATTAGACCAGATGTGCAAGTGGAGTTATTCAAAGCTGACTTTGACAAACCTAATGAACTAGAAGGCTTGGTAGGCGAAACAGCAAAGAGGTTTGGTAGGCTAGACTTACTAGTGAACAATGCGTCTAGTTTCATGAAGACGCCAATTGATAACTTAGACTTAAATGAATTAAACCTGCTACACAAGGTACATGTAATTGCGCCAGCTGTACTTTCCATAAAAGCAGCACATTTACTTAAGCTAGCTAAACCAGGTCACATAATTAATATCGTCGATATTTTTACCAATTACCCAAGGCTTGATTACACGTCTTATACTATTTCCAAGGCGGGATTAAAAGCCTTGACAGGACAATTGGCATTGGAGTTTGCTCCAGGAATTCTAGTAAATGCCATTTCACCTGGAGCAATAAGTGAACCAGAGGATGGGCTAACCCAGATTGAAAGGCAAGCTTTACTCAACAAAATCCCCTTAGATCGTTTTGGAAGTCCAGAAGACATTGCAAACGCAGTCTTATTCCTATCCTCATCTAATTACATAACAGGGCAAACTATAGCCGTTGATGGCGGCAGAACACTTGTCACCTAGTAGTTAAATTGCACAATGATAAAGTATCACTTCCCTTTTAAGTTCTCAATTGTTGCCCTGCTTATGGCAACAACGGCCATTGCATTTGGTTCATTCATTGGTTTTTTGTTTGCAATGTATAATAGTTTGCCAGCAGTAACTCAGTTAAGCGAATATAAACCAAACGTTGTAAGTCATATCTTAGACCGAAGCGGTCGCCCCATAGCTGAGTTATACAGGGAAAAAAGAGTATGGATCCAATACAACTCCTTACCAACTAACCTGATAAATGCCATTGTTGCAACTGAAGATGCTAAGTTTTTTGAGCACAAAGGGGTTAGACCAACAAGTATTTTACGAGCATTTATAACTGATGTGCGCAAGGGGAGAATAGCTCAAGGAGGATCCACTATAACCCAACAGTTAGCAAAACAACTTTTCCTCACACCAAGAAAAACCATTGTTAGAAAAGTTAAAGAGGCGCTTTTGGCAGTAGAGATAGAACGAATATATACTAAAGAAGAAATTCTGGAATTGTATTGCAACCAAATATATCTAGGTTCGGGCGCGTATGGCGTAGAGGCGGCATCTAGAATTTATTTCGGGAAATCGGCTACAGATCTTAGTACTGCTGAGGCTGCCCTTATAGCCGGGCTACCGAAGTCGCCAAGTAAGTATTCGCCATTCAATGATTTTGATATGGCTGGGCAAAGACGGTCTATCGTTTTGAGTCGAATGCTAGCTGAAGGATACTTATCTGAAAAGGCAGAAGCAGCCCTTAAGCTAGAGCCAATAAACCTTATTAAAAGGAAGAATGAAAAGTCAATTGCACCGCATTTTGTGGAAGCAGTCAGGATTGAACTAGAGGGAAAATATGGCCCAGAAAGGCTTTATAGAGAGGGCATGAGAATAACCACTACTCTTGATCTTGACATGCAGATTGCCGCTGAAAAGGCGGTGCTTAAGGGAACAGACGCAGCTAATAAAAGATTAAGAAGCATGCGTGTATATACTGGCGAAGAAGGAGTACAAGCAGCTCTTGTAGCCATAGACCCTCACGATGGATCAATTCTTGCCTTGGTTGGCGGAACTGATTTTACACACTCAAAATTTAACAGGGCCTTTTTGGCGAAAAGACAATCTGGCTCTTCCTTTAAACCTTTTGTTTATGCAGCAGCCTTAGACACTGGCTTTTCTCCAGCTGATATTATTATTGATTCACCAGTAATCTTTAAAGGTGCTACCGAGCATGATAACTGGAAACCGACAAACTTTTCAAGCAAGTTTTACGGTCCAGTAACCCTTCGCAAGGCCTTAGAAAAATCCTTAAATGTGGCTTCGGTCAAACTCTTAGACAAGGTCGGCATTAAAGCCGTTGCAAATATTGTGAAGCGTCTTGGTTTTCGCTCTGAGCTTAATAACAACTTAACTATAGCCTTGGGTTCATCTGCTGTTACACCTATTGAAATTACTGCAGCTTATTCTACTTTTGCTAACATGGGGCTTTATGTTGAACCGCATATGGTTAGTTCAGTACAAACTACAGAAGGTGAAATCATTGAACAATTCAGACCAATAATCTTAGATGCTATCCGTCCAGAAGTAGCTTATGTACTCACAAATATGCTAAAAGGTGTTGTGGAAAACGGCACAGGACAAGTTGCCAAATCTCTAAATCGACCTGTAGCTGGTAAAACCGGCACGACCAATGACAATCGTGACGCGTGGTTTATTGGCTACACCCCAGATATCGTTGCTGGTGTTTGGGTTGGTTTGGACAACAATAAATCAATGGGCAAGAGTGAAACAGGAGGTAGAACAGCAGCACCAATATGGGTTGATTTCATGCAAGCAATAACAGCAAACAAACCAGTTGAAGACTTTACTCCCCCTGAGAGAATAGTTGTACGTACCATAGATAAAGCAACTGGTAAACTGGCCAATGAGAAGTGTAGATATGATACTTTTGAAGAGGTTTTTGTGGAAGGAACAGAGCCAACTGGGTATTGTCAAGATGAAAAAATATTAGAAAGTTTGCTCTAATCAATTAAGGGTAAATCCATTATGGGAATTGATTACAAGTTGTTGCGTGAAACTGCTCAAATGAGTGAAGTGGAATTTGCAAACGAGCTAAAGGTCACGCCGGAATTAATATTGGGCTGGGAGACAGGATTGATTGAGCCCTCGCCAATCGAGAAAAAAAAGATTTTTGCTATTGTGAAAAGAATAGCTGAAACTGGACAAGGTATAGATGATTAGAGTAGGAAACGGATTTGATGCTCATCGCCTCGTAAAAGGACGACAACTAATTTTAGGTGGCGTGGAGATACCCTGCCCCATGGGCCTTGAAGGACACTCAGACGCTGACGTACTTACGCATGCTATCATCGATGCATTGCTAGGTGCTGCAGCATTAGGAGATATTGGTGATATGTTCCCAGACACTGATTCAAAATACAAAGATGCTGATAGTTTGTCCATGCTTGAAAAGGTAACGATACGTCTCGGTCAAAGTGGTTACAAATTAATTAATTTAGACTCCACAATTATGGCACAAGAGCCTAAGCTCTCTCCTCATTTTGGTAATATGATATCAGCCCTAGCTAAAGCCTTGGCAGTTGAGGAATCACAAATTTCGGTTAAGGCAACAACAACAGAAGGTCTTGGTTTTATCGGTCGACAAGAAGGAATATCTGCCTTAGCCGTTGTTTTAGTTGAAAGCTTTTAGTAAATGAAACAAATCAGAGTAAGGTTCGCCCCTTCCCCAACTGGCAAACTTCACCTTGGTTCTGCCAGAACTGCTTTATTTAATCATATCTTTGCAAAATCTGGGAACAAAGGTGATTTTATACTACGTATCGAGGACACCGACACTGAGCGGGCAACACTGGAAAGTGAAAATGCTATCTTGGATGGGTTAAGAGGGCTAGGTATTTTCTGGGACGAAGGTCCAGATATAGATGGAGACTTTGGACCCTACAGACAATCAGAACGGCATAACATATACCAGCAGGCAATTTCCAAGCTTATTGAGATAGGAAGGTTATACCCGTGCTACTGCTCGGAAGCTGAACTTCAAGCTGATAGGGAAAAATTAATTGCTGCCCATAAACCGCCAAGGTACATGGCTCGATGTTCTCAACTTATCGAAAGTGAGCGAAAAAAACTTGAGGCCAAAGGAAGAAAGCCAACCATGCGATTTCGAATAGGTTCCGAATTGATTAAGTTCAAAGATTTGGTTTTTGGTGAAATAACATTTAGCGGTAAAGAAATCGGTGATTTTATAGTAGCTAGATCAAATGGATCTGTTGGCTATCTGCTAGCTACGGCTGTTGATGACATGGAAATGTGCATTACCCATGTGATAAGAGGTGAAGACCACCTCTCCAATACACCAAGACAAATAATGATAATAAAGGCATTAGGTGGCGAAGTGCCACAATTTGCGCATCTGCCAGTGGTTCTAGGTGTAGATGGTAAAAAGCTATCAAAAAGACTAGGATCATCCGATATCTTAAGTCTGATCGACGCAGGATATTCACCAAACGCAATAAACACATCTATGGCGAGCTTGGGATGGTCAAAAGCCCCAAAAGAAATGGCCATGTCGCTAGACGAGCTGGCAAACCTTTTTGATATATCAAGCGTTACACGATCTCCGGCTAAATCTGATCCTGATAGACTGAACTACATAAATCATGCAGCTATGGCAACTGTTTCGAAGGAGACTTTGCTTGCAACGTTTAAAGAACCCCTTAAAAAAGCCGGGTTTGATTTTAGTAAGTTTTGTGATGAAGATTTGTTGTCTATACTTGATTCGATGCGAGAAACTATGGGAGACCCAGGAAAAACCGTAGAACAGATGTTACAATTTGGATCTCGCTTAGACTGCACGGAAGATGACAAAGTTTGTCTAACAAATAAAGGCTCTCTTTCTGTAATATTAGAGCTGCGTCAAGCATTATTAGAAGTGCAAGCTCTAGATAAAACCAATTTTACTAATATGATTAAGTCAATTTCCCAAAAAACCAAACAGAAAGGAAAAAACCTTTATAACCCTATTCGCCTGGCAGTTACCGGAAGACAAAGCGGGCCTAAACTCGAAAATTTGATCACAGCCATTGGGCCCGTAGAAACGATCCAAAGAATAGAGTTAACATTGCAAGAGATTGGGCATTCGTCCTGAAATTAGATTTATGTAAATATGGGCACCACAGGTGCGTTGGAAAAGTGAGGATATGACTCTTAGAATTTACAATACTCTTACTGGGAAGAAAGAGGAGTTTACACCAATAAGTCCACCTAAGGTTGGCATGTACGTATGCGGAGTAACGGTTTACGACCTCTGCCACATTGGGCATGCCCGTTCAGCCATTGTGTTTGACGTGATATACCGCTACCTTAGACATAGCGGATTTGATGTTAACTACATAAGAAATTTCACAGATATTGACGATAAAATAATTAACCGCGCAAAAGAACTGAGTATAGAGTGGGATGAAGTTGCCACAAAATTTATCGACGAATTTAACATCGATATGGCAGCTCTAGGTCTTTTAAAACCAAATATAGAGCCTAAAGCAACAGACCATATCAGTGAGATGATCGAAATGATACAATCGCTGGTGGATAATGGTAAAGCATATGAAATTAATGGATCAGTATACTTTTCTGTTAAAAGCTTTCCGCAATATGGATCCCTTTCCAAGAGAAACATAGAAGAGCTACAATCTGGCATCCGGATAGAAATCAATGATGAAAAACAAGATCCTCTTGATTTTGCACTCTGGAAAGCCAGCAAGCCTGGAGAACCGGCATGGGAGTCCCCGTGGGGATCCGGAAGGCCTGGCTGGCATATAGAGTGCTCGGCAATGAGTCGTAAATACCTTGGTATCACTTTCGATATACATGGCGGAGGTAAAGACCTTGTCTTCCCACATCACGAAAATGAGATTGCTCAATCTCACGCCTGCTCAGGAGAAGCTCCAGTCAATGTCTGGTTACACAACGGATTTGTAAACGTAAATGCAGAGAAGATGTCTAAAAGCTTAGGAAACTTTTGCACCATTAAAGATGCGCTAGCTTTATATCACCCAGAAATAATTCGGTATTTCGTGTTAACCAGCCATTATAGAAGCCCTGTGGATTTTACCGATACAGCTCTTAGTGATGCCCGCAAAAATTTAGCTCGCTTTTACGATCTACTTTCAATCGAAAATTCTTTAGTGCCAAGTGAATCGGATAGCATTAAATCCGATTCTAGCATGGTTACAAAATTCAACGAGCTAATGGATGATGATTTCAATACCGCTACAACGCTGGCTTATTTGGGTAGTGAGCTGAGAAAGTACAACAAGATCAGGGCAGAATTTGAACGCATGCACCAAAAGTCAGAGCGATACGAAAAGGCCAAGCACCATCTTAAAAGAGGGGTATTTACATTACGTCAATTAGGACAGACCTTGGGGCTTTTCATGGAAAAACCGGATAACTTTGTAAAGCAGTTTAAGGCCGCCAAGCTTACCGAGGTCGGAATGTCAAACGATGAGCTGGAACTACAAATTGATGAACGGGAAAAGGCACGGGCTGAAAAAAACTTCGAAAAGGCAGATCAATTGCGTGATAATTTAGCAAAAAAAGGAATCCGCTTGCAAGATACTCCTAAGGGAGCTGTTTGGACTGTAGACTTTAATTAACAGGATCCCACTTTTATGCGGCAATCTAAAAAGGGAAATAATTCTTCACGCAACAGAGAAGTTATATACGGTGTAAACCCGATATTAGAAACGCTTAAAGCAGGGAACCGCAAAATCTACAATGTTTTAGTAAAAACAGGTGCTTTAGGTAAAGCGCTAAGACAACTGATTGATAAACTTGAATCCAAAAATATTCCTATCGACTTTACTTCCATAGACAAAATAGCCAAACTCGCCAACGGTGAAGGGCACCAAGGTGTTATTGCTCAAGTTAGCCCTGTAAATTACTTTAATTTTGATGAGCTAACAAAGCAACTTGCAAGAAAAAGCTCTCCAGTGATTCTTGTTTTAGATGGAATTCAAGATCCGCGAAACCTAGGTGCAATTCTGCGTTCAGCTGAGGCATTTGGCATTGATGGAGTCATCATCTCTGAACGTCGTTCGGCAAAGTATACAGCAGTAGCCGCAAAATCTTCCGCTGGAGCTGGAGAAAGAATAAGAATGTGCATAGTCACAAACATTGCTGAAAGCATTAAAAAACTATGCGGTGAAGGCTATTGCTGCATTGCATTCGAAAGTGAAGCAGAAGCCGTATTCACCTCAGCTCCAAGTGGACCGCTCTTGCTGGTTCTTGGCAGCGAAGGTGGTGGAATAAGAGAGCTGACACGAAAAAGATGTGGTGTAACAGCAAAAATTCCTATGAAAGGTAAAGCACAATCATTAAATGTTTCAGCCGCTGCCTCGATCATATTTTTTATTGTTTCACAACGGCATAAAAAAACTTCTCCATAACCAGCAAGTGATGGATTCTTACTTTAGGTTATGGAGAAGAAAATCGGCGCATAAATGAATTTGACCTATATGCAGAGAAAGATGGCGAGGAGGGTTTGCCGAAACTCTGCTTTTGCCAAATCCATTCATAAATAAACTCGGCCCTGCTAAAATGCTGCGTTCATTCTTGCACCAATAACTGTAACATTTCTATTATCAGCCCTCTCTAAGTCTTGGAAGGATTGGGCGTCAATCGTAATAGCCATGTTTTCATTAACTGTATAATTGTAGTAAGCCTCTACGACTTTTTCGCCTTCGTTGAAGCTAGTAACAACTTTTTCATTCAATTCAACTTTTCCATAAGCTATACCCATGGTGTCATCTTGACGTCCGAACATTGCGCCATTGGACGATAGTCCAAAGGATGTTGTGGATTTGATTTCATTTTCCACTAGGTTCTCATCACTCTTAGCATAGCGGAAAAAAACACCTGTATTGGAGCTGATGGCTTGGTCCACTGAGACAAATAATGCAGTATTATCCTTTGCAGAACCATCTACAACATCTGTATAGGAAGCTCCGTGTTTAACATATCCAACACGATAGTTACCTGACAGTCCACCAAAGCTCGGATGAATACCTAGCTCAACTTGCTGATAGGCTTCATTTCCTACGTCTTCACCATCGGAATTTGAATAACTATATACAAAAGACAGAAGATCTACGGGCTGAACCTGAATCGCAACGGAAGGAACAGCGCCAATCTCAGGAACACTTAGACCAGCAGAGCGAATAAACAAGCTGTTGAGGAACTGACTGGTTTCGTCATTGGCATATTCATTTGTGTCAGTTATTCCATGGACATCATATTTGCCAACTGAAAGTATCAGTTTCCCCTCAAGGTACTCACTTTCATAGAAGGCTTGTGTCACATTAGTGACAAGCGCGGAATCGGCACCATCGCCATTTGGTGTTGTTCTGGCTCCTAAATTATCTCCAGCGGCATCTCCTTCACCAGCCTCCCAAACCAAATTGAGAGAATGCCCAGGGGCCAACTCCCCTATTAGGGTTAAATCTGCTGAAAATCCATAGTCTATTTGGTCATCGCTTGATGCCGTATCATTACCCGCTGTAGACTGAAGAACACCAGTGATTCCAAACTCAAGCGCGATCTTGTCATTCCAGGCAGCCTCTGCATCTGCTAATGAAATAAAAAATAACGAACACACTACAAAATAAAGCCAAACTACTTTCTTTCTTTTCATCTAAAACTACTCCTCATCTAATGATCAATTTTATTAGTGATTCCAAAAATCCTTTTCAAAGTGTGCATCACATATGGGCTTCTTTCCCATATACTGCACTACGACTCCACCTAAGCGATAAAAGGTCATTGCTTTAGTGGAGCGTGGTCAAATTAGTAATTAAACTGTATTCCAGTAAGCATTTCAGATTCGCTTACTGAAATCTTCTGTGAACGTGACACATACTCCGGGTGCCAAGTTTCTAGCTCATACTCACCCGGGGGCACTTTCTTTATGACAAAATCACCATCGCTGTCTACTTTTGCAAAAAAAGGATTCTGGAGCACTAGTACATACCCCCTTATTTGCGGATGCAGGTCACAAAGTATAAGTACTTCACCAACACGGCCAAAACTAACCGGCCCATACTCCACACCTGGTGGTATGCCAAAATTAAAGTAAACTGGAGAACCTATAACTGTATGCAAGTTATGCATATCGCTTTCTTCCTGGTTTTTGAATATCACTTTTGACTTTCGAGCAACCGGAAGAACTTTTGGGATGAATTTCATCCCTTTCTGAATACTTGGTATTGGATTTTTCGAGACTTTGAACAACTTTGTGGAAACAAACTTAACGTATACAACAAAGCCGTCAAAGTCCTTAATTCTCCCTGAAGAAACCTTGCCTTTTATGTCGGCAGCTAAAGCTTCACAGGGGGCCACCAATATCAAAATCAGAACCACTTGAACAGCTATCTGTCCTCGCAGATACATACTATTTTTTAGCTCCTTTAAAGTTAAGATCCCAACTCACAGAGAAAGGTTTCCACCACTTGGCAACACCGGTGATCCGATCACTGTGTCTTGCTAAATCCTTACTGTCTGGAGCAGTAATGTGATAGGTGAACTTGTAGTTACCGTATGGAAGAAAGATCTGTGCACCGTAATGCGGGCCATCTTTTGCGACCATCGGTAAAAGTTGACCAGATATCATCTTCCCACTTCCCTCAATAGTATATGAGATCGAAAGAAAAGGTATCCATTCCCCTGCACCAAAACCATTTGCGTTACCTTTTGTGGCATGAATATCAGCTTCAAAGTGAATTACTTCGCCGTTTTTCTTTTTCTTCAGGTCATCCATATTCGGCATTCCTGGCATTTCCATTTGTACGCCAGGGAACCATACTGCAGCAATTTCAAGTTTATTTTTTTCTATTGCGTCACCAATTGGATATTCCCGGAAAGGGGCTGCCATTGAATTTGATGCATATAACATCACAAACATTAGCCCCACAATGAATAAAACCGTCAGTTTGAGCCAAACTACTTTATCTTTCATCTCTCATCTTTCCTCATAAAAAATTAAACTACTAACTTCTAATTAATAATGACATTGAATATCATTATTAATTAGAAGTCAAGATTATTATAGCCATTTTCAAAATGTTTAATAAGAAAAGGACAAATCAAACATGAAAACAGGACAGGCTTTACCTTCCTCCGGCCCCACCTAAACTATCAGCACCTACAAGTGACTGCGATTGAATATAAAACAGGTATATGATTGAACCCAAACCAGCAAAAATTACTAGGCTTTGTAAAGCAATGGACTCTAAAGTTGGGTAAATGCCAAGAAACACCAAGCGTGGTGCCCATTCGATTGGAGTGACTGAGAATAACCCTGCGATCTGCAATTCAGCAACCCCATCGCCGGCAAAAACAAACGCCATGAAAAAAAGAATAGTGCTTGTTCCTAAGAAAAAAGGTCCTAGTGGAACTTTTGCTGTTCCTAACTTGAAGGCATAGTAAATAAATAAGAGCAGTACAACGCCTGCTAAAAACCCAGTTGTTATTGGAATCCCATTACCTATCCCAGCATTAGAATACAGGGCTGCATAGAATAATATGGTTTCTGCACCTTCACGGTAAACCACAATAAAAGCCATAAATCCAATTGCTGCCACGTTGCCAGTACTTATAGACCGTGAAACCTGATTTTGTATAAACTTGGACCACCTGGCACCTTCCGCCTTACTAGTGAGCCAAAAACTAACATAGAAAAGAACTGCTGAAGCAACGAGCATGGTTATTCCCTCAAGGGCTTCCTGATTAGCGGTGTTGCCTCGGTAAAAGAACAGTAACGCTACGGCAGTTAAACCGCTGAGTACAATTGCACCAAGTGATCCAAGCCCTACAACTTTAACCTTGTCGTTATTGTTAGTCTTTACTAGATAGGCGATAATAGCACTGATGACCAAAATCGCCTCGAACCCCTCTCGTAGTATTATGAAAAGTGAGGCGAGAAAGAGTTGCCACCATCCTTTAGGCTGAGCAATTTCACTAGTGACATTTAATACTTGATCTGATAAGTCTTTAATTGCTGATTCCATTTGGGAATCTGGCGCCGCATGGTCAATCAAACCAAGTAAAGCGCCAAATTTGGACTCCATTTCCGATTTTGTATTACCTGACATTGCAGCAATTTGAGCTTCCAACCCGCCACCCTCGAAAACATCAAAGTAAGTGTCCATAATAGTTGTTTTGGCACTACCTTTATCACCATTTCGATATTGTTCCAACGCCAAGTCAAGGTTACCCACAATCGTTTGAGCAACTTTTCCCAAGGCAACTTGCGTTGCGTTGCTTACGGTAGTCGGAACATTCTGATCTAATGAATTATCAGACGTACTAGTGGTAATGTAACCTGCATTTTCCAAGCTTATCTTTTTTTCATCCAAAACTGCTGCATCGTTCTTTAGGGCCACAACCAATGTGGTAATCCCCTCCCCCACCTTCACTGAACTATTTTTTGTCATTGCCTTTCTAATGGCACCAAACATTTTCTCCAATTGGTATGCCCTGGCGGCAGATAAATGTTTTCTGACTTCCATTTCCATTCCGTAAGCTTCAAACTTCTCAAAATATGCATCGGCGAGAATTTCCTTTGCCTCTGGAATTTTACCCTCCTTAAACGCAGTATGGGCTTTGTCAATATGACTAACTATCATTCCGTATAAGTTACCCCAACTCTTAGGAGCTGTTTCGGCATTCAATATTGTGGCGCCAAGGGAAATAATTAAAAAAGACATCAGGCAGATTACTAGTTTTGATGATAATACCGCGACTGGAGTTTCTAGTGCTAAAATGTCCTTAAACCGGACGGTTCTATAGCTTAACATATTAGATGAACTTTCTCTCTCAACTTATTGTTTATCTAGGATCTTTCGGTAATTACCATTTCAGCACTGTTGAGTCGTTTGCTCAACCAGCTCGTATATTGATATTCAATATCATTTACAACCTAATGTCAAGTTCTATTTGCTATAGTATGGGCATACGTCAATACTCGCAAATATACCCGTTAATAATTTGATGGTGATAAGCGCAAAATTGTGCTGCCAGTGGGATAAATTAAAGTTCCCCGTTGCATTAAATCTCCAAGTTTGTGAATTCCGAGGTGATTTTAAAATCGTACCCTGGGTATTCATACATCGGCATTCGCGGTTCGGTTGTTCCCATGGAATAACCCCATATGCTTTCGTATTCGCTAACATCTTCTCCTAGTTCTTCCAAGTGGATAAGATATTCAGATATCGATTTAGATTCTATAACAATTATCTTCCCTATTTCGTTAACAACAGGACTGTGATTCCTCGTGGCATCGTGATCAAACTCAAGGATGCGCCTACCATACCTTGTAATACCTATCACCTTAAAGCTCATGCTCTTCCCCAGCCCAGGCAGGTTGAGTATGTTTCTGTCAGTGGCGAGAAATGGCAATCCACCATCTCGCCGAATTTCATTTATTTTTTCTAGCATTACTTCCGTACGCTGGGAAAGGTCGCGAATTTCTTCGTAATACTTTTCTGGTATTCGACCAACAAACTTCTCCTCTACCTGTTCCTGCACGGCACGGGCATTAGTAGCAAAGTTATGTTGGTTTTCCATAAACCCTTTAACTGTAAAAGTGTAGTAAGGCAAAACTCCTATATCACATAGCACTTGCCTCAGTCTGGCAGTGTGACCGTGCCTGGAAGCCGATGTGGTAAGCACATGCTGATTAGTAACAGTCCATCCAGCATCCATCAGCCTGCTGATTCCTGCTTTTGCTTCTGGTGTTATCTCCATTGGTGAAATGAAATGTGTCTGAACTATAAACTGCTTTACTCCCGCATCCGAAGCTTTAATCTTGAATCGTTTTAGAACCTCAAGAAGTTTTTTGGTAATGCGTTGGGGTAGATATACCGGTAACCTCGTACCAAGCCGAACTCGAATTATCTCTGCGTATTTTTCCCCATTTCCCTTGGTTTTGTTAGACTCCCTTTTCCGCTTAGCCATTTCATATATGGCATCTAGAACTTCCTCTAGAGAATCATCAGAACTCATCAACGCATCGCCGCCTGTTATTAGAATATCGCGAAGCTGTGAATCGTTCTCGTAATATTCCATTATTTGTTTGAGTTTATCTCGCCAACTCTTTTTAGGTTCAAGCTTTGTCAGATCAAAGTTTAGATGTCCACTTTGAAAGTCATACATCCGCTGGCAAGATTGGCACAGTCCACCGCAAGCCCTTCCCACCGTATCTGGTATCAGAATTGCGACCTCAGGGTAACGGCGATGCACGTTTTTGTGTGTTGGCAAGAGCCAACCAGCAGCGTTGGGTTTGCCGGGTTCCACCACGTCTTCCTTCTCCCATGCCACAATACGGCCAAACTCATCTATGAGTTTTTGGCTGTAAATAACATAATCGCGTATAGCCATATCTGCACCTACTGCAAAATACGGGACTCGAACGTGAAGCAAAGAAAGATAGTAAGGGTTTATGAAAAAAGGAATTCCCTCTTTCTCGGCCCTTTTTAGTTGCTTCATGGTATCTGGGTCAAGCGATAAGCCCAACATATCGTTCAATGCATCCGGTGATCTTACTGCAAAACCAAGGTGGAACCTATAGTCCTCCCACCAAGTGTTTACCAACTTATACTTTTCTGCGCAGCCGATATCCTGCTTGAATTTGTATCGTGAGCTGGTAACATCACCGCCATCAATTCGGTCAATTATTTTATTAATTATGCGCTCTTTGTTTTCATTGCGCAGGACAACAATACGCGGGTCCAAGCCATCTGGCCAACGGCTCATCCATTCCAAAACCCTTTCCTTGGACGGGAGCTTGTTTTCTTTTCTACCAGTTGCCTGCCTCAACAATTGCAAAAGATCTTCGAAGAAGAATTGTTTTGCACCTCCTGTTCCATGCTTAACTGCCAACCAAAGCATTTTTATTGGATTCGTTACGGCTATTTCACCGTGCAGGTTTTGATCTTCAAATTCCCTCCCTGCATTTTCAATATAATCAAGTATCCGTATAACCCCATAATCCTGCCAACTTAAAGCTAAAATGTTATTACGCGCTTTTGTTTGGTCATGGTAGTACTGAAGAGCGGTTTTGCTATTTTCCAGCAGTTTCACTGCCCATGCCTTAACACCAACCAGGGCCTCAACATCATTGTTGGAGTTTTGCATGATCTCGGCAATGTCAGGATTTTCTTTGAGAATCAACAGCAGAGTTTTATGTGAAGCAACATTTATTGCTACTTTATCTAAATCGGACGTCTTAGCTTGAGTGGCATCTTCTGGCATGCAACCATCCCTAGTACCAACATTATGGGTGTACTACAATTCTTTTGGTTTTATCCAGCTATCTTCTTGCTGGATAAAACCGTAGAACTATCATTTCTAAACCATTATATAATGCTAGGCCGTAAAAGCCTCAATCATTAACCAGTACCAAAAGTCACATAGCGTCGATAATTGCATTGAAAGTCGAACTTGGCCTCATAATTGCGTTGGTTTTCTGCAAGTCACGCTTGTAATAGCCACCAATGTCGGCAGGACCACCTTGAATGGAGTTCATTTCGTCAACAATCGTTTTTTCATTGTCACTTAGTTTTTTCGCAACTTCCTCGAACCGCTCTTTAATCTCCATATCATCAGTCTGTTCGGCTAGCTCCTGAGCCCAATACATAGATAGATAAAAGTGACTGCCACGGTTATCAAGCTCACCGCATTTACGCTTAGGCGACTTATCGTTGTTCAAAAGAGTTTCTGTGGCTCTGTCTAGTGCATCAGCTATTACTTGTGCTTTGTTATTTTTTGTAAAGCTGCCAAGCTGTTCTAGTGACGGAACTAGTGCTAGAAACTCACCCAGTGAATCCCATCTTAGATGGTTTTCTTCCAAAAGCTGCTGTACATGCTTGGGGGCAGACCCACCGGCGCCAGTCTCGAACAGCCCACCACCACTCATCAGAGGAACGATGGAAAGCATTTTTGCGCTAGTCCCAACTTCCAGAATAGGAAACAGATCAGTATTGTAATCTCGTAACACGTTGCCTGTAACAGATATTGTGTCTTTACCGTCTCTCATTCTTTCAACCGAAAATGCAGCTGCATCGGATACGTTCATTGTTTGGATATCAAGTCCATTAATGTCATGGTCTTTTAGATATTCGTTAACTTTCTTAATTAATTGAATATCGTGTGCCCTGGTGTCATCTAGCCAGAAAACAGCTGGGGAACCGCTAGCTTTGGCTCTTGTAACTGCAAGTTTCACCCAATCCTGAATTGGTGCATCCTTAACCATTACCATTCTCCAGATGTCACCTTCTTCAACGTTATGCTCGTGAATAGTTGCACCCGAAGCATCCGACACACGTATAACGCCATCACCCGGGGCTTCAAAAGTGGTTGGGTGCGAGCCATACTCCTCAGCCTTTTTTGCCATCAGACCAACATTTGGAACCGTCCCCATTTTTGTGGGATCAAGAGCTCCATGGGCTTTGCAGTTATCAATGGTTGCCTGATATAGGCTGGAATAGCTATGATCAGGAATAATAAATTTCGTGTCATGTTGTTTTCCGTCCGGTCCCCACATTTGTCCAGATGCTCTTATGGCAGCTGGCATAGAAGCGTCAATGATAATGTCGCTAGGCACGTGCAGGTTGGTAATCCCTTTATCAGAATCCACCATCGCAACTGCTGGGCTGTTTTTATACAGCTCTTCAATATCAGCTTTAATCTCCTCCTGTTTATCAGCAGGCAGGTCTTTTATTTTGGTATACAAGTCACCCAAACCGTTGTTGGCGTTTATGCCGAGCTCATTTATGACATCAGAGTGTTTTTCAAAAACATCTTTATAAAAAACACTTACCACATGACCAAAGATGATTGGATCAGAGACTTTCATCATGGTAGCTTTCATATGCAGCGAAAACAGAATGCCCTGCTTCAGACAATCTTCTTTCTGCTCGCCGATAAACTTTTTCAGGGCCTTTTTGCTCATGAAGGTTGCATCAACAATCTCACCGGCCTGAAGTGGAACTTTGTTTTTAAGTGTTGTAGCCTCGCCATTAGTGCCAATAAAATCTATCTTCGCATCGGTTGCTTCAGATATAGTCACAGACTTTTCATTAGAATAGAAATCACCACTAGACATTGAAGCCACATGAGACTTAGAGTCGGTGCTCCACTTACCCATTGAATGTGGAAACTTTTTTGCGTAGTTTTTTACCGCGCCTGGTGCCCTTCGATCAGAGTTGCCTTCCCTCAACACAGGGTTCACAGCACTTCCAAGAACTTTTGCATATCTGGCCCTTACATCTTTTTCCTCATCACCCTGGGGGTCTTCAGGAAACTCTGGAAGGTCGTACCCTTTTCCCTGCAGCTCTTTAATCGCAGCCTTGAGCTGAGGAATAGATGCGCTTATGTTTGGTAATTTGATTATATTGGCTTCAGGGGTTTTGGCTAGTTTACCTAGTTTGGCCAATTCATCTTCGATTTTTTGTTCATCCTGCATTCGCTCAGGAAACTGGGCAATAATTCTACCAGAAAGTGAGATGTCTCTAGTCTCCACATTTATGCCTGTTCCTTTGGTGTATGCCTGGATAATTGGAAGCAAAGAATATGTGGCCAAAGAAGGTGCCTCGTCAATTGCAGTATAAATTATTTTCGCCGTATCGGTGGTCATGATCTTTCCTTAAATGTTGGTGTTAGAGTCATTAACATTAAAAATAGTTTTACTAAAGAAATGTGGTTCAGGTTATCAACCCTTGGACAGGCATTTTATTTAATGCAGGAGACAATCATTCCTCTCTGAAAACTGATTTTTTCAATCATTATTGTAAAAATATTTAGAGCAATACTTATACACATACTTTCCGTTTTTGTCACCGATTTTACTACATTTAAAACTCTGCTTGAACAGCAGGTAATTTAATGTGGATAATAGAAAACGTAAACTCAAATCGAGTTGATAAAAAACCCTAAATCGGAGTAAAACCAAACAATGAAAATTTTGGTAAGGCATAAAGTAAAAGATTTTGATTTCTGGAAATCTGTTTATGAAAAACACTCCTCATCAAGAGAAGGGATAGGAGCTAAAGATTTTAAAGTGTATTGCAATTCCAAATCACGGAATGATGTGTTTGTAATTGCAGATGTTACTGATGCAGAGAAGTTGCAAAGTCTAGCCGGGGACAACGATTTAAAAACTTTGTTAAGGGAATCTGGCGTAGTTGGCATACCAGAAGTTCTACTTTTAGATGAAGCTTAGATAACAGCTAAACCCTTTTCAATCGTTTAGAACCACTTAAGTGGGGTTACTGGATCCAATCTGAAGGCCATCTAATAATCGATGGGCTAGAAACGCTTGTAGTAGATGTAAATCCTGGTGAGATTGTGTGATCGATCACCGTTTCATACTCACCACTTGCAACCAATGATACCCCATCACTAGAGGTGCCTCTTCTTATGACTTCGATCCCATTCACTGAGGTGGTTACATAAACCCATACAGTATTATCGTCAGACTCTATCGCACCTGGTACTCCACCAGACCCGACGCTGATATCAGACGGGCCACTAAATGTGCCATTGATATCAGACCCAGTATAAGCCATTGTATTTTGTCCGTTTGAAACGTACAGGATATACGTTCCGCTGGTCATCTTTAAAATATCCGGGTCACTGAACCCACCAGCGCTAAGCTCCTTACTAGCCCTGTTACCGTCTATCTGGGTGAAGGAAGATGGAGACCCACCATCAGAAACTGCAGAATGAATCTCTTTTGTGCAGGGATATGTTTCACATCCGGCGGGGTTACCACCTATAACACCTGGCAGGTAGAACATCAACAGATCAGACCCGGACACAATCATGGAAGGGTCTACAAATCCTCCTGTATCTGTTGAACTATTAAGGTCTGTTGTCCCGGAATCAACTAAGTTTAAACAGGAGTTTAATGTGGCCCATGCTTCTGTCCCAGTGTGAAACAAGTAAAGCAGGTCATTATACGAAACGATGTCTGGAACACTGCCAGCAATAGACGTAAATTCATCAAGCAGACTCCAGGAAACACCATCGTCTGATCCAGCAAGCTGGACTTCATGATTCTTTGGATTAGAACAGTCTACTGCGGCTGTATCGCATGAGTGGAAGGTCATCATAAATTTATACGACCCCACAGCCTGACATGAGTTCCCGGCACTGCCAGAACAGCCGACAAAAATGGTAGAAACAAACAGCACACTTATGCTAACTGCCACGTATCGCATCAACTGGCTGACATGTGTATGGTTTTTTGGCATTGAAAATCTAGCTGTCAATCTAACAACCCATAGGTTTTGTAGTTAGTTTCGCTGGTTAACCGCTAAATAACTTTCTTTGTAACACCATGACTTACTGCAAAAGTAGCAATAAACTTTTAGCATTATGATTGTTATACTCTAACAACACAAGTTAAACAATTACGTACAATACGTTAACTTAAATGGAATCATTTGGAACCACAGATGTATATCTGTCACTAACAAAAAATTATGACGGAGCAGAGTTAAAACAACACTTACAGGAAATCATAGCCTCTGCAAAGGTGGAGGTTACACCTGGTTCAACTGTACTGTTAAAGCCTAACTTTGTAACTTTTGCAAACTCACAGATGTCATGTACAAATCCGTTTTTTATAAAAGCAGTCTGTGAGATTTTCCTCGATCTTAATGCTCGTGTAAGCATTGGGGATTCTCCTGCTTTTGGATCAACCAAACGGATTTCAGGCGGAATTGGTCTTAGCGATATGCTTAAAGGACTACCAGTTGATATTGTAAACTTCACTAAAGGCCCACGAATTCAACTTTCAAAGGGCGGTTATATACAGGTAGCCTCAGAAGCCGTTGAGGCCGACCTGATGATCAACCTTCCAAAACTAAAAGCTCATAGCCAACTTGGTTTAACTGCTTCTGTTAAAAACTACTTTGGATGCGTTGTTGGAACAAAAAAGGCAGTAATGCATGCTAAATATGGAGAGGTGGAAAATCTATTTGAAAGCCTTATATTTGATGTCATGACTTATTTCCAGCCTTCATTTAATTTGCTCGATGGAATCGAGATTATGAATGTAACAGGTCCTGTTTACGGAAAACCTGCACAGTTAAACCTGATCGCAGGATCATGGAACCCGGTTGCACTAGACAGCGTGGTATATACCCTAGCTGACAAGCCGTCCAGTTGCTATCCCTTGGCCCTTGAAGCAAAAGCGAGAAACTTACCTGGCCATCATGTTGACCAGGTTTTTATGCCTATGATGGAGACAAAAGTGTTTGATAAAAACATTTTTTCCACCCCGGATACATTAAGAGATGTTTCATTCTCACCCGCCGCTTTAGCAAAATCAGCAATTAAACGTTTATGGAAAAAATACGTTTAAGTTGACCAAAAAAATCTCTTTCCAGACAATTTGTTATTAGCATTAGCAGCGAATCAAAACAATATGGTTTAGCTGTCTTAAACTAAAGTCGGTGAAGTAATAATAAAATCCATAGTTTCTTCATTTTAAATTGACTACAACCACAAAACTGTATGGTTAAATTTGAGATGTCATTAGCGCTTCCCTTATTTGGGGCTGAGTCGGTAAAGACTAGTTGAGTTTTCCCTATTTCTCAATTAGCTCAAGACTGGTTGCCCCTTCCACTGTGGGTGGGGCGAAAGCCCCTCCCCATAGAACTTGTGCTATGACATGTTGCTTGATGGCAGTCTGATATACGGCGATGGCGACCTGCTCGGACACCTTTCTAAGTAGCGACATCCTAGGATAAACACACTTTAACTCTTTAGCGTCCCTAGTCCTCTTCGCCCGGCATATTGCGGAAAAAGACACGGTCAACCTCAAACTTTCTTAGTTTCAGGGTGGCAAGGAAATCTCTGTAGTTATCAAGTGAATCATAGGGGCCGTGGATGCCGGCCATTGCACTCCACTCTCTGCCTACCCCGTAATCAAGAATATAGAGCTTGCCATCGTGTTCGAACGCAGTAACCCAGTGGTTGGTCGGCCGCCGGTTCTTGATAAAGACTGGGCGGGCGTTGTAGGCGGGATCAATACGATTCAGGGCATCCTGGGCAAAGTTTGCCGAGTCGCCGCAGTACCCTTCCTTCTGCCTATAAAGATTCTCCGGACTGCGAACCAGAAGCCCGGCTGGGCCTTGGTTCCTGAGCCGCTTTTGGATCACCTTTTGTCGCGATTGGCTGAATGAGAAGTTGCTCTTCAGCCAACCAGCCACATCCTCATATGAGCGCCAGCCCGAAACGGTCTCCGCATATTCGCTGCTGTTGACAGGCGAAATCATCGACAATCCAAGAAGTAATGCGCCGAATAATTGGACCACTTTCATTATTACTCCTCCTTCTGGTTGAACAGGATATAATAATTGAGACTCATTGTGTCGGACAGTTTGGTGGTAGGGTGCAGGGGACTCGGTTACCTTCCGGATTGCGGTTGGGTCACATCAGGGCAATGCGCACTACCGCTTGAAGACCCCCTACCGTGACGGGACCACGCATGGATAAAGCTATGCGTGTTGCTATTTAGTTCAGATTGTAGATCTTTTTGGGATTATCACAGGCAATCTGGAGGGCTATATCTTGGGGTAGTTGGTTAAGCAGGGCCCATGTTCCGGCGATATTTGCCGCAGTATTTCTGTCTGGGTTGGAGGTGGCAACATCTCCACCCAGCACAAAGCGGCCTGGGTAGTCTTTGATCAGAGCTAACCAATCAGGCCAGATGGAACCGTCTCTCTTCAGAGGACGGTTTTTAATCACTTGGCATGCCCCCGGTTTTTTCAGCATCTTGAGGCTCAGATAAAGGTTGGGGTGAGCCTTGAGCATCGTTCGAAGTAGGTCAACGGTCATGTCTCCGGTATTGTCCCATCCCACATGACTCCAGACTATTCGAGCATTCTCAGGTTTACCCAGTTTATCAGCCGTGTCATAGTTGTAGTGGAGCAGTTCTTTAAAACCTTCAATATTGTTGGGAATCTGGCTTGGGTTGTTTCCTCCTTCGGCGGTCGTGAGAAAGCAGTTCTGACCTTCTTTTTCCCCACGATGCTTCCGCATGTCCTCAGGAATCTTGAGCACGTCGCGATTGACCGCCTCTAGATGGATATCGATAGGCACGCCTTTGTCAGCAGCAACCTTGGCCAGTCGGAGATACAAGGGATGATTGGCGGGGATCGAGATGAATGGATGACGTGAATAGGCGGACAAGTGTAGCGTAGCCATTTCGCCGAAGGCCTTGGCCCCCTTGGCCAAGATAGTTTCGGCCGCGACCTGGAATTTCATCAACTCGGTGTTGTCGATGGTCTTGTTGGTCTCCACCACATCATGGATCCACGGATTAAGGATCCCCCCTCCGCCAACCAAACCAAAGCTCTCAGGGTAGGTTTGTGTGATTTGAAGCAGGTTGGGGTTCATCGAAGAATCATCGAAAGTGTAGGACCGGTTGTAGGCAAAGGGCGGTGGCATCAATAAAGAGCTCTTGAATCCCACGTTGGCCATGATCGAGATCAGATCCTTCGCTGAGTCTGAAAATGAAAAAGGTTCTTTGCGGTAAAGATGTTGGTGCGTATCCACGCCGCATTCCGCAATAGTTCTTGTTGGGACTACATCGGACGAGATTGTGTCGGAAATCTTCGCGTCGTCGGTACCCATCGAGTCAACTAAAAGATCACTGTCAGACAACTGATTTATCCCTTTGTTGCCCTTCAGATTTGATTTAAGGAACTGCACCACGTCGGAGAAGTATTCTGGACGGACCCTGAAGAACAAGGTGTGCCCTTCGGGTTGAAAGGGCGGATAAACAATGGACCGCACCTTCCGGCCAGCCTGCCGGAGTGCACTGACGAGCCTGCGGGTGAACCTGGCGGTGTCGCGGTTGCGGGTGTACTTCGATCCGGTATCATTCTTGGCAACCAGAATCAACACAGGGGCGTTAATCCGCGCTGTGTCATCAAGATCCAGCTCTGGATTGACCGCTACGGCCATGATGACCACCGCCGCGAGGTCTCGCCGGCTAACGGCCTGCTGCCAGGCCAGCAGGCCGCCTCTCGAGAAACCGATCACGCCGATGCGCTGAGGGTCGACGCTTGGCAATTTTTTGACGTAATCAACAGCGGCGTCAGCATCGTCCAGATGACCCGTCAACGGGCGGGTGGGCCGACGGATGACGGCAAGTCCGACGAAGCCTGCGCTCGCCAGTGCCGTGCAGGTATCTTCAGGCGCTCCGCCGACCCGGCGTCCGGCTCCGCCGTGGTGATAAACGACGGCTGGAAAGGGCCCATTACCGACGGGCAAGCAGACGGTGCCCTGCAGTCGGTGGCCACCGGAGAGAATATTTACCGGCTCGTATCCCTCGGCAATGGAATACGTGGCCAGCGTTCCGGCCAGGGCAACAAGCAGCCCAACACGTCTCAGGTAGTTGCGCTTAGCATGGAATATCGTAGGATTTGATCCTGCGCTGTTGATCTGGGGTGAGTGTGCACAAAAAATTGTATCAGACAGGAACCTGTACCCAACTAAAAACCGCTTGAAAGAGACTGTTAACATCGAAGTATTGTATCAGACAGGAACCTGTACTCAACTTTTACACCGACAAAACGCGAATCGTTCACTGCCACGCAGGCAGCTTAGGAATATTCTGTACAATATCCCCCAACTGGTGGTTCGTCTATTTTGACTTCTTTGGCCCTGATGTAATCCATAACGTCCCAGTAGAGATAGAACCTAGCTGCAGCTCTAATGAATGGCAAAAGCTTATGCAAGTTTTCCCGTGATGATTAGCACTGATCCCTCTCCTACTTTTTAGGAAGTTTAAAAGGTAGGTATACCGGTTCCCACATATGTTTTCGTACCTCCTCGGCCGGGTTTAGATCTGTGTCCACCTGAGCTACGCCCTGCTTGATGGCAGTCTGATATACGGCGATGGCGACCTGCTCGGACACCTTTCTAAGTAGCGACATCCTAGGATAAACACACTTTAACTCTTTAGCATCCGCAGGTAAGAAATCGGCAAGCCTTGTGGCTCCAGCGGTGAACATTTCATCGGTAATTATTTTTGCTTTAGAGGTAACGGTACCAAGACCTATCCCAGGAAAGATGAAGGCGTTGTTACCTTGCCCCACCCTAAAGGTTCTACCTTCTAACTCAACATCATCGAAGGGGCTTCCGGTGGCTACTATTGCCATGCCATCGGTCCATGCGTATATGTCTTTTGGCCTCGCCTCGCATTTAGATGTTGGGTTGCTCAAAGGGAAGATAAGTGGTGAATGACAATTTTCTGTCATCGCCCTGCAAATCTTCTCCGTAAATATTCCGGGCTGGCCAGAGGTTCCAAGCAGAACAGTGATTTTTGCGTTTTTTATCACCTCTTCCATCGATATACGACTACGATCTTTCACTTTCCATCCTTCAGTCACCTTAGGATCCATGGCAAATTCATGTTTATAATCTTCCATTTTGGAACGCTCTGTAGTAATAAGCCCTCGACTATCTACTGTATAAATGACTCTGCGGGCCTGCTCCTTGGTCATACCGGCCATCATCAGGTAGCTTTTAATTTGTCTGGAAACTCCTACACCACCTGCACCGGCACCAAAAACCAGATATCGCTGGTCGATCAGTTCCTCGTCAATAATTTTCATTGAGCCTATGATTCCAGACAGAACCACAGAACCGGTACCCTGTATGTCATCGTTAAAAGAGAGTATTTTGTCCCGGAAGTTGTCTAGGTTTGTAAAGGCGTTTTGCTTCGAAAAATCTTCCCATTGCAGAATAGCATTTGGATAGATGTTTTTAATTTTGTTCACAAAGCGATCGATGAATCCATCATAGGCCTCACCAGTAAGTCTTCGGTGTTTGTGCCCAAGGTACAGGGGATCATCTAGTAGCGCCTCGTTATCCGTGCCAACGTCGAGGCATATTGGCAGGCAACTAGATGGGTTTATTCCTGCCCCTAAGGTATACAACGAAAGCTTGCCAATTGGTATACCCATACCTCCTATACCCTGATCTCCAATGCCGAGTATTCCTTGGTTGTCTGTTACAACTATGATTTGAATATCCCTCGTAGGAAGAGAATCGGCCATCGCACCCATGGTCTCTATGCTTGCGGGGGATATATACAGCCCTCTGCTGTATCTGAAAATATGGCTTCCCTTTTGTACCGCCTCACCTACGGTAGGTGTGTAGATTATAGGGGTCATTTCATCTACATGGTCACTTAGCAGGGCATAGAAAAGGGTTTCGTTTCTGTCTTGAAGGGCACGCAAATACACGTACTTTTCTATATTATTTTCCTTAGTTTTGAAATTTTGATAAACGCGGTCGAGTTGCTCTTCCATGGTGGAGATATGCGGGGGCAAGAGTCCCAGCAACCCGAAATCATGTCGCTCTAGCTCCGAAAAACTTGTTCCTTTGTTGAGTAGAGGGTTGTGGAGTAAATCTGACCCACATTGATCTATCTCCAGGTACTTGTTTCCGCGCTCATCTATTTTAACTGTGTAATGGCTCATCGGAGACTTCCCCTCTACAAAGTTCATAATATATGGTTATTTGGATTACCAGTCAGGATTATAAACACAACTGTCACAAATCTTTCACAAAGAAATTGAGGGGTCTGTGCGTTGGACTCAACAACCCTTATATTTTTTTCTCACACATTCTCGAGCAAGTTTCTGCGCAGCAGAAATGTCGGCTGGGGTCATTTTCTTCGCAAAACACCAAGGTTGTGCTGGGCACGGGCAAGCCCCTGTTCGGCAGCGAGTGTGTACCACTTAACAGCAGTCTTATAGTCTTGTACAACACCTAGTCCTTTTTCGTACATCCAGCCAAGGTTGTACTGGGCTTTGGCATCCCCCTGTTCGGCAGCAAGTGTGAACCACTTAACAGCAGTCTTATCGTCTTTTATAACACCTTCTCCATTATAGTACATATAACCAAGGTTGAACTGGGCTCGGGCATACCCCTGTTTGGCAGCAAGTGTGTACCACTTAAAAGCAGTTTTATAGTCTTGTACAACACCGTGTCCCTTGTAGTACATCACACCAAGGTTGTTCTGGGCAGAGGCAAGCCCCTGTTCGGCAGCAAGTGTGTACCACTTAACAGCAGTCTTATCGTCTTGTACAACACCTTCTCCCTTGTCGTACATCAAACCAAGGGTGTACTGGGC
>Ga0187827_10000454_pt1 | contig 64852 bp, 51 predicted proteins | sample ETNtaG_39_FD_167969 | JGI IMG/M metagenome (GOLD analysis project Ga0187827, IMG submission 167969) | Marine microbial and viral communities from oxygen minimum zone, Eastern Pacific Ocean - ETNP2014_SV_150_PacBio MetaG (Illumina Assembly) | ecosystem: Environmental > Aquatic > Marine > Hypoxic... | reverse complement strand
TTTATCGGAAGGTCTTTCGTTGTTAGGAGGTTACTGATGCGTCGGCTATTAATTCTCGTCGTTGCGATTTCGCTCGTGGCCGGAACGGCTACCGCTCAGAATGCTAGTTCGGAGTTACGCGGGGAGGTTGTTGACGACCAAGGTCTCGCCCTTCCGGGTGTGACCGTTGTGGCGACCAATCAGGATAACGGGCAGTTTCGAGAGACCGTGGCGAACGTTGACGGCTCTTTCTTCTTCCCGGTTATGGCTCCTGGCACCTACGAAATAACGGCAGAGTTGCCGGGGTTCCGGCGCTACATCCGACCGGATATTCCATTGACGGTCGGGTCTTCATTCAACCTCACCGTTGAGTTGACGGTGGGCGGTATCGAGGAAGAGATTACCGTTACCGCTGAGGCTCCACTGGTTGACACGACTTCGAAGGAAGTCGGCGGCTACGTTCAGCAGCAAGAGTTGCTGGATACGCCATCGTTCAACCGGAACTTCACCGGATATCTCGACTTGGTCCCTGGAGTGGTCGCGACCGGGTCCACTTCCTCCTTCGCAGCGGACTCCATCATGGTTAACGGCCAGGACTCCTCGAATGTGGCCTACAACTTTGATGGTGCCAGCAACGACGATGACCACTTGGGTGGCTCCGCCGGCGCGCAGGCACGGATTCCGATCGAAGCGGTGCAGGAGTTCCAGCTTCTCACCGGACAGTTTGACGCCGAGTTCGGACTCGCTTCGGGTGGCGTGCTCAACGCTGTTTCGAAGTCGGGAACGAATGAGTTTCATGGAGCCCTGTTTGCCTTCGTGAAGGGGCATCAGATGACGGCGAAGGACTACTTCGTTGCCTCGCAGGATCTGGTGAAGCCGGACACGCAGGAGAAGCAGTTGGGATTCACCGTTGGTGGCCCGATTCTCAGAGACAAGCTGCATTTCTTCTGGAGCCTCGAGCGGCCGATTCTCGATACGGGTGTGACGGTGAACATCCCGTCCCGGCCGGACCAGAACCGCGCTGAGATCGAAGCAGTGCGACCGTGGAACTTCTTTGCCCGCGGCGACCATCAGATCAATGCGAACAATACGTGGGGAGGCCGTTGGCTGTATGAAACGTCCCCATCGACTCACGCAGCCACGAGTTGGGGCATCGGCAGCGCGGAGCATGAGCACGACCACGACTGGGCAGCCGGTGGGTCAATCAACTCAGTCATCGGGAACAACAAAGTCAACGTGCTGAGGTTTGGTGAAGTTTACGAAGACCTGCACTGGGGCTCGACTGAGGAGTCTTTTGGTTCGCCACCAAAGGCGCAGAAAACCGAGGCGCCACAACTTAATTTCCTGGACTGGACTGGTGGCACCCTCAACACGGCGTTCCGTCGGATCAACTGGACACTTAACGCAGAAAACCAGTTCTCGGTGTTTATCCCGGACAAGAATGGTGACCACGACCTTAAATTCGGTGTTATGTGGCGCTACATGAACCTGAACTACAACTCCAACGGACGTCGGAACGGGCGGTTTATCTTCGACACGAACAAGGACTTCAATGCGTCGGACTACTCCACCTACCCCGAGCGTTTGTCGATTCAGGTGCCGAACAACCAGCACTACGTCATGACGGGAACCATTCTCAGTGGCTTCGCGCAGGATAAGTGGCAGCTGAACGACCGGACGACGTTGAGTATCGGCGTGCGGTATGACGTGGAGATCATTCCAACGCCGAACGAGGACAACGAGTTCTACGGTGCGGCGGTGAGCTCCACGATTTATCCGATTGACAAGAACAACCTCGCGCCACGTCTCGGTTTTTCGCATGTCCTTGATGAGGACGGACGGACCGTGCTACGGGGTGGATTGGGTCGTTTCTACCAGAAGTTCCGCGTCACCCACATCGATAACGTCTTCGGTGAGCAGATGTACGACGATTCGTTCAACGTGAATCTGCCACTGGACGGCGTCGACCCAGGGCCGTCGAGTGGTCTGCGGCCAACCGCTGCCTATCTGAAAGACGGGCCAACGGTCAATTGGGCGGTTATTGATGCGCTCTACCCACCAGGGTCGAAGGTGCTGAACGCTGGTAATATCCGATTTGACAATGCGGCCCGGGAGAACCCTTACGCCGACCAACTGTCATTCGGGTTTGAGCGTCAGATAGCTAACAATATGGCGTTGAGCATGGACTACATCCGTGTCATGCAACGCGCTCAGCTGATTCTGCACAATCACAACCAGCCCAGCCGCGTCAGCACGGCGCGGACGGCGAAGATTGAGCGGCCTAACTCGACATACGTCGATGACGTCTATCAACTCCTCAATGGTGGATCAATCAACCACGATGCATTGCAGGTGTCGTTAGACAAGCGGTTCAGCAACAACTACCGCTTCCGCATCTCCTACACCCTAGGGAATACCCGAGGCAACACTCGCCAAGGTGACGCCCAGTCCGTGTATACCCAGGTTGGCGGAGACCTGAATCTGGGTTCGAACTGGGGACCGACGGACTTCGACCGCCGGCATAACCTCGTGGCCAACACAACCGTTGCTGTGCCTGGCACCGGTGGTCTGCGGGTGAGCGGCATCGTGCGGGTCCGGAGTGGAGCACGCTTCTCGCTGCTCGACAGCACCTTGGATACGAACCAGAACGGCACCGCGAACGACGAGTGGTTGGCGGCCGGGACCTATTCGGGCTCGGGAACGGATTCCTACACGGTTAACTATGATGGTGGCCGTAACGGTGGCGTTGGGCCGCGGTACTTCCAGCTCGACGGGCGTGCTGGCTATACGCTGGAGATGCCGAATGCGGATACGTTGGAGGCTTATGTTGACTTCATCAACCTGACCAACAATTCCAACTTCAATGCACCGTCTGGTGACAAACGGAGAAGCAGCACCTATCTGATTCTCCGGACGCTCGTGAATAATGGACTGCCACGGCAGCTCCAAATCGGCCTACGCTACGCGTACTAAGGCGAGCTTAGGGTAGACACCAACGGGGCGGGCTGGGATGTTCCCAGCCCGCCCCGTTTTTTTCTGCAGCACACAATCAACCGATGTGGACGGTTGACCGTGCGTTCGGTAGCAGCATGTCGGCTTGGGTGCACGGCTGGGGTGCTTCAGAATCCCGCTGGTGCTGAGGGTAGCCAAAGCGGTATCCGGGTGGCGTTTCTGGTCTTCGAGCAGGAGGGGACCGGAGGGAAAAAGGAAATACACTAAGGTTTTCGTCAGTTTTCTGAGTTCAATCGTTTTCTTTTTTTGTGCTACGGCTTCGTGTATCCTTTCCGATAATACGGGTAGGCGTTTTTCCTCCAAGGATGCTGAATCGAGACGGTTCGCGGAAACGGCGTGGTTCCAGGGTGTCCCTGCTTGGGTGGGTTGTCCTGCTCGCCGGTACAGTAACGGTGTTGGCCACGCTGCCACCCGTGGTGGTCGACCGGGCTTTGTCAGCTCTGCCTGCTGTGCTCGGGCTTGGTCCCACGACATCGGCTGATGGCCGGGAAGGTCTTCCGCACCCGTCGATCGAAGGCATTGTGGTCCCCCCGCCGCCTCCAAGCCCCCTTCAGTCGGTTTTGTCCCCAAGAGTTCTTTCGCCGGTTGCGATTGAGTGGGCGCCTCACGAGATCGTGCCACCTGGCCCAGTGCTTGATGAGAGGCTGGTGGCTCACCGGCCTGCCGCGCGCTGGCCGACTCGGGACGCTCTGTCGACTATCGGACCGCTGATTCCTCCGGTCAGCGAGTTCGACTCATTTGCTGATGACCCGTCTAGGTGGAGAGTTTTAGCCCGTCCGGTTAATGCAGTCGGAAAGGGCGTTGCGAAAGGGGGCACCACGGTCGCCAAGGGCGTTGCGAAAGGGGGCACCACGGTCGCCAAGGGCGTTGCGAAAGGGAGCACCACGGTCGCCAAGGGCGTTGCGAAAGTGAGCACGTCGGTTGCCAAGGGTGTTGCGAAAGTGAGTGTTTCAACTGCAAAGGCGTTTAAGAAGATGGGCCTGTTTCTAACGCGTCCGTTTCGCGGTCAGAGTGAGGATGAGAGGCAGATGAAAAGGTGGGTTTCATCCTAGTTCGTTCGACTTCCGGCGCATACACTTAGCGATTCAACCCCGACCGGAAACCGACGAGGCAACCGGTGAGACCGGTACGACCGTTACCTTTAGCGCCCCCAGGTGTATATATCCTACGAGCACAGGCGAACGATTCATCTGGCACCAGAGGCGGATTCCAATGTTGCTGGACGAACGCCCATGTGCAAGTAGATGTCTCGCCCTGAGCGCGCTAACTTCTACTACCTAGGCTTTTGATGAACACAGGGTTTACCACCGCTTTACGAGTCAATTATAATTGGTCGTGGTCTGTCCCTTGGGAGTCCAGGGGGCCAAGAAAACTTTCGGTTTTTGGGGGGGTTAACGTGAAGGATTACGCGTTACGGTGGATGGTCGTCCTGTCTGTTGTGTTGGCAGTGCCAGTGGCGGTCAACGGTCAAGATTGGAAGGGACGGATCGATTTGGACGGCACGGTGACCAACCCTGCGGGAGAGGGCTTGTCCGGTAGCACAGTCACAGCGGTCTACCTGGAAACCGGTACGGGGCCGAACCAGGAATTTGCCGGTGGCGACGGCGATTTCGACCTTGATGATTTGAAGCCCGGGATGTGGCAGATCACCGTCAACGGAACCCACCTTGGATACATTATTTCCCAGCGTGAAATTGAGGTTCTCCCGCGTGGCAACGAAGACCTTGAGTTCGTGCTTCCGGCTATGCAGGACCTGGTTTCCCAGGCGGCGGTGGATACCGCAGCGCGCAATTATAGTGGCGCACGGGAAAAGTACCAGATGCTTCTTTTCTCTCTTCCGAACAACGTGAATCTGCATGGCGCGGTCGCGGAGACTTACAAGGCGGAGGGTAATTTGCCACAGGCAATGGATGAATATGACGCCATGCTTGCGTGGTGGGCCGATGTGGCGCCGCCGGCGGAACCAGGGCTTCCGGTCGAGATTGGGATTCAGGCGATGATGTTGGCTGGTGATGCGGGTCAGTATCAGCGGATGCATGGCTACGTTAATGGGCTCGGTCGGCCGTTACCTAGCGATTGGATGGCGGCGTTTATCGACCTCAGTGCGAACACGCTGATGGAGCGTGAGGAATATGGCCATGCGATTCGGGTTCTAGACGTTGCGATTAGGCGGTCGTCACGTACCGCGTTGCCGTATTACTACCGGGGGATGGCTCGGGTGCAGGCCAATCGACAGTTGGCTGACGGCGAAGAAGAGAACTACGACCCGGCGGCTGACGATTTTGAAAGGTTCGTTGAGCTTTCCCCGAATGACTCGGCACAGAAGAGACAGGCCTTGGATTTACTTTCGAAAATCCGACCGCAGTAATCGTTCTGAGTGTGAAATTGTTGGGTATCGCTGGGGGTCGTCTGGACGGCCTCCAGCTTTTTTTTGGAGCGCGCCTGCTAGGGCTGCTGCTGCGGGTGGCTGGACACGGCTTCGGCGTTGTCAAGACCGTAGAACGCTGCGTCGACCGGTAGCGGTTCAACTTGGTAGTCTTCGTTCTTGTACGGATAGGATGGGCGCGGCTTTGAAATAATGAATGCAGAGACGTGTTGCGCGTCTTCATCGCTGAGGCTACCAGGGTCGAGATAGGGCATCGCGTAACGAACGAAGCCGGCAAGCGTATAGAAACGGGCCATTCCGGCGCCATCGTTCCACGACCGTGGTCCCCACAACGGTCCCGCCTTCTTATCACCGACCTGCACGCCCTGGCCTTCTGGACCGTGGCAGTTCACGCACAGTTCGGTATAGATTGCTTCTCCACGTTGTGGGTCCAACGCGTCGATTGGCAGAAGGTTCTCGCGAAGAATCCGATTCTTTTTTCGCCACGGAGGGTCTTCACCAGGGGTGTAGCCCTCAGACAAATACCGTAGATATGCGGCAAGCGCGATGACTTCTTGAGAATCAACGTTGGGGAGAACGAGTGTGTCCGTGTTAACACTGTGGGGCGAGGGCACTGCCCCTGAGCGTGCGACTGCAAGGCCACCGTTATCCGGTCCATGCACAGCGTTCTGACTGCGATAGAAACATCCCACAATCCGGTCTTCCAAGCTGAAGTTTCGGCCTGCGCGGTTGTTGTATTCGGGAAACATGCCGGATGTGCCGACGAGCGGTAACGCCAACTCGCGCTGGCCCTGATTCAGGTGGCAGTTAGCGCATGTCATGCCACTTGCCGTAAAGCGAGGCGTTGCCTCTGGGGTATTGGTGAACAACTGAAACCCTTGGCGGATCAGGTCGGCGTCCTGGCGTATGTCGAGCGCGGGGTCGGACAGAGGGTTCTGGGGGAGGTCCCAGGCCGTGACCATCGTCGTGGTCTTCGGTACCAATGGGCCAACCAGTTCGTAAGTGTGAGATGCTGGGCCGAACTCGCCGGTTTGGGGTATCCGTGGTACTTCGACAGCAGGAGGAACCGATTCTCTTGAAGGTGCCGAGCATCCAAGCGCGGTGGTCAGCGGGAGAATGACTACCATCGTAGCCACACCCCGTCTTGTGATTTGCGTCATCGGCGCCCCGCTTCCACTATAGCGCACACCTCTTGGCAGGCGAGGTCATTAAGGTCCATTTCACGTTCGGACTAGAAGGAGATGCGGTCGAGCAACCCCTCTGTGTGGCGACAAGAATTCTCTTACGGACGTATGATCATAATATGAGCGCGGTTAGTGCCCGCTTGCATCAGCCAGATGCCGTCCGATTCATCAGGTTGTCTCCATTTGAGTTTTAGTAGGTCAGGAACTGATAGCCGTCTGCCTGCAACGTTACGACGGCGGTCATTGCCGACAAGGCACTCTTGACAGGCGCCGACACTTCATTGGCATCGAGGCCACTGAGAACGCGCGATTGCTCACAAAGAAAGATCTCGACTCCGGCATCCGAGAGTGCCTCAAGTAACGGCAAGCTTGGGTTGTCCATCTCGTAGCGTTCCTGATACGCCTCGTTTGTCATTGCCGCCCGCGTGCCTCCACCGTGCAACACCAGTTTCACTTGTAAGTTTTCTTGGGGGATCCCGGCATGAGCATGCATGTTCATGAAACGTGCGGCTGCCTCTAGACGCATGTGGGGCCGTTCTGGAGCGTTCAGCGGCTGAAAGATCTCAAAAGCCACTTTATAGATGTTGTCGTCGGTGCGCATGACGAAATCGGCGTTCGGTAGGTCAACGTGCCGCCCGAACCCTTCGATGAGCGGACCATCGTGCAGGTCGTTGCGGGTGTTCTGTGCGTCGACTGGTCCGGCCACGAGCAACCCCACAGCTAGGTTCATCGCAAACATACCCAGAATTCTCATCATTCCGGTCCGTTGTTTCATCATTTTCCGTCCTCGTTTCTTGATTCACAGTGCCGGACATCAGCACTGCAGAAAATAAATATTAGCAGAGCTTTCAGTGATCCAAGCCCAAACCTATCTTAACCGCAAAATCTGTTGTAGAGAGGATAAGCCTCGGCATCTTGGTCCTTCACGCTGGTTCGGAAAGCCCCGTTGTCTCAGCTTGGAGATAACGGGGTAGGTAGAGGGTGTCAATCCGCTTTGTCGACTTTGTTCGGACCGAAGGGGATGGCCCACTGCTGTAGCCCTGTCTATGGCATGATGGGCGGATGGGTGGACGCTGTTTAGTGTTTTTTGAAGCCTCTGACGTTCCACTAGAGATTTCCCGCGGTTGATGTCTGCTGCTGGTGTCCGCTGAATGACCGACACGACAAGACCCACGAAAACGTTCGATCGACGGATCATTGAGGGACCGCTCGGTCTCGCCGTGTGGCGACTCGCTTGGCCGACGATGTTACAGAACATGATTGGTGGACTCCAAGGCGTCATCGATCAAGCGATGGTCGGAAACTACGTGGGTCATATCGGCAATGCTGCGATCGGTGTCAGTATGCAGATCTTTATCCTGGTCATTGTCTTTGTGGCTTCGATCTTTACTGGAATGGGAGTGTTGGTAGCCCGTTTTGCAGGTGCCGGTGACCACGACAGAGTTAACCGTTCGGTATACCAGGCGTTTGTTGTTTCACTCGCGCTAGCTTTCGGCGTCCTTGCTCCCTTCGGCTATTACTTCGCTCCATCGCTGCTACGTCTCATTAATGCGGCACCTGAGGTGCAGCTAGAGGCACTGCCGTATATCCGGATCATGTTTGTCTTCAGTATTGGGATGCTCATGTTTTTCCTTTTTAGTGGGGCATTACGTGCTGCAGGTGATGCGAAGACCCCGATGCGACTTGGAATCCTAATGACTGCGCTCAACGTAATCCTCAGTGTCGCGTTAATCCGGGGTGTTGGTCCAATCCCGTCGTTCGGTACGCGTGGTGCAGCGATGGGCACGGTGATCGCGAGTGGCGTAGTGGGTCTAGTGTTTCTATATTTGCTCGCATCGAACCGCCTAGTCATCCAATTTTCTGGCACGATGACCTACAAACCCGACCTTAGGATCATCCGCTCACTCTTCAGGTTTGGACTGCCTGCTGGTTTTCAGGGGATTGTAATGAACATCGGCGGTCTGATGATGCTCCGGTTTATCGGTGGTTTGAGCGTCAGTGCTGAGGCGCAAGCTGCCTATTCGGTTGGTTATACGCAGCTCTTTTCGTTCATCACCTGGACGTCAGTGGGGTTAATGGGAGCGGCATCAGCTATGGCTGGTCAAAACCTAGGGGCTGCCCGACCGCAGCGCAGCGCTCGGTCCGCGCGGGTCGCCGCTGGTTATGGTCTTGGTTTAGCGAGTGTCATTGGTGCGGCGTTTGTCTTAGTTCCCGAAGCACTCCTGGCGGTGTTCGGCATGACTGACGGGCCGGTGTTGGTGTTAGGTCGGCAACTCCTTGGCTATTTGGCAATTTCTGGGCTTTTCGTCACAGTGGCGATGACTTTTACTGGTGCGTTACAGGGCACCGGTGACACGAGAGGACCACTTTACATCTCGATTCTGTCGCAGGTCATCATACCGGTTGGGCTTTGTTTCATCGTTCAATCGATTCGAGGACTTGAGGCAAGTGACATTTGGCTGGCGATCGTGTTTGGACACGTGACCCGCTGTGTATTGAGCGTCTTGCGATTTCAGCAGGGCAAGTGGCGCAATATCCGAGTTGACATTGACCCAACCCCCGCTTAGGGGGTGGGTTATGATTCTACCCAACACATATCTGACACTTTAAGTATGGTCTTCGACTTTTCTCGTCCACACGTTTGGGCCTCGGTTCTCGGCATAACCGTTGTTAGTTTCGCGCTTGCCCCGGTAAGGGCCCAACAGCCGTTCACGGTTGAACCACTGGTGTCGCCTGCACCCGGCTCTAGTCTCACCGGAAATCTCGTAGCGTCTGACACGGGACTCTACTTGAGTTGGCTCGAATCGCATGATGAGGGTCATGCGTTCCGTTTTGCCATGTGGGATGGGCAAACGTTTAGTGAGCCTCTAACGATTCACACCTCTGCTGCGTTTTTTGCGAATTGGGCCGATTTTGGGTCAATGCTTCCGTTTGCGGATAACCGGCTGGCTGCGCATTGGCTTGAGAAGGCGGCCAACGGAACCTACCAGTACGATATCTGGATGTCAGTCTCCGATGATGGAGGAACGACTTGGGGTGCCCCCCGGCGGCCGCATCGTGATGGAACGTTGAGCGAACATGGTTTTGTCTCGCTGACTGAGTACGGGAAGTCGGGCTTCGCCGGGGTCTGGCTGGACGGACGGAAGTTTCGTAAGGGTGCTCGTGACAACGAGATGTCGTTGATGTTTACGACCTTCGCGGATGGGGAATTCCAGGCTGAACACCAGCTTGATGGCCGGATCTGCGAGTGCTGTCAGACGGGCATGACACGAACGGCTGACGGTCTGCTCATCGCCTACCGCGATCGTTCATCTGAAGAAATCCGGGACATCAGTGTTGTGCGGTTTGCCGATGGCACCTGGACCGAACCGGTCACGCTACACGAGGACGGATGGAAGATCCCGGGGTGTCCGGTCAACGGCCCGCAGGTGGTGGCTGATGGCAACCGCTTGGCCGTGGGCTGGTTTAGTGCGTCTGGTGGTGAACCGCGTGTTCAGGCGAAATTCTCACGTGACAGTGGGGCCAGTTTCAGCGAAGTAATTCGGGTCGATGATGGGCATCCTGTGGGCCGTGTCGACATCGAGATGCTCGGTGGTGCGACGGTTATGACTTGGCTTGAGCGTGGTGAAGGAGGCGAGGGTGCCGTGAAGCTCAGGCGGGTGTCGCCTTCAGGCGGACCTAGTCCGTCCCACCCGATCGCGCATACTGGTTCTGGCCGCGCCAGTGGCTTTCCAAGGATGGCGGTTTTTGGTGGTGACATCTATGTGACTTGGACGGAAGCTTACACGCGTGAGGGTTCATCCCAGGTGCGTATTGCCAAGGTAACGGTCGAGTGAAGACGCTCGGGACGCTGTGTTTGGTCTTGTGCGGCTTGGTCGTGTCTGCGTCAGCGCAGGAGGAAGGCGGGTCTGCCGACCTTATAAACGAGCCGGCGATCGAATTCGAGGGGGTGGACCTGGACGGAAACATCGTCCGTCTTTCGGACCTGACCGGTAAGGTCGTGCTGATCAACTTCTGGGGAGTGTGGTGTATAAGCTGCCGGGAGGAAATCCCTGAACTGGTCGCATTGGATCGGCAGTGGCGGAATCGTGGGTTGGTCATCCTTGGTGCTGATTATGGCGATGAGCCCAAAACCCTGCCGCCTTTCGTTGAAGCGTTCGGGATGAGCTACCCAGTATTGCTCGACGACGGTTTGGCCGAGCGCTATAGCGTCATCGTGTTCCCCACGAGTATCCTCATCGATCGCTCTGGCCGTCTGCGACTGAGGATCGAGGGGTTTCTGCCTGAGCGCTTTGAAATGATGACGGCCTCTATCGAGTACCTACTTGACGACGGCACGTAAGTCTGGCGCACTCCCACAACGCACGGACCTTCCAGACGTCCAACTGGGTCGTGTCGCGAGCTGTTTAATCTACGGGCAACGCCTGGAGCGGGAACGACGTTGCGGTGAAGTAGATTTCCTGCACTGCCTTCAGACTGCGCGCACCGTAGCGTGTTTTACTGTGAAACGCTCGGCCAGACAGCTCCTTGATCTTGCGCAGTGATTGGACCCATCCCCTTGTAAACGAAGCGCTGAACCCGTTTCCCTTCGTAGGTTTCCGTTGTGTAGACGTTGCCCTGCGAATCGGTGGCGATACTATGCACACCGAAGAACTGACTGGGCTGGCGTCCACCGTCACCGAAGCTGGTGAGTACCTCAAGCGTGTCGCGTTGGACGACATGAACCTTTTCGTTAATACCGTCGGCAACATAGATGTAGGTTTGGTCCGCATCCTTTGAAAAAGCAATATCCCAGACCGAGCCGGAGCCCAGCGTCTGCTCAGCAATGAATGCTTCCCGGAGAAAGGTGCCATCTGGTTCAAACACTTGGATTCGGTCGTTTGAACGGTCGCACACGTAGAGTAGACGGTCGTGGGACAATTCGGCACAGTGGACCGGGCTGCCAAACTGTTGCGGTGGTTCGGCGTTCGGGTCGTATCGGAAGGTGATGGAGTCATCGGGCTGATTCCCGTAAGCACCCCAGTAGCGTTTGAAAGCACCAGTATCGGCATCAAGAACCGCGACACGCCGGTTACCGTACCCGTCAGCTATGTAAGCCTCGTTCTCTTCACCATCTACGAAGACTTTTGCCACGCGGCCAAAGTTTTCCGTGTCGTTACTGCCCGCATTGCCACCTGCGTTTCCAACCTGCAGAAGAAATTGCCCATCACTGGTGAACTTCAACACATGGGCATCATCACCGCCGTTCCCACCGATCCAGAGGTTACCCTTGTGATCGAAGGTAATGCCGTGGTTCGACTGAGGCCATTCGTAGCCCTCGCCCGGGCCACCCCAATGGCCGACGAGGTTACCGGCCTGGTCAAATTCCAGCACCGGCGGAGCGGGCACACAGCACTCTTCGGCGATTGGCGGGTCATTAACGACAGGTGTTTCGTTGCGCGCATTCATCGACATGGCTCCGCGATGAACGACCCAGACATGGTCCTGATCGTCTACCGTTACACCAATCGTCGATCCGAGAATCCAGTGATTTGGTAGCGGCTTCGGCCATAGCGGGTCGACCTCGAACATCGGTGCTACGGGGCCTTGTGCCTCGGTGGTTGCGGTGGTCTCAGTGGTTTCGTCCAGTACTGCCTGTCCACACCCCATTACGATCAGGACTACCGCCAACGACGCGCCAACAAGAAGGTTCCTCTTTGCGTATCCCATCGTTCTCCCCGTTGATAAGTGACTACCCCTAAGGGCAACGCTTACCTGCTGTGTCTGAAATAAGGGCCAATTGTAAGGACTTAACGTCTAGACAGCAAGTTTCTTGAGCCGACCCAGGCGGCCTAAGTCGGTGGGTACAAAAACGTGCATGTCTCGATCCAAACTGACGGTCACGTGCGATAGCCCTTTTATTGAGGCTCTACCGCAACAGAGAAAAAAGGTCGCCTAGCCGCTGGGTAGCCAACCGATGCCGTGATGTCACTTCAGCTGAACTAGTTGGTCCGGGTCGACCCTAATGACTAAATAGGCGATGTCTTCCTCGATGTCGCTGAACCCGTGGGCGGTGCCGGCTGGAATAATAAGCATGTCATCTTTGCCGATCCTCTGGCTCTCACCGCCCTGAATACGTGGTCCGACCGAGCTTGGTCCTGTGAGGTTCTTGACGGTATCACCGTCGGGGTCTAGCGGTTGCCCGTCAACCAAAGTGCCGCCGGTGATGAGCGTGCCGGTTCCCTCGACAACGTAATACACCTCAGTCTGGTTGTGGTGCTGAATCGCACCACCCGGCTGCGTTGAGGGACGGCGCACTAGACCGATCCCCACGTTGTAGCCACCTGCATCAATCATCCTAATGGATTGGTCGCTGACCCGACCCTCCGGCGCTGCGGCCATCGTTGCGGCAATATCATCAGCGCTGACGTATACGGTCGAGCTAGGGGGTGATTGGGTGGCGGTCAACCCGAGCAGCATAGCGAACACTCCGGTTCTTAGCATGATGATCTCCTTGCGATGTGACTGACTTCATCGCTCTACATCGTGGTTTTGTCAGTTCCTTAACTCGTAGAACATCGCCCGAGGTGCTCCACTCGTCACCGATGACATGTGTGTCGTGCCGGCCGGTATAAATCTCACGTCTTTGTACGCATGGCTGATGGATTCTTCCGTGCCATCCGTCTGTTGCGTGCGAATAGTTCCACCTTGGAGAAAGACCACGACGGTATCTCGGGGATGCACATGGAGAGGTGCTGCCCAGCCGGTTGGCGAGTTGACATCCCAGACTGCGACTCGAGGACGGTCCAACACTTCTTCGGTGCCCTCACGGGGGAACGCTTCAGGAAGGTCCGGGATTGTCTCGCGAGACGAACTCGTAGAGTCCTTGATGTCGATCATAACGGCGTGCCGTTCTGGAGGCCCGATCCCCTCTTCTTTGTGAGTGACGCCCTTTGGTTGGAAGAAGACCCAAGGAACCTCGAACGGTTCCTGGCTTGCCGAAAAAGTACCGTCGAGCCTAGTCACTTTGAGCGGGCCCCACCGGAGGAAGACGCCGGTAAGGTCATAGCGATGTCGATGATAGGGCTGAGGTGCGTCATTCAGCCATGTGGCATCCCAAACGATGACTCTATTGTTTTCAATAATCTTGCTGGCCCCGTCGCGAGGAAACGCATGCGGGTACTCCTCCTGGGTCCGTTGACTCGGCATGCGGGGATTAGGTGCGTCGCGCAAGGACGCAACCGACTGTTGGCCATCAAAATCGCCCAGTAGGCCAGCAGTGGCGAAGCCTACACCTGTCCACAAGATGCTAACGAGCAGCCCCCGACAGAGAATCTTCATCAGCGCTCTCCTTTCATGTGGCTAAATGGATGACGTGGACCTAGCTACTCGCTACAGTAATCGCTTTTCGAGGTATCGTCTGCCGTCTTCCATCAGTTCTTGAAAAGCCATTTCATCACCGGTCTCCACGATGTTACGAAAACGTCCAACTGCTGATTCGAGAGCATCGAGCGACTCCATCCTAAAGTCATTGAGAGATTGGATTTCGAAGTATAGCTGTGGACTGTCATGAACAACGCGGCTGGCGACCTGCAGTTGTTCATCAAACGTTGTGCTCGAAAGCTCAGCCAAGGTTGGTGCTGCCTCACCGCTTTTGACAAGCGCTGTCATGAACGCGATGTTGGTAGCATGAGCCAAACCAAGAACCCAAGTGATCAGGCGGTCGTGACTCTCTAAATCCATACTGACGCGAACCGCCATCGTCGAATTAAAGAGGTCTTCCGCTGCCGTGGTGGCTTCTGATACGCCCGCGTCGATGAAGATTACATGGCGGCCAGACAACAGTTGTGTGTCTGGTCCGAACATCGGGTGGATCGACGTGACACGTATGCCTGCTTGTGCAAGCGCAGTAAGTCCTGGACGTACGGGGCTCTTTAGCGAGCCGATGTCAAAAACGATCCCATTTGGTGATCGTTCGGCTAATCCTAGGAGGATGACGTTGGAGGCGCGTAACGGCGCCGCTACCACGATGATGTCGTGGTTGAGGTCGAGAGATTCCCAATTAGCGCAGTGTGCATGGCCTTCGACCTTGCCTGCGGGATCAGCTACGTCTACTTGGAATCCCTGGGAGTCTAGGAACCTAACAAACCAGCGTCCCATTTTTCCAGCGCCGCCGATCACGAGGGCGCGTTGTCCCTCGCCACTGGCTTGGGTCACCACCTCATCATGCTCTTGAACCGTCAACGACGAGCGGATCAGTGACAAGACTAGCTGTTCGGCAAGTTCTGGTGCGAAGCCGAGCTCGGCGGCTGTCGCTCGGGACCGATTAATAACGGCTTTTTCTTGACGGTAGTCGCGGAGGGGGAGTCCGGCCGCACGTTTTTTGGAACCGATCGTGAGTGAAAGGCGCTGCCGTGCGGCGACGAGCGTCAGAATCTGCCGGTCCAGGTCGGCCAATTCTGCTCTGAGATCGGTTAGGGGCTTGGCCACGGCCAATTGTAGCCCAGCCTCGCCAAACAGGGATTTGGCAATGCGAAGGCGGCGATCGAATAAAGGGCGGGGTTGGGCATTCTGCCCTCGCCCTCGCAAGCAGCACGGATTCTGGCCTGTAGTGCTGCTCTAGTCTTAGGGAGGGACGCAACCCTTGAAATTAGGGCACCGGGTTCCGGCTAAGCGCTCTCCTAGTGTAGTATTACCCTGATACTCGGTTGGTAATTGGGGACTTAGAACAAGCGAGGAGCGCACGGATGTCAGAGAGACTTTGGTTAAATCGTAGAGCGTTTCTGAGGGGTGCGGGGATCACTGCGCTCGCTGGCGCTGCCAACTCGGGGCCTTCGCTGGTGACTCCTGTGCGAGCCGATTCGCTGGACCAGGCAGGTTCCACCAACTACGACTTCGATACGGTGTACGACCGGGTCGGGTGGAATTCTGTGAAGTGGGACGCGGCGATCGAAAGGTATGGCCGTGAGAATATTGATGTTGGCATGGGGATCGCGGATATGGACTTCCGCGCTGCTCCCTGTATCACTCGTGGGTTGGCGGAACGTTGCAAGCATGAAAACTGGGGCTACATGAGCACGCCTCGGAGTTTCTATCAGCAGATTGCTGACTGGAATAAGGATCGTTACGGGCTCGAAGTAGACCCCGAATCAATCACCCTCTCCGACGGCGTTCACCCGGCGCTGATCGCGGCGTTGAACGCACTCGCACCAGCCGGAAGTAAAGTGCTTTTGGGGACGGCCGTGTATAGCGGGTTTTATGGAGACCTCCGGTGGAGTCGGACCATTGCAGAAAATAGTCCGATGATTGTGGAAAACGGTCACTACCGGATGGATTTTGATGACCTTGAATCTCGGATGAGTCACGACACCGACGCGATGATCCTTTGCAATCCACAGAACCCGACGGGTAACTGCTGGTCGGAAGAGGATTTGTTGCGGTTGGGACGGATGTGTCTTGAGCATCGGGTGGTGGTCCTGTCTGACGAAATTCATTGTGATTTCGTTATGAAAGGGCAGAAGTACACGCCATTTGCAAGCTTGCCTGACAAAGAGGTCGTGGACAACAGCGTGACCTTCAAAGCTGCAAGTAAGACCTTTAGCCTCGCGGCTATGAAGGTTGCCTGGTTCTTTTCCACGAATCCCGAATATATGGAACTGATACGTGCGCAGCATCGGGCGAACACCAATACGTTGGGGGTAGTGGCTAACCAGGCCGCTCTGACTGATGAAGGTGCAGACTGGTTGGACCAGGTGAACGTCTACATTGACGGAAACCAGGACTTCGCTGAGCGATATATTCGAGAGAACCTGCCAGGGGTTGAATATACGAAGGCGGAGGGTACCTACTTGGCGTGGATTGATATTGGCGGAGTAGCTGAGCGCCTTGATGCGAAGCGTTTAGCCGAGGAGGCTACGGCGAATAGTGAAACGGGACGACCAGTGACGGCGGAAGCGATCGTGGGGAATTGGTTCATCGACAACGCGAAGGTCCAGTTGAATGCCGGGTCGTCCTACGGGCCAGGAGGTGAGAATCACATGCGGATGAACGTAGCCACCTCTCGTAAAATTCTCAAGCTGGCGCTTGATAACATGGCTGCTGCGCTCAACGACCTGTAGGCTTGTCAGAATACTTCGGTTAAATCGGGTCCGGCTCTGATAATAGGGCTGGGCCCTTTTTTCTGGTCAGCACGTTTGTATAGATGGTGGTATCACTCGTGGTATGTGAGAGCCAAACATGAAGAAACAGAAACAAGTTGAGAGAATCGCAAGATCCTCGAATTCCAATTCTATGACTAGGAGGTCGGTGTTAAAGGCCACAGCGGCTTCGGTGATTGGCTATCAGTTGGCCGGTGATGCGGCAACATTGAATGCCTCACTAACGGATGAGAAGACTCGAAACCGTTACCAGCAGTCACACATTGCTGTGATTGGGGCTGGTGGGTTTGGCGGCTGGACAGCATTGAGCTTGCTCAGGAAAGGTGCAAAAGTCACTTTGCTCGATACTTGGGGACCTGGAAACGCTCGCGCCAGTTCTGGCTGTGAACGGCGAATGATTCACAGTCAACTGTACGCTGTGGGCAGCACGGGTTCGAATAAGGAGGTCTACCGACCTCTCTACATGGACATGATCACGCGCGCTCTTCAGCTGTGGCGTGAACATGAAAAACGCTGGAACCGACAATTGTATTTTCCCTGTGGATCACTGACTCTTCAACCCGAGGATGCCCAAGATGGCAGGGAAGCTCTTGCGTATATGCGTAAGCGGGGAACTGCTGTAGAGGAACTTTCACTGCAGGATTTAGAGCGTCGTTACCCGCAAATTAATCTAGAAGGGGTGTCGTGGGGATTGCTCGATGTTGACAGCGGATATTTGCGGTCACGACTGGCGTGTCAGGAACTCTTCAGAGGTTTTCTTGAAGAGGGAGGAGAGTATCGGCAGGTATCTGTCAAAGCCCCTGAGATAGATGGTAGTGGACTCGACAGCCTCAGTTTATCTGACGGCTCTCGACTGTCCGCTGACCAATATATCTTTGCGTGTGGACCCTGGCTTGGTCAGTTGTTTCCGGGAACGATCCGGATCCGGCCGTCTCGCGCTGAGGCGTTCTTCTTTGGAACACCAGTTAATGATCATCGGTATGATGACCAACACTTACCGATTTGCATAGACGGCACTCGAAGTCCAAGTGCTGCTGTTGTTCCAGATGGTGACTTTCGAGGATTGTTAGTCGAAGGTGGCCCTCCAAGAGTAAGGATTATTGATCCGACTACTGAAGAACGCGTTCCGACAGCGGATCTGATGGCCTTTCATCGGGAGTATCTGGCTCTTCGGTTTCCAGGCATGAAGGACGCACCACTGCTCTCGATGAGAGTGTGTCAATACGAAAATAGTGACGATCGCAATTTTGTAATAGATCGACATCCTGTAGCGGAGAATGTGTGGCTTATTGGCGGTGGTTCAGGCCATGGATTTAAGCACGCACCGGTAATTGGGGAGTGGGCGGCTGAGATGGTTTTTCGGGAGAGAGCCGTTGAACCTTTGTTCGGGCTGCAACGATTTACAGGACGTCTGGCATAATAAGCTGCCTAGGTTTTGGTGGTTACGACCTCTTTCTATGGATGCGGGAAGGCAAAAGGGAGTGATGCTGATGGCACGATTGAGGGCTAGAGCGGTGACCTGTCTGTTTGCGGTCGTGGTCATAGGCGTGGCTGCGACAAAACCCGAAGCGGTTGGGGATACCTGGAATCGGTTCCGCGGCCCAAACGGCTCTGGTGTGATTGAGGCCACCGGGCTGCCGCAAGACTTCGGACCAGAGACTAATGTTGTCTGGAAGACCACAGTGGCACCCGGCTTCTCTTCACCGGTAATTAGTGGAGACCGCCTGCTTCTTACGGCGTTTGAGAATGACCAGTTAATTACCACATCCTTAGATCGGCAGAGCGGACGAATTTTGTGGCGCCAGGCGGTGGAGCGGGCGCGTGTCGATCGACCGGATTCCCGTAATCATTCCGCTGCGGCTAGTGCCGCGGTCGATGCAGCTGGCAATGTCTACGTGTTTTTCGGGGAGTTCGGTCTGGTTGCGTATGACCGCGAGGGTGTTGAACAGTGGCGCCACCCTTTGGGCCCCTTTAACAACATCTATGGCATGGGTGCCTCGCCGATCGTGGCTGACAACCTGGTGCTGTTACCCTGTGATCAGCAGAATGGGTCGTTTCTACTAGCAGTTGATGCCGATACTGGTGAGGTGCGTTGGAAGGTGGACCGTCCTGAGGCGAAGAGTGGACACTCGTCGCCAGTTCTCTACGATCCCCCCGATGGGCCGCTACAGGTGCTGATGGCTGGCTCGTTTCTCCTCACGGCCTACGATGTGGCGACTGGTGAGAAGCGATGGTGGGTTGGTGGATTACCATTCGAAATGAAGTCGACTCCGGTGATGGACGGTGACACGCTCTACGTCCACGGTTTCTCCACGCCGCTCAACCAACCAGGCCGGCAGGTTGAGGTTGACAGTTGGGAAGACACGATTGCGGTCCACGATGCTAATGGTGATGGCCTAATCGCACCTGATGAGTTTCCTCAGGAGCGTACGCGAGGATTTTTCTCCTTTGTTGATCTCGATGCTGACGGCCAATTGGACGAAGATAGTTGGAACTACTATCGGGCTGCCATGATGAGTCTGAACGGGATGGTCGCCATCCGTCTTGGTGGGTCGGGGGACATGACTGAGGAAAACGTTGTCTGGCGGTACCATCGTTCGGTACCGCAGCTCCCATCACCGCTTTTGTATCAGGGCGTGCTCTACATGATCAACGACGGCGGGATAGCCACATCATTCCGTCCTTCCACTGGCGAGGTCATTGAACGCGGTCGGATCCGCGGCGCAGTGGACAGTTACTACGCCTCACCGGTTGCTGCTGACGGTAAAATTTTCTTCGTGAGTGAAATGGGGAAGGTAGCTGTTGTGCGACCAGGTGGAGGTTTTGAAGTTTTGGCGCTTAATGACCTCGGGTCCCCCGCGTATGCGACGCCGGCGATTGCTGATGGGCGGATTTACATCCGCACCGAGGAGACGCTCTGGGCATTCGGCGAAGACTAAGCACTTGAGAAGTGCTGACACCACCGTAGCATCTGGCCTCAATCGTGTACACCAAGGAAGTAGTTTGGTTGGCTAGCGGACCCCGCTTGACAGCGGCGTGTTGTTGATCGGAATCATGATGTGTGCACCTGGTGTGCCAGCACGCATCAGCCACGGTCGCCCTTGACCCTTCAGGGCGTTATCCCGCTGGCTGACCATCGAGACGCCGACTGCTTCTGAGGTTGCACCAGGTACCATCATTACCCAAAGCAACTTAATCCTCCGGTCGTCGTGTCGAAGTGCATACATCATCGAACCGAAGGCTGGTGGGGGAAGCGTGCCTGACTGACGTGCAGCGACGATTCCTGCTTGGACCTCTCCAGGGGATTTGCCCTCGGCGCGGAGTCTCGCCATAAGATCGAATTGAGGAGCGAGCATCTTACTGTAACAGCTTGTCTGCATGGCGTCTGCGTCCATCGGCTGACACTCCACCTGGTTCGTGCCCTGGCGCAGCACCTGACGGGCACCGGTAGTGGGGTCATAGGTCACCACGGTCGCGCCTGCCTTGAGGTCTTCGGGCAGGGGAAGAGCGGCATCAGTAATCTGCTGTTCGGTCGGCTGGGCTTGGACGCTGGTCTGACCAGCTAGCGGGCTACCGATGAATGCGACGACGATGAGACTCCGAAAAAGTTTTGTAATCATTAATTCGCAATCGCTAGCGACCACTCGACAGAGGTGTGTTGTTGATCGGAATCATGATGTGCGCACCTGGCGTACCAGCCCGCATCAGCCATGGCCGTCCCTCCCCCTTCAGGGCATTATCCCGCTGACTGACCGTCGAGACGCCGATCGATTCCGGCGTCGCGCCAGGCACTAGCATCACCCAGAGAAGCTTGATCTGTCGGTCGTTATGCCGCAACAGATACATCATTTCCCCGAACGACGGTGATGGGAGCGTACCTGCTTCACGCCCGGCAGCAATCGCTGCCTGGATTTCTTCGCCGGATTTGCCCTCGCCGCGAAGCTTCGCCGTGAGCTCCCGTACCGGGGCGCTGCTTCGATTACGGCAGAACGTTTGCTGGCTCACCGGGTCTGGGGGCTGACACTCGACCTGGTTCGTGCCCTCACGGAGAACCACTCGGGCACCAGTGTCCGGGTCCGTGGCTACTACGGTCGCTTCAGCTTTCAGGTCCTCGGGCAGTGGCAGAACTGCCTCAGCGATTTTCTGCTCGACCGACTTATTCGACCATAGCGTGTTGTTGATTGGGATCATGACGTGTGCCGCTGGCGTGCCAGGACGCATTAACCAGGGCCGGCCCTGACCATTCAAGGCGTTATCCCGCTGGCTGTCAGTCGAAACACCGATCGATTCCGGCGTTGCACCAGGCACCCGCATTACCCAGAGCAGTCGAATCCGGTCGTCTTTCTTATAGAGACGATACAACATAGTTCCGGAGGGTGCTTCTGGAATGGTACCGTCCTTGACGGCAGCAGCAATCGCGGTCTGAATTTCCTCAGGGGACTTACCCTCGGCCCGGAGCTTGGCCGTTAGGTCGTTTCGGGGCGCGAGTATTTTATTGTAGCAGCGAGTGAACCCGGTTTCCGGGTCCTCAGGTTGGCATTCCACGATGTTTGTGCCTTGACGGAGAACCTTTCTGATGCCTGTATCGGGCTCGTAAGTTACGACTGTTGCGTCGGCCTTCAGGTCCTCCGGTAGAGGCAGAACCGCATTGGTGACCTCCTGGTCGACCGATTGAGCCTGAGCAACGGCGGGCCCGACCAGGACACCACTTGTCAGAACGACTGCGAGTAAGCTAAGGACACTCTTCATTACGACCTCCGTAGACCGCTAAGCGATCATTATTGTTCGCGGATGTTGGGCATTGTGCTCAAGGAACGTCTTCTTGACCTCAAGCTCCGCCGCGGTTGGCTGAACGGTGCCCTCGATGTCAGTTGCACGGGAAACGACCGTATGCTCTCCAGGAGTGGCGCCGTGCCAGTCGCAGGTAAAAAACTTCCACGAGTATTTTTCGCTCGTGGAGGGATCCATGGTGGCCGGCTGCCATGAGCCATCATCCACCTTTACCTCGACCGACCGGATCGGAGTTCCGTCATTCAGGACGACACCGAAAACTTGGTGGCGGCTGCCATTGGAAGTCACCCGTGCCACAAACGACTTCAACTGAGTGGTCGAAATATCAGTTTCCTTCCACTTCATCTCGCCGTTGACCATTTCTCCCTTCAACGTGCGATAGTGGCGGGCTTGAAACTTGCCGAGATACCGGTTCTCTTGGACGTGAATCTCAGCGAGCCATTTGACGAGAGCCATACCGTACCAACCCGGGACAAGCAATCGTAGTGGGAAGCCTTGATGGCGTGTCAGCGGCTCGCTGTTCAGTGCGTAAACCAGAATCGGGTCAGATGACAGTGCCTTCTCCCTCGCGAGACTCCGACCATACTGTTGTTCCACCGTGAACGTTTGGCCTCGGAATTGGACTTCCTCTTCACCGCGGTCGGCTCCGAAGAAGACGAACTCCTTTGCGTCAGGCTTCACGCCAGCGCGGTCCAGTACCGTTCGCAGCGGTACACCGGTCCACCGTCCATTGCCGGCGAGACCGTTTATAGGACCTCTGTTACCAGAGCATTCGAATCCGACGACAATTTCTTCGCTTGGCATCGCGCGCAGTTCGTCAATTGAGAAAGATAGTGCTTGGTCGACTAGGCCAGAAACCCTTAGCCGGTAGGTAGCAGGGTCAATGACCGGGTGCCCGTAATGCTGTGTGGTAGCGAACTGATCAGTAGGGGTGAACTGACCGTTTTCTGGGATCGTCCGGATATCAATAATGCGTTGCTCGGGACCCCGCACGAGGGTAAGAGGGTCGGGTAGGTCGGTGAATGGGACGAGCGTCTCGCCCTGCGCGAGCGTGGGAAGCACCCATTCCGGAATGCCGAGGATACCAAGTCCGGCTGCTGCGAGGCCGCCTTTCAGAATGTCCCGTCGATTGCTCTGTATCGTCATTTCCGAACCCTTTCTGCATCAGGCGGTGACAAATGCCCCGCAACACACCGTCAAGTTTTATCACGATCTGGGTCCCAGCGTAAGCACTTGTCATGTGGCCCGGTCGGGAGAGGAGTTAAGTGCCCCGGCAAGCTGCATGTATGATCAGGGCACTTGACAGGACCGCCGTTGGTTTAGGTATCTAGGAGACAGATATGCAATTCGTAACTCGGTCTATCGGACTTTCGTTCGTGCTTGGTATTGTGACCACTCTCATCCTGACCGGAGTTGTGAATTCACAACAGCCCGGTCGGCAAATTCTTGATCCTGGTGGTCCCGGAACAGAGAACCCGGAACGTGCTTACAGTCGAGGTGTGCGGATTGGGAATACACTTTACGTCGCTGGGAACACGGGGCAGGTGGCAAACACGGGTAGCCTCGATCGGGACCTTGAGACGGAGATCAGAAGTCTACTCGACGGTTTCAAGAGCAATGTTGAAGCAGGCGGTATGACGATGGATGACTTGGTCTGGGTGCAGATCTTCTGCACGGACCTTGCGCTATACGACATGTTCAACGAAATCTACCGGAGCTACTTCAGCGGGCCGTTGCCGTCACGTGCCTTCATCGGGACCAGTACACTTCTTGGCAACTCCCACTTCGAAATCATGGGCACTGCGGTGGACGAATAGATCGCCACAGTCGTGCTCTAGACACCGCAGCATCGTGGGTCTCAGTCGGCGCTCGCGTAGGGGTATGGGTATGCACCCATACCCCTTCGATTCCTCGACTCTGTTGACAGTAGCTAGGGGAGGGTCACCATGAGGTGCGCACTTGCCGTACCCGCCTGCATAAGAAACAGGACACCATCTGTTCGCTCAGCCGGCAGACTGAGGGATTCATGGGTTGCGTATGGCACCGTAACCGTTATGTGCGGGGTCGCACTTTCCTGATCGTCGCCCCAGTTGTAGTAGTAAATCGAGCCGAACACCGGAAGCTCCCGCGTGCCTGCCTTTTCGGCTGCGGCGTCCAAAGCTTCCACCTCTTCGCGACTGTTGCCAGCTCGGGAGAACGCGAGGTTTTGTTCGTATCGTGCTAGATTGCCTTTATTGGTGCACTGCACAAAAAATGGGCGTCGGGGGTTCTGGCCTGAACGGTCCCAGCAAATAAAGTCGTTACTGCCCTCGCGCAGCATTACGCGATTGCCGTCCGCATCCCATGTCACCACCGAGGCGTCAGCCTGGGCTCGAGCGGGTGCTGCCGATATGGCCCGTGCGATAGTTTCGTCCGCGGTTTGAGCATTCGCGGCAGCCGACACGGTCAGGACTATACAAGCGAACTGTATGATGCGCTTCATCACGTTACCTCCATTATTGCGAATCCCGCCCGGCTCTTGGCCCAGCGAGACGCCTAGAGAGGATTGTAGGCGTCTTTAGCCGCCTCTGACAATGGGGTAGGTGCTGAGCGGGTCTTGTGAGGTGTATAGTCAGAGCCTAGCGCACGTAAACTGGCGGTCCAGCGGGTAGGGGTTCACACAATGAAGAATATTGCGATGACGCGTTATTTGTTTGCGTTCGGTACTTTCGCCGTGACACTCGTGTCGGCTGTGCCTGTCGTCTCACAGACATTTCCTACGGACGATCCGGTCCTGCGGCAGATGTGGATAGAAGGGATAGAGAATTCTCAAACCGAGGTTCTAGCTCAGGTTCTGTTTGACGAAATTGGGCCGCGCCTAACTGGGAGCCCTGGTCATGAGAAGGGGAATGAGTGGCTTGTTAGCACGTACGACAGTTGGGATATCACTGCTGAAAATCAGGAATATGGCACATGGATGCGGTGGCGGCGTGGCCGTGCCCATGTTGACCTTGTCGAGCCGAGGGTTCGTACCCTTGAGATGATGAGCCTGGCATGGAGTCCAGGCACTGGAGGTCAACCGGTTCGTGGCGAAGTGGTGGTTATGCCGAACGTTTCTAACGTTACAGAGTTTGAGGCGTGGCTCCCAAACGTGCGCGGAAAATTTGTCGCCATTGCTTTTCCGCAGCCGACATGTCGACCTGACGCGGATTGGGAACGTTGGGCGACTGAGGAGTCGATTGTTGAAATGCGGGACGCGCGCAGTACGGCGGAGGAAGCATGGCGCGATCAAATGAACCGGGTCGGGCTTGAAATTCTCGGGCGTGGCTCGGAGACCGCAATTGCTCAACGTTTTGAACGTGCGGGTGCGACCGGTGTTATCGCGTCACGTTGGTCGCAGGGATGGGGTGCGCATCAGATGTTCGCTAGTGGCACCGAGCGGATGTTAGCGCTGACAGCAGGTTGTGAAGACTACGGGTTGTTGCATCGGCTGGCCGCAAACGGTCAACACCCGGTGATCGAAGTCCTCTCCGATGCTGAGTTCCTCGGTGAGGGTCCGGTGTCCAACGTCATTGCCCGGCTCCCCGGAACGGAGTTCCCCGACGAGTATGTCGTGCTTTCAGCGCACTTCGACTCCTGGGATGCGGCGTCGGGCGCCACCGACAACGGCACGGGCACCCTCACCATGCTTGAGGCGATGCGTATTCTTCGGGCGACCTATCCCAATCCGAAACGCACAATTCTTGTTGGGCACTGGGGTGGAGAGGAACAGGGCCTCAATGGTTCACGAGCTTTCGTCGAAGACCATCCTGAGGTGGTCCAGAATCTCCAAGCCTTGTTCAATCAGGATAACGGAACCGGACGGATTGTGAATGTGTCCAACCAAGGACTAATCGGCGCCTCGGGATATCTTGCACGATGGTTCTCTGGACTCCCGACAGAATTTTCAGAGAATGTGGCCTTCAATTTTCCAGGCACTCCTGGCGGTGGTGGTAGCGACTATGCCTCATTCGTCTGCTATGGTGCCCCGGCCTTCAGCCTGAGGTCGCTTAATTGGAGCTACAGGCCGTATACCTGGCACACAAACCGGGATACCTTCGATAAGGTCATCTTCGCTGACCTGCAGCGCAACGCAACCCTATATGCCATGCTGGCCTACATGGCGTCGGAGGAGGGGATGCGCTTACCTCGGGACCGTAGGACCGAGTTTCCTGTAAACCCAGCGACGGGTGAGGCCGGGTCGTGGCCGGAGTGCCAGCCGGCGCGCCGCGAGTGGTCTGAGCGGAGGTAAACGTTAACAGCGCAAGGCTTCGGCGCACCGTCGTAGCAGGGTGAAATAGTTGAAGGATAGGGGCGTAGCAGGCAAGAATCCTACGCGACTCCTGGCCTTCTCACCCTCACCAACTTACTGGTCAGCGGGTTCGAGCCGAACAATCGGCGTGAGTGCACCACCGCGGCCCTCGATGGCAACGTAGATGTAGCCATCTGGTCCCTCGCGCACGTCACGAATCCGGCCGATTCCTTGAATCAGAGTTTCTTCCTGTTCAATCCGTTGTGCGTCTTCACTGAGGGTAAGGCGCGCCAACTGCTGACCGGCCAAACCTCCAGAGAACATATTTCCCTGCCATTCCGGAAAACGGTCTCCACGATAAATCATCAAGCCTGAGACTGCGATTGATGGTACCCAGAAGTGGTCTGGGTGTTCCATATCTTCGCGCATTGTCCCCTCATGAATGGCCAGGCCTGTCCGGTAGTTCACACCGTAGCCAATCACTGGCCAGCCATAGTTCAATCCGGGTTCAATACGGTTGAGTTCGTCCCCGCCTTGTGGGCCATGCTCGGTAATCCAGACGTCATTAGTATCGGGGTGAATGACGAGGCCCTGCGGATTGCGGTGCCCATAGCTCCATATCTCAGGCCGCACATCGGTTCCGGCCTCACTTTGTTTGACGAACGGATTGTCGACTGGTATGCGGCCGTCATCATGGAGTCGAATGATCGTGCCGTGGTGGTTTGAGACATCTTGGGCCGGATGGTTCTCTAAATCACCGCTGGTGGATGCCTGGCGTTCTCCGACACTGAGAAAGAGCAAGCCATTCCAGTCGAACGCAAGCTTCCCGCCATAGTGCCCCCTTCCTTGTGACACTGCGAGGAAGATTTCCTCAAGACCCGATAGTTGATCATTTTCGAATCTGGCCCGCACAACTCGCGTAGTCGAGCCGCCGGAATTTGGATGCGCGTAAGCCAGATAAAGTAGACGGTTCGAGGTGAATTCTGGATGTGGCAGAACATCGAACAGGCCGCCTTGGCCCTCAGCATGAACTTCCGGTACACCCGGCACCGAGTCTGGGAGGAGCACACCGTCCCGTATGATGCGAAGCCGTCCAGGTCGTTCAGTGACCAGCATGTCACCGTTCGGTAGGAACGTGATTGACCACGGGATCTCTAGTCCCTCGGCTACGGTAACCACGCGATAGCTGTGGTGGGCCGAACCGATTGACCCTGACTGTGCCCAAACGGCTGTTGCCATCGTGAGGAACAGACCCGCGGCTATTAGAATCAGCGATTTCCTGACCATCTCACTCTCCTCCGAGAAACTCTTTAAACGAACACTAAGAAATTAGAAGGTTAAACATATTGTAATGCGTCCTCTGGAGTTTGTGGGGTGAAGTCGTGCTGTCTTGGGGGAAAAGCCGATGCTTGGAGTTACACGATGCTGGAAGTACCAGAATGGGGCATCAACGACATCGCGTGTTGTCTACGGGTGTGAGACGACGTGGGCACTACAACCGGTCAGCGGTATAATTCGGCCGGAGCGTTTGAAAAACTAAGTTATTGCACTGCGTGACGCCTATGTCGCCGCTGGAATTCTTCGAATGGTTCGGAAATACGCCTTGGAGCATTGCTCTCCTTGAATCGCTGTGGGTCTATCCCATAGTGGAGACAACCCACGTGTTGACTTTATGCCTATTTCTCGGCCTGATCGCGACATTAGACCTGCGCCTAGTGGGCCTAACTCTGCGGCGAGTTCCAGTGTCTGAGGTAGCCGGACGTCTCTTGCCGTGGGCCCTAGGCGGCTTTGCATTAATGGCTGTGAGTGGATTACTTCTGTTCTATTCCCATCCTGTGCGTGCATACGAGAACATCTTCTTTCGTATCAAGATTGTGATGCTTGTCTTAGCTGGTCTTAATGCTTTTGTTTTTCACACAACGGTATATCGCCGGGTCACTGACTGGGATCGGGCACCGATTGCGCCCCTCAGGGCGCGAGTGGCCGGCTACCTCTCCCTCGTGCTCTGGTGCGGAGTGGTCGTCGGGGGACGGATGCAAGCCTACAACTGGTTCAATTGAACTCTGGATGATAACGATGTCTCTTTTACCCCTGTTTGAGTGGTCCGGTCAGACAGCCGTCGGGATTGCGATGAGTGGCTCGGTATGGATGTTCCCGGTAATTCAGTGTCTTCACTTGTTGGCACTTGCGATCCTGGGCGGTACGGTTTTGGTAGTCGACTTGCGGTTGCTTGGCTTGGGGTTACGGCATCAACCAGTGTCCCAGCTGGCGCATGACATCCAGCCATGGCTGGTCGGCAGTTTGCTGGTGATGTTAGCCACGGGTGTGCTGCTTCTTACCTCGGACACACTTCGCGTTTACTACAGCCCGCCCTTTTGGTGGAAGATGCAGTTCCTGCTGCTTGCGATGCTCTTCACATTCACTGTGCGACAGAAGGTTGTGAGGTCGGACGCAGCCAGAATACCCCCACTTCTCGGTAGGTTGGTGGCTGTGGTGTCGCTCAGTCTGTGGTTCGGCGTCGGGCTTTCTGGACGCTGGATTGCCTTCTATTGAGTGGAGGCTCGGACCTTCTCAGGCAGTAGCAATGATGTGGTAGTCGCTGGGGTCACTGACCCTGTGGATGGTATCGCTCCGTCTTCGTCATACCAGTAAAGTACGTGGCAGGTTTCACAAGCGTTGTAAATATCCCCGCCAACCATAAAGACTGCATCCGCGTCCTTGGCTTCCGCAGCCTCGAAGGCGATGCGGGCAGATTCAACCAGTGCTTGAGACATGATCATCCAAGGTCCCTCACCTTTGGCTCGTTCGCCAAGCATAAGTAGATTGCCAGATTCGGCGAGGACGAGTGCGCTATTGCGTACAGTTGCCCACTCTCCGTCATTCTTGGGAAAAATCTCTTCCGTACCCTCCGCGGTGATGATTGTTCCGACTGACTCCCACACAACGTCGGCGGCGGGGTCAATGACCATCTCCATCAACTCCTTGACATCAGCGACTGGTGTGAACGGTGGTGCAGCGGGTACAACTGGAGGAGTCTCGCACCCAGTTGTCAAGATGAAGGCTAGGGGTAGTAGGTGGAGGAGGGAACACCTCAACTGATCAGTTTTCATTGCGGCGGTTGGTCACGCCAAGGCGGAGTCCAGAACTTGAGGCGCCCCTCCCAAAGTGACCGGTTGTTTTCATTGCACACATACTCCATGAGTTCACCATCGAACGGCGTGAAGACTCGCTCATTCGTCCATGGAGCCCTGTAAGTTTTTGGGTCGTCAACCGTTATTGTGTAGTTGATGTGATCTGCGTCAATGCGTTCGTATGTCTGGATTAGATGTAGGGCATCGCTATGGGGATGGCCTCGGGTATCGAGTCTAGTCCAACCGTTGAACCCGACTGTGTCAATGATAAGCGTATCGCCCTCCCAGCGACCAACCGAGTGCCCGTACCAGGTTGGCTCGATCTCCTCCGGGTGTTCGCTTCCATCGACGGGGGCGATGTGAAACCAGTTACCTAATTCGAACAGAAACGCAATGTGTGTTTCGTTATGCATGATCCGCATAGGCCACGGACCGTTGATGGACCGAGGCAGACCAAACGGCATGCAGTTCGCCGTGTAATCGCCATCGGCTGGGTCGTAGTTCCACCAATCCTCCAAACCGGCCGGGGTGTATGGAAGTTCTGAGGGTCCCTTGTGTCCGTCCCTGGGTTGGGTCACGTTTGGCACGTAGGGTCGTTGCCAGATGCCAGTTAAGTCGGGTTTCCCATTCGGTAGCCGTGGAGTCGGCCCCGAAGACGCTGCGGGACTAGTGACCGTTCCAGCTTCTTGGGCAGTTTGTGTTTCGACCGGTTGCTGCGACCAACACACGAGACTCACGACTGTGGCCGCAGTGACGTAGGACGTCCACGACACTCTCATAGCGACGCCTCCTTAAAATCAGCGGATTCTGGTGCGTTAAGCAGATAATGACGCTGACCAGACACGGGTAGTCTACACCTATCTTGTGGAACTCTCCTTACGAGTTACTTCTTCTTGCGTTAGTTTGTCACCGCTGGCAAAATAGAGGCCGGCGTGCGTATTTTGATCGCGTCTTTCGTGTTTAAGGGGTTACACATGAAAACCAGAGGGTTCACGATCGTCGCTTGTGTCGGACTGCTGCTGGCCACCGTGCCAGTGGTTGCCCATCATTCCTTTTCTGCTGAGTTTGATGCTAATGCTCCGGTCGAAGTGACGGGGGCGGTCCAGAAAATTGAATGGCTCAATCCTCACGTCTGGTTCTTTGTGGTCGTAGAGGACGATGAGGGTACCGTTACGAACTGGGCCATGGAAATGGGTAGTCCAAATCAACTCGTAAGGGCCGGGTGGACACGGAGCACGATGAGCATTGGTGACGTCGTTACAGTGCGAGGGAGTCGCGCTCGGGACGGAAGCGATACTGCGAGCACCAGGTATGTGGTTCTGGCCAACAGCGGAGAGAGACTGTTCACGGCCTCGAGCCAAAGACTGCCAGGGTAACCTGCCGTATAGGTTTCCCGGTTTCGCACCTGCTGGTCATTCACTTACTCGATCATTTCTGCTTCGAGTTCTCTCTCGACAACCTCTTCTCCTTGGAGACTCACGTAGTAGACCTTGGCCTCCGCTCTGGTGTGTACGACTCTCGCAACCTCATTGTCCTCAAAATAGATTCCTGCGTTGTTGTCGCAGGCATATCCAGGTTTCATTTCACCTGACTTGATCATACGGTGGTAAGTCGGTCGGCGATTTGCTTCACCGTCATAGTGAGGGGAATGGCTTCCTTTAAGGAACCCGAGACATTTAACCACGGTCAGTTCCTTGGGTCGGGAATCTGTCGTGCCTTCTTCGAACCAACAAAGGGACCCGGCGCTTGCGCCACCAAGCACGATCCCACGGTCCCAGGCCTCTCGAAGGACCTCATCGATTCCGTGGGCCTTCCAGATCACCTGCTGGTTTAGCGTATTGCCGCCTGAGACAACGATGCCATCCACCGACAGCAGAACCTCTGCAAACGTTTGATTCATACGGTTGCTGTTGATGAAGCTAACCTGTACTGATGGAATGACATTTAATGGTGCACAGTTGGCATACCATCTGACGATTCCCGACTCTCGATCAGCCGACGCGGTCGGTAAATAACAGAGCTTTGGTCGCTCCTTACCGGTGAGAGACGCCATGTAGCGGATGAAAGATGTGCCGTAGCCTCCACCAGCAATCAAAATCTTTCGGTTGCTGGATTGTGAGGATGTGTCGGGTCGTGAGGCAGCTAGAGAAAGATCTACTGAGCTCAAACCGACCGCTCCTAATGTCGTTGATGCGAGGAATTCTCGTCTTTCCATATTGTCCGTTCCTTATGTTTATTGAAGAATGATGTTTACGATCCTCGTATTTCTTGGCAATACTAGTCAACAATGCGTCCAGACTCGTCGATACGCAACGTGAGAATGGAGCCACTGAACATTACGGGGGAGATGTTTGCGACCGTCCCGGTATGTCGCTTGCCGGCTCCCACGACTGTTACCGCCACATCCACCGGATTCCCATTCCTCAGACCAAAATGGAGCGGCAGGTCAGATTGTGCGTCATAGCTCGAGCCCGTGTCGACCAAGCGCGTTCCTAGTAGTTGATCGGTGCCCGCAGTGTATACCCTAACTTCCGTACCCGGACGGGTGGCGTGGCCTTCGGCGTCTAATACTCGGACTTGCAGCGATTGGCGTCCGGAGACTCTAGGGAGTAGGTTCTCCATGAGATAGTGCATCGCGTCTTCGGCGGCGCCTGTGAGGGCTAGGTCGAGGTCGCCGTCCAGGTCGAAGTCAACCCAAGTGGCTCCGTGGCTCGCGTTTAACTGCAGCAATTCGGATGGGGTGACGTCCACGAACGTCGTATTTTCTTCCTGGTGATAAAGCCAATCACGGTATTGAGTGCCGCCCGTGACGGTACCGTTTACATACAAATCCAAGCCGCCATCGTTGTCAAAATCTCCCCATGCGCAGGTGTCGTAACGTGCATCAATCGCAAGGTTTGGAGCACCGCTGGTGTCAGCCCAAGCGCTTGGGCCCGACGCATACAAGAGAGCGTTCGGACCGTAGTTCGCAAAAGAAAGGTCGAACCAGCCGTCCGTGTTCACATCGGCGGCGCACACCCGTACGCTTCCTTGCGATGGGTCTCCGAGCATCCGTCCCCCGGCTTCCATGGGCTGTCCGGCTGCGGTGTCTGTGAATTTTCCGCCGTTATTTTGCCAATGGCCGTTTGCATCCCCATCCATGTTAGCAGTGACTAAGTCCAGGTCTCCGTCTTGATCGGTGTCGAACCAGACCGCCCCAACGGTACGCCGAACATCACCGATACCACTTTCTAGAGTGATGTCAGTAAAGCTCTCGCTAGCATCGTTCCGGAACAGCCGATTAGCTCGGTCCCTTAAAGCGAGGAAAAGATCGAGGTCTCCATCAGCGTCATAGTCTACCCATGACGCCTGTCGAGTGGTCCCCTCTGGCAACTCCAATCCAACCAGCCCGGCCACGTTTGTGAAGCCGGTGTTTCTATCGTTACGATAAAGGGCTGTGACGGGCGCTTCTCCTGCGAACCCGAGCAGCAAATCAGGGTCCCCATCATTGTCGAAGTCACCCCAAGCGGCTGTTCGGACGCTGCGGGTAACATTGAGCCCCATCTCAATCGCAATATCAACGTAGCCATTTCCACGGTCATTGCGATATAGGCGACTAGCAGCACCGTTAAAACCAACGAATCGGTCGGGGTCACCGTCACCGTCAATGTCAGCCCAAGCATCCGTGAGGGCACCACTATCCTTAAAGAGTTCGGGTTGAACTGGCCGAAAATGAACATCAACCGTGCTGGATGTTGTTGGTTCTGGTGCTTGGCCACTGCAAGACGGAATGCTCCAAATCGCTACGAGTGAAACGGCTATCACTATTGAGTGTCGCATGGGTCAACCCTTCATAATCGTGCTTACTGGGACTGCCGATTCCGCGAAGCAAAGCTCATACAGTCACGGCCCTCGCACAATTATGCATCAGAGACCGCTCGATTGCTGTGTTGAACTGCCAGCCGCTCCGCGCTAGGCTACCATCAAATGAAACCACCACTCTTGTCCACGGATGGCGTGCCGCGGAAAACCTCGGTATTGTGACGCACGAGTTAGCCCATTCGTTAGGCTATGGCCATCCAAGCGGCAGAGAGCAGTTTCCGGATAGCATCATGGGAAACTATATGGATGGCGGCTACGGGATTTCTGCGGCAGACGAATTACATGGCAGAATTGTGTATAAGCGACCAAATGGCAGTTTGACGCCCGACCGCGATCCGGCTGGCACCACCATTAATTGATACGAGTTACGGTGTGGTCGTTAGATTGGTTTTGTTAGTCCAGAAAATATCGAATGCCCCAAAACTGCTGTCCGATCGATCCGAAAACCACGTCAGTGTGCCCCCACCCGGTGGTAACGCCGGGCACATGTCGGCCGAAGACGTGTTGACTCGTGGTCCGAGGTTCACCGCGGGAGCCCACGTATTTGGTCCGAGTTGTTCTGCGCTATACAGGTCCAATCCGCCAAAGCCGCCCGGTCGGTTCGACGTGAAGTACACGACCCCAGTGGCATCTTGCGTAAAATGGAACTCGTTTGCGGCGGTATTAATGTTCGGTCCTTGATTCACGGGGTCTTGCCAGGTGCCAGTGGCGTCCTGCTGGGCGCACCAGATATCGGATTGGCCATACCCACCAGCTCGCGCCGACGCAAAACACAGACTTTGTCCATCTTGCAGCAGCATAGGGCAGTGTTCATTTCCTTCGTCGGTGCTGATGGGCGCGGGCAACAGTTCCGGTGTGGACCAGACGCCATTGACGAGGTGGGTTACGAATAGATCATTGTTATTGCGAGGTGTTGTGGTGGCCGTTCGGTCGGACTTGAAATAGATGGTCTGTCCATCACCGGTGATCCAGGGTTCGCGATCATCGCCCTTGCGCAGTGGATCCACGTCAGTCGCGGGCGGCGCGTTGACTGGTTCACCCATGTTGACAGGTTCATTCCAACTCCCGGTCTCTTGATTGAAGGTCGCAATGTACAGGTCCTTCGGATCGCCAGCCGCTGCGTCCAAATCTGCTCGGGCACTGCAGTAGACCATCGTGCCATCGTCGGCAAACGTGAGCTCACCCTCGTCCCACATCGTGTTGATCGGTTCACCAAAGTTATGGACCGCAAGCTGCACCCAATCCTGTTGTCCTGCCCAAGCGGTGTTTGACCCGCTGACGGCGAACAGTGTTATCACGCTGCAAACACACACTCCGAGTGGTCCGACCTTTGTTGTCATCATAGTTCCCCCATTTTACCTGTTTCTTGAGCCCTTCCAACCGCGTTGAACCTGCGGCCCAGTCAGCGGTAAACTCTAGCCACCCATTACAATCGTCGGCGGCGTTGGAGGAACACTATGACCTGTCGCCCCTTGAGTGCTGAAGACGACTCAGTCCATGATGTTTTCAGAGACGTCAGCGCTTGGTTTCGTGTAGACCGGTCGAAATAGATCAAAAACGCGAGTCCTAAATTGCCAAATCAAAGAGTGTGAGTGAGCGGCGACAGGTAGCTAGGGAAGGGAGCAAGGCACATGACGAGGACAACAGAACCGCCAAGAATCGTGGATGTGAGTACCGCGTGCTTCATCGCAGTGTTGCTTGCAGGAATGAGTGGCTGTCAACAACCTGACAACGCGATTCAGATTGATAACGATGACATCGGCGGAATTGTGAGTGGTCCAAATGGACCCGAAGCTGGTGTTTGGGTCATCGCAGAAACCACCGACCTGCCGACTAGGCTCAACAAGATTGTTGTCACGGACGCTGACGGGCGTTACGTTATTCCGGACCTGCCGAGTGCGAACTACACCGTGTGGGTTCGTGGATATGGTCTGGTTGATTCGCCCAAAGTCCAGGTGGCTCCCGGTGCCATTCAACATCTGGACGCCGTACCGGCACCCGACCCGCATTCCGCGGCGCATTACTATCCGGCTGGCTACTGGTTCTCATTGCTCCAAGTACCAGGCGAAGAGGAGTTCCCAGGTACAGGACCCGAGGGAAACGGTCTCTCGCCAAACATGGCAAGTCGAGCTGAATGGTTGCGAAATTTGAAATCTGGTGGCTGCATGGCATGTCACCAGTTGGGTAATCAGCCTATACGTGAGATCCCCGAGGAACTCGGCGACTTTGAGTCTTCGGTGGCTGCGTGGGACCGACGCATCGAATCTGGTCAGGCGGGTGGGAGTATGAGCAACGGGCTCAATCGAATGGGACGGCGACGAACCCTCGAGATTTTCGCCGACTGGACTGATCGGATTGCGGCTGGCGAAGTGCCTGAGGCACCACGCCGCCCGCAAGGTGTGGAGCGCAATATCGTGATTACGCAGTGGGACTGGGCTGACCCGAAGGCTTACCTGCACGACGAGGTGTCCACCGACAAACGGGACCCCACCGTGAACGCGAACGGTCCCATTTATGGCGCCTTGGAATTCAGTGCGGATTACGTGCCAATCCTGAACCCTGTCGAGCACGCGTCGAGTCAAGTGACCCTGCCGGTCCGAGACCCGGATACGCCCGTGGCTTCGGGTCCACCACTACAGGCATCACCCTACTGGGGTGACGAAGCAATCTGGACGAGTCGCGCCAATGCACATAACCCGATGCTCGACCATCGGGGAAGACTCTGGCTCACTTCACGAGTCCGCCCGAGGGAAAATCCCGCTTTCTGTCGGGACGGCTCGGACCATCCTTCGGCGAAGCAGTTCCCAGTCACGGGTTCCGGCCGACATCTCGCGATGTACGATCCGGAAACGGAGGAATACTCGCTCATCAGTACGTGCTTCAGCACGCACCACTTGGTGTTTGCCGAGGATGATGATCACACGCTATGGACGAGTGGTGGTGGCCAGGTGATCGGTTGGTTAAATACGAAGATGTTCGACGAGACTGGTGATGAGCAGCAGGCGCAAGGTTGGACAGCACTCGTTCTTGACACCAATGGGAATGGCAAACGAGACGCCTATGTGGAGTCCGATGAAGCATCTGATCCCAGCAAGGATACGCGCGTCCGTTCTGGCTACTACGGCGTTGCGGTAAGTCCGATTGACGGCACAATTTGGGGCTCCTCGTTGGGATTTCCAGGGGCCATTTTACGACTTGACCCTGGCCCTGACCCGGCAGCGACTGCACTCATAGAAGTCTACATGCCCCCATGGAATAACCCAGACGTGCCGGTCCAGGGTTACTCACCGCGCGGCATGGACATCGACCGCAACGGTGTTGCGTGGACTCCCCTTGCCAGCGGGCATATGGCCAGTTTCGACCGTAGTAAGTGTACGGAACCGCTCAATGGTCCCGTCGCGACTGGTCAACACTGCCCGGAAGGATGGACTCTTTATCCAGAGCCGCTGCCGCAACTCAAAGGGTTGGCGGATTCAGGAAGTGCCGAGTCGAGTTACTACACGTGGGTGGACCAGTTTGATACGTTGGGCTTGGGTGCAAACGTGCCGATCAATACGGGGAATGGGTCTGAAGGGCTACTGGCCCTGAAGGACGGGGAATGGGTTGTTATGCGGGTTCCTTACCCGCTTGGGTTTTATACCAAGTGGATGGATGGTCGGATTGATGACCCGAATGCCGGTTGGAAAGGGAAGGGGCTCTGGGCGACCTACAGTAGCCGAACACCGTTCCACCTTGAAGGTGGGAAAGGCACCACGAGCAAGGTCGTGAAATTTCAGTTGCGACCCGACCCGTTGGCACGCTGAAGTCCGTCGGCGAGGGAAGCATGATCTATCGAGTGACGGCGCGCTTGAAACCTGAGACAGCTGCTGAGTTACGTCGACGACTGGACGACGGCTCCATCGCAGCTCAGCAGCCCGTCTGCCCAAGACGCTGTTGTAGTCACTCGACGGGCGGTCGACTACCGCCGCGCGTCCGCCTCCTGACTGACGATGATGGCTGACACGCCCTTGCTTCGCACTAACTCGTTGAATCGGGGCAATTCCGTGGCCAGCGTCACCTCAACCTGTTCGAGCAGCTCCGCAAGACCGGGCTGAATATCCGCAAACCGCTCCTGGACTCCGGCGGAGGGACGCCGGTCGGCCTCGGCTACGCTGTTGTAGAGTGCGACGAATTGATTATCCAGCCGGCCTGGAAAATTGAGAGCGTCCTGACCCCCTTCACCCTCTAGTTGGGTCAACTCGCTCTCTATCGCTGTGAGCTGCTCACTCAACACCACAGCGGCAGCACTTACATCATCACCGTAGCCGGCCCGCTCCACCCGCTCGCCAATTTCGGTTGCCTGCGACTTAACCTCACGCAGTCGATGCAACTCTGCGTAGAGACCGGCGATGCGAAGCCCCACCGCCTGCGCCAGGTCCAGTTGCTCCAAGTACTCCGCCTGCGTCGTCTCCAAGCGAGGGTCGCCCCGCACCTCAAACGACTGCGTGTCGCTCCAGTCACCAACCGTCGCCCGCACTTGATACCGGCCCGGCACGACGCGCGGCGCACCCTGGGACTGGCCCCACATGACGATCCCCTCCGGAATCTTGAACAGTGATTCATAGCGTGCATTCCACGACACCCTATTCAAGCCGGTGCTCAACGTCACAGCGCCTAGCCCGTCGTCAGCTTCCCCGCCTTCGGCCCGACCCATGTAACTGCGCACCACTTGCCCTGCGCCATCGAGGATGTCGATCGCCACCTCACCGTCTGGCGTCTCGTCCAGATACAGAAAGATGGACGCTGGACCGACACCACTGCGGTACGCATCGGCCGGCTTAAACAGGTGCGTACGGTCGACTGAGGCACCGGGCTCGAGCTGCCGGAGCAAGGCAAGATCGTCAAGCACCCAGAAGGCGCGTCCCTGGGTCGCAACAACGAGGTTGCCCCGATGCACCGCTAGGTCGGTCACCGGCGTCACCGGCAAGTTCAGTTGCAACAGTTGCCAGTTCGCACCGTTATCGAAGGAAACGTAGAGCCCGAACTCGCCGCCGGCATAGAGCAGGCCACGGCGCTCCGGGTCCTCCCGCACGACGCGCACGAACTGATCGGCCGGAATACCGTTTACCCCATCGGTGAGGCGCACCCAAGTGGTGCCGTAGTCGTTCGTCTGAAAGATGTAAGGCGTAAAGTCGTCCTGGCGATAACGATAGACGGCCACGTGCGCTCGTCCCGCATCATGAGCCGACAGATCAATCACATTGACGACGCCAAATTCTGGCATCCCCGGCGGCGTAATTTCGGTCCACCTGTCACCGCCATCCCGGGAGAGGTGGATGCGCCCGTCGTCCGAACCGGCCCACAACAATCCAGCCGCATGTGGCGACTCTTCGAACGCGAAGATCGTGCCATAGACCTCGACACCGGTATTGTCACGTGTAATACCACGACCACCAGAATAGCCTTGCTTCGTCACATCGTTACGGGTCAGATCTGGACTGATGACCTCCCAGCGGTGTCCCCGATCGCGCGTACGATGCACGACCTGTGAGGTGTGATAGACAACATCCGGATCGTGCGGGGAGATCCGGATCGGTGCGTTCCACTGGAACCGGTAGGTCATGTCAGCCGCGCGCTGACCGGTCTGCGAATCCGGATAGGCCCGGATATTCTCGCGAATTCGCGTGCGAACGTTCATCCGGGTAATGGTGCCGCCGTAGCTCCCAGCAAAAACAATATCCTGGTCTCTCGGGTCCACTGCGATGTGCCCGCTCTCGCCGCCACCCACCGAATAGAAGTTGCCGGAGCCCCAGCTCGAGACCGACACGGTGCTGTTGTCCTGCTGGGCGCCGTAGACGCGGTACGGAAACTGATCGTCGACTGTGACGCGGTAGATTTCGGCGGTCGGTTGATTCGTCTGAGTCGACCAAGCCTGCCCACCGGTGAACGACACGTTCGCGCCGCCATCGTTCGCATTGATCATCACCGCCGAATCATCGGGATTTATCCACAAGTCATGGTTGTCCCCATGCGGCACGTTGATCCGTTCATAAGTGCGGCCACCATCCGTAGACTTATAAAGCGCAGTATTGAGTGCGTAAACCGTATCTGAATCGTTCGGATCGGCGTAGATGTGAATGTAATACCAAGCACGCTGCAATAACATTCGCTCGCGATTAATGCGCTGCCAAGTGTCACCTGCGTCATCCGAACGATACATTCCGCCTTGACCGTCGGCTGCCTCGATAAGTGCCCAGACCCGATCTGGGTTCGCTGGGGATACTGCCACTGCCGTCTTTCCCATCATGCCGTGTGTTGGTAGCCCGCCCTCGAGCCGGACCCAAGTGTCACCACCGTCGGTCGTTTTGTAGACCCCGCCGTCCGTACTGCCGCTGTCGATCGTCCAAGGAGTGCGCCGCGCCGCCCACATGCCAGCGTAAAGCACTCGAGGATTTGATGGGTCCATCGACAGATCGACGGTACCCGTCTGGTCACTCACCGACAGGACGTGCTCCCACGACTCTCCACCGTCCTTCGACCGGAAGACACCGCGGGCCTCACTTGGACCGAAGAGGTTGCCAAGCACCGCAACGTATACCAAATCATGGTTCGTCGGATGTACCCGGATTTTCCCGATCTGACCGGCCTCGGGCAGACCAGCGTGCCGCCACGTCTTACCAGCGTCCCTCGAACGGTACATCCCGACGCCGGGTGACGCATTGCCACGGGGGCAGGCCGAACCGGTCCCGACGTAGATGACATTCACATCGGATTCCGCAACGGCGATCGCCCCGACCGACCCAGCCTCAAACGCCCCATCGGAAACGGGTTCCCACGACTGGCCAGCGTCGGCCGTCTTCCACACGCCACCACCGGTCGACCCGAAATAGTAGACAAGGGGCAGCCCTCGGACACCGGTCACCGCCGTCGACCGTCCGCCGCGCGAGAAATCAAGTTGACGATACTCGAGACTGTTGAACAACGCCGGGTCGACCGTGACATGAAGCATATCCTCTGGTGGAGGCGACTGAGCACCAAGTGGAACGGGCACAGCGAACACGCTCCCCACCACGACGAGGACTGCCAGAAGAGTCCCGTTTAACTTCTTGACCATTAATGACGATGTAAATGATGAGCAAGACATGCGCACACTCCCTAGTAGTTATGCAACATCAGCTGTAATGACCGTCCACATTGCATCTCGCCAAACACAATCTATTCCAACGAACCCGGCGTCCTGTAGTAATTTGAAGTGAACGGCCAGAGGCGTGTGGTGGTCGTGGGCCTTCGAGTGGTCCATCATGCTTTGAACCTCTGTTTCCGTACAGTTTCCTGGTGCTTGCATGAAATCGAGCAAACTCTTCCACATCAGGGTATCGTTCACATCGGTACCACCGCTGAGTTGATCAGCAAATCGAAAAGTGCCTCCGGATTTTATCGACTCGCGCACGCGACGAAACAACGTCGCCTTATCTTCAACGTGATGAAGACTAAAAGAAGACACGACCAAATCGAATTGCCCGAGCCCCATCCTGTAATCCTCAAACCATTCTGTCACGAACGTCGCGCGATGGGCCACATCCGGAAATGCTTCTTGTAGGCGTATCCGAGTCAACTCCACCATCTTCTGTGCCGCATCAACAAAGGTGAAGGCACAATCGGGCGCATGCCTGACGAGCGGCAACGATAACCCTCCAGAACCGCACCCAAGTTCAAGCGCAGTTCGTGGCTGCTTGGGTAAATAATCAATTAATGTTTGGATCATTTGATCATAGCGAGGTACGGAGCGATGAATCAGGGAGTCGTACTCGAAGCCCATCGAACCGAAATAGTCTGAAGCCGTCTTTGGAGAATCGCTCATCTAACCCACTTTATTGCACGTGTGCTTTCTAACCAAGTCTGGAACCTTGGTCTTAGCAGTGCCCCCAATCGCGTTGAACCAGCCCCTGGTCAGCGGTAAACTCTAGGTCTCCAGTAGTATCGTTGACGTTTGAGGGATGCGATGACCGGTCGTCAAGAAACTTACCTCGTCTTTGCCATCGTACTGGCATCATCTTTGGCCTACTGGCTCGCCGTTTCAAGTACGCCGAGCGGTGCGCCGCAAGACCCGGTGTTAGAGGCAATCACCAATCAAAATCTCCCCACGGTGCGCGCACACGCAGAGCTCGCGGCCATACAGGCAGCGGTGGATGCGGCTCGAAGGTATCAAAGGGCGGCTGAGCAGGGGTCGGTCGACGCACAGATGACCCTCGGTGGTCTCTACGTTGCGGGTGAGGGCGTAGCTAAGGACGATGCTGAGGCGGCGCGGTGGTATCGCCGGGCGGCCGAACAAGGGCATGTCGAGGCGCAGGTGACTCTCGGTGATTTCTACGCGGCAGGGCGGCGTGCCCCGCTCCACCTACCACGCAGATGTTCTGCTTGTCGCGGCTCATGCAACACAGCCTACTGAGGCTTGCGTGGTGTCAGGCGAACCGTCAGGTTGGGTCGGGTCACACCCAACGAGAGTCGTTCGGGCGGAACCGGTGACTCCGGTCGGTGATAAGTGACGACGTACTGACTCGTGAGCTCGTTCTGAATACTCATCAGCGCACCAGTTATGGCCTGTCTCCCCGAGAGGTTGATGCGCCGGCCGCCCGTTTGCCGGGGGCCTTCAGTGAGAAGGGCGTCGCGCTCGCGCGAGTCCCAGTTCAAGGTCATCCGTCGTGAGGCAGTCGGGATGAAGACCGAGTACATCAGAGTATAACTCCCTCGCAGTTCTTGAATAATCCTTCTGAAGTCCCGATGCGACGAGAAATCGATCCCGTCGGTTGACACTACGACCAGAACCGGCCGCGCAGCTTCACGCTCGCTGAAGTCCTTGGCGGTGTCGTTTACCGCGTCCGGCAGAAAGGTGCCGGTTCCCTGCCGCGACCGCAGCTTCGTAGCACCTTCTTTTAGCTGTTCGAGGTCACTGGTCCAGTCGACGAGAATGAATCGAGCACCGCCGAAGGTCATTAGAGCCACCTGGTCGCCGACACCCATGCCGATGTTGAAACGGAGACCTTCGACGAAGGCGGAGACGCCCTCTTGCACCTCGCGCATGATCGAGCGTGCTGACTCGCTCGTATCAACCAGAACCGCGATCTCAAGTGGCTCGGTAGCCAAGGACGCTCCTAGAATTTGGCGCTGGACGTCATCCTCCTGGACGACGAAATGCTCAGCACCAAGGTCGTGCACCCCAAGGCCGGTTGTTGCGTCGACGACTGTGACGAATAGTTGTTGCTGAGTGGCCTGTGCCCAGGCGGCGCTAGGTAGAGCGAGTAGCATTACCCCGACTAGTAACATCAGCCAGTTAGTGCGGGTACTCATTGCGATGACCTCCTATCGTCCGACACCGTGGTTGCCTCGATTGAAATGGCCGCGGTTGCTGGTCTAATAGGGGTAGCCTAAGAGCCTCGGCATTCCGGGCTCCCAGTCCGGCACGCGAGCGAACGTATCGCGGTTTGGCATCTCGATCTGCGGCAGGCTCTGGGCGTCAAGCACCTTGTCCTCCGGGATGACATCGTTGATGTAGAGCAGATAGGCCGTCAGCGCGTAGACCTCATCGGCGGTGAGCGTTCCCTCTCTGTTGAGCGGCATGCCGCGATTGATGTAATCCCACACCACGGTCGCATACGGCGCGCGGATCGGCAGTATTCGCCCCCATGCCCAGGGATCGGCATCTGACCCGCCGTCACGCTTAACCAACCTGTCAGCTCGGTCCCCTTCCCCTTCCGGCCCGTGGCATCCGCCACACCGTTTCCGCTGATAGACCAGCGCGCCTTCCTCGGGGGTTCCACGCCCCGGCGGGAGTTCCTCTCCCGTTGGGCTGATGGAGATATCCCAAGCACGGATTTCTTCGGCGGTCGGGGTTCTTCCCACGCCATACGTGGGCGACTGCGCCAGGGCGGAGCTCGCCATGAGCATCAGAAGCGGAACCGGGAGAAGCCTAAGAAATCGCATTGTGCACGCTCCCATCGCTTGCGACCCGCCACGGCTGAATGGAATTGTCCTGGCCGGGTACGCGATTCACGTTAAAGAACTTGGTGACTTGGGCTCGCGACGGTTGCACCTGCCCCAGTTCGTCCGTGCAGCGTGAAAGGAGCTCGGTCTCGTTTCCGTCCCAATTCCAGTGGTATCTGAAGCGAGTATGCGCCATCCGATACGGCGTCCCTTCAATTTCAGCGTCCGTCCAGTGCCGGCCGCCATCGGTGGAGACCTCCACCTTGCCGACGGCGCCCCCACCGGACCAGGCCAAGCCACTGACCTCGTAGAATCCGCGGCCGGGCAGCTGCTGTCCGCCGGAAGGAAAGGTGATGACCGATTTCGGCCCAATCTGGTAGCCGAGAGCAGCGGCATCGGGGTCTTGACGAAGATGCCCATAATCGTTGTAGGTCATGTAATACCGGTCCACCACCTTGACGCGCCTGAGATACTTCGAGTGAAAGATGCCTTCGAAACCGGGCACTAGGAGCCGCAGCGGAAACCCTTGTTGCGGACGCACTGCCTCACCGTTCATGCCGTAGGCCACCAGACAGTCGTCCATGGCCTTTGCCATCGGAATACTCGACGATCCCTTCACTTCCTCCGTCCCTTCACAGACGATCCAGGGCGCCCCGTCTTTCACGCCGGCCTCCTTAAGGAGGACAGACAGGAGGACTCCAGTCCATTCGGCACAGCTGGTCATCCCATGCGTTTCCTGCACCGTCTTAAACTGGGACCGTGAACGGTTTCCTGCACACTCGATGAAATGAGGGCGGGTGACGGAAGGGAGACGCTTCAAGTCCTCCATAGTGAAGGTTAGTGGACGGTCCACCATGCCGTGGATCATGAGACGATGTTCTTGGGGATCGATGTCTGGCATGAAGGAGCCTCGGGTGGTTCCCACAAAGTGGAGCGAGGATGGCGTGATCATCCCCACCGAATCCTGAAGCGGTGCCGCCACGTGAAACACGAGCCCAAACTCATCGGGCGAAGGCCGACTGCCCGGCGGGTGCGCTATGCGTACCGAAGTCACGAAACGGGAGCGCTCGCCATAGGCAATCATTTCTTCACTGCCCTTGATGAAGTCGAGCGCCTCAGATCTTGGCGTCTGGCCGCGCGCGGGCTCTACCGCTCCCAAGGTCAAACCACCGGCCAACGCGGCACCGCCTCTTAGGAATCCCCTTCGATCAGGTCGTTTTGAACCCATTGGGTCCCTCCTTCGTAGATGAGGTTACTGGGGAGATCGCTTTCCAGCCATCGGAAGTATACGCCAATCTTGGAGTCCAGTTGAACTCGTCTCCAGCCGGCGGAAGTCGAGCGCTACTTCGTCTTCTTGACGACTACTACTCAAGGTTGTCCTCCTCCCTGCGGCCGCTGAATGGGCCTGAGGTTCCAGATGTTGTGCGTGATGGAGCTAAGCTTGGGCGTATTATAACGGCGCGCACTCCTGATTATTGCTTAGTTGAACCCGCCACCGATGGTTGCTGCAAGAAGTACGACATGTGTCGCAGTCCGCAACATCGCAGGGACATCAGCCCATTCTCCGACCTCAGCCCGTTTACCTCCCCGCGACCCGCCGAGTCCAATCGCTAGGGAGCCGTTGCCGAGTGCGACGTTCATATTGGATGAGCCGCTGTTGCTAAGGGTGGGCTCAAGGCCGAGATGTCGCGAGATCGCTTCGGCTGTTGTCACCAGTGCCGATTCTCGCGCACCAGGGATCTGACCGCTCGGTGTGAGCTGGAACGGCTGCATTTCGAGCTGTATGCCGGTTTCTGACGAAACATCTGATAGCACGGTGTTAACACCAGCTTCGATGGTGTCGATCACGTTCATGTCGAGCGACCGGATGTCGAGCGAGAACCATCCGGTCGCCGGCTTATGGTTGAAGACGGCTCCACTCTGGAGCATCGCCACGTTGACAATCGTCCGCGAATCCTGATGCCCCGCGGGAAGGGGCATTTGCAGGATGCGGTCCACGGATCGGCCGATCGCCTGATTCACGTTTGGGAGGCCGCCACTCAAAGAATGTCCCGGGGGTCCGGTGGCGATGACTCGCCACCAGTGGATGCCGATGGCACCGTAACTAATTCTCCGGCCGTCGCCTAAAACGTCGACGAACCCGACGGCGCGGTCTTGGAATGCCTCGTAGACGACCTTCATGCCGATAAGACCGGTTTCCTCTTGGGCGACCGCAGCAAAGACCAGGTCATGCTCGGGCCGAAACCCTGACGCGACGAGTGCCTCGGCCGCCGCCAGAATTGACGCGGTCGAGGATGAAGTGTTTGTGCCTGGACCGAGAAGGCGGTCGCCATCTACGTGCGGGGAGGTCGTTGCGGCCCGCTGGTGGTCGGCGACAGTGGCCAAATCATCAAGGGTCGAAATGAAAACCAATGACTTGCCAGAGGAACCTGGGATGACGCCGATCGCGTTCGGTGTCTCGTCAACGAGCACTGAGGTTAGGCCGATATCGCGCATCCGCGCAGCGACCGCCTCTGCTCGCTCATGTTCCTGCCCCGACGGCGAGACGATAGCAGCAATGTGTGCGAGGAAGGCTGTGGTGGAATCGCGGTGTAACTCTACATGTTCTAATGCAGCCGAGATAGCCTGCGTTTTGAGCGCCGCGGCGACGTTTTCATCGGCGCCCGTCTGCGTAGCAACGCTTATCGAGGAAGCACCCGTGAGAAGAATCAAGGCTGTGGCATGAAAGACGACGGATGACTCACGCCCAGAAGGTCGGTTCTGATGTGACACACTGTTAAACATTGACTGCCACTTTACTTCAGTTTCTCGCGATTGTCGGCCAAGTCTCGTTTTCTCGACCAGTGACCCGAAGTTACACACGCCTCAATCACGTTGAACTCGCCACAAGCCAGCGGTAGACTCTGTTCTTCCACTATGCTGCGAAAATTACTCGTCACTATTGTTGTTAGCTTGAGTCTTGGAGCGACCGTGGACGCGCAAGACCGCATCTATGTTGACCAGTATATGCCTCTCCGCTCCGAGTTCATGATTGCCGACGCTGACGGTTCGAACCAGCGGCCCTTGACCGACAATCACTACGAGGAAGGTACGCCTGCATGGCTACCCGAGGAATTTGTGAAGCTGGGGTAAGAGCAGATTGGGGACGTAAACCTTTTTGAAAGAGCGGCCGTGATCGCTGCTCTTTACTGCCTAAATTACTGTAGACATGAGGAGAACTGCTCTTGAGCTACTCAGGTGTCCTGAATGTGCGGGGTGCCTGACGCTGCGCGCTTATTACGAAACCAGCGAGGTTGAGGAAGGCTTGCTGACATGCGACCTCTGCGACCGTAGGTTTCCGATTATCAACGCGATTCCACGTCTACTGCCAGACGTGCACATTCACGTGGTCGGCCGATACCATGCAGACTTTTTTCGCCGGTGGAAAATTGACCCGGACTTGATCATCAGCCGCTCGTCAAAGGCGCCGCGGACCGGCCGGTTGAAGGCTGAAAGGCGTACCGTTAGGAGCTACAGTTACCAGTGGAGAAAATTCAAGGAGATGTATCCACACTGGGAGCGGGTCTTTCTCGATTCGATTAGACCCATCACCCCTAGCTTCTTTCCGGGCAGACGTGGTCTCGATGCGGGGTGCGGCTTTGGCCGGTCTCTTCAGTACTCTGCGTCGTACGGCGCCGAGATGATCGGTCTCGACCTGAGTGAGGCCATCGAAGCGGCTCGCGATAACACGCGCCATCTGTCTAACGTGCATCTCGTGCAGGGTGACATTCTTCATCCACCCCTAGCGTCGGCGGCGCTTGACTTCGTTTACAGTGTCGGCGTTCTGCATCACTTGTCGGACCCAAAGACAGGTTTTCTGACCCTGACGCGACTGCTTAAGCCTGACGCGCCGATATTTATCTGGGTCTATCTCCGGCGTCGCGGGCGTCAGATCGCCGCTTTCTCGTTCATGCGTGTACTGTCGACGCGCATGCCGTTGCGCCTGCTCGATGTGGTGTGTCTCGCGCTCGCCACCGGGCAATGGCTCGCATGGATCATGCCGTATCGGATTCTAAGCCGTTTTCGAGCGACGCGACGATTCGCGCGGTACATTCCATTCACACTGTACGCACGGTACCCCTTTCGCGCCCTTCACACCGACTGGTTTGATGGGCTATCGGTGCCACTGGTGAACTACTACCGGCGTGAGCAGGTGGAAGCGTGGTATCGCGAGGCGAGGCTCGAACGCGTGCGAATCGACGAGAACTGGGGCGGACGCGCTCTTGGCTATAAGCCTAGTGCCATACAACGCTGATTGCCGTTTGTCTTTCTTTTCTGATGCAAATTGACACACATCTCAATCACGTTGAACGCACCACCGTCCAGCGGTAGACTTAAGTCCTCCAACGAATATCGCTGTCGGCGTGTGAAAAATATTATGAACCGTCGTCATGCTTGTCTCCTCGGCCTTACCGTTCTCGCTGTTGCTGTGGTGTGGACTCCGAGTGATGCGCGGCAAGAAGTAGCCAATCCGCAACGAGTTTCCGATGTAATCGTACTAGCTCGGAATGGTGACCCCGATGCGCAAGTGACCCTCGGTGGTTGGTATTTCAACGGTGGACGTGGTGTTCGGCTGGATGCCCGTGAAGGGCTAATGTGGTGGCGGCTTGCGGCGGAACAAGGGCATCTGCCGGCCCAGAACGGACTCGGGGGGCGGTATTACGACGGGCGAGGCGTCGTGCGGGATGAGGCGGAAGCGGTGCGGTGGTATCGAATGGCGGCCGAACAAGGTGACCCGGAGTCGGTGGCATGGCTTCACCAGGTCGCGGAGCAAGGCTCGTCCGTAGCACAAGTAAACCTTACAGCCATGTATGCCACGGGGTTCGCGGAAGTTGTGAGGCAGATCGCATCCCAACATGCAGTAGACCCAGTGCGGTGGTATCAGATGGCGGCGACGCAAGGCGATGCTGAAGCGTTAAGTTGGGTGCGCCAAGCGGCTCGAAAAGGGCTTCCTGACGCCCAGGTCGCTCTCGGCGGTATGTATGCCACCGGGCGGGGGGTTTTGAAGAATGACGGGCAAGCGGTACGGTGGTTTCTTCGGGCTTCGGAGCAGGGAAATGCCATCGCACAGGACAGCCTACGGTTGACGGCCGATCAAGGCGCTACAGTGGCGGTTGGGTGGTTACGCCAAGCGGCTGAGGGAGGACAACTCGACGCCCAGGTCAATCTTGCAGATATGTATGCTACCGGCCGGGGTGTGGTGCAGGATGACGGGGAAGCGGTGCGGTGGTTTCGCCTGGCCGCCGAAAAGGGTCATGGCCCATCAATGACCGCCCTTGCGGGCCGGTATTTAAATGGGCGAGGTGTCCCGCTGGATGTGATCGAAGGGATGCGGTGGTATCGAATGGCGGCCGAGCGAGGTAATGTCGAGGTGCTGGAGTTCCTCCGGACGACGGCTGCAGGGCCAGTCCATGGGAACATCGACGCGCAGGTTGCTCTCGGAGAGCTTTATTTTTCTGGGCGTGGAGTCTTACGGGACCCGACAGAAGCGGTGCGGTGGTATCGGATGGCGGCGCAGGAAGGCTATGTTCCAGCGCAGGTCGGCCTCGCAGACCGGTATTTTTTCGGGCGTGGGATAGCGAAGGATTTGGAAGAAGCGGCAAGGTGGTATCGGATGGCGGCGCAGGAAGGCGATGTCGAGGCACTGAGGTGGTTGCGCAGGACGGCTGATGGGGATGGGCCTGGTCAACTGGAGGCGGCGGTCAACCTTGGGGGTATGTACTCCACCGGGCTCGGCGGCGTCGTGCAGGATGAGGCGGAAGCGATACGGTGGTATCACCGGGCCGCCGAGCAGGACTACCTTCCAGCGCAACTTAGAATGGGAGAAATGTACGCCGCCGGTCGTGGAACCCGTCAGGATGTAGTGGAGGCTCTGGTGTGGTATCGGCGCGCCGCCGAGCAGGGAGATGCCAACGCGCAGTACAACCTGGGTGTGGCGTACGAAACCGGCCGCGGCGTAACCCAGGACGCGGCGGAAGCGGTGCGATGGTTTCGACCAGCCGCGGAACAGGGAAGCGCTTCGGCACAGTTCGCTCTTGGGGACATGTATACCCGTGGGGTTGGAATCGTACAGGATAACGTTACCGCCTACATGTGGCTCAGCCTTGCGGCGTCCCAGGAGGCGCCCTTAGCAAAACAACGCAGGACCGCGACCGGTGTTTTCGACCGCGTCACCGAGTGGGTTATCCGCCGAGTGTCACGACGACCAACTTACGAACTAACGTCAGCGAACACGGTTCGTGACGAAGTTGCGGACCGGATGACGCCCACTCAAATTACCGAAGCCCAACAGCTCGTGCGTGAGTGGGAAGTCGCGCACTCGCGTTGAACCCTCCGCCAGCCAGCGGTAGGATGTTCGTCTATGTGCGGCAACTCTGGACGGAAGAAGGGGCTCTCGGCTGTCCAGCGAGAACAGCGAAAACTTGAGGCGACTCAGATCGACGTCGAGCCGATCGTTCGAATGGTTCGAGTAGGTGGGGGTGGCGCAATCGATCCAATTACAGTTTATCGCGTTTCGGGCTACCGAAAGTGGCAGGCTAACGCACGAACCGCTGAGCGTACCGGCCACTCCGGCATCGTGTGACGCCATGGCTGAAGTCGGTGCCCCGGAAGCTCACTACGAATTCGACCGCGAGCCTGTGAGCGACGACCGGCTTCTCGGTCCAGGACACTTCGCAGCATCGTTCGCGGGTGAGCACGTCGCGGCCACCGAGTTCGTGATAGGTGCGAGCTTCGTTACTTGGGGCGCAGCCATCGGCGATGTCTTCGTTGGCCTCGCAGTCGGCAACCTCCTAGCCGTGCTGAACTGGACGCTCCTGTGTGCACCGGTGGCGGTCGATACGCGCCTCACGCTCTATTGGTATCTCCGCCGGATCGGTGGCCCGGCGGTGACCGCCGTTGCCAACATTTTGAACGCGCTACTCTACTGCGTGCTAGCCGGCGCGATGATCACCGTTGCCGCGTCGGCGGTCAGGATTCCGTTCGGCATTCCAGCGCAGACCGGTCTCTATCCAACTGACGCGCGTTTTGTCCTAGTAGTCACTGCGATCGGTGGCTTGGTGACTTGGCTTGCGATCGCCGGCTTCAAAAGGCTCGCCGACTTTGCGATGGTTTGCGCGCCTTGGATGTTCCTTATGTTCCTCGTTGGAGCCTTGGCAGTCCTGCCGCGTTTAGGAGAAGCCGCCGGTGTCGGGGCAGTCGGGTCGCTCGGCGAGTTTTGGCGTATGGGGGAGTCGGCGATCTGGACTGGCCGCACGCCCGACGGCGGCCCGGGTCTCTCGTTTTGGCATGTTGCGGCGTTTGCTTGGGTGTGCAATCTGGCGATGAACGCCGGGCTTTCTGACATGGCGCAGTTCCGATATGCGCCGAATGTCCGCTACGGACTTTTCTCGATTTTTGGCACGTTCCTCGGTCACTATGTGGCGTGGATCGCCGCCGGCGTCATGGGCGCAGGCGCGGCGGTGCTCATGGGTAACTCGCTGACCGAGATCGACTCGGGCGGCGTCGCCCACGCCACGCTCGGCTGGGCCGGGGTCCTCGCGGTTGTGATTGCCGGATGGACGACCTCCAACCCGACGATCTACCGTGCTGGACTGGCGCTGCAGGCGGTCACACGCAACGGATCGCGTACGCGGATCACGCTCGCGGTCGGCGTCGTGACCACGGCCATCGCCTGTTTCCCGTTTGTCTTCAGCCGGCTGCTTGATTTCGTCGGCATCTACGGTCTTGTTCTTTGTCCGGCTGGTGCGATCGTTTTAACCGAACACTGGCTCTTCCCGATGCTCGGCTGGCGACGTTACTGGCTTGAAGCAGAAGGGCGAGGTGCGCTCAACGTACCGGCGCTGGTGGCCTGGCTGAGTTCGATGATCGTGGCGTTCGGTCTCCACTTGGCGGGTGTCCACCTGTTCTTCCTGTTCGTGCCGACGTATGTCGCGGCTGGTGCGGTCTATGCCGTGCTGGCGTCGCGGACGGGTGCTCGAAAGAACATCACGGCGGTGACGCCAACGGTTCGGCCGACGCCGAGTTATGCTGTAGTGTCCTCCCGGCGGCCGAACCACGGCCGAGACCGGCTCTGGGGAGCGATCGCGGTGGCAGCACTCGGTGCTTGTTTCTGGCTTGGCCTGCGTATTGCGCTCGGCGGACTCGACGGGTATGTCGAGAACCACGCCGCACTCAAGAGTTGGCTCGGCTGGCCGACGCTCGTGTACTTCGTTGCTGGCACGCTGTTCGTGCGCGGCCGAAAACAGTGATGATCGCCGAGGTGGCGTGGCACTGCAAAAGATGAATTACTCTCGACCATTTAGCCAGCGGTAAACTCTAGTCCTCCAGCAGCATCGTTGGCAGTGATTGAGTGGGAATAAGGTTAATAAAATCATGACCTCAAAGCTTGAAAACCTCTGGTCCGACGACAGAGCGAAGGCCATGTCCGACTCCGAGCTGTTGCAATACCGCTCCAATCTGTTGGGCTCCGACCTGCGTATCACCAACTACGGTGGCGGTAATACCTCGGCCAAATTGCTCGTGAACGATGGTCTCAGCGGCGAACCCACACGCGTGCTGTGGGTGAAAGGTTCTGGTGGTGACTTGAGTTCCATCGACTTGTCGGGTTTTGCCACCCTGTACATGGACAAACTGCAACAGCTAAAGTCACTGTACCGGGGGCTGGAGCACGAAGATGAAATGGTCGGCTACCTGCCCCATTGCACCTTTAACTTAAACAATCGCGCCGCCAGTATCGATACGCCGCTACACGCCTATATTCCCTACGACCATGTCGATCATTTACACCCGGATGCGGTGATTGCTATTGCCTGTACCAAAGACAGTCGCGCCCTGACCGAAGAGATCTTCGGCGGTGAGTTGGGCTGGTTGCCGTGGCAGCGCCCCGGCTACGACCTCGGCCTGAAATTGGAAACTCTGTGTAGGGAGCGTCCAGATATCGAAGGCATTGTGCTCGAAGGGCACGGTCTGTTCACCTGGGGAGACAAGTCCAAATCGTGCTATCTAAACTCTCTGGATGTGATTCAAAAAGCCGCGGATTGGCTGGCGCAAAAGAACACCGGTGTGGCCTTTGGTGGGTCGGCTTACGACAATCCCTTGTCTGCTTCGGAGCGCGATGCCGTCGCGACAAGGCTGATGCCATTGATTCGCGGCAAGATATCAACGGTTCAGCGTAAAGTCGGTCATTGCAATCAGTCTGATGAAGTGCTGGCCTTTGTTAACGCCAATGACCTACGCCCCCTGGCGGCACTGGGCACCTCCTGCCCGGACCACTTCCTGCGTACTAAAATTCGTCCACTAGTGCTGGATTTCAACCCCACGGCCGATGACTTGGAAGCGGAGTTGGCCCGTTGTGTGGAAGGGCTGGATCAGCAATTGGAGGCCTACCGCACCGACTACGCTGACTACTACAACCGCTGCAAGCGTGACAATAGCCCGGCCATACGCGATACCAATGCCGTGGTCTACCTGGTGCCAGGTGTGGGCATGATCACTTTCGCCAAAGACAAAGCCACCGCCCGTATCGCCTGTGAGTTTTACGTCAATGCCATCAATGTGATGCGCGAAGCCAACGGCGTTAGCGAGTATGTTGGCCTGGATGAACAGGAAGCCTTTGATATTGAGTACTGGCTGTTGGAAGAGGCCAAGCTGCGGCGCATGCCCAAACCCAAATCTCTGGACGGACAGGTGGCCTTTATCACCGGCGGTGCCGGTGGTATCGGCAAGGCCACTGCCCGCCGCCTGCTCAACGAAGGCGCCTGTGTGATCCTGGCAGACATTGATACCGAGGCGATGGTGAGTGCCAAACAGGAGTTGAGCGCCGACTACAGTCAGGATGTGGTGAATACCGTGTTGTGTGATGTGACCAGCGAAACCAGTGTAACCGCAGCAATGGCGTCCAGCGCCCTTGCCTTTGGTGGTATCGATATCCTTGTATCCAACGCCGGTATTGCTAGTTCCGCTGCACTGGATGAGACCAGTCTTGAGCTTTGGAATCGCAACATCAACATCCTTGCCACCGGGTACTTTCTTGTCAGCCGCGAGGCCTTCAAACTATTGAAGGTGCAAAACATCGGTGGTGCCTTTGTATTTATCGCAAGCAAAAACGCACTGGTGGCCTCACCCGATGCCTCCGCCTACTGCACCGCCAAAGCGGCTGAAATTCAACTGGCCCGTTCGGTGGCTCTGGAAGGTGCACCGCTGGGCATCCGCTGCAACGTGGTCAACCCCGATGCGGTCCTGCGCGGTTCCAAAATCTGGACCGGTAAATGGCGTGAAGAACGAGCCGCTACCTATAAACTGGGCCAACAGGAGTTGGAAGAACACTACCGCAACCGCAGTCTGCTAAAGCGCAGTGTTTTCCCGGAGGACATTGCCGAGGCCGTGTATTTCTTCGCCTCCGAGCAGTCTGCCAAATCTACTGGCAACATTATTAACGTTGATGCCGGCCACGCACCTTCATTCACACGCTAGGGGAGAGGCAGTATGAATAACCCGCGCATTCCTCAAGCACTGATCAGCTAAATGTGGTGCGGAAGGGGGGTGGCCCCCACGCTCTTGTGAGGCACAAGCTCCTGAGACTTGTGCCAAGCCTAGTCACACCCTGTCTCTATTAACAAAATTTGTCACAGCTAGTCAGAGGTGTGCGCGTGTGACGGAAGAATGGCCACAAATGGCCACACGCCTTACCGTCGCCCATCAGTACAAGTAGAGCGCTTCGGCTTTACTTGGTTGTCGGTTTATTGATTCGATTAATGACTTTCACTGTCGCGTACCAAACGATGGCAGTGACAATGACAGTCGAGACTAACCAAACTTCAAGCCAGGTCATGCGCTCATTCTACATTTCTTGATGGGTTCATTGCGGTAGAATCGAGCTCTCCAATAACATCGTCGGCGATTCTAGAGGAATCCTATGGCCGGTCGCCACACACGTCACATCGTTCTTACCATTTACGCCACCGTGGTGCTGAGTGTGGTTTCGTGTGTGCCACAAGATCCGCCGCCGCAGGAACTGACGCCAGAGGAAATCGAAAACTTAGGAATTGACGCCCCTCGCAGGACACAGGCTAACTGGACCCTGCGCTATGCCGAGGACTTTTCCACCCCGCTGAACGGAGCGGTCGCACCCTGGGTCCGGGACGACTACAGTAACCCGTTCGACACCATCATGGACGACCCCGGGCTGTGGTACCGGAACGACTACGGCCCGGACTGGAGCGCCGCCTTCAACTCCTTCGCCACTTATCGCAAGGAGTTCCCGGTCGGCCAGGACGGCTGGCTGACCGCCTCGCTCTCGGCTCGGGACTGGGACAAGGACGGTGTCATCGAAGCCCCACCGTCGATCAGCACCCAGGCGCAGGGCGACGGGCACGTGGCGGTGCTGGACATACCCGACCACACCGGTGGGGCGATCTTCCGACCGACCAATAAGCTACCGTCCCAGTACCGCATCGAGTACAAGCTGAAGACCCTCGACTTCGGTGGAAAGCGTTACGGCTCGCTCGAGTACGGCGGTCGGGTCAACGGCTACAGCACCGAGGGTTGCAAGACCCAGCACCCGTGGGGCGAGGGTTCGAACAGTCGGGGCTGGACCGGGGACGCGTCAGTGCCATACTGCGAGTGGCAGGACGTACGTGAAGGCACGTACGGTTACAACGGGTTCCACTTTTTGGCCATCGTAGACGTCGCCAATCCGGCGCCGCGGAACAACCACTTCTGGCACTACCGGAGGAAGGTGCTGATGGATGCCTTCTCTATGCACCCGGACCGGGTCGGCAGCGGCACCGGTGGCCGGGTCTGCGACTCCAACACCAACCAGTACTACAACTACCGGGATAGCAGCTTCAACACCCTCAACATGTGGATCAGTGGGATGCCGGGCTGGACCCCGGGTCCGGGTGGGTTGGCCGGCAACTCGCAATGGTTTATGACCAGTTGCTCCGGCGGGGTCGCCGAGCAGCAGCTTTCCTCGGCCGCCGAACTCCAGCCGGAATTGATGCCGAACGAGTTCTATACCTTCGCCATCGAGCGGGACACCACCGGTTACACCCTGGAGGCGAGCGGTAACTTCGCCAGGGTCGGACAGAAGACCCTTCGTTTCCACCGCCCGTTCATCGTTGACAACGCACCGATCTGGCACTACAACAGTGCCGCCAGCGAGTACGATGGGCGGTTCAACGGCAGCCTCGTACAGAACGACGCATACGGCAGCACGACCTGGCCGAACCAGTGGCCAACCGGTTCCGCCTACCCGGACTACTTCGTCATCGGTGACCTCTACACGAATGTCTACGAGGGTAGTGCCAGCCTGACGGACATCCGTCTCTATGTGCCGGCGGCGGTTCAAGGGTCAAGCTCAAGGTGACGGCCGCGCTCCCACGTTGAACCCTCCACCAGACAGCAGTAGGATGGGCGTCTACACCCGCATTGCCATGAACGACCGGAGACGATGATGACCCGACGACAACGAACCTACGCAGTAGTGGCCTGCCTGGTCTGTTTTGGGGCCGGCATGTTTGCGCAAACCGCAACTGACATTGTGAGCTACCAGAGCGGACCTAATGGTACACGTCTTGATGTTCTGTTTGACGGCCCCGCCATGGGCGCGGAAGTTGATGTAGGACGGATGACGTTCCCACCAGGAACTAACTCGGGTGACCACTCGCATGGGGTGACCGAGATTTTTTACATCTTGGAAGGAACGCTCGAGCACGTGGTCAATGGAGAGAGTAACATTCTGACCGAGGGCATGTTGGGCTATGTTAAGCCACCCGATGTTGTGAGCCACATCGTCGACACTGACGGACCGCCGACCAAGGCACTTGTCATCTGGGTGCCTGGAGGGGAGGCGGCCAGGATCGGCACGCGCTGGCAGCGTATCCCCTGACGATGCAACAAGTACTTAGCTCTTTGGAAGATCGGTTTGTCTCCACCCAGCGATAGAATCTAGCTCTGGCAATTTCGTGGTCTGCCTCTGAAGAACCTTATGACTGATCGCCACACTCGACGCATCGTCCTTGCTGTCCTCGTCGCGCTTTCGCCCGGTGTGCGGGTCCAGGCACAGGCCATCGACCCATTTACGATGCGGGCCGTGAAGACGGCCTCTCCGCCGACTGTCGATGGGGTGGTTGACGTTGACGAATGGCGAGACGCAGCACGTGTGACGGATTTCATCCAACTCGAGCCAAACCGCGGAGAACCGTCCAAGTTCAAGACGGAGGTCTCTGTGCTGTATGACGATGCGCATCTCTACGTCGCCTTTGTGGCGCATGACCCAGAGCCGGTGATGGGACAGATGACACAGCGCGACGCGGAGCTTTGGAACGACGACTCGGTGCAGGTCTACCTTGATACGTTCCACGATGGTCGCTCCGGCTATTTCTTCATGACTAACGTGCTGGGCACCCAACTTGATGGCCGGCTGGCCGAGGATGGGATGACCAACGACGACACCTGGGACGCGCCGTGGGTGTCAGCGACGCAACAGACCGACTTCGGATACACCGTCGAGGTCTCCATCTCGTTGGACACGCTGCAATACGCCGCCGGTGACGACACGACTTGGGGCATTAACTTTGCGCGTAGCCGCCGCCGCACGCTGGAACGCAGCTTCTGGTCAGGGCCGGTCGACCACTGGGGCCGGATGTCGCAGGCTGGCGATCTCATCGGTCTGAATCTACCGGCGCCGACTCGTCGTCATCAGGTGATTCCCTATGCGCTGTCGCAAGCGCAAGAGGGCAGTTCACCGGATGCGTCGATCGGGCTGGATGCCCGCTACGCTCTCACCCCGCAGACCTCGGCGTATGTGACTTTGAACCCAGACTTTGCGACGATCGAGGCGGACCAGGAAGAGATCAACCTGACTCGCTTCGAGTTGAACCTGGCCGAGAAGCGACAGTTCTTTATTGAGGGGCAGGAACTGTTTAGGCAGCGGATCAGGACTTTTTACTCTCGTCGGATTGGGGACATCTTGGGTGGCGCGAAAGTCCTCGGCACCCAAGGTGGGTGGAACTTCGCAGGAGTGTCTGCTCAAGGCGAGCTGCAAGGCTCGACGACCCGAGCGAACTACACGGTTGCGCGGGTACGGCGTGACGTGGCGACCCGTTCGAACCTTGGCTTCATGTTGGCGAATCGATCCCACGATGGTCGACAGCAGGGGTCGGTTGAAATTGACGCCAACCTATTCTTCACCGAGCATTTCGGGTTCACGGGCCAGTTCGTCAAGAGCTACGGCGAGTACAAGAACGGCACCGTTGCGTTCTTCGCCCGGCCTTCCTATGACTCACCCACCGCGCACGCACATGTACGAATCACACACTTGGGCGATCGGGTCGCCGACAATATCAATGCGGTCGGCTTCATCCGCGATGATGACCGTCGTGAGATCGACGGTGCCGTCAGAAAAACGTTCTGGCTTCGGAGTGGCGCTATCGAGCGTCTGCAGTACGGTTCGAACTACAACATTTACTGGGGACAGGAGGGCCTCCTGCGGAGCTGGAAGGTCGACGAGTCGCTCGAGTTTGACTGGCGGAATCGCTGGAGCACCTCCGTCAGCCACACTGAAGAGTTCAAGCGCTTCGAGAAAGACTTCCGGAACAGACAGACGAAGGTGGAGCTCGGTTACAACACGCGGTCCTATGAGTCGGTACGGGGCGGTTATTCGTTCGGGCGGAACTTTGACGCCGATTTCCAGCTCCTGAGCGCGGCTGCGAATTACACGGTGACCAAGGAGTTCTCGGTCGAATACGACCTTCAGCGGTTGGAGCTTGACCCGGACCCAGAGAACGAGAGCACCTGGATCCACGTCCTTCGCGCCAACCAGTTCTTCACACCTGATCTGTTTCTGCGTGTCTTCTTCCAGACGAACTCGGCGATTGACCGGCGGAACATGCAGGCGGTTTTCGTCTATCGGTATCTGCCACCGTTCGGGACCATACAGGTTGCCTACCAGCGCGGGACCGCGGAGTTCGGTAAACGCTCGAATCAGGGGAATACGCTGTTTATAAAGATCACGACTGTCTTGTAGTGAAAAGTTCTTAATAGATAACCTTTTATAGAATTGCTAGGAAACTTGGTGCGGAAGGGGGGATTTGAACCCCCACGCCCTTGTGAGGCACAAACTCCTGAGACTTGTGCAAACACTAGTCACAGGTACGCACAAGTAACGGAAAAAGGACACACGCCTCAAGCGCATTGAACCTTCCACCAGCCAGCGGAAGTCGGGCGCTACTTGGTCTCCTTGACGACGACACCGCCTTTCATGACGAAGGCGACGTTTTTTAGTAGACCGATGTCATCAAGCGGGTTGCCATCGACAGCGATCAGATCTGCTAGGAACCCTGGCTTTACGGCGCCAATCTCGTTCTCGAGGCGGAGCAACTCGGCCGCGACGGACGTGGCAGACTGGATCGCCTGCATCGGTGACATCCCTAGCCCCACCATGAGTTCGAATTCACCGGCATTACTTCCGTGCGGGACCCGACCCGCATCGGTTCCGAAGACGATGTTAACGCCGAGGCGGAGAGCAGTTCGGAATGCCTCGGCATGTCGACTCCTGAGGCGGTCTACGAAGTCATCAGGATATCCAGCAAGACCGGTCGACCGAGTGAAATTGCTCAAGGTCGCCGCCCAATAGGTGCCGCGCTCGGCCATCAATTCGAGTACATCTTCTTCGAGGAGCAATCCATGCTCCAGGCTGCGCACTCCACCCAGGACGGCCGCGCGAGCTCCGTCTCCTCCGTATGCGTGCGCCGCGACGTCACGGCGCCACCGGCGCGCCTCTTCTACGACGGCTCGCACTTGCTCTTCGTCCACCTGGGCGAGAGACTGAAGTGTGTGGCGGTCGACATGTCGCATCGTCCCGGTGGCGTAGAGCTTGATCCAGTCAGCACCGTACTTCACTTGTCGTCGAACCTCTCGGATCATTTCGTCGACGGTGTCCGTCATGACCGCGAGCTGAGGAACACGCTGGTCGATCGCCGGTGCTAGACCGACATGGTTCATATGCCCGCCGGTAATCGACAGTGCCATCGTCGACACCAGCAGACGCGGTCCGGGGATCAGGCCGTCTGCAATCGCGTCTCGCACTGCTACGTCGGCGAAGTCTGCGCCTTCCGAATCGGTGTCCCGAAGTGTTGTAAAACCCGCTTCCAAACTGAGGCGCGCCGCGGCCGCCGCCTCGAGCGTACGGAATGCTACCGATTTTTCTAGGACAGGATTCTTGCCATCCTGTGGAGCGAAGAGTACGTGAGTATGCGCATCAATGAGCCCAGGCAGGACGGTCGCATCCGACAGATTGATCTCCTGGGCACCTGCTGGGATCACAACGTCCGGGCCGACTTCGGTGATCCGACCGCCTTCGACCAGGATGATCGATGGGCCCAGCGGTGCGGCCGAGAGTCCGTCGATGACACGCCCGGCGTGAATCGCCACGGCAGCACCACTATCTTCCTGCGCTACCGATCCAAGCGCCTCGGCCGTTGAGGCGATCAAAGCTACTGACACGAGACAGAGGATGTTCTTGAAACGATGACTACTACTCACGGTTGTCCTCTCCTTTTGCATACCTGCAAAAATTCCTAAAGAAATGTGGTGCGGAAGGGGGGATTTGAACCCCCACGCCCTTGCGAGCACAAGCTTCTGAGACTTGTGCAAACATTGGTCACAGCTTGTCATAGCCTGTCTTTACTGACAAAAACTTTCACAGCTAGTCACAGGTACGCACAACTGTCTAACAAATTGGAACAAATTGGAACACGCCGTAATCGAGTTGAATACACCACCAGCCAGCGGTAGGATTTAGTCTTCCGCTCGTATCGTCGGCAGCGTCCAAGGAATCCTATGTCCGACCGCCACGCTCGACTGATCGCCCTCGCTGTAATCGCCCTCGCGACGTTGAATACAGCCGCGTGCGCGACGGTGGAATTAACGCCCGAAGAAATACGCAGCGTAAGAATCTCCGGTCTACGCGCTCGCGCGGAGCAGGGTGACCTCGTTGCCCAGGTCATCTTAGGAGATTTGTACGCCGAGGGGGATGGCGTACCACAGGACGAGGCGGAGGCGGTGCGGTGGTATCGGTTAGCGGCGGAACAGGGCTATGCCGAAGCCCAGCTTGCACTGGGCGGGATGTATTTTGCCGGGCGGGGAGTGCCGGAAGATGCGTCCGAAGGGGTGCGATGGTGGCGACTCGCAGCGGAGCAAGGGCATCAGCCGGCGCAGACCGGGCTTGGGGGCCGATATTTCGACGGGCGAGGCGTGCCGCGGGATGAGGCCGAAGCGGTGCGGTGGTATCGGATGGCGGCCGAGCAAGGCGATGCGGAGGTGCTGGACTGGCTTCTCGTTGCGGCGGAGCAAGGTTCGGCTGAAGCGCAAGTGAATCTTGCGGAGATGTATTCCGAGATGATCGACGAGGCACGGCCTGATTCGGACACGTTCCGATGGTACCGGCTAGCAGCGGAGCAGGGTCATGCGGACGCAGTGGTGTGGTTGCAACAAACGGCGGAAAGCGGCGATTCCGGGGCGCAGGTCGTCCTTGCGGGTATGTATGCCACCGGGCGGGGGGTTCCGCAGGATGACGGGGAAGCGGTGCGGTGGTATCGGCCGGCGGCCGAGCAAGGAAATGTTGCGGCGCAGGTGAACCTCGGAGTGATGTATGAGGGAGGCCGCGGTGTTACGGAGGACCCGGCGGAAGCGATGGCCTGGTATCGCCGCGCGGTCGAGGAAGGGTCGGAGGAGGCGGTAACGTGGATTCGTGAAGCGGCCAATCAAGGTTGGGCCGAAGCGCGGGTTATCCTCGCGGCTGTTTATGCCTCGGGCCAAGGCGTGGCGCAGGATGTGGCGGAAGCATTACGGTGGTATCGCTTGGCCGCTGAACAGGGCAGTCCCGAGGCCGTGTCAGGCATCCACCGGATAGCTGAGCAAGGCAATGCTGAAGCGCAGTTTGCGCTTGGGGAGATTTATTTCTCGGGGCAAGGGGTCGCGGAAGATGCCGCCGAAGGGGTGCGGTGGTGGCGCCTTGCGGCGGAGCAAGGCCATCTCCCGGCGCAAACCGGCCTTGGCGGAAGGTATTTTGACGGCCGGGGTGTGGCGCAGGACGCTGCCGAAGCGGTGCGGTGGTATCGGCTGGCGGCCGAGCAGGGGGATGCGGAGGTGCTGGCGTGGCTGCACCTGAACGCGGAGCAGGGCGTGATGCCGGCGCAGGCGGGTCTTGCGGAGATGTATGCCGACGGCCGGGGTGTGGCGCAGGACGCAGCCGAAGCGCTGCGATGGTATCGGCAGGCGGCGGAGCAGGGGCATGTTGATACGCAGCTTGAGCTTGGGGGGATGTATTTTTCCGGTAAGGGCGTGGCGCAGGATACGAGAGAAGCGCTGTGGTGGTATCGGCAGGCAGCGGAGCAAGGTGCTGCCGAGGCCACGGCGTGGGTCCGCCGGATGGCTGAGCAAGGCAGTACTGAAGCGCAGCATGGTCTCGGGGTGATGTATGCCGAGGGGCGCGGGGTTACACAGGACGAGGCGGAGGGGGCACGGTGGCATCGGCTGGCGGCGGAACAAGGCGATGCTACGGCGCAGCTTGCCCTTGGGATTATGTATGGGCGTGGCCGCGGTGTTACGCAGGACGAAGCCGAAGCGGTGCGGTGGTATCGGCTGGCGGCGGAGCAAGGGCATGCTGACGCGCGGTTCACTCTTGGAAGTATGTATTTGGACGGGCGAGGCGTGGCGCAGGACACGAACGAAGCGGTGCGGTGGTATCTACTCGCAGCCGAACAGGAACATCTTGCGGCCCAGCTCACCCTTGGGAGCATGTATGCCGAGGGTCGGGGTGTGGCGCAGGACGCAAGTGAAGCAGAGCGGTTGTATCTGCTAGCGGCCAAACAGGGTTCGGCGGCGGCGCAGCGCGCCTTGGTGGCTATCTACGCCAACGGTCATGGCGTCGCGGAAGACCCCTTTTCTAACCTCATTGCCGCAGGGCATCGTGCCATCGAGGTCGGCATTGTCGAGTTCGCCACCATCCCGAACCGTGATGGAACGGCGGCACGGATGATGCTGCTGATCGATGAGCCAGGCACGCGTCGCTTGTTTGTGAATGACATGCGGGGACCGCTATATAGCGTTAGCTACAACGGCGTGACTGTGACACAGTACCTCGACCTGAATGAGCACAATTGGGGGATACCTGTTATTTCGTCCTGGAGCGAGCAAGGTTTTCAGAGTTTCGCTTTTCATCCGCAGTTTAACGACCTAGGAACTCCCGGCTTTGGGAAGTTCTACACCCTCACGGACACCACTGATACGCGGCCGCCGGCTGACTTTACGTCAGGCGGTGACATTAACTCGCACGATACGGTCCTGCTCGAGTGGACTGCTGAACATCCTGAGGCCGTGACCTACGATGGCGGCTTGCCACGCGAGCTAGTCCGTTACGAACAGCCCGTTGGCAATCACAATGGTGGCCACCTCGCCTTCAACCCGCTTGCATCGCCAGGCGATGCCGAGTTCGGATTGCTCTACATGGGCGCCGCCGATGGTGGCGATGGTGGTGACCCACTCAACCTGGCCCAGAATCCGGGCTCCGCTTTCGGGAAGATTCTGCGTCTCGACCCGCTGGGCTCCAACAGCACCAACGGTGAGTACGGCATTCCCGCCGACAATCCATTTGCGAACGATCGCAATCCTGACACACTCGGGGAAATCTACGCCTTGGGTCTGCGTAACCCTCAACGCTTTAACTGGGACTCGGCTACTGGCAACATGTTTGTTGCCGACATCGGGCAAGCGTCAGTGGAAGAGGTTAGCCTCGTCACGGCCGGCGCCAACCTCGGCTGGAACAACTGGGAAGGCAGCTTCGGATTTTTCGGCACTCAAGGGGTCGTCAATCTCGCCAACCCACGCGGCGATCCTCAGATGACGTATCCCGTCGTCGAATACGGGCAACTCGACCCGCTTCTGCAGCCAGCCTCCGCGGTGACAGGTGTCTATGTTTATCGCGTGGCCGCGATTCCCCAACTCACAAACCTCGTGCTGTTTGGTGACAACCCCAGCGGCGAGGTCTTTGCCTTTTCTGCTGACAACCTTCCTGCGGGTGGCCAGGAGGCAATTCACCGTATTCTGTTCAACAATGGTGATGGCCCAAAGACCTTGCTCCAGTTGATGCAGGATAGAAACACCGTGGAAGGGCAAGAGGTGGTGACTCGCGCTGACATGCGTCTCGGTCTCGGCCCCAACGACCAGATCTTTGTGCTAAACAAACATGACGGAATCATTCGTCTACTTGTTGCTGAGCGCTGAGTTTTTTGGAAAAAGTGACACAAAACGATCTGACGGGGCGGCGATCATCGCCGCCCTTTTTGATTACTGCTAGAATTGCTAGGAAAATGTGGTGCGGAAGGGGGGATTTGAACCCCCACGCCCTTGCGAGCACAAGCTTCTGAGACTTGTGCCAAGCCTAGTCACAACCATTCACAGCCTGTCTCTATTGACGAAAATTGTCACAGCTAGTCACAGGTACGCGCAAGTGACTGACAAAAGGGCACACGCTTCAATCACGTTGAACCCTCCACCGCACTAGGCTAGGCTGGAGGTTCCACGGTTCGTTCGGTATATGGGCGTGAGGCCTCTAGAATCTTTATAAATGAAGTTCCGTCCCTTTGTGTTTCGGGTGTTCACCGTTTCTCTCAGTGTGGGGCTGGCGCTGGCGCTCGTGGAGGTGGTTCTCCAGGTGCACAACCCGCTGCGATCGAGCGTGCGCCAGAACCGTGTCGTCCTCAACGTTAATAATCGAATTGAAGTACCGAAACGGGACGGGAACGGCGACACAGTTTATACGACCAACAGCCTTGGATTCCGAGGGCCGGAGCCGCCATCGGACTTCGCAGAGCGACTTACGGTCTTAGCCATCGGAGGAAGCACGACGGAAGACTTCTACCTTGATGATGAGGACACATGGCCATTACGCCTAGCCAGCGAACTGAGCCCCTACTTCCGCGACTTATGGGTGAACAACGCAGGAATATCAGGTCATTCGACGCTGGGGCACACTGTTCTTGTCCGTGATTATGTTAGCGCTCTCGGGCCGAAGGTGGCACTCTTTTTGGTTGGGGTCAACGACATGGGTCGAACCGAGGAGCCTGAAGCCGTCGATGGCTCATACAATTTTCTCTATAACACAACGAACCCAGGTTGGAGCGAATGGGTAAACACCAAGGTCAGGTCAAGCGAGCTGGTCAATGTGGTAATTACTCTGAAACGATTGTGGTGGGCGACACGCCTCGGAGTCGTCTACAGGCCGAATTACAACCTGCGCGAAGTTCAGCATCGTGAGGTTTCTGGTGTGGAGATTACCAGACTCCTTGACACGGTTCGGAAGGAACTAATCCCGTCTTATGTCAGGCGTCTGCGTGTGCTGATCGAGAACTGCGTCAGGGCTGGCATCAAGCCGATCTTCATCACGCAGCCTGCGCTTTACGGCGAAGGTGTCGACCCCGTGACCGGCGTCCACCTCGATACAATCGTGACCGGCGAGATAAATGGTCAGCTGAGTAATGGTCGCGTGAGTGCAGAGGTTCTCGGTGAGTATAATCGTGCGCTGGTTGAAATTGCAGCGCAGTACAATGTTTCGGTTCTAGACCTTGCCGACCAGCTACCCAGCCGGTCCGATCTGTACCTTGACCTCACTCACTTCAACGATGCGGGTAGTGCCAAGGTGGCCCAGATTGTTGCTTCAGGGTTATTACCAGTCTTGGAGGCCGAGTTTCCCGAGTTTCGACGATGACATCTAGTATTTCGACCGACTCCGGAGCACTAGAACCGCTCACGTCGAACCAGTAGCCAGCGTTGGAACGCATGGAAGCGTCAGCGGAACCATCTGATGACGTAGCTGAGTCGCTTTCCATGACCGCAGTGCGCTGAGTTTTTACGACAAATTGACACAAAATTGGCACACGGCGGCTTCACGGGGCGGCGATAATCGCCGCCCTTTGCATTACTGCTAGAATTGCTAGGAAAATTGGTGCGGAAGGGGGGATTTGAACCCCCACGCCCTTGCGAGCACAAGCTTCTGAGGCTTGCGCGTCTGCCAGTTCCGCCACTTCCGCGATGTGACAGGT
>Ga0187827_10000452_pt1 | contig 65044 bp, 55 predicted proteins | sample ETNtaG_39_FD_167969 | JGI IMG/M metagenome (GOLD analysis project Ga0187827, IMG submission 167969) | Marine microbial and viral communities from oxygen minimum zone, Eastern Pacific Ocean - ETNP2014_SV_150_PacBio MetaG (Illumina Assembly) | ecosystem: Environmental > Aquatic > Marine > Hypoxic... | reverse complement strand
AGCCTCGCCCTTCTCACGATGAGCGTCAAAGGTCGTTGGATGGACATATTTCTGTACCGGTAAGTGTTCTGGTGTTGGCTGTAAATATTGACCCAAGGTAAGAAAGTCGACTCCACGCTGGCGAAGGGCCTTCATCGCCGCGATAATCTCGTCGTCACGCTCCCCCAGGCCAAGCATAATCGATGACTTGGTGCGGGGCTGCAAATGGTGTGCTTTGGCACGCGACAGCACCCCAAGGGAGCGCTTGAAACCAGAACGACGGTCGCGCACAGCCGTCTGCAGCCGCTCCACTGTCTCGATATTGTGCGCCAGGACATCAGGGGCAGCGTCACATACAACGTCGACGAGCCGATCACGACCACTAAAGTCGCCGATCAGGGCCTCTACAAGCACTGCCGGCGTGCGGCGTTTAATTGCACCGATACAAGCAGCAACGTGTTGGGCTCCTTCGTCCTCCAAATCGTCTCGATTGACCATCGTCAGGACAACATAGTCCAGCCCTGTGGCGTCCACGGCTTCAGCGACCTTTCTCGGTTCGCGAACGTCAACTGCGCCACCTGGATTGCCACTATTCACGGCGCAAAACCGGCAGCCACGGGTACATACGTCACCAAGCAACATAAACGTAGCTGTTCCGCCACCCCAGCACTCGCCAACGTTCGGGCAACGCGCCTCTTCACAAACCGTGTGGAGACCGCGCTCCTGCAGCACCTTCTTTAGGTGTGCGTAATTCCCCCCACCGGGAGCCTGAACACGGAGCCAATCCGGCTTCGAATGGCTCCCTGCGGGTGCCAGGCTACTCAAGCTCGCACCTTGTGCCTCGCGAAGGCTATAGCGCGCGAGGTGGCCACAGATACTTGTCCGAGAAACGATTCGAGTTCCGCTGCGAATCGCCGGGTAAACTCCGCTACGTCACCATCCCACTTCATTTTCTGCAACGACGTAACAGGGTCGTGTAACCCACAGGCAACGATGTTACTAAATGGTTCAAGGTCGGTCTTAACGTTGAGAGCAAACCCGTGGCGGGTGATGCCCTGCTGCACGGCGATACCGATAGCGACGAGCTTACCGAATTCTGTCCACACACCAGTTAGCCCCTGCCTTGTGAATGCAGTAACACCGACGCTCTTCAACGCCTCTATCAATGCCGTTTCGAGCCCTTGCAGATAAGAACGAACGCCGATTCCACGACGCTGTAAACTGACGATCGGGTAACCCACGATCTGACCCGGGCCATGGAAAGTGGCACCACCCCCGCGATTGGTCTCAATGACGCTAATTCCGGCGGCAGCAAGTTGGCGGCGTGAGGTGAGCACTTGGTCTGGGGTTGTTCCCCGACCAAGGGTAATAACCGCTGGATGTTCAACATAAAGAAGCTCGTCTTCGCCACCAGCCCTCACTGAGCGCGCAGCCCGCTCCTGCAGCGCGAGGGAATCATCAAAAGAGCACACACCCAAACGGCGCACCCGGATCCGCGGACTAAAGCTGTTGCTGAACACCAGGTCGGTTGCGGGGTACATAAGCGACTCCTTGGGCGCTCGATTGCAGCCGTTCATCCGGCGCCCCGAAAGCATCCCTGAGATCTATGGATTATGGCATAATCCGCGCGCTTCCTTTGCCCAATAGAAAGCCCTTCAGATGAAGTGTAACCACGAGATTTATCACCTCAATGAAAAGACAGTGTCGATCGGGCTAGCATTCAGTTGTAACAGGCTGGATTGTGCGGCTTGATAGCTGCTCGGAGATTTCTTGATCGCCGGCTTCCTGCCCGTATCTTTCAATGTTGATTGCCGCTGCATCGCTGTCGTGTGGTATAGAAAGGGGCTTACGATAAGAACCAACGGCAACTCGCTGGCTTAGCAGGCTGTAGAGTGTCAGGGAGTAGGCGAAATGATCAACAATTTCCAAATAACGGGTGGAGAGCCCAATGACAGCACAATACGGATAGAACGATGACGCCACTGATCGCCGTGCTGCTCTGCTTTGCCGCGTACACCGTCGCTTACAAAGTGTACGCCAAATTTCTCGCCAACCATGTTTTCGAACTTTCTCCTGATCGCGAGACACCAGCTCACACGCTTCGGGACGATATCGACTACATGCCGACCAATCGCTTTGTCTTGTTCGGCCACCACTATGCTTCGATCACCGGACTTGCGCCGATGCTCGGCCCAGCAATCGCGGTCATCTGGGGTTGGGTACCGGCAATGCTCTGGGTAGTGCTGGGGGCTATCTTCGTTGGTGCGGTGCACGACTTTAGTGCCCTGGTCCTTTCGATTCGAGCCCGTGGCATGTCAATCGGTAAGGTCGCTGAGGGCCTCGTCGGAAAGCGTGCCAAGAGCTTGTTTCACATCATCATCTTTTTCTTAATTGGGCTTGCGATGGGCGTCTTCGTCGACGTGGTCGCGACTCTATTTTCGCCAGAGTTCTATCCGGAATCGGTACTACCGACCGCGGCCTTGATGGTTATCGCGATCATTATGGGTCTATTGGTCTACAAGAAGAGTTGGTCACTCGTCCAGGTTACGACCGGGGGCTTTTTCCTAATGCTGCTGTTCGTCTATCTCGGGATGAGCAACCCCATCGTCGGACCCTCAGTAGCGCAATGGAAATGGATGCTGCTCGGTTACGCCTTCGCGGCCAGTGTCTTACCCGTATGGATGCTGCTGCAGCCACGCGACTACATCAACAGTTTGTTGCTTTACCTTGGACTCGGCGGCATGTACGCCGGACTGGTGGTTACCAATCCCGAGTTTGTCGCCCCAGCGTTTGACGCAAGCCCAGCCGGTGCACCGCCCATCTATCCGTTCGTGTTCATTGTCATTGCCTGCGGTGCGGCAAGCGGCTTCCACTCGCTGGTTTCGTCTGGAACGACCGCTAAGCAACTCGACAAAGAAACTGATGCGCCTTTCATCGGCTACGGAGCCATGCTTGGTGAATCGCTCCTTGGACTCATGGCGGTGCTCGCCTGCACAGCAGGTTTCGTCTCGCGTGACGAGTGGCTTGGCCATTACGCTAGTTGGGATTCGGCGCAAGGGTTAGGTAACAACATCAGCGCTTTCATTGACGGCACGACGCGTTTTCTTGAAGGGCTTGGAGTGCCCCAGGAAATCGGCAACACATTTATCGCTGTGGTGGTGGTCTCATTCGCCCTCACCACGCTTGATTCTGCTACTCGGCTGCTGCGCTATAACATCGGTGAGATAAGCGAAACTATCCGTGTCCCAATACTTGCCAATCGTTATGTCGGTTCGATGATGGCAGTTCTGACTATTGGTATGTTCGCCTTTTATCAGGTTCAAGGACCAACCGGTCCGGAAGCTGCGGGCAAGGTGCTCTGGACACTGTTCGGGACAACCAATCAGTTGATGGCTGGTCTGGCGTTGCTGGCAGTAACGCTGTACCTACTGCGCCGCGGCAAGTCGATCATTTACACAGGCGTGCCGATGGCTTTCATGCTGGTTTCAACTCTGGTGGCGATGGCGTATGCGCTCCGTGGTTTTTGGGCCGATCAGTCTTGGCTACTACTAACAGTTGGCGGCGTACTGTTCGTCATCGGAATCTGGCTCAGCTTTGAAGCGTTTGCTGCTGTGCGACGTTACCGGAGCGAACCCGTAGTTGAGTCGCTCGAAGTGCAGTTTGACGAGGAGCCGGTTTAAGTCAGGATTGGTTTAGATGAAATGAGAAAAGGCCGGAGAGCGCATCCTCTCCGGCCTTTTCTTTTGTCGAGTTTAAACTCTAGGAGTAGAAGTGCTAAGTATCACCTACGGGTAATCGACTCCTGACAACGCATAGTTATAGGCGGTGAACGCCGTCCATTTTTCTGGAACTTCCTCATCCATAAAAATGGCGTCCACAGGACACACCGGCTCGCAAGCGCCGCAATCGATGCACTCGTCCGGATGGATGTAGAGCATGCCCTGGCGGCCTTCTTCCGCCACGCCACCGTGCTCGGTATTACCGTCATCCGGAATCTCATAGATGCAATCGACAGGGCAAACGTCTACACACGCTTTGTCCTGCACATCCACGCAGGGTTCCGCAATTACGTATGTCATGCTTGTACTCCTAGGTACTTAATCGTTGTCTTACTTCCTCATTTACACTACGAATATTCGCAGCGTAGCACCCCGCGTGCCGGATGCAACCCTACTCTAAGTGACTAATTCTGCGGTTGAGACTCAGTCTCTATTCAGCAACGACTAGTGACCAGAATCGGTCCAGGAATGACGTCACTTACAGTGAAACCTTCCAGTATTCGCACAAACCGCGTTCCACAGGTTTTCCACAACCTATTGTAGGGGTGTGCAATAAAATCCCCAATATATTGTGGCTTATGTAGTTGACAACCCATGTTCAGAAACGTATAACGGCAGGGTTTCCCAGGTGCTTTAACCGGCTTGTCACCAGGAAGCCTCTGGCTATTTGATCGAGCCACCAGCTTTATCTTAAAGGGATTAAAATCCATGGCCGCTGACGAATATTCCGGACCTGATACCCAAGCGGCTGATACCGAAACTACTGATTCGTCTGAGGTATCTCCAGAGCTAACGCCTGTTTCGCCAAAGGCAGATAAGGCCAGGACGAGCACCCGTAAAGGCCTTTGTTTTAAACGTTTCTTCACAGCCGATGGTGTTCATCCCTACGATGCCGTCGAGTGGATGGAATATGACGCGATCATCTTGAATGCCGAAGGGGAAACTGTCTTCGAACAAAACGGGGTTGAATTCCCCACCTGTTGGTCGCAGCGTGCGACTAACATCGTGGCCTCGAAGTACTTCCACGGGCAACTGGGCACACCGGAGCGAGAATCGAGCCTCAAGCAATTGATTGGCCGTGTTGTCGGCACGATGGCGCAATGGGGGATCGATGGAGAGTATTTCGCCACGACCGAAGACGCGGAGATCTTCTCCGACGAGCTCACGCATTTACTGCTACATCAGATGGTGGCTTTCAACTCTCCTGTTTGGTTCAACATCGGTATTGCGGGAGAGCGACAACAGGCATCAGCGTGCTACATCAACCATGTCGATGACACCATGACTTCGATTCTTGAACTCGCGAAAACCGAAGGAATGATCTTCAAATGGGGTTCGGGCGCCGGCGTGAACTTATCGCGCTTGCGCGGTTCGACCGAGAAACTGTCCGGTGGCGGCATCGCATCCGGCCCGGTTTCCTTCATGAAGGGATTCGACGCTTTCGCCGGCGTCATTAAGAGTGGGGGCAAAACACGTCGGGCCGCCAAGATGGTCATGTTGGACATCGACCACCCGGATATCGTTGAATTCATTGAGAGTAAGGCACGAGAAGAGCAAAAGGCTTGGACCTTAATTGAAGCCGGCTATGATCCGGCGCTCGATGGCGAAGCATATTCCTCTGTTTTCTTCCAGAATGCGAATCACAGCGTCCGCGCGTCTGATGCTTTTATGGAAGCCGTTGAGAGCGACAATAGTTGGCAGTGTATTGGCCGCGTAGATGGTGCGCCGATTAGCGACTATCGAGCCCGTGATCTGATGTCCAAGATCGCCGAAGGTACCCACCAGTGCGGTGATCCGGGCATGCAGTTCGACGACACAATCAACCGCTGGCACACCTGTAAGAACACTGATCGTATATACGGGTCGAATCCATGCTCGGAATACATGTTCCTCGATGAAACAGCGTGCAATCTGGCTTCGCTGAATTTGATGAAGTTTGTGCGTGAAGACAGCTCGTTTGATATTGAGTCTTACCGCCGTGCTGTTGATGTGACCTTTACTGGTATGGAGATCACCGTCGGTTACGCCGAGTACCCGACCCCGAACATCACCAAGAACTCTTTCGACTACCGCCCTCTCGGTCTTGGTTACGCAAATCTCGGCGCCCTATTGATGCACCAGGGTCTTCCCTATGATTCCGAAGACGGTCGAGCTTGGGCAGCGGCCCTGACTTCAATCATGTGCGGTGAGGCGTATTTACAGTCGGCTCGTATAGCCGAAGTTAAGGGACCGTTCGCTGGCTATCCGCGGAACCGCGAACCAATGCTCGAAGTAATGCGCATGCACCTCGATGAGTCCCAGAAACTTGATTCCTCACGAGTGCCTGAAAATCTGGGGCGCTGGGCTTGCAAGGTGTGGGAGCAAGCCGTTGAAGAAGGTGAGGAGCACGGCTTTCGCAATAGCCAAGCAACCGTCTTGGCACCCACTGGAACCATCAGCTTCATGATGGATTGCGACACAACTGGAGTCGAACCTGACCTAGCACTAGTCAAGCATAAACGCTTGGTGGGCGGCGGTACGCTACGGATCGTAAACGACACTGTGCCAGCAGCTCTCAAAAACCTCGGTTATAACGATGGTCAGGTCAATGAAATGGTTGCCTATGTCGATGAACACAGCACCATCGAGGGGGCACCTCACCTGGAAGAAGAACACCTGCCGGTTTTCGACTGTGCTTTTCGTGCCCTCGGCGGAGAGAGAGCAGTGCATTACATGGGTCACTTAAAAATGGTTGCAGCGGCGCAACCTTTCATTTCAGGAGCTATCTCGAAGACGATTAACGTGCCAGAAACAGCAACTGAGGACGAGATCAGCGAGGCGTACATGGAAGCATGGCGTCTAGGAACCAAAGCTGTAGCCGTTTACCGCGACGGCAGCAAGCGCACCCAACCACTAGCTACTGCCGGGAGTGCCTCGGGCCAAGCAAGTGCGGCGAGCGCTGGGGCTCAGGCTGGGGCAGCGCTAGTCGCCGATTTCACCGACCAACCGGTTCGCCGCAAGCTTTCCGATGAGCGACAGTCACTTACCCACAAGTTCAGCATCGGTGGCCACAAAGGGTATATCACCGTAGGTCTGTTCGAGGATGGCACACCTGGCGAGATCTTCATAACCATGGCCAAACAGGGGTCAACAATTTCTGGCTTGATGGATTCTTTCGCTTGTATGACTTCGTTCGCGCTGCAGTATCAAGTGCCGCTAAAGTTTCTCGTCGGCAAGCTCAGTCATGCACGGTACGAACCATCCGGATGGACAGGCAATCAAGAACTCCCCTATGCCAAGTCGATTACAGATTACGTCTTCCGTTGGTTGGCCTTGCGCTTCCTGAGCATCGAGGAACGCACCGAGATTGGTATGCAAACGGAAGAAGACCTCGAGATTCTTGAAGGAATAGAATCGAAAGAGGCCACAGACGCCGCTGACAACAAAATAGGAGACGTGGAAACCGCACCGCGGTCGAAGGACATCGGTGCTGGTGATCCGATTACCTTCGCGCCGCAACCTGATGCACCCCTATGCCAAGGCTGCGGGTCATTAATGGTGCGTAGCGGTGTCTGCTACAAGTGCATGAATTGCGGAGCAACGTCCGGGTGCTCATGATCACAGCAACCGGTGGTATTTCCTGTACAGGTGAGAAGCCTCGCCAGCGAGCGCGGCGAGCGGGCCGCATTGGGGTGGGCAGCGGTCATGCTCGTCGCGCCGCTGGCGGGTGTAACAAAGAGATTTAGCGGGCCGGCCGGGGCCGATGGCTGCCTCCCGCCGTCGGTTGAGGGCTGCGCCGACCGGCCCGCTTTTCTTTGTATGTTTCGGTTGAAAAGCGCGACGCGGTCGTCATTGTAACAACATGGCGACCGCTTTTTGTATGTAAATGCTATCAATAAGCCGCTGCCGCCCCATTGCGCCGTGGGTCTGCAACAGCCATCCGTGCCCCATCTGAGAATATGAACACCGAGTGTGCGTCACCCTGGATGCCCCGCCGATCGGACAACACGTGGCCCATCTTGATCAGCGCATCAAAAGACTGCTGAGGAAAATTTCGCTCGAAACTGGTTCGGTCGGGTAGCCACTGGTGGTGAAAGCGCGGTGCCGCTATCGCATCTTCAAGGCCCATTTCAAAGTCAATGACATTCACCACAATACGTAACACCGTGTTGATTATTGTTTTTCCACCGGGGCTCCCGATAGCCATTATGGGCTCCCCATTGCGGGCAACAAGGGTCGGTGTCATCGATGACAACATACGCTTTCCAGGTGCAATGAGATTCGGCTCCGTGCCAATACTGCTTCCCCGTGTCACTCCAGGCCAGGTGTTGAAATCGCCCATCTCGTTATTAAGTAAGAACCCAGTGCCAGGGGCCATTGCTTTCGACCCATAACCTTGCTCAATCGTGTACGTCGTCGAGACAACGTTGCCAGCCGCGTCAACAACAGAATAGTGGGTCGTTTCGGGAGATTCTGGGTGCGTAATAATAGCCTCCCCCAGCTCCTCACTATTGCGGACCACACCAAGGGAGACCAAGGTAGCCTTCTCGGCAGCGTAATCCTTCGACGTCAACCTATCGATGGGAACTTCAATGAAATCCATGTCCCCGAGATACGTGGCGCGATCAAGATAACCCTGGCGCATCGCCTCGATCATTAAGTGAGCCACCTCGGTATCATTAGCCTCGTAGCCTTCGAAATCAAAGTTTTCGAGAATATTGAGCATCTCGACGAGCGCCACACCACCGGAGCTCGGTGGACCCATCGAGATGATGTCAAATCCTCGGTAAGTTCCACGAATTGGCTGGCGCTCTTTCGCTTCATAAGCAGCCAGGTCTTCAAGCGTAATTAATCCACCGTTCTCCACCATTGCCGCAACCAGGCGATCTGCAATTTCCCCTTCGTAAAAAGCTGGGGCCCCCTTATCCGCAATCTGTTCCAGCGACCACGCCAAGTCTGGCTGGATCAATTTTTCTCCTGCTGCGTACGGAGTCCCGTTGGCTCGCATAAAAGCTTTTTGGGACGCCGGATACGGTTCAAAACTACGTGCCGCACCTTCCAATGATCGAGCTAGGTAGGGGCCCAAGACGATGCCATCACGGGCGAGCTGTATAGCAGGACGTACCAGACGCTGCCATGGTAAAGAACCTAGCTCCTCATGAACTTTCGCAAAACCAGCTACAGTGCCCGGCACTCCAATCGCCGGCCATCCCACGTGCCCTCCCCTACGGTCTTCAGTCCCATCCTCCAGCAAGTACAAATCAGCGGTGGCAGCCAGGGGTGCCTTCTCCCGAAAATCAAATGTCGTGTAACGATCTTCATCGGAAACATAGATCGTCATGAACCCACCACCCCCGATATTGCCGGCCGCGGGGTGAGTCACTGCCAGAGCGAAGCCAACTGCAATGGCCGCGTCCATAGCATTCCCCCCATCCTTCAAGACTTCAATACCAACCTGAGTAGCGAAACCGTCAACGCTCGCAACGGCACCACTCGATCCAACAGCAATCTGCCCAACGCTTCCTAGCTCTCGGCCAGTAGAGGAGACTGTCCCATCCCCCTCTGGTTGAGGAACCAGCGAACAGGCAGCGAATAAAACGAACGGCAGCAGAGCAGTTGCGAATAGCTTGAATCTTATTTTCATGACTGTCTCCATCGACATCGCAAGTGGAATGGGAGCAAGCCTAGCAGGCTCCGCTGAAAGTTATAGCGGCACACTGACATGAACCGGATAGTTCTCCGCACCAATTATTGTCCTAGCCACACCGGGACAGTTGCCAAGACGGTTAGCTAAACTCCGGGACGGAAAGGAAACGCTCGTGACAAAAAGATTGATTCTGTCGATAGTTGCCGGGTTTGTGTTGACCTTGGTTATAGCTTGGATTCTCGGTTTTGAGATTAACCCGTTTTGAAAAGACATCTAGGCTGGATGGTCACGGGGATATGGATTGGTTTGCTTATTTGCCGCGTGATCAACAAGATGGGGTGGCTGAATTAGGTTTTTATAAAAATAGGCCATAGCCGGGAACGAGAACGTTACATATACGCACGCGGTCGGATTTGCATGGGGGGGCTCGAACCTGCAGGAAACCGATTTGCCTACTGGTGGCCCCCGCTGTGAGCGGCACCCCGACGGGTTCAAAGTCAAGGAAAAAAACAAGGTTCCTGGAAAAGTGGAAGACCTATATGGGCACAGATATAGCCCTAAATAACTATAAAAAAAGGGCTAGATGGATCTCGTGACGGAGAGTCTTATCCTAGCCGGTCAAGGCTAAAGGGAATCGGGCTCACTCCTTTACACTGAAGAATGACGCGATGTGCGTCACCAATCTCGGTGAACAGAAGGTGGCGAAGTCCTAAGTAGCGACGCAAGTCATGAGCCCCTAAGGGATCCCGGGACAAATCTTCTACCGCTCCAAACCCAACAAGGAACACCGCCAAGCTAACATCCCCAATCACACCGAAGTTGGCCAACTTTCCACAGCGTCGCAGGTTGCCAAAATCGACATGCGCTGTGATGTCCTGCCCCCCAACCCTCGTAAGGGGATCTGAGTTCAATTGGTACCGATGCTGACAGACGAGGGATTCCCGTACACGCTCAGGATCGTATAGTGCCGAGGTCTCAGCACCATAATCAACGGTCAAAACGAATCCCTCTAGCAGCACCCGGGAAACCATGTCGACCCAGGTAGCTACCTCCAAACAAATCTCTGCCGTCTGGCCTTCAACCAGCTTGATCTCGTTGGCCGCGATGTAGCTGGCAAGCTCTTCCGTTGAGGGCGGGCCCTCACGCTCGACCAACATGCCGTCATCAACGTCAACGTAGACTTCACACAACGAGTCGTTACGGCAAACAACCCTATGCACCGAAAATGCATCGAGAAGCTCATTGCTGACTACTAAGCCGCGCAAGGAATCCCTTGGCATGTCATCGATATTTGGCAACCAAGTGAAATGATCAGCGTGCGCCGCGAGCCGTTGTTGTTGCTGGTGACGGGCGCCCGCTCCACGCTCCACACAACATCCACGTAAACGTGCGTACAAATTGGGAGCCTCATCCTGTAAGGCAGTGCAAATGTCTACGAGCAGCGTGCCATCGCCGCCACCGAAATCTACTAAATCAAACCTGGTCGGACAGCCGAGGGCAACGTCACATTCCTGCATTAACCTGGCCACAGCCGCACCAAACCCGGAGTCAACTTGCGGCGCCGTAACATAGTCAGGGCGCTCTTTCCAAACGGTTTGAGAACTCCTGTAATAGCCCTCGACGGGATCGTAAAGTGCCCGTTCCATAAAGTCCCGGAACGTCATAGGGCCATGCTCGCTTAACTCCTGGATAAGGATTTTCGCGAGTTTCGTCGGCCTTGGATCAGTCTCTCTTGGAGCCAAAATACCTTAGTTGCCTAGTTTTTCTGCATTAACACACTATTGCCGAATAAAAAGCCGAAGTAACTGCTCAAGAAACAGCTACTGCTCCCTCAACCATAGCTCTGGGTTAACAGCCTCCGTCCCATCACGGATCTCAAAGTGGAGACTGGGCCCAATTAGCGATCCAGTCTGGCCAACTGTGCCAATTTGATGCCTGTCATCGACCCACTCGTTCATCCGCACCAGTATGGTGTCGAGGTGACCATAAATGGTGTAGAAGTCATCACCATGACTAACAACCACCATTAAACCGTAGTTCTGAAACCAATCAGCAAATACAATGCGGCCACGGTAAACGGTGTGCACGGGGGCGCCGACACCGGCAGCGATCTTGATCCCCTTGACCAAGGTGTAGGTGTTGTACACCGCGTGCTGCTTACGCCCGAATTTCTCGGTGATTTGACCATCTGTCGGCCACGAAAGATCACCGAGCAAGGCAGTAAAAGCGGGCTGTTCACCAGCAAGCGGTGCGATTACAGGCTTCGACAAGACGGTCCCAAGCAACTCCTCAAGTACTGCAGCGCTTTCTGCTTGCTCTTCGAGAGATCGGCGACCAACCAACGCTTCGGTATCAATCTGCTTGATAAGCTCCTGCCGAAGCTCCTGCTGGGCTATCAAATCCTGGAGAGCCAGCGTTTCTTCAGCACGCATCGTGGTCAGCTGAACTGTGGTCTCATTAGCAGCCCGAACTGCTTCCTGTTGTTCAGTAATTTGGGTCCGAATTGACTTTACGAGCAGTTGGTTCTGCGAGGCTAGCCAACGAACTAGCTGATAGTTGGCCAACAACTCGTCAGAGTTCCCTGCTGTAAGTAGAAATCGAGAATACGACAGTGGGCCCATACGGTATAAGGCAACGACCCGGGCACTAAGCCCCTTTTGAGCCTTAGCCATTTCTCCCGTCAGTCTCGCGACCTCGCCGTTCAGCTCCTGCGCCTCTTGAGAGAGAACTAGCAAACGTAACTGCACAGACTCAAGCTGGCGCCTGCTAAGAGCAAGCCGAACATCGGCTGCCTCAAATTCTTCGACCAGGTTATCTCTGCGTTCACCTATTTTGGTTAACCGGGCCTGCAAAGCATTGATTTGGGCGTGCAGGCGATCCAGGTCGAGCCGAAGCTGGGTCGGCGAAGGCTCCTGCTGGGCCACGATCGGTGTGACCACGCCAGAAACCCACACCGTCAGCGCGATAGCGACAATTGCCCATCTAGTCGCACGATGCATGGCGTCAGTAAGTATAGAAGCCTTTTCCAGTCTTGCGGCCCAGGTGGCCAGCTTCAACGAGTTCCTCCAACAACGGGCAGGGGCGATACTTCGGATCGTCAAATCCTTTGTGAAGGACTTCCAGAATTGCCAAGCAAACATCCACGCCAATGAGATCAGCTAGCGCTAACGGTCCCATTGGATGTCTCATTCCAAGCGTCATAACACCGTCGACGTTCTCTGCCGTAGCCACTTCTTCGTAGAGACAGTAAGCAGCTTCATTGATCATAGGCATAAGCACCCGATTGGACACGAACCCCGGGGCATCCCCTACCGTCAAAGGTGTCTTGCCGAGTGCCTTCGCTACCCCAACCACAGCTTCATGGGTCCCAGCACTAGTGAGCTCGCCACGAACAACCTCGATGAGCGGCATCAATGGCACAGGGTTGAAAAAGTGCATGCCAATGACTTTGTCCGGCCGTTCCGTCCCTGCAGCCAAGCGACTAATCGAGATTGACGATGTGTTCGATGACAAAATCGTCTCTGTCGAGCAGCCTTTGTCAAGCACACCAAACACGTCGAGCTTGGCAGCTTCGTCCTCGATGATTGCCTCAATTGCCAAATCGACACCGAAAAGAGGAGCGAATTCGGTCGTTCCCATTACGCGACTCCGTATCGTTTTTGCCTCGTCATTCTTTATAACTTCCTTCTTAACCCATCGACTGAGGCCATCATCGAGACGCGTCAATCCCATTTCCAAGAGATTCCTGTCAGGCTCGCGCACGATCACATCGAAACCAGCCCGGGCGCAAATTTGGACGATACCTGCGCCCATCGTTCCTGCACCAATAACACCGATCCGCTGGATCTTCATGACATTCTCTCTACTGCCACCGCGACACCATTGCCACCCCCCATGCACATCGCCGCAACTCCCTTTTGGGAATCACGATGAGCCAGTGCATGCAGCAAGGTCGTCAAGATCCGGGCACCGGATGCGCCAATTGGGTGACCAAGTGCCACTGCCCCCCCGTTGACATTAACTCTCTCGGCATCGATACCGAGTTCCTTTACCACCGCCACTGACTGCACAGCAAAGGCTTCGTTGAGTTCGAACAGATCAACGTCGTTACGATCCCATCCAGATTTTTCGAGCACAATGTTGACCGCCTTCACTGGTGCCATCATCACGAGTTCAGGCTCGATACCACTCGTAGCGTATGCAACCACACGTGCCAACGGTGTAATTCCCCTGGCAATGGCGTCATCCTCACCTATGAGCATCAGAGCAGAAGCACCGTCGTTGACTCCTGGAGCATTGCCCGCTGTCACCGTGCCGTCGGCGCTGAACACCGGCGCAAGACTTGCCAACTTCTCTGGGCTGGTATCAGCACGAATGGTCTCGTCACGATCGAATAGCACTGTCGAACCTCTGCGTTGTGGTACCTCAACCGCGACGATTTCATCATTGAACGCACCACTCTCTTGCGCCGCAGCCGCCCTTTGATGCGAGCGCAGAGCCCAGGCGTCTTGCTCCTTGCGGCTAACCTCATAACGCCTGGCAACAAAATCACCAGTACAGCCCATATGGAAATCACCAAAGGCGCACCAGAGACCATCGTGAATCGTGGCATCGTGCAACTCTCCGTGCCCCATGCGGTAGCCTTGCCTAGCCTTTGGTAACAGATAAGGACCGTTGGTCATGCTCTCCTGCCCACCCGCTACGATGCACGTCGCATCTCCAAGGGCAATAGCTTGGGCGGCAAGTACAACCGCTTTCAGCGAAGAGCCACAGACCTTGTTTACGGTAAAAGCACCAACGCTCGAGGGGATACCAGCACCGAGAGCAGCTTGACGTGCTGGATTTTGGCCAGAACCAGCCTGTATGACCTGGCCCATGATAACCTCGTTAACCTCGCCGGGGTCATAATCAACACGCTCGACTGCCGCGCGCACGACAACAGCGCCGAGTTCCGGAGCCCGCAGCGGGGCAAGGGAGCCAAGCAGCTTTCCCCCCGCAGTCCGAACTGCGGAAACAATAACCGGAGGTGCCATTTCTGGACACTAACAATCGCCGCAAAACCCTGCAAGTCAAGGATTTAGCTTGGACAAGAACTATCACATAGTAGGCACTGCGGGGCATATCGATCACGGTAAGAGTGCACTTATACGCACCCTCACCGGAATTGATCCTGACCGCCTTCAAGAGGAACAAGAACGAGGTATTACGATCGACATCGGGTTTGCTCATCTTGAACTCGATGGCGGAACGCGGGTTGGTTTCATCGATGTGCCTGGGCATGAGCGTTTCATCAAGAACATGCTTGCCGGGGTAGGCGGTATCGACTCTGTGTTATTGGTCGTTGCCGCAGATGAGTCAATCATGCCCCAGACACGTGAGCACTTGGCAATCTGTGAGTTGCTCAGTATCAACAGTGGCATTGTGGCAATCACTAAGTGTGACCTGGTCGATGATGAAATTGCAGATCTCGTGGAGCTCGAAGTGCGCGACCTCTTAGCAGGATCAGAACTCGCAAACGTCCCTATCGTGCGCACCAGCGTGGAGACTCGCGATGGGTTGGATGAACTGAAAGATCAACTCGCTGGAATTCTTGGGTCCTTCAGTTCTCGACCCCAAGACGGGCTTGCCCGCATGCCGGTCGATCGAGTCTTCACCGTTCATGGTTTCGGCACAGTGGTAACGGGGACCTTGCTGTCTGGTCGAATCAACATCGGTGACAAGCTTGAGCTACTTCCCCGAGGGACTGCTGTCACAGTGCGCGGATTGCAAGTGTACGGAGAGACCGTCGAGTCAGCGGTCGCAGGGCAACGCACGGCTGTGAACTTGCAAGGCCTTGATACTAACGCCGTTGAACGGGGCGATTTGCTGGTTACACCCAACGCCCTATCAGCCACTTACATGATTGATGCCCGCCTCCACATGCTCTCAGATCACAGCCTCGAACAGTTACAACGCGTTCGTTTCCACCACGGCGCCACCGAAATCTTGTGCCGGGTCGCAATCCTAGAGTCTGAAGAGGTCGGAGCAGGCAGCTCAGAATTGGTCCAGCTACGCCTCGAAACACCCTACGCCTGCGCACCAGGCGATCAATTCGTTGTTCGTCGATATTCTCCGATGCTGACAATTGGTGGTGGCACTGTGCTGGACAACCTGCCCAGCAAGCACCGACCAGGGGATTCAACGACTATCGAGCTTCTGAGAAGACTCGAAGGGGGGACACTCAAAGATCGAGTCGCTCTCCTCACCGCAGCCTCAGGTAGTCGAGGCGCAGAGGAGGTACACCTTCAACACCGAACCTTCTCCAACTCGACGCATCTGCGGTCAGTGGCGAACTCACTGGCCGATGCCGAGTGTTTAGCAATAGCTCAAGAAACGCCTCTTATCGTTCTTGATTCGGAAGTAGTAAATACTCTTGAGGAGACGATTATAGAGGCGGTACGCAGGCAGCATGCCGAGCATCCTCTCATGCCTGGGCTGTCCAAGAGCGCGGTGGCCGCCACCCTGCCCCGGCATCTACCAGAGGTCATCCTTGATGCTCTCCTCGATAGACTTATCACCGCTCAACGTCTCGGTGGCGGTAGTAACACGCTCGCGTTGCCCGAGCACAACGTCACCCTAAGTGAACCTCAGGAGCATATACGGACCACTCTTCTAACCACGTACGAGGAAGGCGGATGGTCCCCGCCCTCGATTGATAACGCTTGGGAGCAACTCAGGGTGACCCAGGACGACGGCGAGGAAGTATTCCAACTTCTGCTACGCCAGGGGGAACTGGTCCGCTTGCGCGAAGATCTCATTTTTAGCGCAGCCCGGCTAGACGCTTTAGTACACGAGGTGCGCACCCGATATGCTCCCGGAGTAGTGTTTGGGGTGGCCGATTTTAAATCCTGGACCGGGCTGAGCCGGAAACATGCCATCCCGTTGCTTGAGTACCTTGACCAGCGACGGGTAACCCGCCGGCAGGGTGATCAGCGTGTGCGCATTTGATCAGCTAAAACACCTTAGGCAGTTCAAATCGAAAACGCATTGACCCTAGGAAGCCTGCCCCCGTATCATATTGCGAATATCCCAAAGGAGGGAAAATGCTGGGCAGCATCGGATTTACGGAACTTTTGTTTATTTTCTTGATCGTGGTCGTCCTCTTTGGAGCAAGCCGCATCCCTGAGATTGGACGTGGACTTGGATCCGGAATACAAAATTTCAAGGCCGCCATGAAAGGCGGGGCTAAGGAGAACAAAGGAACGTCGTCGGAGTCGGACACGACGACAGCCCACTGAGCCCCAATCTTTCTTGGCCGTGTTACAGAGGATGTTCACGTGGCAATTCTGACTACCGGAGCGATTCGTGTCGTCACCGCCGTCGTACTCGTGGTTGCGCTACCGGCTTGCACCGTTACGTTCCGTCATAAGCCAATCGTGCCAATCGACAACGACCGCAACTACAATGTCAGTGTCCAGACTTGCTGGGACACGTCGAAAAAAGTAGTCACAGACTTCACCTCAGGGGTTGAAGAAGAGGATTTTGATCCTCAGAACAATGCCGGCTTGCTGGTAACCAGGTACGCCGTATTCTCCGACTCAGGTGAAAATGATTGGCAATATCTGAGGGGAGTTTCCTACTCACAAGGGGCGCCGTTCATCGGCGGCCGTTACCAGCTGACCCTTACCACCCGAACCGTTCGCGGCGGGGCATGCAAGGTCCGAGTCGTCGCGCGCATCGAAGGATACATGGGTGAAGAGTACGGCTACCAAGCTTTGCGATCTACGGGACTCCTAGAGCAAGAAATCTTCAATCGGATATCAGCTGATCTAGGGACAGAACCGGTCGGTAGCTAGCAAAAGTGATACATCTGCTCCGCTAGGGATCTTTTGCGGCTTCAGTCGAACCTTACGGTGACACCGATCGACCAAAGCCACATGGTCGACAATGCCCTTTCTTTCGTGAAGCCAAGATCATCCACTGTCGGTAGCAGTCTTCCCCCTGATAGCAAGGGCGCGTTTACCTGGGAACGCAATCCTCTCAAATCACTACGCAGATAGAAATTATCCTTAAGTTCAACTTCCATACCACCCCCAAACAAGAAGCCCGGATTCAGCTTGCCTTCCGTTGTTCCCGTATCGGTGTCTATGCGATTGAGCACTACAGCGGCTCCACTGAGAAGAAACGGGGTGAAACGAGAGTCCGTTAAGTCGAGTCGAGCACTGAGGGCAACAAAACCAAGTGAGTAGTCACCAAAGTCGCTGACCGTAATGTTTCGGCCCTGGAGATTGGTCTCGGTTAGCTCAACACCAGGCGATCCATAGCCGAACTCACCCTCCAATCCCAGTCGCCACCAAACTCGGCGGCCAGTACGCACGCTGTAGAAACCACCACTGCCAAGATCAAAAGTGAGGGTTTTCTCATTCTCTTCGTCGACGACTGACCCGATAGGGTTAGAACCCACAACACCACCTAGGTAAGGGATCGAAACGAAACTGATGTACCAGTCATACGGCGCGTCATACATCGGATCAATTTCAGCCGGTTCTATCGTTTGTTTGCTTGTCTGGCCCTCTAACTCTTGAGCCCAAACTGGCGCCGCGAATAACGTGGCGCCAAGCACGAAAAAAACAACGGGACCTCGACAAAACATAGATAACCCCATCTTCATTGCCCGTAGTAGCCTGGCTTGGTACGACCTACTCCCCTTTTCGTCCGGATCTCGATCTCACGCCACTCTCCAGGCGCCGCGAGCGAATCTGGTCGGTAACCTAACGAATACTGGCTGCGCAACTCCGCTGCAATCTCGTCATACGCCCTGTCTAACTCTCCCAAGGAATTGAGGATGAACGTGCGACCACCTGTACCGTCCGAGTAACCCCGCATCGAAACCTCACCCGGGTTCAACGTATCGAAACCCGAACTGCGTATGGGGTTGCTCATCATATCGAAGATGCCAATCGTATAAAGACGAACATCTTGCAGTCTCGCGTAGTCAATCGCCTGCCCTTCAGTCACCGATTGAACCGTATCGAAACCATCCGAAAGTATTATCAACGCACGTCGCTCTGGACGGTCCACTAAGATGTCGGCCCCCTCAACGATCGCCATGTTCAGTGATGTTGCACCACGTGGGGCCATCTCCTGGATAGCATCGCGCAGACGCGCGTGGTTCGGTGTCAAGTTCTGCAGGAGGCGGGGGAAGGCATCAAAGCCCATCACGAAGGCTTCATCTTGATCGGTGATGTGCTCAACGAACGCAGTTGCACCTTGTTTGGCTCGTGCCATCTTGATGCCTTCCATGCTACCCGACGTATCGATCAAGATGCCTATCACCACGGGGCGAGGCTCGCTGTCGAAAAACAGAATCTCTTGTTTTTCCCCATTTTCGTAAACTTCGAACTCCTGAACCCGCATGTCAGGAATGTAGACACCTCGACCATCGGTAACATTTACATACAGCGGCACAACGTTGACCTCGGCAGTAAACACTGCACTCTCGAGATCGCGGGTAAGCACAGTTTCCTCACTCTGCGCACCTGTGGAATCAGTAACTAAAACGCGGATTACGCGGCGAGCGAACGTCTGGCCAGCATCCCAGGTGACTTCCCATGGGGGCTCCGTCCGGGATCCAACTTCGACGTCATCAACAAAGAATTTCACCTCCGCGATGCTTGTTCCCGCCGCCGCAGAAACATCCACCGCGAGGACCGTCGTTCCCGAAACAAACGCGCCTTCTTCAGGGACCCGGATCTGAACCGTTGGCCGCACTGCCTGTTGCGCTGTTGCCAGAACTGAAAACAGCAGTGCGAAAACTAGGATTATTGAAGTTCTTTGTGTTCGCGTCGATTTCACGGGGCCTCCCCGATACTGTTCTGCCAATTCCATAGCCACATGGCGCAGTAGTACATCTGAGTTAATTGTTGGGAGCGGGGAGCAAGAATCCAGCGTATCACGGGCGCGGCAACGGCGACAAACTGGCCGGGCAACACCTTTTCCCCTGTTACAACAAGAAGCCCTACGATAGGCAGGAGCAACATGTTGAAAAACTCTCCCGAATATCTTCACGCCCTATTTTAACGAAGTGTGGCGTCAAAGAATGACTCGACCCGACGGAACGCATCGCGCCAAGTACGGGAGCGAAGGAAAGCATGCTGTTCCCCTGGATAAACCATCATTTCAAACGGCTTATCGGCTCGCACCAGCGCATCGATTAGCCTGAAAGTTTGTAAGGCAGGTACGGGATGATCCGCAGTCCCATGCAGAATGAGTAGTGGCCGAGTCAACTGGTCGACGAAGTAAATCGGGCTACGTTGTTGGTACAGGTCAGGGTGGTCTTCTGGTGACTCCATACGACCATCTATCCACAAGCCTCCAGGGTCAATCGCCCAATCAAGCCAATCAACGACCCCAGCGATGTTGACACCTGCATCGAACGCGGTCGGCGCTTGCAACAAGGCTTGCATCGTCAGATAGCCGCCGTAGGAAATACCCCACACGCCAACTTTGCCGATATCAACGTCATCGACGCGCTCAAGATAGCGGACCGTCGCCAGTACATCGTCTAGATCCCGACCCCCGAGATCCAGGTATTGCCCCTGTCGAAAGTCCCGCCCATAACCAATGCTGCCACGGTAATCCACCGTGACGACCATGAAGCCACGTTGCAACAGGTATTGGTGAAACCCATAAAACAACGAGTACACACGATTTGGGTGCCACCCATAGCGATTTTGGCGGATACCCCCACCATGAACCCATACGACTACAGGGACAGGATCAGTGCGATCATAGTAGTCCCTCGGCAGAAAGACCTGGGCCGGGACAAGCTCACCATCCGCGCTGGAAAATCTCACCGTCTGGGGTGCGATCAGATCGTCTTCTGCGGCTGCTTCCGGCCACGTATCGGTCAATTGTTCGGCTGCATCGGGCCTAGGCTCCTGCACCCAAAGGTCAAGCGGGTTCTCCGGGTCTGCGTGCAAGAAGGCAACAATTTGACCATCTGGGCGCCAGCGGGGAAACATTGACGTACCACGTAATTGGGAGATCGGCTCGAGCTCGGGCAATTCCCCCTCAGTCATTGGAACGTCCAGCAAATGCAAGCCGCGTTCGGTCAACGACCCTCGGTTAGCAGCAAATAATAGGATGCGTCCATCAGGCGACCAAACTGGTTCCTCAACCTCAAATTCGCCTGCGGTCAATGGGAAAGGCTCGGCAGCAGGATCGGAAGCGTCCAACATATACACATGAGTCCAACCATCACGCTCCGAGAGAAACACAAAGCTCTCAGTATCGGGACTCCAGCGCGGGCCAGTTTCTAAGTAGGTTAGTGTCCACCACGCCTTGTCATATTCATCAACAACCACGCGTGGCAACCAGTCCAACGGCGACGCTACGAGAATCCGGCGCTGTTTGGCATTGTGGGCGATTTCTTGCCAGGCAAGCATCCCGTCAGGTGAAAACGCTGCCTCGCTAGCGTACGCGTCACTGCGCTCAAGCCACGTCAAATTGCCACTGGCAACATCGATCACCCCTAGATCAGTTGGGTTTGTCTCATGCCGGGTGAACTCAACCTTGTCACCCATCAACACTGCGGTGTCCTCGACAATCGTCTCGACAGAGCTATGAAGCACAGCAAGAAAGCGTCCATCAGGACTCCAGACCAGACTCCGGAAGGAACCTTCATGATCACCCACGATGCTCCCATTGAGGCCAGGAAACGACCCAATCCACAGTCGCCCATCACGCACCAGTGCGATCTTCAGCCCATCAGTCGTCAAAGTTGGTCCGCCACTCAACGAACCGTCTGAAATCAGTGTTTCAAGGCTGCCGGAGTCAATGTCATACCTGTACAGGTTTCCCCGCAACACATACAACAACTCATCTCCTGACTTAGTCCAGACAAACCCAGAAACCGTACCTGGATTATCGCTCCCAGCTTCGCTCGTCACCGGCACAGGTTCATCGTGTTCCTGAGTCGTCCACCACAAATCAGCAGCGCCATCGAGTTCCCGCATAAAAGCGATACGGTTACCCTGCGGAGACCACGTGGGAGGCCCCGGGTGAGAGATTTCTAGCAATTGCTCGATGGTTAGCTTTTCTTCGACCACTTTGCCAGGTACCCCGTTTACCGACGCCACCCGGCCGCCCTCGACCATTAATGAAACCATCGCCGCGACCACAACAAAGCGTTGGCAACCCAGTGAAACGGTATTCACGAATCCACCAGATCGCTAAACGCGTTGATCGTCAAGCCGGCCACCACCTTCGGAAAAAAATTGGTTGATTTGGGAGGTAAAACGTCACCTGCCGCGACCACTCCCTGGACCTCGGAAATACGCAAAGGGTTAATCAGGAAAGCCCCTCCGCGGTCGCCGCGGGCGACAATCTCGATTGATTCGAGGTATTCGTTGCAGTATCCAAGCGCACCATGCTCTTCAGTCTGGTCCCGTAGAGCATCACTCATCCAAGGGTCGAGCATGAGGCTATGCAACACCGAAACATCAAGGTCGCTCCAGCTTTTCGGGACTCCGCAGGATAAGAGTGCAGGTGCCAGTGAGCCTCGATCGGCACGCACCAACTCAGCTTTTAGCGCATTTTCAGAACGATGCACGACGACAATTGTGTGGTCGGCCAAACCTTCTGCAAGGGCACGTGATGCCGCGACTGCAACAACGGTGGGGTCTGTCGACTCTGTTAACGTCAAGATCTCAAGACCAGCGGCAGACCACGCAGTAAACTGTGCGTCACCCGGCGCCAGCTCGGTAATTCGATGGGTCGGCAAAATGCGCAAACCCGGCGATGATGCCGATACCAGCGCCGCCATTACCCACCTCTCAGGGTCATCAGAAGAGGTCTCATTTCCCTGCCAGTGTTGCAAAGCCGCCGTATAACGATGGTGGCCATCAGCTATGAAACCATCTGATGGAGCCAGACCCTGGCACAGCGCCTCAACCTGATCAGGCTGGTCCCATTTCCACAATGCGTTCGCAGTACCGGATTCGTCAGTAGCCTCGAAAAGTTCAGCTCGTTCTGCCGCGCCACGAACGAGACGATCGATGTTGCCGTCCGGATCGTCGTAGATAACAAGAATGAGTCCGAGGTCGGCGTCAACGATCTTTCGCAGCTGGCTTCGCTCGCCCACGGTTCCCGGATAGGTGAGCTCGTGAGCCTTTACAGGACCAGTTTCAAACGGAGTCAACCGCAGTCTGCATATGAAGCCCCAGCGTTCTTCAGCTACGCTGACGCCTGGAAGATCAAAGCGCTGGCGATAAGGGTAGATTCCTGGGCGCTCGTCTGCGACAAGGACTCTTTCGCGGCACCAAGATGCCAGGGTTCGCCGCGCCATCTCTTGGATAGGCTCTTTCCCAGGCCGCGGTTTGATCAAACGAACAACATTATGGGGGTGCCGACTGTAGCGCTCTTCCCGACCCTCGTCACCAAACTGATCGTACGGTAACGAGATACACCGGTCGATATCCAAGGACCGAGTCTGTGAGTAACGTAGCGCTGCAAAAGGTGAGATATCCACTGTGCGGCCGAATATACTCCAGCAAACGACGTGATACGACCCGCGCAAGCCGCGACGGACAAAGGTCATGGTCTTTCTCGAGCTCATCGAAAAAAAACGTGACGGCGGTGAATTGAGCGCTGCCGAAATTGACGGCATGATCGGCATGTATATCGACGGAGATATTGCGGATTACCAGATGTCTTCATTCCTTATGGCGGTCATGTGGCGTGGCCTGACCAACACCGAAACCGCCACGCTAACCCAGTCTATGGCCGAGTCCGGAGCACGCTTCGACCTTTCTAACCTGCCGGGGCCCAAGGTCGACAAGCACAGCACCGGCGGTGTCGGCGACAAGGTGAGCCTACTGCTAGCACCGTTGGCAGCTACTTGTGGGTGCATAGTACCGATGGTCTCCGGTCGCAGCCTCGGGCACACCGGAGGCACTCTCGACAAACTTGAGTCAATTCCTGGGTTTCAGGTTGACCTAGGGCACGATGAATTCCGCAAACAGCTCGAGGCCATAGGCGTAGCTATGGGAGCACAGACCAAAAAGATGGTGCCGGCGGACCGCAAGCTTTACGAGCTCCGATCGCTCACCGGAACGATTGCGGAAACTGGCCTGATTACGGCGAGCATCCTCAGCAAGAAAATCGCCGAGGGCACCGAATCATTAGTCCTCGATGTCAAGATGGGGAGCGGTGCGTTCATGCAGAGTCTCGAAGACGCTCGTCAACTTGCTGACCGACTCCATCAGATCGCTATTCTTTCAGGTCTAAGATGTTCCATTCTAATCACCGAAATGGACCAGCCCCTCGGTTGCACCGTCGGTAATTCTCTTGAGGTACGAGAGGCAATCGCCGTTTTGTCTGGAGATACCGAACGTTCTACTGATCTCAAAGAGCTCACCTTGGAGCTAACAGCTGAAATGCTTGTCCTCAGCGGACGCTCGGAAGCTCACAGCCATGGCCTTCATCTAGCGCGAGAAGCTATAGAGAGTGGCAAGGCTCTGGAACGTTTCGGCGAACTCATCGAGGCGCAGGGTGGTAACCCGCGAATCATCGACAATATCGGTCTGCTGCCGCAATCTCCTCACACTACGGTGGTAACTGCTCCCAGCGAAGGATGGATCATGTGTCTTGACGCACGGTTGATCGGCGACGCCGCGGTAGCACTCGGAGCTGGCCGGTTAGTTCGTAGTGACTCACTTGACCCAGCAGCCGGCATTGAATTACATGCCAAGTGCGGCCATTGGATCAACCGCGACGAACCGTGGGCGACCCTGTACCATGGGCCAGGCGCAGACGTTAGACGTGCAACGACGAAGCTTTCGGCAGCGCTTTCGATCAGCCCTGAAAAGCCCGCTGCAATCCAGTTGGTGAAGGAACGCCGCCCATGATTGGTCTGCTTGGACTCGCACTGCTGTACGGCATCGCATTCGCTTTATCTGAAAATCGTTCGGCGGTTTCGCTGCGCCTTGTGGCCTGGGGACTGAGCCTACAAGTTGCCCTTGGCCTGCTGATTATCCGCACCGATTGGGGCACGGCACTATTTAGTGCAATGGGCGATGGTGTCCACGCGATGCTGGTGTTTGCCGATCAGGGTTCCCTGTTCGTTTTCGGTCAGGCAGCAGACCCTAACGGCAGCTTGGGTAGCGTATTTGCCTTCCGAGTCTTGCCAATCGTGATCTTCATATCGGCTTTATTCAGCGTCTTGTACTACATGGGCATCATGCAGCGTATTGTCTTGTTGATGGCGAAGACAATGCACCGCCTGATGGGCGTCTCGGGATCAGAGTCACTCGCCGCAGCGGCGAATGTATTCATGGGCCAAACTGAGGCTCCGATCATCGTTGCCCCTTACATTTCGGCCATGACACGATCAGAGCTCATGGCGCTAATGACCACCGGCATGGCAACTGTTTCGGGCGCTGTGCTTGGTGCATATATCGCCCTCGGTATACGCCCCGAGTACTTGCTATCGGCGAGCGTTATGGCCGCGCCGGCAGCGTTGGTAATGGCGAAACTTTTGATTCCCGAGACTGAACAATCCAAAACCGCTGGCAACGTCATGTTGGAAGTGGAACCCACGGACGTGAACGTCATCGATTCAGCTGCCCGTGGTGCAGGCCAAGGGATTACTCTCGCACTCAACATCGGTGGAATGTTGATTGCCTTCCTTGCAATCATCTACATGATCGATGGCATACTGGCCTTGATCGGTAACGCGTTCGCTAGCGTTCAGAGCTTTCTCACGATGCTCGTTATTATTGGCAGCATCGCAATAGCTTACGCTCTTGGATGGGGACCGCCGCCAAAGACCCGACAGATGGTACTAGCAACTACTGGGGCGCTGATAATAGTGGCCGTCGGCATATTCATGGTCCGCGGCGCCAGCCCAATATCTTTTGGCTTGCGCCCGATCCTTGCAACTATATTCGCTCCGCTGGCCTTCCTAACAGGGGTACCATGGGCCGAAGCGGGAACCGTAGGGGAACTCTTCGGCATAAAGTTAATGCTCAATGAGTTCGTCGCCTACACCGAACTTTCAGTCTTGCTCGCCGAAGAAACGTTGTCCCCAAAATCTGAACTCATCGCCTCATATGCGCTCTGTGGCTTTGCCAACTTCGCGTCCATCGGAATCCAGATCGGCGGCATCGGGTCACTAGCACCGTCACGTCGAAGCGACCTAGCCAGGCTCGGTCTCCGCGCTGTTATGGCTGGCATGTTGGCATCGCTAACGGTCGCGACCTTGGCTGGAATTCTGTCGAGCTTCTGAAATGCTACAAATCCCTCCAGCCGGCTACCGTAAGAGTCTCGATGTCGCGGTAGAAGCGATTGCTAAAAAAATTGATATCGAACCCCGTGTCGGCCTCATTCTCGGTTCTGGGTTGGGAGGATTCGCCGAAACGCTCGTCGACAGCATTGCAATCCGGTACGAAGAGATTCCGGGCTGGCCATCTTCTACTGTCGAAGGGCATGCTGGTCAGCTCTTCGTTGGCATGCACGGAGAAACACCGGTGGCCACCATGCAGGGGCGTGCGCATCTATATGAAGGTTACGAGCCATGGGAGACAGTTTTCCCAGTACGTGTGCTCTCTTTACTGGGTTGCAGTTCGTTGGTGGTCACCAACGCCGCCGGGGCGATTAACCGCGACTTCGCCGCCGGTGAGCTAATGCTGATCACCGACCACATAAATCTTCAAGGAACTAATGCTTGCCTCGGGGCCAACATTGACGATTTCGATAATCGCTTTTTTGACATGACCTACTCTTACGATCCCGAATATCTTGATTTAGCTCGCAATGTCGCGAGAGGCCAAGGTGTAAACCTACGGGAAGGCGTATACGCGGGCGTCTTGGGACCATCGTACGAAACGCCTGCAGAAATCAGCATGCTTGAGACTATAGGAGCCGACGCAGTCGGCATGTCGACGGTTCAGGAGGTCATCGCTGCTAAACAAGCTGGACTGCGCGTTGTCGGTATTTCATGTCTCAGCAATATGGCCGCTGGCGTGTCTGATGCGCCGCTCGACCACAAAGAAGTCATGGAAGCAGGCGAGCGGGTTCGAGAGACGTTCATTGCGTTGGTTGATGATCTGGTATCCCGTATCGTGTTGTCAGCGGCCTCCTAGAAGGTTACGGAGAAACCCCCTGATGCCATCTGACACGCTAGCACCGAAGTAATGGAGGATGTGCAACTGTCATAATTTATCCGATGCGCAGCCAATTACGTTCCGAACTCGACGATGTGACGCGCCGGCTAATTGACCAAGCCATACAGGCGCGGACCAATGCTCACGCACCATATTCAGGCTTTGCTGTAGGGGCGGCCGTCCGAAGCGCTGACGGCCGAGTCTATTCCGGCTGTAACATTGAGATCTCCTCATACGGTTTGACTATGTGTGCCGAGCGCGTCGCTTTATTCGCTGCACGGGCAGCGGGGGGCGAACAGAAACTTGAGGCTATCGCCGTAATTGGACCGCAAATAGAAAACACGGCGATTTGGCCCTGCGGCGCCTGCCGTCAGGTCATCTGGGATCTCGCGCCGGAGGCCTCTATCTACACAGCGGCCCCCGATGGTCGTATCGAATGCCGGACCTGTGCCGATCTACTGCCCAACCCTTTTGGGGCAGCCCAACTTTCCGTACATCGTGATTCCCCGGCCTACGAGGAAACTTCGGACCAAGAAGAAACAGGGGAAGACACATGAAGCCACGACTCTGGAAGGCCTTATGCCTTCTCACTGTTCTTGTAGTCGCAGGTACCTGGGCCTGCGACCCGTCTAAATACCACGTACCAACTGTGGAACACGATGTTAGACAAACGGGCGTGAAAGAAGATCCGGGCACGGCTGATTTGCTAATCCTGGGTGGCACCGTGGTAACGATGGATACCCAACGACAGGTATTCGAGAATGGCGCAGTGGCAATCGTGGGCGGTGCTATTGCGGCCATTGGCCCAGAGGCCGAAATTAGTAATCGGTTCCTTGCCAATGAAACCATTCGTGCTCATCCTCATGACATCGTATTGCCCGGGCTTATCAATGCTCATAACCACGCCCCGATGACGATGTTGCGAGGCGTCGCGGATGACATCGCCCTGATGGATTGGCTCGAGGACTATATCTTCCCGGCCGAATCACAGTTGGTAAACCCCGAATTTGTCCGCATAGGCACGCGACTTGCTGCACTCGAGATGATTCGCTCCGGAACCACAACGTTCGCTGACATGTATTACTTCGAGGACGATGTCGCGTGCGTAGTGAGTGAGACGGGGCTGCGTGGCGTTCTTGGCGAGACCATTCTGGATAACCCGACGCCCGATTCTGCGACCCCAGATGATGCACTAGCGTACACGGAGGCTTTTCTTCAAAAATGGGCCAACCACCCACGAATCACGCCGGGAATTGCGCCGCACGCTCCCTACACAGTGGGACCAGAGACCTTGCGCAAGGTGGCGAAGCTGGCGCGGCAGTACAATGCGCCGCTGCTGATCCATTTGGCGGAGACATCGGACGAGGTACAAACGATCAGAAGTCGGTACGGAACCACACCAGTTGGCTACCTGGAGAGCGTAGGCATTCTCGGCCCAGACCTTCTAGCCGCCCATGCTGTATGGGTAAACGAATCGGACATTGTGACCCTTGCAACACATAATGTCGGGCTGGTCCACAATCCCGAAAGCAATATGAAGCTCACCTCAGGGGCGATGCCGATCACCCAGCTCCGGCAAGCTGGAATTGCGATCGGACTGGGAACTGACGGGGCAGCAAGTAACAACGACCTTGACATGTTCGGCGCCATGCTGGCCGGTGCGCTGCTTCACAAGTTCGTTGACAACGACCCCACAACAATGCCAGCTACTGAGGTGGTCTCTCTCGCTACCATCGAAGGCGCTCGTTCGCTGCACATGAACGACGCGATCGGCTCTCTCGAGATTGGCAAGCGGGCTGACATCATCATCATCGACGGTTCTCGCCCCAATTTGGTGCCACGGTACGACCTCTACTCGCATCTGACCTACGCAGCACGCGGCCATGACGTTAAAACAACGATCGTTGAAGGGCAGATTCTTTATCACGACGAAACATTCACTACTCTGGATCCCGAGTCCGTCTTCTCAGATGCGCGCAGACTAGCCGACCGGGTGCGCCAAGTGCTTAGAGACCGGTAGCCTCAGTACCTTTGGGTATGCCTTGTCTAATATTTCAGTGGTCCTAATCGATAATTGGTAACGTGGACAGGCAATCATGCAGCCAGGCGCAGTAAGTCTGTTCTTGATCTACTATCCCCTTCATGTCTGACGAGAAGCATCGATCAATCACGGGAGCAGATCTCCGGGACCTCGTGCAGCAAACCGTTTATCGCTTAAGGGTTCAGGGGCAAATCTCCGGCGGTCTATTGCCTACAATTTCCACCCGTGGCCGGCCAACGATTACTGTTGACGACGTCGACGCAATAACCGGTGTGCGCCTGCAGGCAGCAGCCGATGCTCTGATCACTCCCGCCGCGCAGGATCGCGCCCAGGAGAAAGGCATCGAGATCACCTACAGCCCGCTAACAGCGGGTAAGAGTCCACTCTCTCCAGAGGAAGAGGCTCTGATTGAAACACTCACGCGTCAACTTGCTGCCGATATCTCTGGCCAAACAGAGGACGAGATCGCGTGTTGGTGTCGCACAGACTGTCTCACAAAGTGCGCTGACAGAGTTGTGATCATCGCCAACGCGGGAGCTGATCGCATTGGGTTAGAGGTGTCAACACCGCCGAGCAACGACGCGATAGCCTCACTCATTGATCACACTTTACTTAAACCGGAGGCTACAGAGGCTGACATAGTCCGGATCTGCCGGGAGGCCGTCGACTACGGTTTCGCTAGCGTCTGCGTGAACCCTTACTACGTACCGTTGGCTGTTGACATGTTGCGTGGCAGCCAAGTCTTGCCCTGTACTGTGGTCGGATTTCCTTTGGGTGCCAGTATGCCAGAGGCTAAAGCCTTTGAAACGGCGCGCGCCGTGCGCGACGGGGCCCAGGAGATCGACATGGTAATAAGTATTGGTGCTTTAAAGTCGAAGCGTTATGACTGGGTACGACACGACATTGAACAAGTGGTTGCAAACAGTCACAAGAGCGGCGCAATTGTAAAAGTGATCCTTGAAACCGCACTACTAACTGACGAAGAAAAAATCATTGGCTGCGAAATTGCTCGTGACACTGGTGCTGATTTCGTCAAGACATCGACTGGTTTCGGCCCGGGGGGTGCTACCACAGACGATGTAGCACTCATGCGCCGAGTTGTTGGGACAAAATTAGGCATCAAGGCATCGGGCGGCATCAGTAATCGCGAAACTGCGGTCCGGATGGTCGCCGCAGGCGCGACACGTATCGGCGCCAGTGCTGGCGTCCGCATCACCCGAGGGCTTTAAACAGAGCTAACCACGGCCATACGGCTTATCGAGCGTTATCCCTGGAGGAAATATGTCCAACAAGGTTTTTTGCATTAAACATCAAAAAGACGAGCCAGCAATCGATGTCCACATACCCTTCCGCGGCGAGCTCAAGGAACGGGTGCGCACAAACATTTGCCAAGGAGTCTGGGACGATTGGCTCGTTGAGCAAGTGAAGATCATCAACGAGTTAGCATTAAACCTCGGTGATCCGCGCAGTCATGACATCATCGAACAGAAGGCAAAGGAGTTTTTTGGCTTTGAAGGTGACCAATACGAGAGCATTGAACCAGCAGAGGGAGATGGCCCGCCGACTGTCGAGTAACCCAAAAAGGACTATCCATTCCCGCCCCAGCAATGCCTCTAACGTCCTCTACTGACTCCATAAGTGGCTAGCCGGTCCTGCTGCCGATTCGATCGCTTAATTCTTTGGGAAGCCGCCCGGTACAAATTAAAATGGGCAACTAAAGCGTGAAGCTTTCAAGATAAAAAGTGAAGCGTTCAAGGAAAGCTAGGTAACGGTTAAAGATCAAGAAATTGTCGGTGAAGATCAGCGCACCAACGATGATCAATAGGACCCCGCCACCCATTTCAATCGCCCACAACACTTTCTTCGCGTTGTCCATCGCCGCCAGCATTCGCTGGGTCAGTAATCCCGTTAGCACAAAAGGAATTCCCAGACCGGCCGAATATACCGCCAATAGTCCGATGCCCGCCCACATGGTGTCCTGTGTAGCGGCGAAGGCCAATATGCCTGCGAGTATGGGTCCGATGCAAGGTGACCAACCGGCGGCGAAGGCGAGGCCCAAGAACATGGCTCCCACAGGGCCACGGGCAACGTTTTCTCCATGATAACGCTTGTCCTGGTAGAACCACTTGATTTTCAGAATCCCTGTCAAATGAAGTCCAAAGAGGATCACGATCCCACCCGCTAGGTAACGCAACACTCGCTGATTGGCTAGCAAGACCTGCCCGATGAAGCTAGCGCTGGCCCCGAGCAGGATAAACACAATCGAAAAGCCAATAACGAAAGCGAACGTGTTCACCAGGATTTTACGTGTCACCGCGCTGTCACGGTCGTCGGCTCTCAGTTCGTCGAGAGAGACACCCGAGATAAACGACATGTATCCCGGCACAAGCGGGAGCACGCAGGGCGAAAGGAAAGAGATGATACCGGCAGCAAAAGCTGCCATCAGGCCGATTTCGGTCATGGCGACTCGTGATTCTATCACGATGGAAAATACTTCCAGATGCTTCCTGCAGCCAGATACTGGAGAAATACGCAGGTATTGTGTCTACTTCGCCAAACGATACTGAATAGTTTCGCCATCCCTACCCTTCTATACATGATCATAGGAGTTAAGTTGCTTGACCCCTTATGAACCCGTAACTAACATGGCGATCGGGACGTGGCGGTGAGCATTTTCGTCGCCCGAAGCGATTGGAACATGAGTGTAAATAGCAAAACGGTCAAATACGATGTTCTCGAGCAGCTAACGCTGCCTGAACTCATAGACTTGTGGGCCGAAGACGAGATATACAGACGCCTGCAGGAAGTTGACCTGTTTTCGGCCACGATTGTCCGCGAAGCTCAGCGTCAGCAGAACCTCATGGTTATGCCCCTACGGGGCGGGTCATTTGAGCAAAGCGGTTCTATTGAAGTCCTCGTTGAAGTACGCGACCCGAATGAACATCGAAGAACCATCGGTGCTTGGTGCGAGAAGAAGCACGGAAGTACAGACCGTCATGCCTTTGACCGAGCCTGTGCGAAAGCTACCGCCCACGCGATCATCCAACTATTGCCGGCCACTGTGTGGAGACCTTGGATCGGTACTCATCTGTACTAGCAAGACTCACAGATGATAGCTGGCTCAAACCGGTCATCTCGCGGTAAGCTTGGAGCCCTGCGAAATGGTCGCCTATTGCGTAGCTAGGCCCGACCTAAGACTTCGAATTTTTTGATCTGAGGGAGACTCTGTCCATGAAGGATGCCAAGTTCGACTTCGCGCTCGCCATCGGTGGGGCGGCCGGTCAAGGTGTCGCAACACCTGGGAATATCCTGGCACGAATGTTCGTGCGCCGAGGGCTCCACATACATGCCTACAATGCCTATCAGTCCATCATCCGCGGCGGTCACATTCTATTGACCATCCGCGTCGCCGATATGGAGCCACCATGCCACGGTGACAAGATTGACCTGTTGATGTGTCTAAATCAGGACACCCTCGACCGCCACTTGCCAATACTTGGCCCAGGGGGACGAGCCATCTACAACAGTGACAAACTCGAGCCCAGTGACCCTCCGGAAGGTGTAACGCTGGTGCCCATTCCGGTTGGTGAGCTTACCGACAACAACCCGAACAAACTGATGCAGAACACGGCGTTCATCGGTGTCACGACGGCACTGATGGGTATTGACTTCGAGGTCTTGGCCAAGGCAATGACGGAAATGTTCAAGCGCAAGGGACAGGACGTTGTTGACCTCAATGTAGGCACTGCTAAGGCTGCATTCGACTATACCCACGCAAATTTCGAAATCTTCCCCGATCCCGTCCCTAGCGGCGACGAACCCTTAGCCGTATGGAGCGGCAATGACGCCCTAGCAATGGGTGGTGCAGCCGCCGGCGTGAAGTTCTACGCTGCTTATCCGATGAGCCCTGCGACGGGCGTGCTCCATTGGATGGCCAAAAATGCGCGCGACCTCGACATCATGGTTCGCCAGATCGAAGATGAAATCGGCGTTGCCAACATAGTGATCGGTGCGGCCCATGCTGGCGCGCGCGCCATGTGCGCTACCTCTGGCGGCGGCTTTGCCCTTATGACCGAGGCTATCGGATCAGCCGCGATGATGGAAATACCAGTTGTCTATATCAACGTCATGCGCGCCGGTCCATCGACCGGCGTACCGACGAAAACAGAACAAGGCGACTTATGGCAAATGCTCGGCGCCAGTCAGGGTGACTTCCAACGCTTCATCGTTGCGCCCAAGAACGCGCTGGACGCCTTCAATACAATCCCGGAACTGTTCAACCTGTGTGATGCTGCACAATGTCCCGGCATCGTCCTTTCCGATTTACTGATCTCTGAAGGCACGTTTAGCGTGCCGGCGAAGGAGATCAATATGCAACCCGAAATCAATCGTGGTGAGCTGATCACCGAGCCTCGTCTCTCTAACGATAACGGCCTCGCGGACCCGGGCACGCGTGAAGGTGGTGGGTACAAGCGTTACAAAGTCACTGAAAATGGTGTCTCGCCGCGCGCCATCCTAGGTCTTGAAGGTTATGTCCATGTCGTCTCAACCGACGAACACGACGAGGACGGAGTGTTGATCTCCGACGAATTTACTAACCCACACAAGCGCCAAATGATGGTTGAAAAGCGGGCCCGGAAATTTGAGGGCATAGTCGACCGCATCGCGCCCCCGGAACTTGAAGGTCCGGCCGATGCTGACGTCACGCTACTCGGCTGGGGTTCAACATGGGGAGTCATTCATGAGGCCTGCGAACAGCTCTCTAAAGCTGGAATCATCGCAAACCACTTGCCGGTGAAATGGATCGTGCCATTGCATGGAGATGAGATCGAAGAGATCCTTGGCAGGTCCAAGCGCGTCATCATCGTTGAAAATAACCAAAGTGGCCAGTTCGCTCGTTATCTGCGCAGCGAAACTGGCTTCAAAGCCAACGGTCATATCCGCAAGTACGACGGCGAGCCCTTCATGCCCCACCACATCGTGGCCGGCGTGCAGGAACAGCTTGCTAACGAGACAGAGATCTACGTGCCACGCCACGAAATCATGGTCTGAGCAGAGATCGACAGTCCCGGGACTTTATGAACAAACGAGGTAAAGATGAGTGAAACTAAGATTGCAGAACCAACCACTGAGACCACTTCGAAAGACTTCAAGGGCAAGGTCGATCCAGATTGGTGTCCAGGTTGCGGTGACTTCAGTGTCTTGAAGTCGCTTCAGGTTGTCGTTTCCAGTCTCGGACTGAGGCCGCACGAAGTCGTCACCATCAGCGGCATTGGCTGTTCTTCAAACCTCCCGGGCTATTTCAACGCGTACGGTATGCACACGTTGCACGGTCGCTCGCTAGCGGTGGCTACGGGCGTCAAGATGGCGAACCACGAGATGACTGTTATCTGCACCGGTGGCGACGGTGATGGCTATGGTATCGGTGGTAACCACTTCACCCACATCTCACGCCGCAACGTCGACCTAACCTACCTAGTCATGAACAACCAGATCTACGGCTTGACGACAGGCCAGATTTCGCCCACCAGTGAAATCGGCATGAAGACTAAGTCGACGCCGTTCGGCAATGTTGAAAAGCCTCTGAACCCCATAACCCAGGCGATTATGAACGGGGCTACTTTTGTCGCGCGTGGCTATTCTGGTGATCAAAAGCACCTACAGATGCTGATGAAAGAAGCTATACAACACCACGGCTTTTCTTTAATCGATATCTTCAGCCCTTGTGTGACCTTCAACCATGATAATGACTACGCCTTCTTTCGTCCCCGCGTGCGGAAACTTGAGGACGAGGGACATAATCCGGAGGACTGGAAATCGGCTTGCGAAAAAGCATTGATGTGGGGTGATGAGATCTATATTGGTAAGTTCCTGCATGTTCAGCGCCCCACACTAGACGATCAGGAACCCGTGCTTGAGGAAGGCGGTCCGATTGGGCACCGGTCGATTGCAATCAGCAACGAGCAGTCGGAGGCAATCATTAAGCGAATGATGTGATCGCCAAATCTCCTGTAAGCTGCAGCCCCAGGATGGTGTTCTTCAGCTTCCCGGAATATCCCAGCGCTCACGGAAACCTATAATCGAACTCTCGAAGTTCAAGCCGCGTTCCCTATAGTCATCGACAAGCTCTGTTGGCAGCGGAAAGTGAACACTTTCGTTTGGACCCGCGATCTCGACAACGTCGCCTGTAGGTCCGCGAAGCACCTCGACGATATCCATTACCAGGCTCTCAGGCGCTGATGCGCCGGCGGTGATACCGACGGTTTCAACGTGGTCAAGCCACTCAGGCTTAATATCTTCACTGGTTTGCACCAAATAAGACGCAGCCCCTGCAGCACGGGCCACTTCTACCAACCGGTTGGAGTTCGACGAGTTCGGCGCACCAACAACAAAGATCGCATCGACATCAGAAGTCATGCGTTTGACCGCGTCCTGACGGTTCTGTGTTGCATAGCAGATGTCATTCTTGGCCGGACCGACAATGTCTGGAAAACGACGTTCCAGGACCTCAAGTACACCAGCAACATCGTCCACGGATAGCGTCGTTTGGGTTAGGTAGGCGACCTTATTGTGGCTTGGGACCTCGACAATCTCTGCCTCTTCCTCAGTCTGAACCAGGGTCACGTCATCTGGAACGTGGCCCATAGTGCCCTCGACCTCGACATGGCCAGCGTGACCTACCAACAAAATATGGTAGCCCTGTGCCACGTAGTGCAAAGCTTCATTGTGCACTTTCGTAACCAGCGGACAGGTCGCATCAACACTCCGCAGACCACGCTCTTCGGCTTCATGACGAACCTCGGGAGGAATGCCGTGTGCTGAAAAAATAACGATGCTGTTGTCCGGCACCTCGGCGATACGGTCGACAAACACAACGCCACGCGTTTCGAAGTTACGGACAACGTACTTGTTATGGACTATTTCATGCCGAACATAGACAGGTGGACCATACATTTCGAGTGCCAAATCAACGATGTCTACAGCGCGTACAACACCCGCGCAGAAACCGCGCGGTTTTGCCAGAATGACGTACCGTGACCCACCATTCCCTTTAATCTGCACAGCTCACTCCATATAAACCACGAAGATAAAACGATGCCGAGGGGGGGACTCGAACCCCCACGGGCAAAGCCCACATGGTCCTTAACCATGCGCGTCTGCCAAATTCCGCCACCTCGGCATCCAATACTTTCGGGCGCAACCCCTGCTGGCCTGCCCTATGGCTCAGTCCGATTCTAGCCCAGAATCCTACTGCTCCCGGGAAACACCATCATCACTAGCCGAAGCCTGTTCGGAACCTTCCGCAGGAACACTGGCCGGAGTTTCGAGATCATCAATTACCGACGTCTCCGTCCGACCCGCAATCCCTAAAGTCAGCGAAGTAACCATAAAAAGAATCGCTGCCACGGTGGTCATTCGCTGCAAAATGCTCGCCGCCCCCCGCATGCCAAGCGCTGTCTGGCTCCCACCTCCTCCAAACGCCCCCGCGAGGTCAGCGGCTTGGCCCGACTGCAACAGCACGACAAAGACCAGAAAAAAACAAACAACAACATGCAGGACAATGAGTATGGTTTCAACCATTTCGAAAACCTCTTATCGGAGCCACCTACAGCACTTGGATACGATACTAACCTTGGAAGCAAACTCCGGAAAAACGAGAAGCCGAATGACCCTCGAACGGTAACAATTTACCAGAGCAATGAACCCCCAACAACGCGACCATTAAATGGCCCTGAAGATTGTTGCCTAACCTATTAACCTGCTGCTGCCTCGACAATCGCTGCGAAAGAGCTTGGGTCAAGGCTGGCACCACCAACCAAAGCTCCATCGATATCGCGCTCGGCGAGAAGCTCTGCAGCATTGTCCGACTTGACACTTCCACCATACTGAATCCGGGTTCCCTGCGCGCTCGTTGCCCCTAAGAAATCGCCGAGAAAATCGCGGATGACACCGTGTACCTCCTGTGCCTGAGCCGGTGTCGCGGTCAACCCAGTACCGATTGCCCACACCGGCTCATAGGCAACCACCAAATCTAACAGCCCAGCGTTCTTAACCTTGGCCAGCCCACCACCGAGCTGAGCGGTCACGACTCCTGCAGTTTCGTCTGCTGCCCGCTGTTCCTGCGTCTCCCCGACACAAAGGATCGGGATAAGATTTTGGTCCACCGCTGATTTTACTTTGCAGGCAATCAGAGTGTCGTCTTCACCAAAAAGGTGGCGACGCTCTGAGTGCCCAATGATAACGTGGGTTGCTCCGGCAGCCTTTAGCATCGGCGCGGATACCTCACCCGTGAAAGCTCCTTCATCCCCTGGGTAGAGATTTTGGCCCGCGAGCGCGATGGAGCTCCCGGTGATAGTCGCAGCACAAGCCTCAAGCGCCGGAAACGGGGGAGCTACACCGCAGTCAACTCCGTCAATATTCCCGACTATGTCTCGCAACACGGCAAGTGCTTCGCGAGCCTCTACGACTGTCTTGTACATCTTCCAGTTACCGACAATGAACGGCGTACGCTCGCTCATATCACCTCCCACACATTGACGACCTGCATTAATTTCATTGAAAGTCCAGTTGTTCTATTCACTACCATGGGGCATTCGCAAGCTCACCGATCCGTGAGCGCCACAATCCCTGGAAGAACGCTCCCGCTCAATAGATCGAGCGACGCTCCACCACCAGTCGAGACGTGGGTCATTGAGCTTGACAGGCCCGCTGCTGAAACTGCTGCTGCAGTGTCCCCACCGCCAACGATGCTAATGCCTCCGCGCCCCGCAACGTCTGCGATAGCCGACCCGATACCCTGGGTCCCACCGGCCAACTCGTCAATCTCAAACACCCCCATGGGACCGTTCCACAAGACCGTCTGTGCATCCGCTATAGCGGATGCGAACCGCTCGATACTCTCCGGGCCAATGTCAAACACCATTGTGGTCGCTGGAATCTGACGAACAACCCGGGCGGAAGCCGCGTCACCGAGGTCCGCGGCAACGACGAAGTCATTGGGTAACAGTACCTCGACCCCATTTTTTTCTGCCCGCTCAAGCAAAACAGCGGCCAGCTCAATCGCATCGTCTTCAATGCGCGAATTGCCCATATCGATACCTTGGTAGGTCAACACTGTGTTAGCCATGGCTCCCCCGATGATCAACTGGTCGACCAGCGGCATGAGATTAGCAAGAGCATCGAGCTTGTCACTTACCTTAGCGCCCCCGGCAACCAAAACGAACGGCTTGGCGGGTTCGTCCATACAACGGCTCAACATCTGCACCTCAAGCTCAAGTAGATAGCCAGCCGCGGCGGCCTCGACAAGTGGTGGCACACCTATGATCGAAGCGTGGGCCCGGTGCACTGCGCCGAAGGCGTCGTCGACGTAAAGATCTGCAAGGCTCGCGAGCTCGCGAGCGAATTCGGCATCATTAGAAGTCTCGCCAGGATGACAGCGGAGATTTCCGAGGAGAGCCACGTTACCTGGAACCAATGCTTGTATCGCTGTTTCGACTTTGCCCCCTATGCAATCCTCTAGGAGTATCACCTCGTGGCCGAGTACCAAGCGCATTGCCTCAGCAACAGGCGCCATACTGAATTCCTCGGGGGTTTCGCCATTGGGACGTCCGCGGTGCGACATAACTACAACCACCGCACCGGCACCAAGCAATGCTCGTAAGGTTGGAAGCATTGCAATCACTCGAGTCATATCAGTAACTACGCCATCCTGAACCGGAAGATTCAGGTCGGCACGCAGCAGGACACGACGACCCTGAGGTTCTAGGTCATCGATCCGCAGCTTTCCAGCGAGAGCTTCAGCCGAGTTGGGCACCGACGTACTCAGCGAGATCTTTCAAGCGAGTCGAATAACCCATCTCGTTGTCGTACCACGACATTACTTGCACCAAAGTGCCGTCAACAACACTTGTAAAGCCCGCGTCCACAGTCGATGAAGCTGGGTTGCCGTTGTAATCGATTGACACCAAGGGCTCTTCGGAGACCACGAGTATTCCCTGAAGTGACTCGGTTCCTGCCGCGGCACGAAAAGCATCGTTGACTTCGTCCGCTGAGGTTCTGGTTTCCACGTGGGCTACCAAATCAACCATAGAAACGTTTAGGGTCGGAACGCGAACGGCGCAACCATCAAGCTTGCCGACCAGATCGGGGAGCACTAGACCCACCGCCTTGGCGGCGCCAGTTGTCGTGGGAATCATCGATACCGCTGAGGCTCGAGCCCTGCGCAGATCGCCGTGTGGCAAATCCTGAATTCGCTGGTCGCTCGTATAAGCGTGAATCGTGGTCATCCAACCACGCTCAAGTCCAAACTGCTCGTTAATGACTTTTGCAACCGGAGCTAAGCAGTTGGTCGTGCACGAAGCGTTGGAAATAATGTGATGGTTATCGGGGTCGTAGGTCTCAGCGTTAACACCAAGACACAGCGTCACATCGGGATCCTTAGCGGGCGCAGAGATCAGGACTTTCTTGGCACCAGCATCAAGATGCTTCTGGGCGTCTGGTCGGGCATGAAAGAACCCTGTCGATTCTATGACGACATCAATGCCTAGATCCCCCCAAGGAAGATTGGCGGGATCCCTCTCAGAAAGAACTGCTACGTCGTTCCCGTTGATATTAAGCGCGCTGTCACCAACTTCGACTGTTCCTTGGAATGGCCCGTGCACTGAATCGTATTTTAAAAGGTGGGCAAGCGTGTTGGGGTCGGTAAGGTCGTTGAGCGCAACGATTTCGATGTCGGCCGTATCACGAACCGCAGCTCGCAACGTATTCCGACCGATGCGTCCAAAGCCATTAATGGCTACACGCGCGGACATGGCAATCTCCTTCTGGGAAATGGTTCAAGAGCATCGATGAACGAAGGATAGGCACAGCCAACGTTTCCAAAAACCAGTTACCTGTTCCCCATGAGGGTCGCGAAACCCGCAGAAACCCTCCGTCAAAAAGCATTATCGGGGCGTAGTGCCGAACATGTCAACTCGGCGTCTCAGCGGTATCTAGGAGTGCAAATTCCACTTTCCCAGAGCCAAGTTTTCTGCCCATTAATAGACATTAAAAGACATTAATCAATAGTTTTGATTGTTTAAGCACAGTTTGTCTAGTGGGTTGCCAATGATGATCAGTTCAGTTTCGCACTTTCCTTGCGACATCCGATTTCAACACCTAAAATTTTTACCAAGTAGCTCCCCAAAGACAGAGCAGGAGCCACTCGTTAGCCACGTCGAAGTCCTGACGGCCCCCCCCGCTGGCGAGTAATAACACGAGCGACAAAATGTCGTCCGTGCCCCCCTCAAAGAATCGAAGAGGAAATATGCCAGTTGGCAATACCTGAGCCTAGGTGCGCCTCTGACGTGAAACAAGGAGTCGAACACCATGTGTAGTCCAATGCGGTGGCTGACGCTAGGGATGATGGGGCTTTGCCTTGTCCTCGTGCAGGCGTTTCAGTACCAAACCACCGAGCTGGATAAGCTAGAACGACAACACGGCACTCACTACGCAGTGATAGCCGAAGTGGAAGCCGAGCTTGAATCTTTGCGTATTGAAACCAGCGTCCGTGACGTCCTGGATGCTAACAACATCAATGTCCCGAGGCACAAGCAACGGGCAATCGCTCATAGCCTCATCGAGGTCAGTCGACAATATGATCTAGAACCGGAGCTTATTCTGGCGATGATCTTCACAGAAAGCCGCTTTGACGTTTATGCTGAGTCTGAAGCAGGGGCCATTGGCCTAATGCAGCTGCGCCCCGCTACAGCTCGAGCGGTCGCCGACCAACTCGAACTTGAGTGGAATGGCCAGCGACTGCTTACCGATCCACAGATCAACATTCTCCTTGGCACCTCGTATCTACATACTTTACTGAAACGTTACGACAAGCACGGCCTTGATTATGCTCTGGCTGCTTATAACGTGGGCCCAACGAAATTCGACGCGCTGCTAGCGGAGCGTGGGCGACCGCCAGAAATCTATGCACGGCAGGTCCGCAAGATGACCGAGGATCTGCGGCAGAGCTTCTTCGAAGAGCGACGGAACTGAACTCCCACCTGAGCGGTATGGTGTTATTCATAGGATTGCGCCCCTACCAGCCCCGCGGCACTTGCCGCGGGGCATTTTCTTTGATTTAAAGCGAGATCAATGACGTGGACACATTAGTCTTGCAACGTCTGGCATCCGAACTGGATGAGAAGCTACGTGGAAACCGGATCAGACAAGTGTACGCGTTGCCGAAAAACGATGTGGTTTTCGTATGTGGCTCGCGGAAAACCTTGCGACTATGGTTTTCGACCACTCCCAACCAGCCACATCTGTACTTACGTCCAGGGCAACATCTGACACCGAAGCAACCCCCGGGGTTCGCCATGGCTACCCGCCGACTCTTGAACGGCCGGCGGATCGAATCAATCAAAGCTGTGCCAGGCGAGCGTATTATCGAGCTTCATACTACTGGTACCGATGCAATTCGAGTCGTTTTCGAACTTATACCCCGCCGTGCCACTGCCCTGATTGTTGACCACACTGACCGAGTTTGTGCAGCGTGGAAACCACAGCGCGGACGCCCAGCTGTCAGTGAACCATACACCGCCCCATTGGCAGATCGGCGGGCCCCAATTGGAGATCTCGACGCTAGAACCTGGAGTTCACTGAGCGCTTCTGTGGATGACAACGACCTTGTGCGTGGCTTACTGCGCTCCATTGCAGGCATGTCGCAACTCACGGCGCGTGAAATCACCGCCCTGCACCGCACTGGGGTAACCCTGGAAAGGGCGGTTCAAATGGAGGTAGAAAGATCTGCAAAGGAACCGATGGCTGCCCGGATCTATTCACCTGTAAGGCTCAGTGAACTAGGCTGCCTTCCTACCTCACGCAAGTTCCTGGTAGCCCCATTCCTAATGCGGCATATCGAGAAAGGACCCGAAACCCTGTGCGTGAAGGAGTTCTCAAACCTCAGCAGCGCCGTGGCCACCTTCTATCCTCTACAAGCCAGATTGATGGCACTCGACATTGCGCATCATAGTCTGAACTCAGGAATTGATGGTGGGATCATCCGTCTCCTGCGCACACTCGACGCAGTATCAGAAGATTCCAATGCGGCTGGTGATGCTGAACAGCACCGACGTTGGGCTGACTTGTTGCTAACACACCCACACGCCAAGCCAACCCAAGCCGTCGTCCGTGTTCCCAATGCTTTCGGAGATGGCAATCCAGTGGACATACCCGTTGATCCATCGAGGTCAGTAGTCGACAACGCGCAACTCTATTACAAGCGCGCCCGACGGGCTAAGCGGAGCGCGAAGCGTACCACTGAGAGATGTCGCGAACTCGAAGCCCGTATCACCGTCCTCCGCCAGCTTTCGTCAGAAGTTGCCGTTGCACGGGAGATCCGAGACTGCCAGCGCCTCGCGAAGGGCGCCCTAAAACAAGGTGTGAAGATCGCTACTAGCAGGTGGACCAGCACGGAGGCACCTTTGCCAACTGAAAAGAGTGCAACTGGGAAAGAGATGCCTTCCATAGAAAGTGCCAATCGTTCATCCAAGAAGTCACGCCGCACAAGACATGACCAAGACAAACTTATGCCCGGAGCAGGCATCGAGGTCTTCACATCAAGCGATGGCTTCAAGATCTTCGTCGGCCGCAACGCGGACGCCAATGAACGAGTAACCCACAAGCTCGCACGTCCAAATGATTTCTGGCTACACGCTGAAGGACCCGGGTCTCACGTCGTTATTCGCAACCCCGGCCGCATTAAGGAACCGAGCCAGGTAGCTCTGCAAGAGGCGGCTTCGTTGGCGGCATACTTCAGCTCAGCGCGAGGCGCCACCAAGGCAAACGTGCGCTGGACGCAAGTCAAGCATGTCAGAAAGCCAAGGAAGGGTCCCAAGGGGCAAGTGTACCTTCGACGGGCAAATACGACTCTCGCGGAACCGGTGTCACCCAAGGTACTTTTCGCGCCCCCCAAGCCAACTAAGCATGTCTAATCACGTTAGAAGGACTCCCGACGCAGACACCTATATCGAGCAAAGCACGGCCCGATGCTACCATCCACCTAAATGCAAGATATCGAGTGCAACCTGGAATCTGTGCAGAAACAAATCGTGGCTGCAGCGCTTCGGGCGGGGCGCGACCCTGATGAAATCACCCTGCTGACAGTATCCAAACGCATCGACATTTCTCGTATTGAGGCAGCATTGGCACTGGGAGCACACGCCTTGGGAGAAAGCCGCGTGCAAGAAGCCAATGACAAAATACCCGAAGTCACGGGAAATGCAGAGTGGCACTTTATTGGCCCGTTGCAAAGCAATAAGGCAATGTTGGCAGCGCGCCTATTCGACGCTATTCACTCGGTCCGAAAGGCCTCATCAGTGTCCCGACTCTCGGCCTCGGCCACAGCCGCCGATCGAAGCGTACGAGTCTACGTACAAATTGATCAATCGACCAAATCACTAATCGAAACCCAGCTTCCCGAGGTCACTGCGATCTGCCGCCAGGTACACGAAGCTAATGGCCTAGAATTACAGGGGCTAATGACAATGGCACCCTATGCACCCAACCCTGAAGCTTCAAGACCATACTTCGCCAATTTACGCCGGCTACGAAACGAAATAATGGCTTCAAACACAGAGTTTGGAAAAATCGGCCTATCGATGGGGATGAGTGGTGATTTTGAAGTAGCAATTGAAGAGGGCGCTACAATTGTAAGGGTTGGGACCGCTATCTTTGGGGAGCGTTCCCCCTGATCGTCATAACACGGAATAACCAAGTCAGGGACACCACGGGGAGGATGCTCTGTTCGTACTCGCCAATCTAATCGAAGCAATTGCCAGGGTTGTCGACATGGGCCTAACCTTCCTACTGATACTGGTCTTTGGTCGCGCCGTGATCTCCTGGGTTCAGGCTGACCCCTACAATCCCATCGTTCAGTTTCTGTATACGGCCACCGAACCTATCCTAAGACCAATCCGCCGCAGGCTTCCCCCGATGACAGGCATCGATATCTCGCCGTTAGTAGTCCTGATGATCGTCGTATTCCTGCAACAGTTCCTCGTCGAAACGCTTTCTCAACTAGCCATTAAACTTCGCTGAGAGAAAGGTCGGACCATACTTGCTCAAAAAGTTAGTCTGCCCTCATGCCTCGGCGAAAAATTTGACTTGTATGTATACCCGCCAATGAACTCTAGCGTCACTTCGTAGCTCACCTCGACGACAATGTAGCCTGAGTTTGGCCGAGTGATCTTGATGTCGCTACGCTGGACCGACAGACCAAGCACGACCGCGCGTTCGACCAAGCTGCGCTTGATTGCATCGTCCGAGGACCGCCGGCCCCCGGCTAATAGCACCTCTTCCCGAACCGCGTCATCGAACTGATAGGCAGAAGCCTGCACTGGGGCAAGCTTCATCGCGAAGTAAACTGCGCAGACCACCAAGATAAGCACGACGATCTTGGGGATCGGAGATTTTTCCAATCCGCCCCGCCAAACAAGTAGTTTAGCGGGCTGCAATTCTTGAGTCCTCTACCGTTCTTCTAGGTTCCGGCATTCACGAGTACAGGCTGCCCACGGCCTTCTAACCAATAATCTTGAACGTTCGACTCCAACGCGTACGGGTGAAGAAATGAAGCAGCACATTGCCAAACTGCATTAGTCGTTCCCGAATACCTCCACCAACGTATTCTTCGTCGCCTGACTCATATGACCAATAGACCAACATCGCCTTGCCCTTTATGTGCGATGCAGGTACAGAACCCCAGTACCGTGAGTCACGGCTGTTCTCACGATTGTCACCCATCGCAAAATACTCACCTTCAGGTACATCGAATGGCTCCCGCGTGTCGTGGAAACTGTCTCCGAAGGCGGCCTTATGGTTAGCATATGGATCATCGATTGACTCCCCATCGATTACCACAGAGCCATCTTCGACAACGACATTTTCACCGGGCAGGCCAATGACGCGCTTGATGAAATCCTTGTCGGGTTCCTGCGGAGCACGAAAAACGATGACATCCTGGCGGTCGGTGTCACGTAGGGGAAGAAGCCAATCTTCAAGCGGAGTCACAGTCGGACCGTATACAAACTTGTTAACTAGAATATGGTCGCCTACCAGAAGATGGTCCTCCATAGACCCCGTAGGAATCTTGAAAGCCTGGAACACAAAGGTCCGGATGAACAGTGCCAGAATGGCGGCGATCAGAATAGATTCGGTGTATTCACGGACCACCGATTTACGCATTTCTATCTTCCCCTAATCAAATTCAGTAGACCGTCGATTAGTTTCTAACAGTTCATGCTCCCACTAAACGCTGTGGAAGACTGAGATCGGCATCCTTACATAAGCGGGAGGCCTTGATTTCTACTATTCTAAACTCAGCAACGCTGCACCAATTGCACCCGCCATTGGGCCAAGCGCAGCCGAAACTACCTCGCACTGGGCCCAGGACTCCGCCCAAGCACGTCGTTCTCCCTCGATGCGGGCCGGCCCGAGAAACCATTCGCCGGCATCAACCACTCCTCCTCCGATAACGATACGTTGCGGATTCAGTAAGTTCACCAGAATAGCCAAACCCACCCCCAGACGCTTACCACACAGAGCCAAAGCCTGACGGGCAGCGTTATCTCCCGAGTCAGCAAATCGTGCAACGAGCTCTGCGTCGACATCGGCCGTGAGATTCCCAGCTAGTCGGCGATATTCGGTAACAACAGCACCCGCACCAACCTCTTCCTCGAAGAACCGGGATGCCTCAGGATCGAGAACCAAGTGCCCAAGCTCACCTGCGAGGCCACCATGGCCACGCCAAACGGTTCCTGCATGGATGATAGCACCGCCAACCCCCGTACCAACGGTCAAGCAAACAGCACTGTCATACCCTGCCGCCGCTCCTAGATGAGCCTCAGCTAAACCAAAGGTATGGGCGTCGTTGTCAACTTCAACATGCAATCCAGTAGTGACCTCAAGGGCAATAGCGATAGCGAAATTGTCGAGCACTTTAAGATTTGGCGCCCACAAGACACGGCCAGCATCACGTTCTACGAGACCTGGAACTGCTAAACCCAGAGAGGGAGGGGCACCCTCATCCAACTGCCGCCACGCCGCAGTCTCCATCGTGAGCACCTCTACCACCTCTTCGGCGGTAGCAAAGTCAGAGTCAATTTCGCGTGTCTCGATAACGGTGTCAGGTGCTTCAAGTAAAACAAGTTTGGTGCGAGTGCCTCCGATGTCGACACCGATAGCGCGTTCAATCACTGGCTGTTGCTCAATCATTCAAGGGCCAATTGGCCCGTACGGTTAAGTCAAAAGGGTCGGCTTCACCATCCACTAGGCGTCTATAAGCTTGTGCAGCAACCATCGCTGCATTATCGGTCGACAGTTCGAGTGGCGACAAATACAAGGGCACTTCGTGGCACACTGCAAGTGTCTCCATTCGGGCCCGCAAACCACGATTCGCCGCTACGCCTCCAGCAACTACTAGGCCGCGTGACGGAAACTGACGGAGCGCCGCATCGGTAGACGCCTCAAGCATATCGAGGACAGCGCACTGAAAAGAAGCTGCCAAGTCAAGCACACGTTGGTCGTCAGGCCGTCCCGGCTCAAGCTCTTGCCGCAAGGCCTCGCGACGCACCGCTGCTTTTATACCGGAAAATGAGAAATCAAAGGGGTTCGATAGCCGAGAACGGGGCAAATTCACCCCCATCGGGTCGCCCGCATCAGAGAGCTGATCAATAACCGGTCCTCCTGGGTAACCGAGTCCCAACAATGTCGACACCTTGTCAAAAGCCTCCCCGGCGGCATCATCAAGGGTAGTACCGGCGAGACAGAATTCGGCCTCGGTCGGCAGCCGGTACAGCATCGTGTGTCCACCGGAGACAATCAGTGCGAGCAGTGGGTAGTCGACGCGGTTGCCAGCTTCTAGCGTAGGCATCAACGCGCCATGCACGTGCGCCTCCAAATGGTTGACGCCTACGAACGGGATCCCACAGGATCGTGCCGCACCACGGCCATAACACCAGCCAGCAAGCAGAGCACCAACCAAGCCCGGGCCTCGAGTCACACCTATCCCATCGATATCTGACCATTCGACCTCGGCCGCGTCGAACGCCTCCTCCACCACCCAAGGGAGGTTCTCCACGTGTCGCCTGGCGGCAAGCTCTGGAACGACCCCGCCATAGGCAGCGTGGTCAATCTGGCTTGAGACAACGTTGCTTAGTACATGAAAACCGTTGGCGACCACCGCCGCAGCAGTTTCATCACAGGATGTCTCGATCCCAAACACCAGCATGACAACCTGTCAGTTCTTTTCCGCAGCAGCAGCACACAGAGCCGCTAGGTTCTCAGTATAAGGTGCTCTGGCAACACCTTCTTCAGTAATGATCGCCTCCACAAGATGATTCGGTGTGACATCGAAAGCCGGATAAGCAGCTAACACTTCGTCCGGAGTGATACGGACGTTATTCACCACAACAACTTCGTCACTCGATCGCTCCTCGATCGGAATCGCTCCACCAGACGAGGCTTCTAGGTCAATGGTCGACGTTGGAGCTGCGACGAAGAATGGAATCTTATGTTCCTTGGCCAGCACAGCCACCGTATAGGTTCCAATCTTGTTGGCCACATCGCCGTTTGCAGCGATACGGTCGGAACCAACAACTACACAGTCAACTTTGCCCTGCTGCATCATGTGCCCTGACATGTTGTCGGTAATCAACGTGACCGGAATATCGTCCTTCTGTAGCTCCCAAGTGGTCAGCCGAGCACCCTGCAAGAAAGGCCTCGTCTCGTCAGCGAGTACGGCTACATTCTTACCAGCCTCCTGGGCAGCACGCACGACCCCAAGGGCAGTCCCATAACCAGCAGTTGCCAGAGCCCCAGCGTTGCAGTGAGTCAAGATAGAAGCATCTTGCGGAACTAGAGCCGCACCATGTGCACCCATTGCGCGGTTCATTTCGATGTCCCTCTGGTGCATCAACTTAGCCTCGTCAATGAGACGCGCCTTAGCTGCCGCAACACCGTCTGCGAGCGCAAGTTCAGCAACTGTGTTAACCCGACGGACCGCCCACCGCAGATTCACCGCAGTGGGGCGCGCCGCATTCATTCGATCCGAGAGATCAAGGAGCTGAACCCGGAATTCCTGTTCGTCATCGGCAAAGGACTGTGCCCCCAATGCCATTCCCATTGCTGCCGCAACACCGATCGCTGGAGCACCGCGGATCACTAGGTTGGCAATTGCTTCAATAACTTCTTCGGGCAAAGTAAAGGTTAGGTAAACCTCTTCACGGGGCAAGACCCTCTGGTCCAGCATGACAACCCCATCGTCAGTCCATTCAATTGTTTTGATCATGCAGCGCTACTCCTCAGTAAATCAATGGCCCAAACCACAGTAGCCAGCAACAGTGAACCTTGCAATGCTCTTGACGGCAGCTCCTGCCGGTCGTTAGCATCCATATATGTTCGCTTTTCGGCGGATGTTTCCTTCTTTCAGTGTTTCTTTCAATACCCTGCCAACAGACGGGTTAACCCGTCGTGCTGGCTCTTTCTGATCTCTGATGGCCTGGTTTCGAAATAAAGGCGGCACCAAACGCCCGGTAGGTAATCGCAAGGTCGACATGCCTGAAGGCCTGTGGGCCAAGTGCAATCACTGCAAAGAATTCATCTATCGCAAGGAGGTCGTGCGCAATGCTAACGTCTGTCCCAAGTGCGACTATCACTTCCGCATTTCAGCCGCTGAACGTCTGGAGCTGCTTTGCGACGATAGCAGCTGGGAAGAATTTAGCTCCCAGATCAGCCCAGTCGACGCCCTGGACTTCACCGATACCAAGACATATATCAGTCGGATTGACGAATACCAAAAACGCACCGGCCGGCAAGACGCCATTGTTACCGTTGAGACAACAATTGATGGAATCCCGACGATACTTGCCGTCATGGAATACGCTTTCATGGGTGGCAGTATGGGCTCGGTAGTCGGCGAAAAGATCACCCTTGCCATCGAGCGGGCGCTTGAAACTCAGCGTCCGCTAATCATCGTCTCAAGCTCGGGCGGTGCTCGCATGCAAGAAGGCGCTCTCTCGCTTATGCAGATGACAAAGATCACCGCCGCGCTTGCCCGTCTCGATCAAGCCCACCTGCCCTATGTCTCGGTGCTCACAGACCCAACCACCGGCGGTGTGACAGCATCATTCGCTATGCTCGGTGACCTCAACATTGCGGAACCCCGCGCTTTGATCGGCTTCGCTGGCCCGCGCGTGATCGAGCAGTCGATCCGCGAGAAACTACCGGAAGGGTTCCAACGTAGCGAATTTCTTCTTGAGCACGGCATGCTCGATTTGGTCGTACCCCGCAACCAACTGAAGGAGACGCTAGCGCGGGCTATCCGCTATTTACTGCCCGCCAACCTTCTCGCTTCCGCCGTCTCGAGGGTACACGCCGAGATTCCGACAAAAAAGCAGGAGTACGGCGACACGGACGCCGAGTAATGATCAAGCATGGTTGGCGGAAGTAACATTCGGCAGCGCCTGGAGTCGATAGACTCAAGGCAAGTCAACCCGGGACTTGACCGCATCCATAAACTTCTAGAAGCCCTCGGGAACCCACAATCAGACTACCCAACCGCGATCATCGGAGGTACCAACGGCAAGGGTTCTGTTGCCGCTATGCTGACCGCCGTGGGCCGCGCCGCGGGGCACCGCATAGGCCTCTACACATCCCCCCATCTCACCGCTGTCGAGGAAAGATTCCAAATCAATGAAACACCGATCAGCGTCTCAGGCCTCGATACTCAACTCGAGTTTGTATTCGCTGCCGTCGACAAACACCTTGATAGCCCACCATCCTATTTCGAGATCTTGACTGCAGCAGCTTTTCGTTATTTTGCGGAGGCTCAGGTTGACCTAGCAGTGCTCGAGGTCGGCCTAGGTGGCCGCTGGGACGCTACCAACGTTACTCGGCCACGGGTCGCGGTAATTTCGTCAGTGGCAATCGATCATCAAGAGTATTTAGGCAAAGATGTCGAAATGATCGCTGCTGAGAAGGCAGCGATCATTCCATCCGGAGGTATAGCGGTGACGGCACCACAAAAACCATCTGTTCTTGAAGTCATCCGGCAGCAAGCTGTATCTGTAGAAGCAACACTGTGGGAAACGGAGTCATTTCCTTTAGTGGTGCAGGGTACCGACGCACGGCTATGCCACACGATCGACTTCACTGGCCAATTACGTGGTTACGTGGGCCTGGAAGTTTCGCTTCCTGGTGGGCACCAGGTCGAAAACGCACAGTGTGCCATCCTCGCCGCGGAGGCCTTAGACCGACGACGTCTCAGGATAGGTTCGGACGCCATCTGGGCAGGCCTGCGCAACACCCATTGGCCAGGTCGTTGCGAGTGGCTGGAGGAAAGTCCACCTATTATCTTGGACGCGGGCCATAATCCAGAAGCAGCACAAGCACTGGCCAAGTACCTACGGGAACTGAGGCACCGTAAAATATTTAACCGTCTTCACTTGGTACTTTCGACCCTCGCCGATAAAGATACTGAGGGTATTGTTCAAGCTCTCTACCCACTTGCTGATTATCTCGTCGCAACGCGGGCGCCGTCGGAGCGAGCTACAGCAGCTCACGAGCTCCTCGCGATCGGCGCTCCTCCGTCGCAAAGCCAGGCAGTAGATAACCCTAGAGAGGCTCTCGCGGCAGCGCGTGCCTCTGCCGCCCCAGAAGACTTGATTTGCGTATGTGGATCGACGTACCTGGTTGGTTCCTTACGCCCACTGCTCGTTGACACTTAATATAAAGTTAGGCGCATTTGTTTCCGGAGCCTTTTAGAATGGGATTCTGCCCTTCTACCATCTACATCACGAGCCAGCGAACCGGTGTGACTATCGTATTCGGTTTGCTACTCGCTTTACTGGCGCCTTGCCCGGCGATCGCCCAGGCTCCACTGGAGCCTAACCAGGCCGCGCAGCAGACTCCCCTTTTACCGTTCAATATCCCGGGGTTGCGTCAAGTTGGATTCGACAGGTTCGAAGCCAACGAAGACGGCACCTTTGTTCTGGCTGGTTATGCTGACATCGATGGGCGTCCTGAATGGAGACTGCAGGCCGATCGCATAGTGGTAACACCTCCGGGCGACACCGGTGAAGATTGGCATTTCGCAGCTGAAGGCAATGTGACATTGCTTTCCAGCGATGTCCTAATGAACGGCTCACGGATGGACGGGTATCTCCTTGCTGGAACCGGAACCGTAGAGAATGCTTTCGGCATCGGGCCGGGAGACGTCTATTTCCGAGGTACACACATTGAGCAATTCAAACCAGGTGCCTTTCGGATCCAGAACGGGGTCGTCACACCATGCACCCAGGCTCTGCCCATCTGGGAATTTTCAGCTCGAACCTTCGACCTTTTCGCCGACGACCACGTAATGATGAAGCATGCCGTCTTCAAGATAAAGGGCGTGCCATTCCTCTATTTGCCAGCTCTCTACTACCCAATCAGCGAAAAGAAACGCTCTAGCGGACTCTTGATGCCGGGTATCGGTAACTCGTCCCGCAAGGGCTTCATGTTCAGCCAGCCGATTTTCTGGGCGATCAATCGAAATATGGATGCCACCTTTATCTACGAATACTACAGCCGCGCCGGATCTGCCTTCAGGGGTGACTACCGCCATCGCATCACGCCCGGCTCTTCAGGCAATTTGCGTTTTTTCTGGTTACAAGGCTCCAATCCTGAGGATCTTGCAGAACCCGACAATTCCACGGGAGAAGAAATTGATGATGACATCACTCCAGTGGTCAGAGGTTGGACGCTAGATGGTAACCATCAGATGGCACTGCCGAGTAATTGGAAGCTGAACGCCAACGCCAATTTTTTCTCAAGCAAAGAGTTCATCCAAGGCTACGAAGACAATTACAACCGTTTTCTGCGACGCAATTCTTCGGCCGGGGTTTTCTTAACACGGTCATGGAGCAGCTATACCCTCAACTTGGTCGCGGACGAAAATCGAACCTACTTTGGCACCGTTGACTCCGTGGTGAGACGACGCGCCCCTGAGGTCGAGTTCCGGGTTCGCCAACGACCGATATATGAGCCCTTGTACTTTGAGTTCCAAGGTTCTTACGCAGGGTTAGTGCGTGAGAGGCGCAGCCCTGAAGAGGATCCAATAGGCGGACGCTATGAGCGAATTGACGCGTTCCCGGAAGTCTCGCTTGCCTTCACTCAGATCCCTTGGCTGACCTTCAACCCGTTTCTCGCATGGCGGTCAACTTATTATAGCCAGCGAGTCGAAGGAGGAGAGTTCGTTGATGAACCAATCTTCCGGAACGTCTATGAGACGGGTATTGAGGTTATCGGACCGAGCCTCTTCCGGATTTTTGACACACCAACGAGCAACTATTCACCTCGTTATAAGCACGTGTTGGAACCTCGTTTCACTTGGGGGCGCCAACGCGAATTCGAGCAAGAGGACTTTGTTCGGGGCAATATTATCCAGTTTGACGAGATCGATGGCTTCGGCGGTGACCGTCATTTTGCACGGATGTCGCTAACCAGCCGATTTCTCGCCAAGCGCTTCAACCGTCCCACCGACGAGCAACGAACGGTATGGGAGGTATTTAGTGTCGGATTGGAGCGTGATTTCGACCTGCGAGAACGAGACTCTAATATTTTATTTCCTGCGCTCCCGCTACCCTGGGCAGTTGGGGGGCGGGTGACCCCAACGCCAGCGATCAACATCTCCGCAAAGATGCGCTTCACTCCTGACTGGAGCTTAGGAGGTTTTACATTAGGCGGGACAATAAATTCGGCGACCACGACAACTAACATCACCTGGTTCCGGAGTGCCCGGACCTTTGCCAACGAGGATGATCCGTCCAAGGTAGATGTTGAATCGAGCGACCGCCTCAGTGGCGGCGGTCGTGTCAATCTATTCCGGGCACTGGTTACCGTCATCGGCAACCTCACTTTAGACGTCACCGAACGTGAGATGCAGGCCTTTATGATTGGCGCAACCTGGAACACGCAGTGCTGTTCAATCGGAGGGCGAGTACGACAAAACAAGTTCTCATTCCGCGATGAGCTTCAGTTTTCGATACTAATTGAGCTTCTCAACGTGGGCGCAATGGGCTTTGGCAGTGAAGAAGGCTGACGTAATAACGACGAAAGTACTGACCTTGTTAGTGGCTCGCGAATGCGGTTCAAATCGTTGACTTGTAGACCAAGGTCAGCACTGTCCAATTGGAACTTTCGAACCCGGGGAATACCCAACTGATCCCAGAGCCCACGAAACACCTGTCTATGGATCGTTGCAGGAGCGTTCGCACAGTACAATAGGAATCAAGGAGCGAAGGGGCTCCTGCCTCATCGCCTTTGAGGCACACGATGCCGACGTCGTGTTATCTTGCCTCCCGTCAACTCCCTCCGAAGGACTCCTTTGATGAAGATTTTAGTTACCGGGATTACGGGCTTTGTAGGCAGCCATCTCGCTGAGTACTGCCTGTCGCTTGAACAACAGGTCGAAGTAGTCGGGACCTGCCGCTGGCGCTCCAGGCGCGAGAACATCGAGCATATTGAAGACGCCATTGATCTCTATGAATGCGATTTGCGAGACGCATCGTCGGTTAAGACATTGCTGGCTGATATTCAGCCGGAGCGGATCTTTCACTTGGCGGCGCAATCATACGTGCCTTCATCATGGAATTCGCCCGGAGAGACGATAACCACAAATGCTATTAGCCAGCTCAACATCTTCGAGGCCATGCGGGAGATCAAGAGCACCGCATCGATTCAGATCGCAGGGTCTTCTGAGGAATACGGTCTCGTACACCCAGAGGAAGCTCCTATCACCGAGGAAAATCCGTTGCGGCCACTTTCACCGTACGCGGTATCGAAGGTTGCTCAAGACATGCTCGCGTATCAGTACTTCCAGTCGTACGGCCTTAAGGTGGTTCGTACTCGAGCGTTCAACCACACTGGACCACGGCGCGGAGATGTGTTCGTTACCAGCAACTTTGCTAAACAAATCGCCGAGATCGAAGTGGGGCAGCGGCCTCCGGTCATCCACGTAGGCGACCTGAACCCACAGCGAGACTTCACCGACGTCCGCGATATCGTGCGAGCCTATTGGCTTAGCCTAGAACATTGCAGCCCAGGAGAGGTGTATAACGTGGCCAGTGGCAAGGCCTACCGAATAGAGGAAGTCCTCAAGATCCTTCTGGATAACAGTGAACAAGATATCGAAGTGGTCGAAGATCCAGAACGTCTGCGACCATCGGATGTGCCTTTGCTCCTTGGAGACAATTCGCGTTTCTGCAAAGCTACTGGATGGTCTCCGGAAATCCCCTTCGAACAAACAGCGAAGGACCTGTTGGACTACTGGCGCGAACGAACTCCTGCTTGAGTAGAATTCTAAGGAAGAATGCGTAGTCTGATCACCGGAATAGGCGGCTTTGCCGGTGGGCACTTGGCAGCCGCGCTTCTTGAGCGTGATGCTGAGGTAGCAGGAATTGACACAGCTACCGGGCAACGGCTTGAGAGCATCCTCGACCACATAACGTTCACTAAGGGCGATATACGAAAAGCTGACGCCATCCGAGACGCTGTCAACCAATTTCACCCCGAGGTGATCTACCACTTGGCAGCTATAACCAACGTCGGACGGGCATGGAAAAAACGACGCGAAACTCTAGAAGTTAACGTTGTTGGTACATCAGCCGTGCTCGAGGTGGCGGCAGAATTGGAACCTAAGCCAACGGTCGTCCTAGCTTCAACCGGTGAAATCTACGGCCCTCCCCCACCGGACTCACGCCCACTAACCGAAGATGATCCAACACACCCACAGAGTCCCTATGCGGTGAGCAAAATGTGCGCCGAACTGCTCGCTCGCCAAGCTTGGGAGAGCGAAGGGGTTCCCACCGTAATCCTCAGGATGTTCAACTACACTGGCCCGTGGCAGTCACCGAGCTTCGTTTGCAGCGATTTCGGGAGGCAGGTGGCATGGGCTGAAGCCGGTCTAGTCAAACCCCGGATGAGCGTCGGCAATCTGGAGTCACTGCGTGAGTTCAGCGATATACGTGACATAACCAAGGGTTATCTGTTGGCAGCCGAGCACGGCCAACCAGGTCAGGCTTACAACCTTGCCAATGGTACAGCGGTTCGCATCGGTGATGTGCTTGAGTATCTTCTCCGCTCAACCAAAGTTGATATCGATGTCCAGCAGGATGCTAGCCGTCTCCGCCCAGCTGATCTTGTAGCTTTGCGGGGTGACGCGAGCCTGGCGCGTGAGCAGCTCGGCTGGAATCCATCTTTTACGCTAGAAGAAACACTCGATTCGGTCCTTGAGTTTTGGAGACAACAGGCAGCCAAGAAGAACTGAAGCGCTCAGTAAACCACCGTAGGCTAGTCTTAAACGGGTTCTTCAAGCGAAACTAGTCGGTTTTGTTGTCTTCAATTCCGGATAGCTTACGCACAGACACGGACCCCATGGACTTGATGGCACCCTGCGGAGCCTTTAGCTAACTGCTTGTCTGGGGCATCTTTTCTTCATTTTTTTCACTTCTTGCTTGCACCAGAATTAAAGTATCCGTATATTCCATGTGGGCGGAAGTGGATTAAAGTGGTTTTTTATCCCTAAAATTATGGGTAACTCCATAGAAAACAGAGTGAAATGCTTCGAGGCAACCAACCGGCTACTGTCGACGACAAAGGCCGGATCAAGATCCCGACGTCTTTTCGTGCGGCGCTTCGCGACGCTTATGGTGCTGAGGTCTTCCTCACCAGCATCGACGGCACAAATGTCCGCATTTATCCCCTGCCTGTCTGGGCAGCCGTCGAAGAGAGAATTCAAAGGATCCCGGCAATGAACCCTGCCCGACAAAAGTTCATGGATCGCGTCAATTATTTTGGGCACGTCACCACAATGGACAAACAGGGACGCGTTCTTGTCCCACAGAGATTGCGGGATGAGGCCAAGGTTTCTGGTGAAGTTGTGGTGATGGGTCAGATGGACTACCTAGTCGTTTGGAATCACGAGATCTTCCGCAGTCGCATGGACGGGGAACCGATGACGGCGGAGGACCTCGAAAAACTCTCTGAGCTTGGAATCTAAATGATCAACGCCACACCGATCCAGGCTTTTTCGAGGCCTTTGCGGTTTTCTTGGCCGCAGGAATTGGATAAACAAGCCACCATGGAGTCAGACACGACACACCACCCTGTAATGGTTAATGAGGTTCTCGACAACCTCGCGCCGAACGGTGGGTTGATCGTCGACGCGACTCTCGGAACCGGCGGCCACAGTGCCGCAATTCTTAGTACGGATCCGAAATGTACCGTGGTCGGAATTGACCGAGATACCGAGACAATAGATACCGCGCGCAAGCGTTTAAAGCCTTGGGAAAATCGTGTTCAGTTGTTCAGCAGTGACTACCGGCGTCTTCCCGAACTGGCATTAGAACACAGTTGGCAGCCAATTCGCGGAATTTTCGCTGATCTCGGCATTTCCTCTACACAGCTCGACTCGGCCGAACGAGGCTTCTCATTTCGCCGCTCGGGCCCATTGGACATGCGGATGGACCGTACTACCGGGCTCACAGCAGCTGACCTTGTCAACAACCTCGACGTTGACGATCTGGCCTCGTTACTTCGACGCTACAGTGATGAACGCTACGCGCGCCGAATTGCCCGTGCGATAGTCCGCGAGCGACAGAAGAACAAGCTGCGCAGCACCGACCAGCTTGCGGATATCGTCAGGGCTTCTATTCCCCGGGCCCCAGAGCATATCCACCCAGCAACACGTACGTTTCAAGCGTTAAGAATTGCAGTCAACGATGAACTCGATGGCCTTTACGACTTTATCGTAGGAGCTGCTCGCATACTCGCTCCTGGTGGGCGCCTCGTAATCCTGTCCTTCCATTCGCTTGAAGACCGTCTTGCGAAGCAGGCCTTTCGGTACCTGGAAAGTGACTGCGTGTGCCCACCACGTTTGCCGCAATGTGCCTGCACAAAGTTTACGGAAGTTGAAATCCTGACTAAGCGCCCACTAAAACCAAAAAACAATGAGGTAGAGGCAAATCCTCGATCTCGGAGTGCAAATCTCCGCGCTTTAGTACGACTTTAGACTCATCAAACGCCAAATAATAAAGGAAAGAACGAGTGTCCGGAGCAAGTGGTCCCGTCGCCTTAGCTAGACCAAAATGAGTTGTAAAAGGCCTCCCTTTACAACCCTGGCTAGCATTCGCCCCTGGTTGTCGGGGCCACGCTCCGGATTTCTCCTTCCCCTCTCTAACAGGAAGGGCTGAGCATGGGCCCGATTCGTCGCCCCAGAGTATTTAACGGACCCCTGGTAAAGCCGCGGGAGCCAGGGAGATTCGGTGACCTGGCACGGATGATGGCTCTGGGCATGCTACTAGTGCTCCCTTTCTTCTTGTCTGCAAGCTTGCGCGCCAAACTGCATCAGTATCGTACCGAAGTCGTCGATCTCGAGGCCCACATCAAACAGCTCGACGAGCAGCGTCAGCGCCTTGATATCGAATTTTCCTCGGTAAGTAACCTGGAGCGCATAGAAAAACTGGCCCGCGAAGTGTCCATCCTAGTGGAAGCTGAGGAAAACCAAGTCGTGTATCTGGCTCGAACCCCTGTTGTCCCAGCCCGAAATTTAACTCTCCTAGCCGAGGCTACAGAAGAAACAGATGGTCGTAGACGACCATAAAATTTCTAGTGTTAGCCGTCTACAGAAACGGCGCCTGGTCCTAGTGCTTGTCTGCGCTGTCCTATGGACCGGGCTGCTAATCGCTCGCCTTGCACACCTGCAGGTCGTGCAGCATGCATACCTGGTTGAGCGCGCCCGCGAACAACAAGAGCACGAGGTCAGCATCCCAGCGACGCGCGGCAACATATTCGCACGCGACGGAAATCTTTTAGCGAGTACTATCGAAGAGACATCTATTTACGTCCACCCCCACCTGCTAGACGATCGTGACAGCGCACCGGCAATCCTTGCACCGGCTCTCCAGATGCCGACCGAGGATTTAGCACGCCTTGTGAATCAAGAACGTTCTCTTGTTTATTTGGAACGATATGCAACACCCGAGATCGTCAGTGCTGTCGAGGCTGTTAAACAAGAACACAATCTCCACCGTTCAGTAGGCAAACACCCTACGAACCGCCGTTACTATCCAAACCGCCAGCTCGCAGCCCACGTCTTAGGTTTCGTTGACAACGAAAATAAGGGCGCGGCCGGTGTCGAGTACCGATTCGATGACGTCATTCGTGGCCAGGAGGGGAGATGGTTGACCCTCAAAGACGGCGGACAGAAGCCTATCGATCCTGATGGGGCTTTCCGTGAGGACCCTACTCCTGGCCACGATATTTTCCTGACTATAGAACCATCCATTCAAAGGGTGGCGGAATCGACTCTAGAGAAGGTCGTTCTTGAGCGTGAAGCTGATGGTGCGAGTGCTGTCGTCATGGACCCGCGCACCGGCGAGGTCCTGGCACTAGCCTCCTACCCAACCTTTAACCCTAACGTCCGTGACCAGGCGCTGGTCGAGCTCTCGTCCAGGAATAGGGCCTCAAACAGCATGTACGAACCGGGTTCCACATTCAAGATCTTTACCGCGGCCGCCGGTTTTCGTGAAGACCTTGTCTTCGAAAACGAGCTTATAGATTGCCAGGGCGGCGCTTTGCGAGTTGCGAACCACACGTATCACGACTGGAAGCCAGGGTTCGGCATCATGCCCTTTTCCGAAGTCGTCGCGAACTCGAGCAATGTAGGCATGATCAAGGTTGGCTTGCGACTGAAGCCCACACGGTTTTACGAATGGCTTAAGGCTTTCGGCTTCGGCGAACCCACGGGCATTGGCTTGCCGGGGGAAGCCTCCGGCTCTCTACATCCTATAAGTCGTTGGTCATCACTTTCACAAAGCTCAATGATCATCGGACAAGAAATTGCAGTCACACCGCTACAGTTGACTACAGGCGTCTCGGCAATCGCCAACGGAGGCCTGTTGCTTCAGCCATATATTGTTTCGGAGATCCGTGACGCCAAAGGCAACGTGCAGTTCGAGCACCAACCCAAGATTCGTCGTCGTGTCATAGACAAAGTCACGGCAGCACGTGTAATGGACGTATTAGAGGGCGTTATCGACCCAAATTCGGCAATCGGTAAAGCCTCGGGGATCCGTGGATATCGGCTGGCGGGTAAGACTGGCACGGCCCAGAAGATGGGGCCTGACGGTCAGTACAGCCAGTATGTGTCGTCTTTTATTGGAATTTTGCCAGCATCTGCTCCCAAGCTTGTCGTTCTCGTCATGATCGACGCTCCACGCAAGGGATATTATGGAAGTGAGGTCGCTGCGCCGGCTTTCCGGACCATCGCTAAGGCGGCGGTACGGGTGCTGCGTTTAGCTCCTGACACCGTGGTTGCTCCTTTGCAGATAACTGGCAGCTAGCGAACTGCTCGAAGAGGAAGAGCTTTCGTTAATTAAGGGTCCTCAGTACGAGGACACAGGGTTATTGCCCGTCAAGGGGTGACGGGCGTAAACAGCAAGGGGAGGCCATGCCGACGAGGTCCGCCCTCGCGTCTCTGTTATCAGGGACCGAGACCAGCTACCGCGGCGACGCCGACACGGTCGTAACTGGGATCGCGTATGACTCGCGAAAGGTCCAGCCCGGCGACGTTTTCGTCGCCGTGCCGGGGTTCGTGCATGACGGACTGCGCTTCGTCACCGACGCGGTAGCCGCGGGTGCCGTAGCGATCGTAGCTGAAGCTGATCCCAACAGTGTGGATCTTGCCAAGGCCCCTCCTGTCTGGGCACGTGTTCATAATGCTCGTGCAGTTCTAGCCCCAATGGCCGCAGCTTTTTATAACAACCCGAGCCGTGATCTCACCGTTGTTGGGGTCACTGGGACGAATGGCAAGACTACGGTTGCCGCACTTTGTCAGGCTCTGCTCGAGACACGTGGGCCGGTTGGAAGGTGGAGTACAACCACAGTGAATATTGCCGGTACTCCCTACCCCGCCCATCGCACCACCCCTGAGGGTCCGGACCTTCAGAATACCTTGCGTCAGATGGTCGACACCGACTGCTGGGCGGCAGCGATCGAAGTCTCTTCACACGCACTGACGCTGCGGCGAGTCGATGCAACGCGCTTTGCCGCTGCCATCTTTACTAACCTCAGTAAAGATCATCTTGATTTCCACTCGAGCATGGATAATTACCTAGAGGCCAAAGCGATGCTGTTCGAACGTCTCGGAACAGACAGCATCGCCGTTTTGAACGTAGGTGACCCAGCCTCTGCGACACTGATTAAACGAACCAAAGCGCAGGTAGTCGGTTTCGGATGGAAAGCACCCCCGACTACTCCCAGCAAAGTTCGCTCAGTCTCGAGTCTCGATCAGCACGGTGAACCATCGAATACCCCTTCGACCAATTCCGTCTACGAAACCATGCCAGCGCCAGTTATCACTGTTCCGACTTATCAGATTACACGTTGGGAATATGCCTCAGGTGGAAGCACGCTGCACCTGGAGACCCCCCAAGGGAATCTTGAGTTTAAAAGCCCTTTGTTTGGGCAGGCAAATGGGGAAAACCTTGCTGCCGCGATTGCTTTGGCATTAGAACTTGGGCTCAGTGCTGACGAGATTGCCGAGCCGGTGGCTGCCTTCAATGGCGAAAGCGGTCGCTTTCAACAGCTGCTACATGGCCAGCCATTCACTGTTTTAATTGACTTCGCTCACACACCTGCTGCATTGCAAGCTGCTCTAGCCACGTGTCGAAACTTAGCAGGAATGTCCAAGGAGGTCATCGTCGTCTTTGGCTGCGGTGGCGGCCGTGATCGTGGGAAGCGTCCGCTGATGGGAAAGGTCGCTGCCAACGGAGCTGACCAGGTGATCATCACCTCTGACAATCCTCGTAAAGAGGGTCCGGCCTCGATCCTTGACGAAATTGAAGCTGGAATTCCGGAACATACACGGGCACAAGTCGAGTGCGAGGTTGACCGTTTTGACGCCATTATTCAGGCGTTGGAACGCGCCCGGGCGGGCGATTGCGTTCTGATCGCCGGCAAAGGTCACGAGACGAAACAGGAATTCGCGGACCATTGGGTCGAGTTTGACGATGCAAAGGTTGCCGGCAAATGGCTCAAGGAACGTTTCGCTCAACCCACCACGGCTGAGACGGAGACAAGGTCATGATCCCACTCTCTGCTGCTCAGATCTCAAAAATCCTGAGCGCTCAGAAAATTTCTGGGAACCGTGAACAAGTTACGGAGTCAGTAACCATTGACTCTCGTACAGCCAGCCGCGGCGACTGCTTTTTCGCCATCATTGGTGAAAGTCTCGATGGTCATGATTTCGCCTGTCAGGCACTGTCAGCTGGGGCTAGCATCGTGGTGGCAGAACGGCCGATTCACACAATTGGAATCGATAGTGCAGATATTACGGTTATTCAAGTCAGGGACACTACGGCGTCACTGCAGGTGCTTGCCAGCTGGCTCCGCCAGCAACTCAACCCGACCGTCGTCGGTATCACCGGAAGCTTAGGTAAAACTACTACCAAGGAACTCACCGCTGCCCTTCTTGGAATTCGCTACAACGTCCATGCCAGCCCAGGCAACCTCAACAATCAGTGGGGCCTGCCACTGTCACTTCTTGGCCTTGAAGAACGCCACCAAGTAATGGTGGCTGAAATGGCAATGAGTCAAGCAAATGAGATCAGCTCGCTGGCCACTCTCGCCAATCCAAGTATCGGCGTAATTACTAACGTCGCACCAGCACACATGGAAAACTTCGCCGACCTGGCTGCCGTCGCAGCTGCCAAAGGCGAACTCGCACAAAAGTTGCCAGCTTCGGGAACACTAATCGTTAACGCCGATGATCCGCGCACCGATGCTATGCCGAAGAAGCTAGCCCCACACGTCAGCCACGTGGTGCGTTTCGGCTATGATGCCTCGGCAGAAGTACGAGCCACGAAGCTAGTTTCAATCCCCGATGGCTGGGAGTTCAATCTCCACATAGGTTCAGCATCGCGCAACATCGAACTGCGGCTCCCTGGTGCCGCGGGGGTTCCGAACTTCCTCGCAGCGACAGCAACAGCCCATGCTCTCGATGTCACAATTGATGAGATCGCCGCCGAGGCCAGCAAACTTGAACCATTGCCGAACCGTGGGGCGATCCACCGAATCGGCAGCATCACCTTGGTCGATGAAAGCTACAACGCTAGCCCTATGGCGATGAACATGGCTCTCGAAAACTTTGTGGCCTTGCCTGCTTCTGGCCGCCGCATTGCTGTCCTCGGTGACATGCTTGAGATGGGTGATTGGACCGATCAAGTCCACCGTGATGCGGGCGGGAAAGCCGCTGAGATCGAGGTCGACCTTCTTCTCACTGTTGGTACCTTCGCTGCGCTTATGGCTGAAGGTGCTGCAGAGAACGGAATGACCCGAGAAAGAATACACGCGTTCGACACGGCCGAAGAGGCAGCATTCTGGCTAGCACCTCGCCTGCAAGATGGCGACACGGTGTTAGTGAAGGGGTCGCGCGCGATACACCTGGAGCGGGTGGCTCAAGCCGTGACCACCACGCCCGTGGGTTCAAACGGCGTCGTGGAAAGCTGACATGTTGTATGAGCTTCTCATTAACCTGCAGGACGTGTTTTCGCCGCTTAACGTGTTTCGCTACATTACGTTCCGAACAGCACTGAGCGCCGTTACAGCTCTATCTCTGACACTGTTGTTTGCGCCATCTCTGATTCGTTGGCTAAAGGCGAAACAGGTCGGTCAACGCATCCGCTCCGAAGGCCCCCCAGATCACAACGCCAAGGCCGGTACGCCAACTATCGGTGGCATCCTGATCGTGGGTTCCATCTCCATTAGCACGCTACTGTGGATGGAGTTGAGTAACCGCCTAGTTTGGGTCGCTCTCGGATCGACGCTCGCCTTTGCAATTCTCGGTTTCATTGACGATTACCTGCATGTAATCCATCCGCGACGACGTGGTCTCTCGGTGAGGGCGAAATTTATGGGCGAGATCACCATCGGCGTGGCGGTCGGCACAGTCCTATGGTGGTTGTCGAATCAAGACATGTTTTCAACCCAGTTGGCGTTCCCGTTCTTCAAAGAGATGTCGCCATTTCTTGGCTGGATGTACCTGCCCTTTGCAACGCTAGTTCTAGTCGCCGCCTCGAATGCTGTCAATCTCACAGATGGCCTCGACGGTCTCGCCACCGGCTCGACACTAATAGCGGCTGGAGCTTTTGTCGCTTTTGCCTACCTGGCTGGACACAACACCATGGCCGAGTATCTCAACATCATCTATGTGCAAGATGCCGCTGAGGTAACCGTCTTCGTTGGCGCTATCGTTGGAGCCTGTATCGGGTTTCTGTGGTTTAACTGCCACCCTGCGGAAGTCTTCATGGGCGACACGGGGTCACTCGCACTAGGTGGTGCGGTCGGGACTGTGGCTTTGCTGATCAAGCAAGAGTTCAACCTGTTCTTCGTCGGCGGCTTATTCGTCGTTGAGGCCCTATCGGTAATTATTCAAGTGGGTTCGTATCGATTCACTGGCAAACGTGTATTCCACATGGCCCCGCTGCATCACCATTTCGAGATGAGTGGGTGGCCAGAGTCGAAGGTAGTCGTACGCTTCTGGATACTCGCTAGCATTTTCGCCCTCCTCTCGCTCGCCACCCTAAAGCTTCGATGAACGTATCCGCACACAACGCAAGCAATAGTAAGGCTGCCTGGCAAAATCGGAGCGTAGTTGTCGTTGGCGCTGGCGTCAGCGGAGTTGCCGCCGCTCAACTTTTGCTCGACTGCGGTGCTGAGGTAACGCTCACTGATACCCGACCAGAAAGTGAAATGCCTAACCTGATCGAACTCACAGAGCGTGGAGTCAGGCTAGTTGCTGGCGGGCATCCCAGTACACTGTGGCCAAGTGTTGATAGTGCTGTGTTCTCACCTGGAATTCGACCAGATGCCCCCGTAACAATCGAAGCGCGTGAGGCTGGTGTGACGGTTCTACCAGAGATCGAAGTTGCCGCTGATTTGACTGAGGTGCCAATAATTGCCATCACCGGATCCAACGGCAAAAGCACTGTCACTTCGATGGTTGGTGCAATCCTTGAACAAGCTGGTCTCGATGCGCCGGTTTGCGGCAACCTCGGGACCGCCCTCAGTGAAGTAGTGCTCGCGGAGTTAAATGGAGAAACCTCCCCTGACGCCTATGTCGTAGAGGTCTCGTCGTTTCAGGCACATTCAATTCGAAACTTCCATCCGCGGTTCGCTGTTATCCTCAACATTCAGCCGGACCACCTCGACTGGCACGGAACGCTCGATGCTTACACAAAAGCTAAGTTGCGCCTGGTCCGCAACATGGGCGCTGCTGACTGGCTAGTCTATAACTCGGACGATCCCAAACTGACGTCATACCGACCGCAAAATAATGTTCGCTTGCTCCCCTTTATGTCCGAGCCTTCTAGCCCAGAGGCTCCCGCCGCCTGGGTCAGTAATGGCAAGATCTGCTGGTGGACAACCGACCGTGAAGCTGCGGCAATGGATGTCGAGGAACTTCGTGTCATCGGCCAGCACAACCAAACAAATGCCTGCGTCGCCGCCGCGGTTGCGTCTCTGCTCAACGTAGCCCCTGGATCAATCCGCGCCGCGCTATCTGCCTATGAAGGGCTCGCTCACCGCATGGAATATTGCGGCGAGGTAGGCGGTGTACGCTGCATCAACGACTCCAAGGCAACCAACATAGATGCTTCACTGGCAGCCCTCTCGGGCTTCGATCGAGGTGTTCGGCTGATCCTAGGGGGCCGTGACAAAGGAGCCGATTTCGGTGAGCTATTGCCTGTCCTAGGCGAGCGCGTCGCCTCTGTTTTACTGATCGGTGAAGCAAGCAGCGTAATCGAAGCCGCTCTTAGCCACCACAGGAAACTACAGCGTTGTGAAACCATGGAATGTGCAGTCGCGCGTGCCTTAGATGAAGGAAACAGGGGCGACACGTTACTACTCTCGCCCGCTTGCACCTCATTCGATCAATACCCCAATTTTGAAGAACGTGGGCGTCACTTCAAAAGTTTGGTGGCAGCACACATGCTCGAAGATGACCCCTCTCAGAACCTAACGGAGATCTAGGAATGGCAAGTCGCTGGCTGGCGATAGACAAACCGCTGTTCGCTACGACCGTCGTGATGATCGGCCTCGGGCTGCTAATGGTCTATTCGTCGTCATATCACGAATCACAAGAGAATTACGGTAACGGTACCCACTACCTTTTCCGCCAGGCAATCGCGGCGTTGGTCGGAATCGTAGTCATGCTGCTCGCTATGCGGATTGATTATCGTTTGTACCAGCAGAGCCCGTTCGTCCTGTTTGCCGTAGGTTTGACTCTGGCTCTGCTGGTGCTGGTATTGATCATGGGCAGTGGTGAAGGAACGCGGCGCTGGCTATCTATAGGGCCTTTGAACCTGCAGCCTTCGGAGATCGCTAAGTTGACAACAGTGTTGTTTTT
>Ga0187827_10000450_pt1 | contig 65163 bp, 63 predicted proteins | sample ETNtaG_39_FD_167969 | JGI IMG/M metagenome (GOLD analysis project Ga0187827, IMG submission 167969) | Marine microbial and viral communities from oxygen minimum zone, Eastern Pacific Ocean - ETNP2014_SV_150_PacBio MetaG (Illumina Assembly) | ecosystem: Environmental > Aquatic > Marine > Hypoxic... | reverse complement strand
GAATACCGAACCACCTCTGCCCATGGATAAGTGTACCCACCCATGGATAAGTGTACCCACCCATGGATAAGTGTACCCACCCATGGATAAGTGTACCCACCCATGGATAGGTGTTCCCGCCCATGGATAAGTGTACCCACCCATGGATAAGTGTACCCACCCATGGATAGGTGTTCCCGCCCATGGATAAGTGTACCCACCCATGGATAATTCACTTTGACAGAACCGGCAAGGTGATATATAAGAATGTCCTGAACGTGATCCTTGATTTACATCGTGCTGGCTGTTCTAACCAGGGGGACCTACCAGCATGCCGATTAGCTCCCTGAATCAATCAAGGAGGTGATCCCATCAATAGCCAGTCTATAACGGGAGCCTCCGGTAAAAACTGCTAAGCATGTTTTTCTGGAGTTAGCTCCCGATACGTAAAACAAAAACCCCGCCTTTCGGCGGGGTTTTTCATGCCACGGGTTTTATACCGGAAAGGGTTGCAAAGGAAGTTTCGATTGCAGTATTCAGAAAGTCTTCCATAAATGGACTGTCCTGCTGATCCTCCCTGATGGCAGCATAGAGAATCCCCCACTGGCCATCCTTACCCAGTGACTTGGCCATGATATAGTCCTTCTGCAAATACTCCGTAAGCGCCCAATTTGGCAGAGAGGCCACTCCTCGCCCGGTTGCCACCAACTGCATCATCATGGCTGTTAGTTCTGCGGTACGAACCAACTGCGGTTCTATATCGGCCGGATCGAGGAATCGGGTAAAGACATCCAGCCTGTTTCGATCCACCGGGTACGTGATCAGTGTTTCTGGAATCAGATCCTCCGGCTCCACATGGGTCTTGTCCTTCAATCTGTGTTGTTTGCCGATGGCCAACATGGCTTCATACTTGAATAACGGCAGGTAGACTATGCCGCTCAGATCAATCGGATCGGAAGAAATCACCAGATCCAGATCTCCCCGCACCAGAGCCGGAAGGGGTGCAAAGTTGAAGCCTGCCGACAGATCCAGTTCTACTTCCGGCCAATGACTTCGGTAGCGATCGATCGATGGAATCAGCCATTGAAAGCAACTGTGGCACTCGATGCTCATGTGCAATCTACCGGCCTGGCCACCAACCAACCTGGACAGGTCTCGCTCAGCAGCGCGAAACATGGGTAGTACGTCATCTGCCAGTTTCAGCATTCTGTGTCCGGCACTGGTGAATCTCGGTGGCTTTGTCTTCCGCACGAACAGTGCGCAACTAAGCCTATCTTCCAGATCGTTGATCTGGTGAGACAGTGCCGACTGAGTTAGATACAAGCGTTCAGCAGCAGCCACCAGACTGCCGGTTTCCCGAAGCGCGGCGAGTGTTTTCAAGTGTCTTAATTCGATCTTCATGATCTTCCACGAGCAAATGCATGAATTGTATTCATGCTCATTAAGATTTCAATCTATTTTGTTCATCTACCAGGTGCCGGAGCAAACGCTCTTTTTCTGACCACAACAGTGGGTGCCCAGGGTCATCTGACCCAAGTGTCACTGGATCCGCCTGTGAACGTCGCTCGATCCGCTATTAAGTGTCATTCGATCCGCTATTAAGTGTCACTCGATCCGCTATTAAGTGTCACTCGATCCGCAATTAAGTGTCATTCGATCCGCTAATACGTGTCATTCGCCCGCTATTAGTGACTCACAAAAAGGATTTGAGCTAATATCGTGTTACTGAGCGATTGTAAAGGCTCGACCGGACATAACCCGGCCGTTTGGAGATAGTCATGTTTAATCCCACTCTCGTCGTTATCGAAGCATTTCTGCAGCGACTGGAAGAATGGTATGTGAAGACATTCGGTGACAACGAGCATGAGGTCAACTTGCTGGTCTCAAATGCGAGACATAGCTTGGAGATTATTGCCAACAGCGATGCGCCCTACCACGACGTCAATCACACCATGATGGTTGTCATGGTGGGTCAGGAAATTCTCCGTGGCAAGATTATGCTGGAAGGAGACCTTCTCGCCAGAGAGTGGATACACTTCATCATCTCACTGCTCAACCATGACATCGGCTACGTCCGAGGAATCTGTCGAGCCGACCGGAATGGGCGTTACGCGATCAACAAATTCATGGACACGGTAGCACCACCCCCGGGGGCGACGGATGCATTCCTGACCCCCTACCACGTTGACCGGGCAAAACTGTTCATCATGGAGAGATTTCGGCACGATACAGACATAGATGCGGAGATTATCATGCGCAATATTGAACGGACTCGCTTTCCCGTACCTCACGAAGAAGACCACCTCACCAGCCACGATATGCCCGGCTTGCTGAGGGCGGCCGATCTCATCGGGCAGTTGGCCGATCCGCACTATATGCGCAAGATATCGGCTCTCTTCGCTGAATTCAGTGAAACCGGTCAGGCGGGCAAGATGGGATACGAGACAGCTGCCGATTTGCGGTCAGGATATCCGAAATTCTTCTGGGAAGTTGTCACGCCCTTCATAGGAGACGGCGTGAGATACTTGCGACGCACGCAGGAAGGTCAACAGTGGATCGCTAATCTTTATGCCAACGTCTTCACGGAAGAGCACGAAGTAGCCGCATTTGGACCCGAGAGAAGAATAACCGCAGACCGGCGTGACGACTCCGCTGTGCCCATGTTCCAGATCAAGGAACTGACCGGCAACGATAAGAGAAGCGACCCGAGACGAATCAACGACAAACCCCGCAGGGTCAAGCCATAGTCCAACCCAGCGCGACCCGGCCAATCGTGGCCCGGCCAATCGGCCCCGACTCATCGTGGCCCGACCAAGCGTGGCCATTTGGCTTTTAGATCTCAAGTCCGTACAATTCCGATTCATCTGTTGTTTCACGACGGCAGTAATTCAACCGGTAAGCTTTAGTTTTGCCGCCTTTGCCACAAGATGACACCTGCCCGATATGTCGCTTACCAGTAGCCATCACCCTGAACGGCCACGTTTGGGGGAAGCGGCAGACCTGTTAACCGATGCAGCTGATCAGCAAGCTAAACCGTTGAAGATATGCCTCCTTGGATATCGCAGCCAACCCTATGGCGGTGGTCAGGGAATCTACATCAAATACCTGAGTAAAGCATTGGTGAATGCGGGACACGAGGTCGACGTTATCTCTGGTCAGCCCTATCCACATCTCGATGCGCGCGTTCGTCTCATTACCATGCCCAGCCTGAATCTCTTTGAGACCCCGAACCACGTCACGGCCTTGAGACCCAGACATCTGTTGTCATACACGGATTTTATCGAATGGTTCAGCATGCTCACCGGTGGATTCTCAGAACCCTATACATTCGGTCGGCGCATCGTCGGCTACCTGAAACGACACGGCTCAGCCTATGACGTTATCCACGACAACCAGAGCCTGTGCTATGGGCTGATACAATTGCAGAAATTAGGCATGCCGATTGTCTGCACGGTCCACCATCCCATCACCAGTGACAGAGATATTGCCCTTGCCAGCGCAACAACATTCAAACAGCGCTTGCTGATCCGCAGATGGCACTCCTTTTTGAGAATGCAGAGAAAGGTCATTCGGCAACTGAAGCATGTGGTGACTGTTTCCCATCGATCCAGAGCAGACATCGCATCCGCGTTTGGCGTTTCAAGTGACAATCTGACTGTTGTATATAACGGTATCGATACGGACGAGTTTCGACCCATCCCGGAGATCACTCGAAAGCCTTTCCGAATAATGGCAACCGCGAGTGCTGACACACCATTAAAGGGGCTCGACTATCTCCTGCAGGCAATGGCAAAACTCACAGATCTATATCCGGACCTGGATCTGCTGATTGTCGGCAAACTCAAGGAAGACGGCGAAACGAAACGGTTGATCGAACGCATCGGGATCGGTTCACGCCTCACATTTGTCAGCGATATCGATACGGAGCAACTGGTTCGATACTATGCTGAAGCTACCATGGTGGTAGTACCATCCATCTATGAAGGATTTGGACTCCCTGCCGGCGAGGCCATGGCATGCGGCGTTCCGGTAATCGCCACACAAGGGGGAGCTCTGCCGGAGGTGGTCGGGGAGGCAGGTGTCCAGGTGCCGGTTAAAGATTCGAGCGCCATTGCCGCCGCCATTCAGGCCCTACTGGAGGATGGTGCCAGGAGAGCTCTTCTCGGACCCGCAGGCAGGCAGAGAATCACCCAGTTGTTCAGTTGGGAAATCGCCGCAGAGCAGATGACCCGTTACTACAGAAAGGTGCTCCGCGATGCCGATGAACACCATTGATTTCACCCATTTTCCATTGAGACCGGGAGAACGGATTCTGGATGTCGGATGTGGTGAGGGTCGTCACGCTCTCACGGCATATATACTCGAAGAGGTCGAATCAGTCGGTGTAGATCTCAGTTTCGACGATCTAGTGACAGCACTGGATCGATTCAATGATTTTGCAGAGCCTGAAAACCATTCCAAAAGCCTGCTCATCTCCTTGGCTGACGGCAGATGCTTGCCCTTTCCCGCCAACAGTTTCGATAAGGTGATCTGCTCGGAAGTGCTCGAGCACATAACGGACCACAATGCGGTACTAGCTGAAATCAACAGGGTGTTGAAGGTCGGCGGAATGCTCGCAATCAGTGTGCCTCGCTATGGTCCCGAGTGGGTGTGCTGGAAGCTGAGCCACGATTATCACGCCGTGGACGGCGGGCATATCAGAATTTTCAATGCTGCTGATCTGCGCAGGGACATTGAAGAAACCGGTATGATTCACTTTCGTAGACACTGGGCCCATGCGCTGCACGTTCCCTACTGGTGGCTGAAATGCGTCTATTGGCACAGATCCGAAGATCCGTGGATTATCAGAACCTACCATCGTTTCCTGGTCTGGGACCTGATGAAAAAGCCGCGTATCACTCAATATCTGGAAAAACTCCTTGATCCAATCATGGGTAAGAGTGTAGTAATGTATTTTGTCAAAGGTCTGCAGGCTTGATTGGGAGAAGCTGTAATTCAAAGAGGTGTTATCGTTGACGAAGTTATATGTATCCACCGGTTTCTTTCCGGAAGACTACCTAAAGTCCACAGTAGACTATATTGCAGAGGTGCAGCAACCAGACGGTGCAATCCCCTGGTATTCTGGTGGCTGCTTTGACCCCTGGGATATGGTGGAATCCGCTATGGGGCTTACTGTGGGCGGTCGCTTTGAAGAAGCCAGACAGGCGTATCTGTGGCTGAAGAAAAACCAGCTCAACAATGGCAGTTGGCTGGCTGCGTATAAGGACGGCAAGGTAGAAGATGGAACCAGAGCAGAGACCAATTTCGTCGCGTACGTGGCAACGGGGGTGTGGCACTATTACCTGATTACCCAAGATCGCGATTTTCTTGACAGCATGTGGAACGTGGTTGAACGAGCCATAGAGTTCGTGTTGGGTATGCAGGGCAGTCACGGTGAGATTTACTGGGCATTGGATACAACCACCGGTGTACAGCATGACTCTCTGGTAACAGGCTGCAGCAGCATATTTAAAAGCCTGGAATGTGCACTGAACATCGCCACCAGTCTGGATCACAAAGTGCCCCACTGGGCGCTCTGTCGTACACGACTCAGGTCTGCTTTGCTAAACCACCCGGAGTGTTTCGATCGGACCTGGGAAAGCAAGAGCCGTTTTGCCATGGACTGGTTCTATCCCGTACTGACCGGGGTGCTCACCGGCACGAAAGCACATGCACAATTGCAGTCTCGTTGGGATACTTTTGTAGTCGATCAACTCGGTTGTCGTTGTGTGTTGGATCAGCCCTGGGTAACGGTGGCCGAATCCTGCGAACTGGTGATGGCGCTGCTGGCTGCCGGCGAGTACTCACGAGCAACACAGCTGTTTAGTTGGCTGCATGATTACAGAGACGATGATGGATCCTACTGGACCGGATATGTCTATCCCAGTGAATCTCTCTGGCCGGAGGAAAAACCCACTTGGACCGCCGGCGCCGTCCTGCTTGCTGCCGATGCCCTGTCCAAAGCGACGCCGGCAGCGCGACTATTCACCGACATCTGCATAATCGATTCGGCGCAGGAAGCCGACGGTACCGGTTATCGGCAGTTCAGCGAATAATCCGGATGCGATAGCCATTTTCCAGATGGTATAGGGCGCCTGACCCCCCTCCGCCGGATCTGGAAAGATATCGTGTATGGCAAGAATGCCGCCAGGAACGATCAAAGGTACCCAGCAGCGATAGTCGGTCAGGGCCGCGCGCAGGCTGTGTCCTCCATCGATAAACACCATGCCTAGTGGGGTTTCCCAGTATCGCGAGGCGGCCTGTGATGAGGCTACGATGGGGATGACGTGATCTTCCAGTTCGGCTCCCCGAAGCGTACGGCGAAATTCTTGGAAGGAGTCCAGCATCCCCTCACCTGCATCGTACAGATCCGGGTCATGGTAGGCTTCTCCTACCTGGTGCTCTTCAGAACCTCGATGATGGTCGATAGAGTAAAGCACCGAACTCCGCCGCTTGCATGCCACCCCAAGGTAGACGGTTGATTTTCCGCAATAGCTGCCAATCTCAAGACACGGTCTGGTGGCACAGGCTTGCAGTGCATGACTGTAGAGAGCTTCCCCCTCCGCAGGGTCCAGGAATCCCTTTATGGATTCAATCTCAATGGGCAGATCAAGACTCATGCAGCGCTGACCATCGGTGTCCCCTCCCGCATTTCTCGTCCTGCATGGGATCAAAAGAGATAAAAGATGAGCAGATAGATCGGTGCCAGGAGTATGACGACATAGAGGGTGATGTTCATGCGACTCTCCCACTTGTAGTCGCTCTTTAGAGGAAATCGATCACCTATTATCAACCAGGTGACGCAACCCAGCAGAATCGACAGCACCAGCGTCAACATCAACAGCCCCATGAGATTTTCCGTCTCAGATGTCCGTATAATTCCATTAGAACGGCGATCGCTAAGAGTCCCATAAGAGTTTCCGTCTCAGTTTTCCATGTGATTCCATGAGAACGGCAATTTCCGGCCTATGCCTCAAAGGTAAAGCGCCCCTGATCCAGCACGACATCCCCCTCTTGGGTATGGGTTTGGAATTTTGCTGAGTTGCCTTCCACCCACATGGATATGGTCAGGACATCTCCCGGTATTACCGGTCGCGAAAATCGACCGGTCATGGACTTGAATCTTGCTGGATTCGAATCACACAGCGTGTGCAACAGCGCCCTTCCAGTGAATCCATAGGTGCACAATCCATGCAGGATTGGCGTGTCGAATCCGCCCAACTTGGCAAATTCCGGATCTGAGTGGAGCGGATTCCGGTCACCTGACAATCGGTAAGTTAACGCTTGATCAGGTCTCGTTGCGTATTCCACCTGATGGTCCGGTTGCCGATCAAAGGCGAACTTCTCGGTGGCGGGGCCCCGTTCGCCGCCAAATCCACCGGCACCCCGAATGAACATGGATGACGTGGTTTTGAATAGAAGTTCACCGGTTGCTGCATCGCTGGAGTCGGATGATGTTTCTACAACAGCACCGGATCCCTTGTCCCAGATCGCATCTATCTTGCCTGTGCTTCGCACTGCCCCATCCACCGGTATCGGCTTAAATAACTCGATTCCCTGCTCACCGTGAACCAGCATCGCCATATTGAATTCACCAACCTGATTGAGTGGTGAGCCACCCCCGCCAACGATCACGGCGAAGGTAGGCAAAACCTGCTGGTTCTTCTCTGTCGCAAACTGCAGTTCATCCAATCCAGCCCCTACGCCAACTGCATAGAGCAGACAGTCCTTGGAGGTCCAGCTTCTCTCAACCGGTCCACCAGACAAACCCACCGCACTCGGATCAATTGCCATGTTCCTACTCCTGAATAAAGAGCCTCGTAGCGAGGCCCCCACGATTCGATTGACTAGTCCCTGGCGCTACGCGCCACGATAGCCGGGTCAGCATCATAGCCTGAAAGAAATTCCATTGCACTTTCATCCGAGCAGATCGCTGAACAGGTGTACGTTGACTAATTCGCCCTTCTGCACGCGCTCGTCGATATCCACCACAGCCAGTCCATTCGCCCAAACGACCGAAGACAGAATCGCGGATCCCTGATTTGGATATTGCTGCACACTCATGACGCCATCGCTTGCCCTGGCGACCTGTACCCGAAGATACTCCTGTCTACTGCCGCCGTCTAAGGAGAATTCCGATCTGAATCGATAGACAGGAGCTGCAACATCCAGGCAACCCTGGCATTTCATGAGGAACGGCCTCGCCAAAATGCAGAACGTTACAAAAGTGGACACGGGATTGCCTGGCAATCCAAAAAAAGGAGTCTGCTTGACCCTGCCGAACGCGAGCGGCTTACCTGGTTTGATGGCAATGCGCCAGATCTGCAGGTCACCCAGCTTTTCTACAGCACTCTTAACGTAGTCCTCCTCACCAACCGAGACGCCACCACTGCTGATGATACAATCGGCGCCAGTACCTGCGAGCAGCGCCTTTTCAGTGGCTTCCGCACTGTCCGCCACCAGCCCCAGATCGATGCACTCCATGCCGAGGCCCGCGATCAATCCCTTCAGCAGAGATCGGTTCGAATTGTAAATCTGACCGCTGTGCAACGCTTGGCCAGGTTCCACCAGTTCGTCCCCGGTGGAGAGCACTGCGATTTTCAGCCGCCGCAATACTTCGACTTCGGCAATTCCGACGGAAGCGAGCAGACCCAGATGCTGGGCGTTGAGACGCGTTCCTTTTCTGACGATGAGTTGATTTCGCTCGATGTCCTGTCCTCGGGATCTGACGTGTTCGCCTACGCCGGGAATCCTGTTCAATATCACCCGATCACCCGCAACTGTGGTCTCCTCCTGCATGATGACTGCATCAGCATCTGCCGGTAACTCAGCGCCCGTAAATATGCGCGCCAGGGTGCCGGCAGGCAACGGCTTACCCACCTGACCAGCAGCGATTCTCGCGGACACCTCAATCGGTACACCGGCCTGGACCAGCCCAGCACCTACATTCAGGGCATAGCCATCCATGCCGCTATTGTCACCGGGAGGAACATCGATCTTGGACACGTGGTCTTCCGCAACCACCCGGCCGAGAGCATCGTTGCTAAGAACATTCTCTGCAGCGGTTACACATCTGGCCTGTTCGAGAAGCCGCTCTAGAACATGGTCGAACGGTAACAGAGGGGAAGACGCTTTATTCACTGGTTGCTCCATGGGAGTAGCTGGCGGTCTTCAGCAATTCCGCGAAGTTGCATGGTTTGTTGTCTATATCCAGTTGGTCTTTAATAATTCCGTTCCAGGCGGTTCTACAGGCACCCGTGGATCCAGGCATGCAGAACACCAGCGTATTGTTGACCAATCCACCCACCGCCCTGGACTGTACCGTCGAGGCACCTATCTCCTTGTAGGACAGTGCTCGAAACAGCTCACCATAACCGGCTATCTCCTGATGGAGCAGCGGAACGATCGCTTCAGGTGTGGTGTCTCTTTGCGTAAATCCGGTGCCGCCCGTGATAAGAACCACCTCTATCTGCTCATCCGCAATCCAGTTCGATACAACAGCCCGGATCTTATAGATGTTGTCTTCGACCAGTTCCCTGGCACCCAGGTGGTGTCCAGCTTCAGCCAGCGAATCAACCAGGAACTGACCCGAAGTATCTGTCGCCACGGTTCGGCTATCGGAAACCGTCAAGACAGCAATGCTCATCGCGTTGCTCATACACTACTCCTCACACTTAGAATCAGCTAAGGATACAACCTAAACCGCTCAGGTCCAAAAATTGAACCGATACGCGCCAATGCTGACTTCATCAATGGCTGCCTTTAATAACGAACTGAATCTCCACATCGGCTTGAACACACTTTGCCTTTGCTGCCTTACCAGGGACGGGACTATATACTAAAGAATTGTCCCGAATAGTATGCCAGCCCATACTGATCTTCTGCAAAGAGCAAGAGGAAGCAGCTGAAACAAGGACCGTCCCCTTCTTACTCTTCCAGCGAAGCGTGAGCCCTAACGATTTGACTGATGTGTAAAGAGAGAGCCGCTCTCCTTTGCCTTGCAGACGCGGCCCCTTATTACTGATGTTTAGCAGGTTGTTCAACATCATCCTTTATCGATGAAGCACAAAAGTCGTACGCCTTAACGGAATGCACCTGCGGTGTTTGCTCTGACGCGGACTCTTTCGAATCACGGCCTAAGCTGTTTTATATGGAAGGAGCGATGGCGTAGAATCGAAGATGCGGGGGCCAAGATTGAGCGAGAGCTTTCCGGATTGGCCGGGGCCATACCCTGTGAATCCATGTCTCAATTCATCAAATTGTTTCAACTACTCTACGCCGAAGGCTTGAAAAGCCACTGGATAAAATATAGTTTGTTGCCTGAGAAGTTGACGCCTCAATACAGATCAACATAGAGTTAGTGCGAATGCGCCACACCATTAGTTTGTCTCTGCTACTTGCAATTTTCTGGTTACTGAACTCTGGCCATTACACTTGGCTAATACTCTCCCTCGGCTTGCTGTCCATCGCGATCGTGGTTTGGGTTACGCATGTGATGGATGTCGTGGACCATGAGTCGCTGCCATGGCACCTGACTGCCCGCATACCCGGATACAATCTGTGGCTGCTCAAAGAGGTGATGGTCGCCAGTCTGGATGTGGCTATACGGATCTGGACCGGCGCGATCAGCCCGATCGTGGTGGATGTGAAAGCCAGCCAGAAAACTGATATGGGTAAGGTGATATATGCCAACTCCATAACCCTGACCCCCGGAACAGTAAGCATCAATATCCAGGACGATATCATAACCGTACACGCGCTCACCCGTGTTGGGGCAAGGAACCTTGCGGAAGGCGAAATGGATCGGCGCGTCAGCCGGCTGGCGGGTTGATGTTTCTCACGGCAACAGCAGCAATTTTGGTGGTGATGTTGATGGCACTGATTCGTGCGTTTCTCGGGCCAACACTTTACGACCGCATCCTCGCTGTCAACATGTTCGGCACGAACACAGTATTGCTGATCGCTGTTGTGGGTTTCCTGATGGGACGCCCGGAATTTCTCGATATCGCCATGGTCTACGCGTTGGTCAATTTCATCAGCGTAATCGCCATTCTGCGTTACTTTGAATACAGTCCACCAGACGAAACGGTGGAACACAAATGATCGCCCTTGCTTTGGATGTTGGCAGTTGGATACTGCTCGTCGCCGGCAGCTTCATCTGTGTTACCGGTGGCGTGGGTATGCTGCGCTTTCCCGATTTTTTTACGCGTATACACGCAGCGGGCGTCACGGATACCCTGGGGGCAGGTTTGATATTCACCGGCCTGATGCTGCAGGCAGGTCTGAGCCTGGTGCTGGCTAAACTCGTGATGATTTTGTTGTTTATGCTGTTTACCAGTCCGACAGCCAGTCACGCTGTCGCCAAGGCAGCATTGCACAGTGGGCTTGAGCCGCAACTCGATGACGTCGACGATCGATCCGGGGTAGACTCATAGAACTAATAATAACTATCTTTCTGCTGGGATTCCTGGTGATGACCGCTGTAGCAGTGGTCCTCATGCGTGATCTTTTTGCCGTCGTCATGCTGACCGGCATCTACAGCCTGCTATCTGCCAGCTTCTTCGTTGTCTTCGATGCGGTCGACGTAGCTTTCACTGAAGCGGCCGTCGGAGCGGGGATCTCGACCTTGCTGATGCTGAGCACGCTCACGCTGACCGGTCGCTATGCCAAGGAATCCACGCAGAAGCCTTGGCTGGCTCTGGCTATTGTGACTGTGACCGGTGCGCTGCTGATCTATGGGACGCTGGATATGCCGACGATCGGCTCCGCCTCGGCCCCTATACATCAACACGTGGCTCCCAGATATCTAAACGATTCCATGCAGGAAATCGCCGTGCCAAATGTGGTGACTTCCGTTCTGGCCAGCTACCGTGGCTATGACACGCTGGGAGAGTCATTTGTAATCTTCACCGCAGGCATCGGCGTGTTGGCTCTACTCATGGTATTGCAGCGACGGCGCGCCAGCGACGTGGATGCGCACGGACCCATGCACCAGCACCTGATACTTCGCATTGTCGCCAAGATATTGATTCCCCTTATTCTCCTGTTCGCGCTCTATGTACAATTCCATGGCGACTACGGGCCAGGAGGCGGCTTCCAAGCCGGCGTCATCTTCGCTGCCGCAATCATCCTCTACTCCATGCTGTTCGGCTTGAGTGCCGCCAGACAGACGATCAGTCAGCCGCTGATTTTCGCCCTGTCGGCTGTGGGTGTGCTGCTCTATGGCGGCGTAGGGGTCGCCTGCATGCTGCTCGGAGGGAACTACCTGGATTACGATGCACTGGCCGAGGATCCGGTGGCCGGGCAGCACCTGGGTATCTTGCTGGTCGAGCTAGGCGTTGGCATCACGGTGGCCTCGGTGATGATCATTATTTTCTTCACCTTCAATGGTCGTTCGCTCAGCGAGAGAGGACGCCGACGATGAATGCCCCCGGAGTCAGCCTTAATGGTCGTTCGCTCAGCGAGAGAGGACGCCGACGATGAATGTCCTCGGGCTTTATAACTACTGGGTGGTGATGGTGCTGATGATGTTGGGCTTCTACATCGTCATCTCCCAGGGCAATCTGATCAAGAAAATCATCGGCCTTTCCATCTTTCAGGCATCGGTTTTCATTCTCTATATCAGCATGGCCAAGGTGGCGGGCGGCACTGCGCCGATACTGGATGAGTCCATATCGACCTACTCCAATCCCTTGCCCCACGTTCTCATCCTCACCGCTATCGTTGTTGGCGTTGCCACGACCGCTTTGGGTCTGGCGCTGGTGGTCCGAATCAGGGAAAGTTACGGCACCATCGAAGAAGACGAAATCCAAGCGCAGGACGAGGAAGCGTGATCGCTCATCTGCCCATACTGCAGGTCGTCATCCCGTTGCTGGCCGCACCCCTTTGCATGGTGGTTCGTATCCCCCGGCTGGCATGGACGATCGCGTTACTCGCCAGCAGCGGCGCCTTTGCCATCAGCCTGCTACTACTGCAAACGGTACTTGAAACAGGAACCGTGAGCTACCTGTTGGGAGGCTGGCCTTCCCCCTGGGGTATCGAATACCGCATTGACCAATTGAATGCCTATGTGCTGTTGCTGGTAACGAGTCTCGGCACCATCGTGTTATTTTCGGCGCCTACCAGTCTGGGTCAGGAACTCCCGGCGGATCGCCACCCTCTGTTTTGCACTGCCTATCTTCTCTGTTTGGCGGGCCTGTTGGGGGTGACGGCGACCGGTGACGTCTTCAACCTGTTTGTGTTCCTTGAGCTATCCTCCCTGTCTTCGTATACGCTCATCGCCCTCGGGAGCGATCGGCGCGCCCTGACCGCCGCCTATCGGTATCTGATCATGGGAACCATCGGCGCGACCTTTATCTTGATCGGTATCGGTCTGATGTATATGACTACGGGCACTTTGAATATGTACGATCTTGCCCAGCGCCTGCCGGAGATGTCACAGCCAAGAACTCTGCTAACGGCCTTTGCTTTCTTTGTAACGGGTGTCTGTCTGAAGCTGGCTCTCTTCCCCTTACACCAGTGGCTGCCCAATGCCTATGCCCATGCTCCATCTGTCGTCACGGCCTTCCTGGCCGCGACCGCCACAAAGGTTGCCATCTACGTACTGGTTCGATTCGTCTACTCCATTTTCGGAACCGAATTTTCGTTCTCGACGATGCCGCTGCAGACGATCTTTTTGATTGCGGCGCTGCTTGGGATCTTTATCTGCTCGGTCTCGGCCATCTATCAGTCCAACGTGAAACACATATTTGCCTATTCGAGCGTGGCGCAGATCGGCTACATGATTCTAGCTTTCAGCTTTGGCACCGCAACGGGCCTTATAGCCATGTTGCTGCACCTTTTCAATCACGCGCTGATGAAGGGAGCTCTGTTCCTGGCGGTCGGCGCTGTGATCTATCGCGTGGGCAGCTCTCAATTGCAGGACTTTAGCGGCATGGGGAGGCACATGCCATGGACCATGGCAGCTATCGTTGCAGCCGGGCTGAGTTTGATCGGCGTGCCTTTGAGCGTCGGATTCGTGAGTAAATGGTACCTGGTTGTGGCGGCGCTGGAGCAGGACATGTGGCCCATCGCGGTGTTGGTATTGCTGGGGTCGCTGTTGGCGATCGCCTATGTCTGGCGGCTGGTGGAGGTCGCCTACTATCAGCAAGCTGACAACGCGCATGTGGATGTGCAGGAAGCACCAATCAGTCTGCTGATTCCAATATGGACGCTGGTGGCCGCCAATGTCTATTTCGGAATCGATACCAGACTGACCGTGGGGGTCAGCGAGATGGCGACCCGGGCTCTCTTTGGAGCTGGGCCATGAGCAGCTTCTCTCCTGACACCATGCTGGTCCTGACTCTGTCGATCCCTCTGACGGCTGCGCTCGGTATCACCTTGCTCGGGCGCTACCCCAATATTCGCGAAGGCGTGACTCTGGCTGCCAGCGTCTTGCTCCTCTATCTGGTCGCCAGTTTATACGACGCGACTCAATCCGGTGTGGGCGTTGGCGTTGAGCTGCCCGAGTTGCTGCCCGGATTGCGCGTGGCGTTCAGTATCGAGCCTCTGGGGATGTTGTTCTCACTCGTCGGCAGCTTTCTATGGGTGGTGACCAGCGTCTACTCCATCGGCTATATGCGCGCACACGACGAGCAACACCAGACACGTTTCTACACCTGTTTTGCCATCGCCATCGCTGCGGTCATGGGCGTGGCATTTGCTGACAACCTGTTCACCCTGTTCATCTTCTACGAGGTCTTGACGCTGTCCACCTATCCTCTGGTGACCCACGCCGGCACCGACAAGGCCCGACAGGGTGGTCGCGTATACCTGGGTTTATTGCTCAGCACTTCCATCCTGTTTTTTCTGCTCGCCATTATCGGCACCTGGTCCATAACCGGAACCCTCGACTTCAGGCAGGGCGGGATATTTGACCCCGGCATATCTTCGCTGACGGCGGGGGCACTGCTGGTACTTTTCGTTTTCGGCATTGGCAAAGCCGCGTTGATGCCATTCCATCGCTGGTTGCCGGCAGCCATGGTGGCACCAACGCCCGTCAGCGCCCTGTTACATGCGGTCGCTGTAGTCAAGGCCGGCGTGTTTACGGTGCTCAAGGTGTGCGTATATACGTTTGGATTGGATCTATTGGGTCGGCTGACCGCAACCCAAATACTCCTGTATGTGGCAGCGGCAACCGTGCTGCTGGCTTCACTGGTGGCCCTGCGGCAGGATAACCTCAAGGCGCGATTGGCCTACTCAACGATCAGCCAATTGAGTTACGTTACCATCGGGGCCTTGCTTGCCACCAGTGTCGGGGTCACCGGCAGCGCCATGCACATCGCCATGCATGCGTTTGGCAAGATTACCTTGTTCTTTTGCGCCGGCGCTTTTATCGTCGCGGCCCACAAGACGGAAGTCAGCCAGATGCGCGGCTTGGGCCGGCAGATGCCACTGACCATGATCGCGTTCTTCATAGGCAGCTTGAGCATTATCGGACTGCCTCCTGCAGGCGGGACCTGGAGCAAGTGGTATCTGTTGCTGGGGGCCTTACGGGCCGATCAACTGGTGCTGGTTGCCGCGTTGATGGTGAGTACGTTGCTTAATATCGCCTACCTGTTGCCCATCCCGATTCGCGGTTTTTTCCCGGGCAATGACCGGCAACAGGCGACCGGAATCAAGGAAGCGCCCCTGCCTGTGCTGATTGCGCTGTCTGTTACGGCTGCCGGATGTCTGGTACTGTTCTTCTATCCGCAGCCACTTTACGAGATCGCATTGGCGATCGCGCAAAGTCCGGGAGGTGGCTGATGAGCGACGACAAGAAGTATATCTTTGACAATCCGAAAAATATCAAGCGCGTCCTGTACCTGCTGTACACAAGCTGCGCGCTTCTGTTTGGGCTGGAATTCGTTATACATCGACACACCGTGCACAGCCTGGAACCCGTTCTGGGGTTCTATGCGATCTATGGATTCGTCGGTTGTGTGACATTGGTGCTGATCGCCAAGTGGATGCGCACCTTCTTGATGCGCAGTGAGGACTACTACGATAGGTACGAACTGAAGGAGAAGGAAGGGGACATCCATGTGGATGACTGAACTGCCGCCCTTCGTTCCTTTCTACGTCGGCGCCTTGCTGGCGTTGCTGACACGTGGGCGTGTTCGCGGCCTGGTAATGGTAGCGATCCCGATCCTGGGTGCTGCCCATCTGTGGATGACACCGGAAGCAGTCTACTGGCAATTGCAGTTCTTTGACTATGAACTGATGCCTTACCGGGTCGACAAGCTGAGTCTGATGTTTGGCTACGTATTCCACATAGCGGCCTTCATCTCTATCGTCTATGCGCTGCATGTACGCGATACCGTGCAGCAGGTAGCGGGTATGCTGTACGCCGGCAGCGCACTGGGAGCGGTGTTCGCAGGGGATCTGCTGACACTTTTTGTCTTTTGGGAAATGCTGGCAACCAGCTCGGTGTTTCTCATCTGGGCTCGGCGCACGGATCGGTCCTACCTGTCAGGCCTGCGCTACCTCATCATTCAGGTACTGTCGGGCGTTATCCTGCTGGTCGGTTCGCTCATGTACCTGGAGGAAACCAATTCCCTTGTCTTCGGGGATATCGGTCTGCAAGGCGTGCACGGTTGGCTGATCTTTTTGGCCTTTGGTATCAAGTGCGCATTTCCGGCGCTACACAACTGGCTAACGGATGCCTATCCGGAAGCCACGCCGACAGGTACGGTGTTTCTGAGCGCTTTCACCACCAAGGTGGCCGTCTACGCGCTGGCAAGGGGCTACGCCGGCACCGAGTTGCTGGTCTACATTGGCGCGGTAATGACGTGTTTTCCCATATTCTTTGCGGTTATCGCCAACGACCTGCGCCGGGTTCTGGCCTACAGCATGATCAACCAGTTGGGCTTCATGGTTTGTGGCATCGGCATTGGAACCGCCTTGGCGATTAACGGTGCCGTCTCTCATGCATTTAACGACATCATATTCAAGGGTCTGTTGGTGATGTCCATGGGTTCGGTGTTGCACATGACGGGCAAGATCAAAGGTTCCGAACTGGGTGGGCTTTATAAGACCATGCCCAAGACCACCTTGCTCTGCCTGGTGGGGGCAGCATCCATTTCAGCCTTTCCGCTGTTCAGCGGATTCGTCAGCAAGTCCATGGTCATGGCCGCGGCCCTTGAAAACGACTATCACTGGATCTGGCTGATGCTACTCTTTGCCTCGGCAGGTGTATTCCATCATGCCGGTATCAAGATTCCATTCTTCGCATTTTTCGCACGCGATTCGGGCATCCGAACGTCCGATCCGCCTTTGAATATGCTCTTGGCGATGGCCATCGCCGCAATTCTGTGCATGACCATCGGCATCTACCCCCAAGTGCTTTACCAGCTATTGCCGGATCAGACCGACTACAACCCCTATGACGCCACCCACGTGTTGACGCAAACGCAATTGCTGTTCTTCTCGGCGCTGGCGTTCGTCTTTCTCAATCTGCGCGGTCTCTATCCGCCCGAACTCAAATCCGTGAATCTCGACGTCGAGTGGTTCTACAGGCGACTTATCCCACAGCTTGCGGGTGCATTCTTTGCGGCAATCTGGCGCGTGGACTCTCTGCTTCGTGCAGCCTTTCTCGGGCGTCTGGCTTGGTTGTCTTCATTCCTCACCAAGCACCATGGTCCGGGTCAGCTGATATCTGCCGATCGACCAACGGCCGGTATGGTGGCCTGGGTGATGGTTCTGCTGGCATCCTATCTGATCTTGAGTTTTATCGCCTGATTTGTGACGCCGCAAGTCTGACAGCTCGCAGGACAAGCAAACCGGCGGTGTCCCTTAGAGCCGGTGCTTGCTCAAGCAGACGGTAGCGCTGCTTTGATCCTCTCCACCGCTTCCTGCAGCATAGATCTGCTGCAACCGAAGTTGAGCCTGACGTATCCCGCACCCGCGAATCGAGTGCCATCAGACAGACCCACGCCAGCGGCTTCAAAAAAACGACATGGATCATCCAGACCGGTAGCCTTCGTGTCGATCCAGGCCAAATAGGTTGCCTCGACGTGGGTCATCTGCAACCCGGCCATCGACTTGATTTCACGCTCGAGATAATCTCTGTTGCCACGAAGATAGTCGAGTAGCTCGGCAAGCCAATCGGCACACTCACTATAAGCAGCATGAGCCGCCGCGTAACCCAACGTATTGACATGGGGGACGATTCCCTGCGCCTCTCTCTTGAAGCGGTTTCTCAATTGCGCATTCGGAATCACAGCGACTGCACAACTGAGGCCCGGCAGATTGAAGGTCTTGCTGGGCGCGATGAGTGTGATGGTTCTGTCAGCCACCTCACGGCTCAATGAGGCCGTGGGTACATGAACCTTGTCCGCATCCAGGATGAGGTCACTGTGGATCTCATCAGAACATATGACGATGTCCCTCTGCACACAGATACGGCTGATTTCCGTAAGCTCCTCGCTGGATAGAACACGGCCCAGGGGATTGAAGGGACTGCACAACAGGAGAACTCGAGCGCGCGACGAAATGGATTGTTCGAAACGATCAACGTCGAAACGCCAACATCCGGCGCTCAGGTCCATCGGCACGGTGATGAGCTGTCTTCTCGAGTTTTCGGGAGCCTGCAAGAATGGGTAGTAGGCTGGCGTTGCCGTGATAACCTCGTCACCGTCCTCTCCGATACATCTGCAAGCCAGGTTCAGCCCGGAAATCACACCCGGCAGCCACACCAACCAGTTGGCGTCGACATCCCATGCATACCTGTCTCTGAGTCGGTTCACGACCACCTGAGTCAATCCTTCGGAGGCTGTGGTATAACCAAATACGCCATGGGCTGTTCTTGTTTGCAGCGCGTCGATGATCGCCGCAGGAGACGCGAAGTCCATATCGGCGACCCACATGGGTATAACATCTCTCCCCTTATACTTGTCCCACTTGGCGCTATTGGTATCGCTGCGATCGACGCGCGTATCAAAATCGTATGTCATGGCTAGAACCTCTGCATGGCTGAAGTATACCAACTAGAACGCTATAATTGCTGTTGAGAGTACTGGAAGAACCGATGACCATGAATTTCTTTATAGACAAAATTCCAATGCCGTCAGCAGAGCAGGCGCTGCCTGGCCGGACGGAAGAGGTGCCGGTACCATCCAATCATTTCGTCAACGGCAATTCCATGCTGCCACCCTTTCCGGATCATGTTGCCATGGCAATGTTCGGCATGGGTTGCTTCTGGGGCGCGGAACGTCAATTCTGGGAGACTAGTGGAGTCTTTTCCACTGCAGTGGGGTACGCTGCCGGACACACTCCCAATCCGACTTATCAAGAGGTGTGTTCAGGCTTGACGGGACACAACGAAGTAATCAGGGTAGTTTTCGATCCTGCTGAAGTGGCCTTTGAAGAGTTGTTAGTCATCTTTTGGGAGATGCATGACCCGACCCAGGGCTCACGACAGGGCAATGACGTCGGTACCCAGTACCGATCCGGAATCTATACCTTTACTGACGACCAAATGCAGGCGGCTATAGACTCCAAGAGTCGATATCAGCAAAGCTTATCCGGATCGGGCTTCGACCGGATTACCACTGAGATCATTCCGGCCCCCCAATTCTACTATGCCGAACACTACCACCAGCAGTATCTGGCAAAGGTGCCGAGTGGTTACTGCGATCTGGGTGGCACCGGCGTCTGTTACCAAAAGGAAAATTCGAAAGTCGACGCCGACAGCTAGAACGCCATGCTCCCACCTGTCAGTTGGTCGCATGCCTGCCGATACCTTGCCAGTGTATTGACAACCACTTCCTCCGGCAGGCTGGGCCCCGGGTATTGTTTGTCCCACTCGCCTGCTTTAACCAGCTCCAGCAGATAGTTTCTAACATACTGTTTGTCAAAACTGTTCTGTTCCCGCCCCGGTTGCCATTGGTCTGCAGGCCAGAATCTGGAGCTGTCGGGAGTCAGCACTTCATCGATCAGAACCGGATCGCCGCCCTCTTCCGACACACCGAACTCGAACTTGGTATCGGCGATGATGATACCCTTCTGCGCTGCGTAATCCCGCGCCTTAGTGTATATGTCAATCGACAGTTGCTTGATTTTATTCATCAATTGCTCACCGGCAGTTTCACATGCCTGCTCGAAACTAATGTTCTCATCATGACCCTCCTCCGCTTTCGTCGACGGCGTAAAAAGGGGGCTTTCGATGCGGTCACAATTCACCATGCCGGCAGGCAACTGGATGCCGCACAACTTGCCTGTCTTTTGATAGTCAACCCAACCACTACCGGTAAGATATCCCCTGACGATACACTCCACGGGTACAACTTTAGTCTTCCGGCAGATCATAATCCTGCCATCCATTGCCTGCTTCTGTTCATCCGAGATGGCTTCGATCTCAGAGCTGTCCACAGATATCAGATGGTGATCGACCTCGGAAGAAAACAGATCGAACCAGAACTTGGATATCCGCGTCAACACCACCCCCTTGCCGGGTATGCCGTTTTCGAGCACCACATCGAAGGCGCTGATCCGGTCGGTGGCAATGATCAATATCCCATCCGATCCGTCGTTCAAAGTCAGATCATACAGATCACGGATTTTCCCCGTTCTTCTGTTGGCAAGCGGCAAGTCGGTCGTCATCAGTGCAGTCGTCATGGCGGTCCCATTGTCCCCTTTGGGGCATCAGTCAAAAAAGACAGATTCTATCCCAAATAGATCGAGGACGAATCTCTTTCTTGGGTTGCCAAAGCCAACTCTGCGGAGATACGGACTTGGTTTGACATACCCACACACGGCCAGCAATTCAGCCGGCAAGAGCCTGCTTGAAATCCTCGAGGAGATCTTCAGTTTCTTCGATACCCACCGAGAATCTTACCAGTGAGTCAACGATTCCCATGGAAGCACGCCTCTCGGGTCCCATCTCATAATAGATGGAGTGCGCCACCGGTATACCCAGCGTTCTGGTATCCCCCAGATTGCTGGTACTGACCACCAGATCCAGGCGATTGAGAAAGTCGAAGCAATCGATGCTGTCATCCAATTCGATACTGAAAATAGCACCGTAATGACGAAACAGCTCTGCCGCCAGGTTGTGTTCGGGATGATCAGGCAGGCCCGGATAGTAGACCTTCTTTACTTTGGGGTGGCCATTCAGGTACTCCGATAACTGCATGGCGTTACTGCAGGCTCTCTCCAGACGAAGGGCCAGGGTATCTGAGCCCACAGAAATGTGGTGGGCGGCCTCAGGACCCAGGCTGGCACCGAAGTCCCGCAATCCCTTCTTCTTGATCTGCGTGATGGCCCACTTGGATGTGTCGCCCTTCTTGTAGTTATCGTAAAGATTCGGGTAGTTGCCCCAATCATACAATCCCGTTTCAGTGACACTGCCACCCAGCGCATTGGCGTGACCGCCAATGTATTTGGTCAGTGAGTTGATCACCAGAGATGCCTTCGCCGAGCGGGGCTGGAACAGGTACGGGGTCGTCAAGGTATTGTCCACAAAGTAGATCAGGCCGCGCTGTTCGCACAACTCGCCGATCCTGGCGAGATCGGTGACCTGCGTTCTCGGATTGGCGATAGTTTCCACAAAAACCAGCCGCGTATTCGGCTGGATGGCTTTATCCACTTCAGCCACATCGGTGGCATCGACGAAGGTCACTTCGATACCGTGGGTGGTAAAGCTGTTAAACAGGCTGTTGGTATTGCCAAACAGAAATGCGCTGGAGACCATGTGATCTCCCTGTCGCAGGAGGGTAAACAGGGTAGTGCCGATGGCCGCCATGCCGGTGGCGAAGGCGGCAGTCGCCACACCGCCCTCCATCAGCGAGATCTTGTCCTGCAACGCGTTTACCGTGGGATTTACCTGACGTCCATAGGAGTAGCCCGCTTTCTTCCCCTGGAACACATCCGCCAGATCCCGGGCGTCGTCGTAGGTGAAGGTAACCGCCGTGTGCACGGGCTTATGTATGGATCCGTGTTCTATGCCGCTCCTACGGTCGGAATGAAGAATCGATGATGTGAATCCTGGTGTATCCATTTTGAATTCCTCTCGGCAAAAAAAAACCTACTCAGCTTATTGCTAAAGTAGGTTTCTGCGCTCTCTTTAGCGGTATTTGTTAGGCGCCCGCAAGCTGATTATCAAATCGGCGCTCAAGTTCAGTCGATATGGATTCTAATGGAGGTCGCTGTACGGGTCAATCGAATTCAACTTGAGCGTTCACCCACCTGACCTGTGTGGAGCCTGTCACCTACCCACATAAGTGGCAACAGGCACTAAGAATCAATTGCTTACATTGTTAACATACTCCCGTCAATTGGACCACTTTCTACTGCGCTGTAAGCTATCTTTCGGCCATCAGCGTATTGCCAGATAGATTCAAGAGAACTGAAACCGATGACACTTATGAAAGCGGTCTGATTCGTTCAAGGCTAATGTATTTGGGGAACCTAGCAGAAGGGGCTGGGGTTTCCTTTTCGTAGCAATCAGGCGCAGCGCCGAGCGCGCGGAAGGAGACCCAGAGGGGCTCCTGACCAAGTGAGGGTAGCTGGGAGAGCCGCAAGCCGCGGAGAAAAGGAAACCCCAGCCCCTTCTGCGAACAGCCTTGACTAAACCCAAGGCAAGTGCCAATCGTATAAGCCAGGATAAACGACACACAATTGAGGACCGATATCGATGGCCAACAAGGCAAAAGAAGGGCAGCTCAACAAGAACCTGATGCGCTTCCTGCAGGCGTCTCCGACGCCTTTTCATGCGGTGCATGAACTCAAAAAGAGACTGCGCGACGCCGGCTTCCTGCAGTTGCAGGAACGGGAAAGCTGGACTCTCGCCAAAGGCGAACGTTACTTTGTCAGTCGCAATGATTCTTCCATCATCGCTTTCGTGCTGGGAGAAGCTCCCATCGGTGAAGCTGGAATTCGTATGGTTGGGGCTCATACGGACAGTCCTTGTCTTCGCGTAAAACCCCGTCCGGACCTGGTTAAATTCGGTTATCTGCAACTGGGGGTGGAGGTCTATGGTGGTGTGCTGCTGAATCCATGGTTCGATCGCGACCTCTCGCTTGCCGGGCGCATTACCTATCGCAGTGAGGAAAACCGGATCAGTAATCGGTTGATCAACTTTACAGATGCGGTCGCCATTATTCCCAGTCTGGCAATCCACCTGGACAGAGACGTTAATGCGAAGCGGAGCATCAATTCGCAGAAGCATATCCCACCGATTGTGATGCAGACTGAAGATGGCGGCGATTCGTTTATGGATCTGCTGCTGCGCCAATTCCGTAACGAGCATAAGGATGCGGATATCGCGGAGATACTGAATTATGAAATTAGTCTCTATCCCATCGAAGCACCTGGGCTGATCGGTTTCAAGAAGGAATTCATCGCCGGCGCCAGACTGGATAATCTGCTCAGTTGTTTCGCCGGCATGTGTGCGCTGCTGGAAGCACCCACTTCTGTTACCAGCCTGCTCATCTGCAACGACCATGAAGAGGTGGGCAGTGCCACTGCGGCGGGCGCCCATGGACCCTTTCTGAAGTCCACTCTGCAAAGAGTGTGTCCTGACAGTGACGAACTGCACCGCTGTATCGCCAGTTCGATGCTGTTCTCAGTTGACAACGCCCATGGCATTCATCCGAATTTCGGGGACAAACACGATGCCAACCATGGTCCTATCCTCAACCAGGGTCCTGTTATCAAGGTCAATGCCAATCAGCGCTACGCATCCAACAGTGAAACCAGTGGCTTCTTTCAACTGCTCTGCCAGCAAGCGCAGATACCGTTTCAGAGCTTCGTCACCCGCAGCGATATGGCCTGCGGCAGCACCATCGGTCCCATCACGGCAACGGAAACTGGAGTCAGGACCCTGGACATCGGTGTCCCCACGTTTGCCATGCATTCGCTGCGAGAAACCTGTGGCAGCGGGGATCCTCATTTCCTGTATAGGATCCTCAAGGAATTCTACCGACACGAGGGCCCACTTGGCGCCACTGACTAGTGTCCATCCAGAAATAGGTGGTTTTGGCGAAATCAATGCGACAGGGTAAACATGTCTGCTGTAAAAACAATAATTTGAGTGGGCCGCATTCGGATGGGCACCCGAAGCACAGACCTTAAATACGGATGGGCACCAACTACTGAGGTAGTTGCCCGATCAGCATATGTTCCTTTACCAGCGCCTTTTCCAGCAATTCGAACAGGAGTTCGACGATGATGGCAAGGCAGGCAGCAGGAATCGCTCCCCTCAGAATGAGCCCGGTGTCATTCAATGCCAGACCCGTGACGATTGGTTCACCCAAGCCACCAGCTCCTATAAACGCGGCCAGTGTAGCTGTGCCAATGCTGATGATGGCGGCAGTCTTGATGCCGGCCAGCATGTTGGGCAGGGCCAGAGGAATCAGAACATGAATCAACTGTTGGGAGCCGGTAAGACCGATCGCTTCAGCCACCCGTTTCAGCAACGGGTCGATAGTGATTAAAGCGGTGATGGTGTTTCTCAGAATCGGCAACAGTGAATAGAGGAATAATGCAATGATCGCGGGAACCTGACCGATACCGAATAGGGGTATCATCAGTGCCAACAGTGCAATCGAGGGGATGGTCTGAAGTAAACCCGCCAGGTAAATACACACCCTTGACAGATTCCTGGAGCGATAGATCAGAAATGCCGTGGGCAAGCCGATCAGACATCCCAACGCCAGAGCAATGGCGGTCAGTTTGAGATGAACAACCGTATTGATGCCCAGATCTTTCCACATGGTGTCGTCCGCTACCGGGTTACTGGCGATGTCCTGAGTGTTTAGAAAATCAGCAGCAACTGCAGAGAAACTCTCTTTGTCGATGACAATCCGGCCATTGAGGGTCCGCATTTGCACATCATCGATGCGTTCACCAAGTTGTCTCAGGGCGATCATGGCAGCTTGCGGCAAATCCTGCCTGACCAGAGGCACGGCCAGATACTGTGGGAAGTACCCTTTGTCATCCAGAAGAGCAATCAGTCCGTATCGCTGCAGGTCACCATCGGTTGAGTAGGCATCCGTAATCTGAATCTTGCCCTGATCGATCGCCTGATAAGCCAAACCATGTTCAATGCCGGTGGGTTTTGTGCTGAATCCGTAACTCCTGGCAAGACCGGGCCAGCCATCTTCTCTATTCAGGAATTCCAGGCTGAAGGCCATCTTCAAGTCAGGGTGTTCGCGCAGATCGGAAATGCTCAACAGCGCCATCTTCCTGGCGAGATCCTCCTTCAGGGTGATGGCGTAAGTATTGTTGAATCCGAACGAATCCAGGAGCAGCAATTGGCTTGGCTGAAGCAGCGTATTCAATGCAGGGATTGCAGGTGTCGCGTCCAGTTTCAAGATTACTTTCGAGAGCGTACCGGTATACTCTGCGTATAGATCTATCTCACCGTTCACAAGTGCCTCATAGCAGACCAAAGTACCACCCAGGCCAAATTTCCTTTCCACCTGGTAACCGGCGGACTCCAGTGTTTGCGACATAATCTCAGCCAGCAGATAGCTTTCATTGAAGTTCTTACTGCCAACGGTAATGGTGGTCTCGGCACTACCAGCAGGCGCGACCAACATGCTGAATAGAAGCGTGAGCAGCCCAAATGGATTCCTCAAGTTCGGGATCCTCGAAACAGATCGGCGACATGCTCGTTGGCAGGACTATCTGCAATGGCAGTCATGCTTCCCTGCTGCAACACGTTCCCCTCTCTCATGATGACGCCGTGTTGAGCCAGGTGGCGGGCCTCATTCATATCATGGGTTACGAACAGCACCGATCTTGGCTCTACCTGTTGCAGGTGCAGGAACTGCTCATGGATGGCTGTACGGGTGATCGGGTCGAGCGCCGAAAAGGGTTCATCCAGTAATAGCAGCGGTGGATTCAGCATCATCGCTCTGCACAGGCTGACCCTTTGCTGTTGGCCTCCGGAAAGACTGTGGGGATACCTAGTGGAAAACTCATAGGTGAGCTCCAGCAGTGCCAGCAGATGCTGGTATCTAGCCTTGATCTCAGAATCGGACCATCCGGATAGCCTGGCAACGATGGTGACGTTTTCAAAAACGGTCATGTGAGGGAAGAGACCCGCTCCCTGCACGGCATATCCCATTCCCTTCCTCGCTTCGGCAAGGTTGTCGTAATCTAGGGGTGTACCGAAAATCTTTACCACCCCACTATCCGGTTTCAACAAACCGATCACCAACTGCAGCAGAGTCGTCTTGCCGCTTCCACTTTCACCCACGATAGCTGTGGTGATGTCGGCAGGGATCTCAAGGGAGATCCCCGGGATGATGGTCTGTTGGCCAAGGGACTTTTCTAAATTAGTGAACTCAACGGAACTCATGCGCTAACCGTCCAAAGTGGTCAGCAGGTGCTTGCAGTAATCCCCAAGTTCACACAGCAAACGGTGCTTATCTGCGTTGCCTCGGTGGATGTCCTTCAACCGATCGATCTCCAATGAATACTGATCCAGAGGAGAATTCTGACGCCACAGATCCGTTCTGTACACATTCCAACGACGCTTTTCATCCGCTGTCAGGGTGTCAGGGTAGTTTCTGGCCCGGTATCTAAACAGCATCTCGGACAATCTGGCATCCTCGAAGGGTGGGTTGAGCTCGCCAAGCTGTTGCGGAGAAGCTTGTCTGACAAGTGCCATGGATTGCTTGTCAGCACTGGAAAAAAAACCACCCTGATAGAGCATCAAGTCCGGATCGGTCACCTCCGGAAAGTCACTCCCGCCCAGGGCATCCTGTATTTTCTCAACGATACCCGCTGCATGCTGGATTCTTACCATATGATCCAGACAGTGCGTCATGTTGATTCCCAGCCGTTCGCAATTTGCATCGGTCAGGGTCGTCAGGGGCGCAACCGCTGGACATCGGTTGATGTGGACGGTCTTCAGAGGGATTCTGCTCTCACCTTCCGCCAATTCCTCTCTCGACGTGAAGACTAACCGCGTGATCTCATCTGCGGGCAGCGTCAACAAGAGCTCCGGATCCTGGGAGAGATCGTATACAACGATGCCGTTGCTGTTACCAGGGTGGGAACAGATCGGCAGTACCACAGCCAGACAGCCATTAGAGGCGCCGTACATCGACGATACGTGCACGATGGCTGACTTGCCGAGCGGATACATTTGCTCAAGCACGCGCTGCTTGCTACGCAGCTGAAACAGGAAGTCATACAGTCGAGGTTGCTCGTCTCGCAATAGCCCCGTCAGGTCGATGGTAGCACGGACATCCGCCAATGCATCGTGGGCAGCACCATGCTCGATGTGGTTGACCCGAGTCAATTCCTCCAACCTGAAGCTGACGACCCCTCGTTCATCCTCGGGCCACTCCATGCCGTCGGGACGCAGCGCATAAGCCATACGAAACAGGTCGATGACATCCCAACGCGAATTACCTGCTTGCCACTCCCTCGCATAGGGATCGAAGAAATTCCTGTAGAGGGCGTGGCGGGTAAATTCATCATCGAAGCGTATGCTGTTGTATCCCGCGACACAGGTACCGGGCTGACTGAACTCCCGGTGGACCCGGTCGGTGAATTTCGCTTCCGTAACTCCCTGCTGCTCGAGTGTGGCCGGGCTGACGCCGGACACCAACATCGCTTCCGGTGTCGGCAGGATGTCATCACTCAATCTACAAAACAGAGTCGTTGCCTCCCCGATGACGTTCAGATCCAGATCAGTACGGAGTCCACCAAACTGCACAGGCCTGTCTCGCCCCGAATCGATACCAGTGGTTTCGTAGTCATACCAATAGATCGTATCTTGCATGCACTGCTCCAGCCCTTGGCTCCAATGCTACTCCATCGTTCTTCCTGGATCACCCTCGATCGTCCCGGATCACCCCCGAACACATGTGGATCACCCCCGAACACATGTGGATCACCCCCGAACACATGTGGATCACCCCCGAACACATGTGGACGCCCCCGAACACATGTGGGAGAGGAACTGAAAACGGGCGGCTTGTGTATAATCGGGGTTCAGTTACGCAACACGAGGTCTGTATGTCTGAACACAGGTGGATTTTTCTGCTCGTTGGCCCTCTGGTTGCAGCATTCATGTTCTTGCTTCTACAGTATTTCGGTTGGGCTTCTCCAGCATGTTGGACTGGAGCGATTACAGTTCTGTGCGCCATCTGGTGGATATTTGAACCGGTACCGATTCCGGTGACGTCGCTGCTGCCGCTGGCATTGATGCCGCTGGTAGGCGTGCTGACGCCCAAGGAAGTGGGAGAGTCGTATGGGGGCCCGCTGATTCTGCTGTTGCTGGGTGGTTTTATCCTATCGACAGCGATGGCCAAGAGCGGTGCTCACCTGCGAATTGCACTGACCATGGTTAATCTGTTTGGCGGATCCAGTAGCAAGCGACTGGTATTCGGCTTCATGTCCGCGTCGGCTTTGTTAAGCATGTGGATTTCCAATACGGCAACCACCCTCATGCTGTTGCCGGTAGCAATAGCCGTGCTGGAAAAATCAGAAGATAAAGACCTGGCCATACCGTTATTGTTGGGGGTCGCGTATGCCAGCAGCGTTGGTGGCATCGGCACTCCGATTGGGACTCCTCCCAACCTGGTGTTTCGAGAGATCTATACACAAACCACCGGCAACTCGGTCAGCTTCCTCGAATGGATGACTTGGGGAATCCCGGTAGTACTGATTTTCCTTCCCATACTTGGTCTATGGCTGACGCGCAGCCTTAAGTTCCAGGGAGCGATCGATATGCCGGAGGTCGGCATCTGGAAGATCGACGAACGGCGTGTATTCATCATCTTTTCCTGCACAGCCCTTGCCTGGATCACGCGCGAAGCGCCCTTCGGCGGCTGGCGTACATGGTTGGATCTGCCCGGGGCTAACGATGCAAGTGTTGCTCTCGTCGCCGTGGTCGTCATGTTTCTTGTACCGAATGGCAGGGGGGGTAAACTGCTCGACTGGGAAACGGCTGAAAGAATTCCCTGGGGAATGCTCATTCTCTTTGGTGGCGGCCTCGCTATCGCCAAGGCCTTTGTGGTATCCGGCCTAAGCTCCGCACTGGGTGAACTGCTAGCCGATCTTGCTTCTTGGCCGATCATCCTGATGATGGCAATCCTCTGTTTAACCATCACCTTCATGACTGAGGTCACCAGCAACACAGCCACCACAACCTTGCTGATGCCGATTCTGGCTGCAGCAGCCCTTGCCGCTCAACTCGATCCAGCCCTGTTGATGGTGCCGGCCGCCATGAGTGCAAGTTGTGCGTTCATGCTGCCGGTCGCCACAACACCCAATACCATCATGTTCAGCACCGGTCGTTTCAGCATCAAAACCATGGCAAAGGAGGGATTCGTTCTAAACCTCATCGGCGTTGTAGTGATCTCGTTAGTCTGCTTCGGAATGTTGACGTAATCACGAGTTCCGGGTTCACTCAAGACCAAGAAGCCTGTCCCTCTCTGCTTTTTCCTTGCTGGCGAGGTCTTTACATTTTGTCAGGAAAATCCGCAGGTCGCCCCCGCTGTCCCTTAGCAGCCGGTTGAAGGCCGGTACCAGCTTATGATAGGTCGATATGGTCGCAATCTTGGCATTGTTGATTTCGCTGCTTACCCAATTGTCAAAGTCAGCATGTCCATACCACTTCGATTTCAGTACCCTATAATCTTCACGTAACTGCTGGATCACAGCTTGCTTGCGCTCTCTTTTTTCGGCGTCGTCCAACGGCTGACTGTAGAGTGATCGTAATCTGCTCCTATAGGAATCGACCAGCGTAACAAACTCACTGCGTCGCCTCTGTTCGTCAATTGCCTGTTGATAGATCCGTGGTCGTTGCTTATCGTTCAACCATCTCCTCAATGCTTCATTTTCAACAGCGGTTGCAAAGCTCTCATTGAAGACACTATCGCCGGGCAGATAGAGAATTTTGTGCGCCAACTCATGAAAGATAAGCGCCGCCAACTTACTTTCAGATCGTTTTAGGAACGTGTTCAATACCGGATCACTGAACCATCCCAATGTTGAATAGGCTGAAACACCGCCGACGAATACATCGTTGCCTTCTGCCTTCAGACTTGTGGCAAGTTTCTCTGCCCTTTCCCTATGGAAATAGCCGCGATAGCTCACGCAACCGGCAATCGGGAAACACCACTCAATTGCATCCAATGAAAACTCCGGTGCTGCAAACACGTTCCAGACAACAAATGCACGCCCTGTGTCAACGTAGGTTGCATAACTGTTACCGACGGGAAAACCGAGGTCGTTCTCGGCGTATGCACGCACGTCCTCCACCAGAATCAGTCTTTCTTTCAGCGGCGGCTCTGTTTCAGCATTACGGATGATATTCTGTATCGGTTCTCTTTTGATCAGTATTTCAATCTGACCGAATAGTGCCTGTTGATAGAATCCTATGCTTTCACAGCCACACAGCAGGTTGAAACAGAGCAGAACCGTCAGAGCACGATAAAAACAAAACTGGCGCAGCATTGCCTATGCTCTGCAGATAACTCGCTGGGAATGAAGTAGTTCGATCAAGAGTCCGTTGCCTTTACAAAAAACCGATGGACTTGGGAGAGCACTGCCACCACAAGTAAAGGGACCACCCAGTATAGCAATGGAATCTCAATTGGAGTTGATGTAACTTCGCTGGCATGGGAAAGATAAAGGTAGACGATGTAGGCCACATAGTAAGTCAACAGTAACACGCCCTCCCAACGATTGATTTTGTAGTCGGAGGCAAATATCGGCAGACAGGCGACAGCCACTACGATCATCAATATGATATCGAACTCCAATGCGCGGGATTCGACCGTCACACCTTCGGGAGATAAAGAGGCGCAGAGGCCGAGCACGAGCAAGATATTGAAGATGTTGCTGCCGACAAGATTGCCAACAGCAAGATCACATTTACCCTTAATACAGGCAACTATGGAAGTTGCCAATTCCGGTAGCGATGTACCCACTGCAACGATGCTTAAGCCAATTATCATTTCGCTGACTTGGAGTAGCTTGGCGATATCGATGCAGGCCTCTACCAGCAGGTCCGCACCATAGATCAATATGGCAAGGCCCACCACCAGTAGCAGGATATTGAGGGCAAGGGAACGGGCGCGCGACTCCGATGCCACTGCGTTCGTTCGGGGCCGGCTCTTACTCTCCCGCCGTTCTCGATAGATCAAGACCATCGAGTAAAGCAAGGCTGCGGCAAACATCACAGCTCCTTCCAGTGGAGAAATCAGACCGTCGAATGCGACCGCATAAACGGAAAAGCTGGTCAGCACCATGAACGGCAGTGTGGTTCGAACCAGTCGACGCGGCACAACTAACGGCATCACTATGGCTGTGAGGCCCAATACCAGAAGTATATTGGCAATGTTGCTGCCAACTACATTCCCCAGCACCAAGCCGGATCTGGGAGGCACTTCATAGATTGCGCTTACATTTATCGCCAATTCGGGCGCACTGGTTCCATAGGCCACCACTGTCAAGCCCACAAGAAGGGGCGACACGCCAAACAACACGGATATCTTCTCGGCCCCTCGAATGAGAAACTCCGCTCCACCGATCAGCAATCCAAATCCTACGACAAGCTGAAATGTAATCAACATCTAGTCTTTACCTTAATATCAAAGTGGATTGCTTCGGATTGCGAGCACCGCACGGCGTCTGTTGGACTTCTAGGCGCGGAATGAACTCAGCATCAGGTGCGGCACATACGCTTCCTGGAGTTGGTTTGCGTATGCGTCTGCAGCCCGTGAAAAGTGATGAACTCCCGCGACTAACGCCAGCTAAAATTATAGAGACTACCAGCAGAATAGATACCTGTTAATCCACTTTCACGCCCTTAGTAACCGGCAGCCCTGCATCAGTGAGACGCGACCCTGCATCAGTGAGACGCGGCCCTGCATCAGTGATAGGCAGCCCGAATCATTCTGAATCATGTGTCGGATAACCCTAGCGCAATCAGGGAAATGTCAGGATTGGCGCTCACATGCTTGGTTTTTTGCGTTATCATAATGCTGTTATTCGCCTGAATCGTTCACAATGCTTCGATTTCTTCCTGGACCCCTTGTCGGTGCGATCGCGCTACTGCTGATAATCCTCAATACTTTGGTATGGTGCCTGCCACTGTACCTGTTCGCCATCATAAGATGGTTGGCTCCTGCATCAGGGAAACGATTGTTTACCGATGTCATGAGCAGCATAGCTACGGCCTGGATTACCTGCAATAACATGACCATTGACTTGACCCAGGATCTGGAGATTGACGTGGAGGGTCTTGAAGGACTGGCCAGAAGAAACTGGTATCTGGTTACCTGCAATCATCAATCCTGGGCAGATATCCTGATTTTGCAGAGAGTCTTTGTTCACCACATTCCCATGCTGAAGTTTTTCATCAAGCAGGAGTTGATTTGGGTGCCGATAATTGGCATCGCGTGGTGGGCGCTGGACTTTCCGTTTATGAAACGTTATTCCACCCGTCAGTTGGTGCGCAGACCGGATCTCAAGCAGAAGGATCTTGAATCCACGCGGGCGGCCTGTGAACTGTTCAAAGCTTCTCCGGTCAGTATTCTCAATTTTCTGGAAGGAACTCGGGTTACTCCTGCAAAACAGGAGGCAAACAAATCACCCTTCAAACACCTGTTAAGCCCAAAGGGTGGTGGTGCGGCACTGGTACTGAGCAGCATGGAAGACAAGATCAGCAAGCTGGTCGATGTCACGATCGTCTATCCACAAGGAGTAGAGGGGTTCTGGGGTTTTCTGTGTGGTCGTGTAGCGCAAGTGAACTTTCACATCGATAAGATTGATATACCGGAAGAGTTGTACCGGGGCAACTATACTGAGGATCCTCAATTCAAACGGCAGTTTCAATCCTGGATCAGACAGGTCTGGCAGGAGAAGGACAGGAAGATCGATCGAATCCTACAGGCGTGATACGAGCACATCTTGCGCCAACGGAAACTCCAACAACTAGGAGAATGTAGCCACTACTCAGCCTGCTAATCATGTATACCCAATACTTCGGTCTGATCGACCCACCATTTTCAATCGCGCCCAATCCTCAGTATCTCTATATGAGCGAACGGCACCGTGAGGCACTTGCTCATCTGCTCTATGGTGTCAACAGCGATGGTGGTTTTGTACTACTGACAGGGGAAGTGGGGACGGGCAAAACGACCGTTTGCAGGTGCCTGCTGGAAGAGTTGCCGGACAACGTCGACACAGCGTTTATCCTGAATCCAAAGCTCACTACCACGGAGCTGCTGGCGACGATCTGTGATGATCTCAAGATCACCTACCCTGACGATGCCAGTATCAAGGTGTTGGTAGATGAATTGAACGCCTTCCTGCTCAAGTCACATGCAGACAATCGCAAAGCGGTCCTGATCATCGATGAGGCGCAGAACCTCTCCACCGATGTCCTTGAGCAACTCAGACTGCTCACCAATCTGGAAACCAATCAGAGGAAATTGCTGCAGATTATTCTCCTCGGTCAACCGGAGTTGCTCTCCATTCTTGCCAGAAAGGAACTTCGACAGTTATCGCAGCGAATCACAGCACGGTTTCACCTGGATGCGCTGAGCAAGGATGAAGTGGTGGATTATGTCCACCATCGTCTGGCAATCGCAGGCGTCAAGGGAACGCTCTTCCCGCTGCATGTATTTAAAAGGATCTATAGGTTCAGTGGCGGAATACCCAGACTCATCAATCTGATCTGCGATCGTTCGCTGCTTGGAACCTATACGCAAAACAGATTGCAGGTGAACAGCCAGACTGTCGATCAAGCGGCAGAGGAGATCTTTGGAAAACAGGCGGGGCGGGCAACAAAAGCGACGGCTCTGGTTGGTATCATACTGGTTGCCAGTGTTACCTCCATTGGCTGGTATATCTCAACCGACTTTGAGAACGAAAGTAACATTCCAGCAACGGGTAGTACCGCTCTTGCCGACAGCAGTCCTGCAACCGTCGGCACGACGCCAATAGCAGTCACAGAGTCGCCAGCCCCCGCTGCCGACGGAAGTGCTACCATCGCAACGAAGCCAATGGCAGTCACAGAGCCGCCAGCCGCACATGTCGATCCTGCAGCTACTAACGAGCTCGCCATAGATAATATCCAGGACGTTGCAGCGACCCCTGTAGATGCCGAAGCTGCACGCCAAATGGAATCGGATTCACTGCAAGCTCCGCTCCCAACTCCGGCATATGAGGATCTGGAAGAGCTCTTGCTGGGCTCACTTAATCAGAATTCCAAAATAGCGTTTCATGATCTGTTCAACATCTGGCACACAGACTACCCGGTGACGTCATCGAACAACCCCTGTGATGTTGCCATCAGTGTAGGTCTCAGGTGTTGGCACCGGCTCGGAAGTATGCGTGACATCAAGCATCTCGACAGGCCGGCAATCCTCGTCGTCACGGATTCCAATGGCCGCACTCTTTACATCACCATGTCACAACACACCGGCAATGCGGCAACGCTCATAGTCAACGGCTCACCACATCTGGTGCATCCTGAGGAGATACACCGTCACTGGAATGGCAAACACACGTTGCTGTGGCGCATGCCGCCGCAATACGAGCATCCCAGTAAACTTGGTGATCAGGGAGCTGAAATTGAATGGTTGGAAGAGCAGCTGACCACAATTCAGAATCGATCAATCAGGACAGCCCGCCCCTTGGTTTTCGATGTGCAGATGGAGCAACAGGTAAAGCAGTTTCAGATGTCGCGGGGGTTGCTACCCGATGGCATCGTTGGATTTCAAACCTGGATCCACATCAACAGTGACAGTGGCATAGCGATCCCTTACCTTGTACCCAGGAATGAAGGTTAACTGACGTGTCCTATATTCTCGATGCATTGAACAAATCCGACCAGGACCGCCAGAGAGAGCGGGCACCCAACCTAAAGACCGTCCATGTCTCGAGCAGAACCGGCCGTTCACGAAACGGTTGGCAGGTAGTCATCTTCCTGTTGCTGATGATCAACCTGTTGGCGTTTGGCGTTTGGCTGCGCGCCTGGATGCAGGAAGATTCTGACCAACAAGTCGCAGAATATGAGAACTCGGTACAAGAAGCTGTCAAGGCAGGCGAGCCCATCGAAAAAGCTGTACGGGCCAAGGCGTCCAGTCAGGACGAAGAACGAACAATAGATTTTCAATCGATCAGCAATGATGAGTTAGCCGCAGTGCGCCCTGCCGGGCAACCTGCAATGCAACCAGTAGTGCAACCGGTAGTGCCACCAGTAGTGCAACCGGCCGTGACGCCAGCGCCTCCACAAAACCTTCCCGAAATTCATCAATTACCCACGTCGACCCAACGACAAATCCCGGATCTGACCTTCGCCAGTCACATCTATGCCAGCAGCCCACGTTCACGCATGGTCAGCATAAATGGCAGATTCATGCGGGAAGGGGATCGGATATCAGCAAATCTCGTCCTCAGGCAGATAACCGAGGAAGGTGTGGTTCTTCAGTACGGGGATCGCGTATTTCAGATGAGCGTGCTGCGCGATTGGTCATTCGAGTAACTCACGTGCTGGGTCCCCGACAGGGTCTCCGACTGTACCCCCAACCGACAGTACACTATGTACCCGATTCCGTGGTGGTGCCGCCACCATTTCCAGTTTCACCGGATTGAAGCTGCTTAATTCCGGCGCGCAGTTCCGTGATGGCGCTGTTGAGTTGTTTCCGATGCTGATCGATAGCGTCGATCGCCTCTTCCGTTGTCTTAACGCGATTGGTCAATAAGGTTATTGCTCGTTCCGCACCACTCAATTCAACACCCTGATCCTGTATCTGTCCTCTAACCAGCGACACCTGCGTGGACAGTTCTTCGTTCTCATCGATGGCACTGGTGACAAACTGATTCATCTGCTGATCCAATTGCTGAAATCCGCCGGTTACCTCCTCGACGCTGCTGTTTATCCCACCGATTGCCCCTCCCAGCCGTTCGATCTCCTTACGCACATCACTCAGGGCCGTTTCATTTTCCTTGATCCAATTCTTATTTCTCTTGTTGGATACATCCCACAGTTTGCGGATCTCCAACTCGTTGCTCCCCAATCGCCGCTCCACCAGGTTGCCGGATTTGGCAAAGTCCTGGTCAGTAGAACTCAGTCGCCTCTCCAGTTCTGAAATCTGGTCCTTGCTCTTGGTCAGCAGAATCGTGGTCTGATTCAATTTCTGCTGTACCTCGTAAAGGGTAAATCCACCGAGTCCCATCACGAAGGCAAGAATGATGATGACGAATACCAGCGTACCGTTGAAACTGCTCTGCTGAGGTGCTTCCGCCCGAACGCCCCTCTCCTGACTGCGACGATAGGAGGTCACTTCATCCTGGGCCGGTTTGATGACGGGCATGCTATCCAGATCTCGGGTCTTTTCATTCATCGCAGGGGTACTCACGTGTCTGGGTCTGTTACCCATGGTTCCCGCCAAGTGGCGCCTGAATTCTAGTGGATCATTCGTGCCCATAAAACAGGTGGACATAATCAAACTACCATTTTGGCTTTATTTCAATAAAATCCTCCATTCTTTTACAGACCTACTGTAATAACAGCCTCTAGTCCAATGATATTATTGGGTTTTATGCGAACTTCACATCGACCGGATGAAAGCTGTGGGAACAGTCTGACGCGGCAATCTCTACCAGAGTCATGAGCGTCCAACGTCTTATCTGCTGAGTTCTGATGTCTTAACCCGCAGTACGGAGAGGGGTACTACTTCCAGGACACGCAACAAGTACATCCATGTAGGCTCGCGGTCCAGAAAGTAGTACCCCTCTCCGCACTGCTCATTTTGGAGATGTCATCAAGTGAGTTGTCGTGGACTCGTCCATTTCACCCACAGGCTGCCATACATATTTCAGAATTCCGCTAATGTCACAAAGTCAGAAAACGAAGGGGTATGGAGCTGGGGTGTTCACGGAACGGCTTCCCGACGCGTAGCGCAGCCAGGATGGCGAAGTAGCGGTGGAGCTTCGGAGTGCGCCAGGGATGGCGCACGCAGAAAAAGTGTAGTGAACGCCCCAGATTCATGCCCCAATCTCTCCCTACAAAGTACCAGTACCCATGTTTGGGCGGATCATCGAGCAATAAAAAGCCCCGATATGCGGGGCTTTTTAGTAGCTTGGTGGTGCGTTACATCATGCCACCCATGCCACCCATACCACCCATATCCGGCGGCATGGCAGGACCCGCAGCCGGACTGTCCTCAACCACATCCGTCACCATGGTCTCTGTGGTGATCATCAACCCGGCAACCGAAGCGGCTGCCTGCAGCGCTGCCCGCACGACTTTAGTTGGATCGAGAATACCCATCTTGATCATATCGCCAAATTCGTCCGTGGATGCATTGTAGCCATGATTGGTGTCCATACTCTTCACCTCGTTGAGGACCACGGAGCCTTCCGCACCTGAATTGATAACGATCTGGCGCAGGGGATTTTCCATGGCACGTCGGCAAAGGTTGATGCCCACGTTCTGATCTTCATTGTCACCACTCAGCCCTTCGATGTTCTGCAAAGCCCTGACCAACGCGACCCCGCCACCTGCTACCACGCCCTCTTCGACGGCTGCCCGGGTGGAGTGCAATGCATCTTCGACGCGTGCTTTCTTCTCCTTCATTTCCACTTCAGTAGCCGCACCCACCTTGATTACGGCAACACCACCGGCAAGTTTGGCAACTCTCTCCTGCAGTTTTTCCCTGTCGTAGTCAGAGGTAGTTTCCTCAATCTGCGTGCGAATCTGGTTAACGCGCGCTTCAATATCCTTAGTCTTGCCAGCACCATCGATGATGATAGTGTTCTCTTTGCTGAGGTTGATGCGTTTGGCGGAGCCCAGATCATCCAGTGAAGCCGTTTCGAGGCTCAGACCCACCTCTTCCGAGATCACTGTACCACCGGTCAGTATGGCGATGTCCTGCAACATCTCCTTGCGACGATCGCCGAAACCAGGAGCCTTGGCTGCGGCAACCTTGACGATGCCGCGCATATTGTTGATCACCAGAGTTGCCAGCGCTTCTCCCTCTACATCTTCGGAGACAACCACCAGGGGTTTACCGGATTTCGCTACCGCTTCCAGAATATCCAGTACTTCACGAATATTGGCGATCTTCTTGTCGTACAGTAGTACGTAAGGTTCTTCCAGTTCAGCACTCATATTGTCCTGATTGTTGACGAAGTATGGGGACAGATAGCCGCGATCGAACTGCATTCCTTCAACCACGTCCAATTCGTTCTCCAGGCTTTTGCCATCCTCGACGGTGATCACGCCCTCTTTGCCGACCTTGTCCATCGCGTCAGCAATAATGTCGCCGACCTGGGTGTCGCTGTTGGCTGAGATACTGCCGACCTGGGCGATCGCTTTGCTATCCGTGCAGGGCGTAGACAATTTCTCCAGTTCATCCACAACGGCGATGACTGCCTTGTCTATGCCTCTCTTGAGATCCATGGGGTTCATGCCGGCTGCCACCGACTTCAGACCTTCGTTGAGAATCGATTGCGCCAGCACTGTGGCTGTGGTGGTGCCGTCGCCGGCCACATCAGAGGTCTGTGAAGCCACCTCTTTCACCATTTGAGCGCCCATGTTCTCAAACTTATCCTTCAATTCGATCTCTTTAGCTACTGAAACACCGTCTTTGGTGACAGTTGGTGCACCGAAGGACTTATCCAGAATGACATTGCGTCCCTTCGGTCCCAGAGTTACTTTGACTGCGTCAGCCAGTACGTTTACACCAGCCAGCATTCGTTGACGAGCGGCGTCGCCAAATTTAACGTCTTTTGCGGTCATGATTTCTTATCCTATATCTAAACCAAATGTTAAAAAAATTAAGAGGCTGGTCTTATTCAACTACACCGAAAATTTCACTCTCGTTCATGATCATCAGCTCTTCCCCATCCAACTTCACGGTATTACCGGAATATTGGCCGAACAATACCTTGTCGCCCTTCTTCACATCCATGGCTTGAATCGAGCCATCATCGAGCTTTTTTCCCGGTCCGACTGCGAGCACTTCACCTTGTGAAGGTTTTTCCGCTGCAGAATCGGGAATTACGATTCCCCCTGCAGATTTTGTTTCCTCTTCAGTGCGGCGAACCACCACACGATCATGCAATGGACGAATATTCATTTGGATCTCCCATCTTTGGTATGCAAAAAAGGCAGAGACTGCCTCACTGTTTTTGAAAAATCATCTCTCAAAGTGCCGCCTGCTTCGCATCACCATTAGCACTCTATTCGAGAGAGTGCTAATAATAGTCATGCAAGCTGCGGAGTCAAGGCTCAAACCCACTTTGAAGGGGTCTTTGTCGATTTAATACTGACAGAGTCCGGCAGAGGCAGCGATCGGCATGCATAGCTCAGATTTTGCCCGCCGAAATCACCTTCTACCGCAGCCATATGCTTTGTGCTGCTTCTATATATGGTCAGAATCTTGGATCACAAGGAGAGGGGCAAAATTTCTTCCGGGTCGCCCGCTGGTGGAAAATATCACTGCAAAGATACAATGGGCGTTCTTCGCGACGCGGTTGTTTGGCATGAATGGCAAGGACAAGACCCACGCTCGGCGGGAACGAATCTGGCAGATCGTGCATACCATTCCCCCAGGCAAAGTGGCAACCTATGGTCAGGTTGCGGTTTTAGCGGATCTGCCGCGAGGGGCAAGACTGGTGGGTTATGTAATGTCCAGACTACCCAATGGCAGCCGCTTGCCCTGGCACAGAGTGATCAACGCCCGGGGAAAACTGTCCACGCACTCTACCAGCAGGCAGCGGGAACTGTTGCAGGCGGAAGGTGTGGTTTTCTTCAATGGCAGAATCGATCTGTCTCGCTACCAGTGGAAACCCTGACTACCGTGATGCAGGTGGCTGGTGCACCTACCGGGTAGCGAGCGCCCTATCCTTTCGCCAGCCTTTTCTGTCGAACCATCAGCACAATCACCAGCAGAATAGCCGGTATACCAACAGTGGCTGCGAACACAAAGAAGTAGAGATAGCCGTAGCTGTCTACAATCACACCGGAGAATCCGCTGATGAATTTTCCCGGCAGAGTCATCAAAGAGCTGAACAGGGCGTACTGGGTGGCCGTGTATGCTCGATTGGTAAGGCTTGACAAGTAGGCTACGAAGGCAGTGCTGGCCATGCCGCCACTGATATTATCGGCACTGATTACCACCGCCAGCCAGACGATATCCGGTTCTAGGGTTGCCAGTAGAGCAAACAGTAAATTGGTCAGGGCTACCGCTACGGCACCGATCAGCAATGGCCGATACACACCCCACCGAACTACCAGTACTCCACACAAAGCAGCACCTGCTATGGTCATGAAGAATCCAAATAGCTTGGCATATTTGGCAATGTCGGCTTTCGAGAATCCCAGATCCAGATAAAAAGGATTCGCCATAATGCCCATGGTAATATCACTGAGACGAAACAGCGCGATGAACAGTAGAATCACCAGTGCAAAACGACCATTTCGCTTGAAAAAATCTGTGAAGGGACAGATCACGGCTCCGATCATCCAGGCCTGCAACTGCCGCAACCATTCAGGCAGATGCTGGGATCTTGCCAAAAACTCGATGACCCTTCCTTCCTGACTCGCTACAGTGGCAGATTCGATCAGGTCCGGCTCCTGAATGAGTAACACCGTGAGCACGCCGATGGCCATCAGCGCAAACATGGTCATATAGGAAACAGGCCAGCTATAGTATTCAGCCACATACAGCGCACCAGCACCGGCTGCCAACAGAGCTACCCGATATCCGAAAATATAAGCGGCAGACATGGCTCCCTGGTAATCGATCTGCACCGCTTCGATACGATAGGCATCGATTGCAATATCCTGAGTAGCAGATGAAAATGCCACCAGCAGTGCCAGTAGGGCAACGGTCGTTAGCCCCCCTTCCGGGCCGACCAGGGCGATTCCCAACAGCCCGAAGGCGATGCCCAGCTGTCCGGCCAAAATCCAGCTGCGACGTTTCCCCAAGCGCCGCGTCAACCAGGGGATTCTTAGACGGTCTATCACCGGTGCCCAGAAAACCTTGACCGAATAGGTAATACCGACCCAAGCAAAAAAGCCGGTCGTGGTGCGGCTCACGCCCGCTTCGGTCAGCCAGGCGGTCAGAGTGGAGAATACAAGCAGGTAGGGAAGACCCGCAGAAAACCCCAGGAACACCATACTGATGACCCGGCGGTTAGAATATATCTTGAATACTTCTCGCCAACTGGGTTCAGCGTGCGCCGTCAATGTACTCTTGAATCCTTGCGTATTCAGTCGCGAAAATTGATGAACTGAAGGGGAAGATCCACATCCATTTCCCTGAGCGTTGCGATCATCCTCTGCAGGTCATCCCGTTTTTTTCCACTGACCCGTATCTTCTCTCCCTGAATGGCTGCTTGAACTTTCATCTTCTGATCCTTGACCATTTTGACCATCTTCTTGGCCAGCAAGCTATCGATACCTTGACGGAACGTGATCTGCTGGTGTACCTGTTTACCGCTGGCCACGGGATCTTCCATCTGCATGCATTCCAGGTTTACCGATCGTTTCACCAGCTTCAGTTTCAGAATCTCCAGCATTTGCTTGAGTTGGAATTCCTCAGTCGCTGTCATCTGAATGAGATTGTCTTCCCGCTCAAATTTTGCGCCCACACCCTTGAAATCAAAACGGGTGGTAACTTCTCGATTTGCCTGATCCATGGCATTGTTTACTTCCTGAATATCTACTTCCGAGACGACGTCGAAAGATGGCATGTACAGTCCCCTTAAATAGCGCGAAATAGTCTTTGAAATCCAAGCCAAAAATTCTCTGGCACGCGTTACTATATAGTCTTTAATGTAAGAAGCGAACCGGCACGCATGGACAGCAGCAGATCACCTTCCCACTGGCACATTATCGGATGTGGCTCGATGGGTGGTCTTTGGGCCTGTCACCTGCATCAAGCTGACCACCCGGTTACCCTGATACTCAAAGATGCGGCTGCCGAGGAATCGTTTCTGCGAGCTTCGACCATCAAGGTGGATAGAGAACAGGGCACGATTGAAAATCACTTCCCTGCAACGCTGGCGGAACGCATCAGTGCCGACGACCTGACTGTGGACAAGATCTCCCTCCTGGTAACCACAAAAGCATACGACACGCTTACTGCGCTGCAGTCCATCAGCCACATCCTGACATCATATTCGGTCGTCGTTATCATGCAAAATGGCATGGGGCAGCATGAACTCGTTCATCAAGCCTTTCCGCACTTACCTGTGATGACAGCGATCACCAGTCAGGGAGCTTACAGCAAAGCTCCGTTTCACCTCGTGCATGCGGGCCATGGCGATACCTGGTTGGGTCGCTTGGCTGACCAGGAGCAGATGGTGGCCAAGCGTCAGGCAGCAGACCTATTGGCACTTAACATACCTGCCTTCTGGGATGAGGATATTGCCAGCCGCATGTGGGTCAAGCTGGCGGTGAATTGCGTGATCAACGGTTTGACCGTTGTACGCGAGTGCCGCAATGGCGAGATTCTGGCGACCGAGTTGCATTCAAGAATTATTCGACTGTGTGATGAGTTAGAGTTGGTCTTGGCCGAGGTGCTATCCGGTTCTGCAACGCCAAACCTGTATGACGAAGTGACCCGCATCGCTGCAGCCACCAGCAACAATATTTCTTCCATGCGCCAGGATGTGCTCAAGGGCACAGGGACGGAACTGGACTACATCAACGGGTACCTGTGCTCCGAGGCCCTGCGCCGCAATATCGACGTACCGGAACACCGTGCACTGCTGCATGAACTTCGGGAGTTGGTTCCCTCTTAGTGTGCTGTCCCGCAGTCAGGTGACCATGGTTGGCCGGGCATATTCTGTTCCTGGCGAGGGTGCATGACGTCAACCAAATACAACGTCGACTTGACCTAAGCGACATTAGCCATTACATTCAACCAGCCTTTTACTGTCTCAGGTGCCTTTGGCTTTAAACGGGAAACTGGTGTTCAATCCAGTGCTGCCCCCGCAACGGTAATCGACGCAAGTCGTAAGCCCGGAACCGGCCTGATGCAGACGAATGGTGTTGCGGAGGGCGACATCTGGTGGATAGCCAAGCATGGCACGAGCCGTGCGCGACCTGACCAAGCGTGGCCCGCCAAATCCCCTTCCTCAAACACAAAACAATTTTCGTTGTGTATGCCTTCGGGCGTTGAGGAGATTATTATGCTGCCAAGTGCAATGGCTTTAGCCGCACTCTTTTTCTTTTGCCACCAACTGCTGGCCAGTGACATCCCAAGCAGTAGCAGTGACATTCCGAACATAATCGTGAGTGCCACCAGATCGGCCCAGACCGAACAACTGACTCCCGGCCGTATTGAAATCATCGACAGGTCGCAGATTGAAGCGACCGGCGCTTCACATCTGGTGGACCTGCTGCGTTCGATTGGTACCACGCAAGTCCAGGACAATTACGGCGATGGAAGTCGGGCGACGATCGGTCTTCGCGGTTTTGGTGCTACCGCCGGTTCCAATACTCTCATCATGATCGATGGTCGACGACTCAACAACACGGATCTGGCTCCCCCAGAGCTGAACAGCATCGCTTTGAAGGACGTGCAACGCATTGAGATTATCCAAGGCAGTTCAGGTGTCCTGTTCGGCGATCAGGCGATCGGCGGCGTCGTCAACATCATCACCAAGATTACCGGCGATTCCGACATCGATCTGGAAGTCGGACTCACCAGCTACGCAGGCAGACAACTGCAGGCAGCGGTCACCCACCAGTTCGACGGCGGTTTGAGAGTTCGCCTAACGGGTGAGAAGAGGCGCTCAGACGGTTACCGAGATCGTAACGATCTCGACTTGACCAACATCTTCGCTAACGTGGGATATGAATACGATTCCGGCAGCTTGTTCATAGAGCATCAGACAATCCAAGAGGATCTCCGGCTACCAGGAGCTCTGACGCGCGACCAGGTCGTGCAGAGCAGAAAACAGGCACAGTTTGCCACTGACTTCGTCAATACTGACACAGACATCACCAGAGCGGGCGTTAATCAACGGATAACTCCTCATTGGTCCCTGCTGGCAGAGATTACTAGTAGACAGTCAGATGCAGATGGCATGCTGTCCGGTGGCACTCCATTTCAACAGGAAAGGGAGATGATCGGATTCAATCCAAGATTGATTGGACAATATGAGACGTTCATGGTCACTCTGGGAACGGACATTGAGAGCAACGAGTATCAGCTTGCATCGAATTTTGGCGGTTTCATCGCTACCACCACGAACGATCAGAAAGTGACCAGCGAGTATATTCAACTTGTCTACCCCCTTAATTCAGTTGCCAGCACAACGGTAGGGGTCCGTCACGCTGAGGTGGAAAATGAGATCGTAGACACCTTTACCTTTCCCGGTGGAGCGCGCTTCGACGATAGTGAAACAGTATACGAAATCGGCATAAGCTACTCCCCAAACCAGCAAACTAGACTCTTCTTGAGACGAGCGGGAAGCTACCGATTCCCAAAAACTGACGAATTGACGTTTACCGGCATCAACCTGGTTCAGTTGGAAACGCAGACAGGCGTATCACTCGAACTGGGAATCGATTGGCAGGGCACAGCTACTCAGCTCGGTGCCATGCTCTACAGCCTGACGCTGGAGGATGAGATCGGATTCGATCCGCTAGCGGATATTGGCTTTGGCTTCTTCGGCGCCAACAACAATCTGGACGATACCGAGCGCAAGGGAATCACGCTGTCAATCGATTGGCAACTGGCAGACAATCTATCCCTCAGTTCCCGTGCCGACTATATCGATTCCGAGTTCACCGACGGTGCTTTTGAGGGCCAGAGAATTCCATTCGTCTCCAGGCACCTGGCTAACCTGGGTGTGACCTTCACGCCTCGACCAGGATGGTCGCTGTTCCTGGAAGCTCAATACGCAGGTGACAGGTATGCCGATGGTGATTTTGGCAATACTGAAGGTAGCCAGGGCGGATATACGGTCTTCAACGGCAATGTACGCTATGTGAATGACAATTGGGCCGTGTCCTTTAGGGCAGATAATCTCACCGATAAGCGTTACAGCGAATACACCGCGCTGCGCTTCGATGGGGTCAAAACCTTCTACCCCTCACCGGAAAGAAGGTATCATATTCATTTCAGCTACAGTTTTTAGACGGTCTCACTCAACAGCGAACACTGCAACGACGGCGCATGGCGAAACGTCTTTCAAAAATAGTTACCCGCACAGGAGATTCGGGTACCACCGGGCTCGGCGATGGTACCCGGGTGGCCAAGAATGACGCACGCATCGAAGCTATCGGGACAGTCGATGAACTGAACAGCTGGGTAGGTTTGCTGGCGGCTGAAGTTGATGAAGATGACGATCTGAAGTCACTGCTCCTGGATTGTCAGCAGCGATTGTTCGACCTGGGGGGTGAACTGTCCATACCCGGCCACCGGATCATATCGGACAGCCATGTATCTGTCCTGGACGATCACACGCAACGATTGAACACGGATCTGCCCTCGTTAGAAAACTTCGTATTACCGGGAGGTTCAGAAGCTGCTGCCATCTGCCACATCGTGCGCAGTGTCTGCCGCCGTGCGGAACGGCGGGTGGTGTCGCTCGCCAACGCGCTCGCCGACGATAGCGAGGTCAATCCCTGCTGCATCGCCTTCCTGAACAGACTTTCAGATCTCCTCTTCGTGATTGCCAGAACCCTTGCTAACGCCAGTGATCAGGGGGAGATTCTGTGGGACAGGAAGCGTTGAACTTACAGCAGCATGTGCCTGACATCCGAGAGCATTTTTGACAGGTGGCTGGTGAATCTGGCCGCTTCCGCACCATCGATGGCTCGGTGGTCATAGGAGAGGGATAGGGGCAACATCGTGCGGGGCTGGAAGTTCTCCCCATCGAAGATGGGTTTGACGGTTGCCCTCGATACGCCCAGGATAGCCACCTCCGGGGCGTTAACGATGGGGGTGAAGGCAGTTCCCCCGATTCCGCCAAGACTGGAGATGGTAAAGCAGCAGCCCTGCATCGCATCCAGCGGAAGCTTCTTATCCCTTGCCTGTCGGGCCAGTTCGGCACTCTCTATGGCTAGCTGCTCCAGACCCTTGCAGTCAGCATCTCTGATCACCGGTACCACCAGGCCCTCCTCTGTTTCCACGGCGATACCGATATGAATGTACTTCTTTAGGATCATCTGCTCGCCATCAGGGTGCAGGGATGCATTGAATTGAGGATACTCCTTAAGTGTGCTGACCACGCTCTTTATCAAAAAGGATAGGGGAGTCAACTTCACGCCCTTTTCAGACAATTCCAGATTCTGTTGTTTGCGATATTCTTCCAGTTCCGTGATGTCTGCTTCATCGAATTGTGTTACGTGGGGAACATTCAGCCAGCTGCGGTGCAGATTCTTGGCACTCGCTCTTCTGATGCGCGACAGGGGCAGGATTTCAATTGCACCAAACTTGGCAAAATCCACTTGCGGCACTTTCGGGATCCCGGCACCGTCCTCTCCCGAACGCGTTCGATCCAGCTGTTGCTTCACGTGGGCTTTAACGTCTTCCTTCAGAATCCTACCCTTGGTCCCGCTACCGACGATGGCCATTAGATCCACACCGTATTCCCTGGCTTGTTTCCTTACTGCGGGACCCGCGTGCACCTTACTCCCTTGGGGTGCAATGACCGATGTGTCGGCAGCAGGGCGCTTCTCCACTACCTGACCTTTGCTCCGCACGCTCTGACTTTTGCTCTGCACGCTCTGACTTTTGCTCTGCACGCTCTGACTTTTGCTCCGCACACTGTCCGTTAGCCGAGGAACGGATTCCGTTTCAATGGTCAGTATGTCATCCCCCTCCTCGACTTGGTCATCCACACTTAGCAGGATCGATGTGACAATCCCGGCACAGGGAGAAGGTATCTCCATACTGGCCTTGTCCGATTCCAATACAATAAGGGAGTCATCAGCTTCAACGGGACTTCCCGCACCTACCAGGATTTCTATCACCGTCACGTCCTTCGCTTCTCCCACATCCGGAACTCTTACAGTTTCCAATTGGTGGCCGGCACTCTCCTTCGATCCTCCGGCAACACCGCCCGAGCTCTGCGCTTGATTGTTTGGGGAAGCTTGCACGGACAGTTCCAGGATTAAGTCCCCCTCCTCTACCTTATCGCCTTCCTGAACCTGGATACGCTCAACTTCACCATCTGTTGGGCTCGGAATCTCCATGCTGGCTTTTTCGGATTCCAATACAACCAGTGACTCGTCCGTACCAACCCTGTCACCTACCGCAACCAGAATTTCAATCACTTCAACGTCTGTCGCCTCGCCGACATCCGGAACCAGAATTTCTTTTAGTTTGCTCATTTAACGACTTTATCAGCTCAGCGCTGGATCTGGTTGGTCGGCTTTGATATCGAACATCTGCAACGCTTTGGTAATCTCTTTGGACTCGATAATCCCTTCAGCCGCCAGTGCCCGCAATGCCGCCAGCACGATGAAATATCTGTCCACTTCAAAAAAACGACGCAGTTTTTCACGGCTATCGCTGCGACCGAATCCGTCAGTGCCCAGCACGCCGTAGTCACGTGGCACGAACTCCCTTATCTGATCCGCGTAGATTTTCATGTAATCGCTTGATGCGACCACCGGACCTTGGGTATTTTCGAGACACTCGGTTACATAACTCTTCTTTTGCTTTGCTTGCGGGTGCAACATATTCCAGCGAGTGACGGACAGACCCTCTCTGCGCAACTCATTGAAACTGGTGACACTCCAAACGTCGGCAGAAATGCCAAATTCCGACTGCAATAATGTTGCTGCTGCCAACACTTCCCTCAGTATCGTTCCTGAACCGAGCAGCTGAACAGTCGGGGCTTCCCCTCCAGCCTGTGAATTCCTCTGCAGCAGATACATTCCCTTGATGATGCCACTCATCGCCCCATCCGGCATTTCCGGCTGAGGATAATTCTCATTCATCAGCGTGATGTAGTAGAACCTGGCTTCCTTCTTAACGAACATCTGTTCCATACCCGCATGTACGATCACCGCCAGTTCGTAAGCAAAGGCCGGATCGTAGCTAACGCAGTTGGGAATCGTCGAAGCGAGGACATGACTGTGGCCGTCCTGATGCTGCAAGCCTTCACCGTTCAACGTGGTTCTGCCTGCGGTACCGCCCATCAGAAAACCCCGCGCCTGCAGATCCCCGGCCGCCCAACAGAGATCGCCAATACGCTGAAATCCGAACATGGAATAGAAGACGTAGAACGGGATCAGCGGATAACGGTTATTGCTGTAGGAGGTAGCTGCTGCCAACCAGGCTGCAAAGGCGCCTCCCTCGTTGATCCCCTCTTCAAGCACCTGACCGTCGATATCTTCCTTATAATACATCACTTGATCTGCATCGGTGGGTTCGTACAGTTGACCCTCGGATGAATAAATACCCAATTGGCGAAACATCCCCTCCATGCCGAAGGTACGTGCTTCGTCCGGAATGATCGGTACGATTTTCTCACCGATGCCTTTATCCTTGATTAGATTTGACAAGAGTCGCACAAAAGCCATGGTGGTCGAGATCTCTCTTTTGCCCGTACCGGCTAACAGATTCTTCAGAGAATCAAGACCTGGAATCTTCAATGGTTCGAAATCTGCTCTCCTCTGAGGCAGGAATCCGCCCAGCGCCTTCCTCCTCTCCTTGAGATATTCCATCTCCGGACTATTGGCAGGAGGCCGATAATAGGGAACCGCGTCCAGGTCCGAATCGGGTATCGGAATTCCAAATCTATCCCGAAAATCTTTCAGGCTCGTCATGTCTAACTTTTTGACTGCGTGGGTGTAATTCATCGATTCACCGGCAAGTCCCATACCATAGCCTTTCACCGTTTTGGCGAGAATCACTGTGGGCAACCCCTTTTGCTCTACCGCTGCTGAATAGGCCGCATACACCTTGTAGGGGTCATGTCCCCCTCGATTGAGCCTGAAGATGTCGTCATCGGTCAGATGCTCGACCATTTTCAGCAGCTCCGGGTACTTGCCAAAAAAATGTTGCCTGGTATAGCCGCCGCTGCGACTCTTGTAATTCTGATACTCGCCGTCCACTGCCTCATCCATGCGCTGTTGCAGCACGCCGTACTTGTCCTTGTCAAACAGCGCGTCCCACCACCTCCCCCAGACCACCTTGATTACATTCCAGCCAGCTCCCCGGAAGATCCCTTCCAGTTCCTGAATAATCTTACCGTTCCCCCTAACGGGGCCATCCAGTCGTTGCAGGTTGCAGTTGATAACGAAGATCAGGTTATCCAGCTTCTCCCTGCCAGCCAAGGCTATCGCGCCCTGGGATTCCGGTTCATCCATTTCACCATCTCCGGCGAAAACCCATACTTTACGGTCCCCGGAATCTGACAGTTTTCTATAGTTGAGATACTTCATGACATGGGCTTGATAGATGGCCTGCAGTGGCCCGAGGCCCATGGATACAGTGGGGAATTGCCAGTATTCAGGCATCAGCCACGGATGCGGATATGACGACAGCCCGCCGCCTTCCACTTCCTGCCTGAAGCCGTCCAACTGTTCCTCGTCAAATCGGCCTTCCAGGAAGGAACGTGCGTAAATCCCCGGTGCCGCATGACCTTGAATATAGATGAGATCTCCCTTATGGTGATCGTTAGGGGCCCGAAAGAAGTAATTGAAGCCCACATCGTAAAGGGTTGCACTGGATTGAAAACTGGATATGTGGCCGCCCAGGCTACTGTCCTTCAGATTGGCCCGCATAACCATCGCCATGGCATTCCAGCGGATAAGAGAGCGTATCCTCCTCTCCATGAACAGGTCGCCAGGCATACGCGCTTCTTTGCTGACGGGGATGGTATTGCGATAGGGAGTCGTTATTGCGTACGGTAGCTGTGCACCTGTTTCGGTGACCTTCGCCGACAGCCTTTGCAGAATATATTGAGCTCTTTCAACACCCTCTTTTTCAATCAGGGAATGTAGTGCGTCCAGCCATTCCTGAGTTTCCAGAGGATCTTCATCGACGAAATCATTCATTTCTGCCTCCTCCGGCGAGTCAGGAGCCGTTCACCAAGTGCGAGACCCCGGGTCCTATGTCTTGGGCCATAGCCAGGCGGCACCTCTGACACCGCTGGAATCACCGTGTTTTGACTGCAACAACCTGGTGGATATCTGATCTGAAAAGACATAACTTGACCAGTATTCCGGTACCTTGTTGTACAGCGACTGCATATTGGAAAGGCCGCCGGCTAACACGATCGCTGCAGGATCCAGGATATTGATGACGCTGGACAGAGCGAGAGCCAACAGGTTGCTGTACTGCTCGAGCACAGCCACGGCAACAGCGTCATCCGTAGATGCAAGTTCCACGATCTGTTCCACCCTCAACTCTGAACCTGACGTCTCCAAATAAGTACGCTGCAGCCCCGGACCTGACAGATAGGTTTCGACACAATCGTAACGGCCACAAAAACAGGATCTTAGCGCCGGTTTGGGAGCTTGGAGATCTTGACTCTGATCGCACTGATAGGCTGACAGAGGCAGAGTCGTATGGCCCCACTCCCCGGCAATGGCATTTATGCCGGACACCAGACTCCCGTGTATACACACTCCCCCGCCCACTCCAGTACCGAGTATTACGCCAAACACATTTTCAAAATCAGCCGCGGCACCATCACTGGCTTCCGACAGGGTCATGCAGTCAGCGTCATTGGCAATTCTGACGGGTCGTTCCAACGAGCGATCTAAATCTTCTTTCAATGGCATGTCGTTCAAGCATGTGGCATTGCAGTTTTTCATGCGGCCGGTTTTCAGAGAAATTGCGCCGGGTGTGCCAATGCCTACCGGCAGCTTATCATCGACGTCTGCTTCCAGTTCCTCAACCAATGCTGTCACCGCAGCGACTATACCTCGGTAGTCACCTGACGGTGTCGCTACTCTCTTTCGAATAAGGATCTCGCCGTTCCCCCCCAGCAGGATCCCCTCGGTCTTGGATCCGCCCAGATCTATGCCTATCCTCATCGAATGTTCAGATGACATTTCGGTGCACTCCGCAGCTACTCCTTTACCGGAGATTGCGATCTTGCCTTGTCGATCAGTTCGCAAAGTCTCTCTATGCCGCTTGCCATACGAAAACTCGGCCGGGTAATGATCGCGGCAGGCAAGCTGTAGAGGTGTCCGTTGGCGACTGCTGGAATCGTTGCGAAAGGTTGCCAACGGCTGGTCCAGTGATCGTCAGTGGGGTCACTCCCGCTGCTAAACACAATCAGGTCCGTACTGGCTGCGATAACTGCCTCTACACTCACCTGTGGAACCTTGATGATCGAATCTGCAAAAATGTTGTCGCCGCCACAGAGCGCAATGGCTTCACCTATCAGATGATGCCTGTTCACCGTGTACAGATTTAGATCCGATATCTGATAGAATATTTTCACTCTGCGGTCAGATTGATGCTGCTTCCTGATCAACTGTAACTTGCGCCGAAACTGTTGTGCCTTAGCTGCACCCGCCTCTGCAATGCCGGCTAAGACCGAAATCTTGGCCGCACTTTCAGCAATCCCGGCGAGATTACTCGCCTCATTGAAATAGACGGGAACTCCCAGGGATTCGATCTTGTTAATCGTCCTGCCTGAGCCACCGGTATGCCAGGCGACAACCAGATCTGGCTCCAGTTGCATCAGCATTTCGATGTTAACGGAAAATGCATCGCCTACTCGCTGGATTGCAGCTGCCTCTGCAGGATAGTCAGAGAATCGAACGGTACCGACAATTCGATCACCGACTCCGATCGAAAACAACATTTCCGTGATGTGCGGGGACAAGCTGACCAGTCGCATAGCTGGTTCAGACACGCTGACCGTCCGGCCTATGTCATCCACCACGACAATCTCGTCACTGCATGCCAACTCGGCGCTGCACAGCACAACTGCACCCGTTAGCAAACAGAGCGGCCGGTACCTCATGGATTACTTGATCTGTTCTCAGCGGTCACTGGATCGAGTGCATTACAGCGCGCCAAGCAGAGCAAGGACTGCAATCAAACCGATCCAGCAGATGAGCGTTCTGTTGAGCAGATCCCGCAGCACAAAAACTTCCCGTTCGGCATCGAGCATGAATTGTCTGATATCCGCCTGTTCAGCGTCAGGCGCTCCCAACGCAGCCGACGCGATATCTCCCAATACCTCTTTCACCGGGACCTGCCATTCTGACAGCGAGACAACCCAGGGGCGAATGCAACGAGTAAAATCTCCCACCAACGCAAAGAAGAGAGCACTGATCCGACCGGGCAACCAATCGAGGAAGTGGATGACCTGACCCACCGTGACTGAATCCGATTCCTCATCCTCCAGACTGGAGAAATACTGTCTGCACAAGCGGTAGAAAATCGCGCCGGCCGGACCGGCAAGGATAAACCAGAAGAACACCGGATAGAGACTCTCAAATTCATCGTAGATCATCTCCTCTTGAAAATCCTGATGATAGTTTTGCGCCTCTTCCAACTGGTCTCCCGGCTTCAGTGTTCTTAGCCATTGCAGGTGATCCTGCAGTCTGGACTCCGACAGACTGAGCCCAACCGAGTATCCAAGCACCACCAGGTTGGCAGCCATCCACACCAATCCCCACAGCCAATCTTCGATAAGCCAGAAGAGAACCACAACTGCTACCGAGGGAAGTCCCACCAACAGCAGAAACTGGCTGTTGGGACGTATGCCGGCGACAAAATCCTGCTTGGTGATCCAGACTCTGTACCGATCGAACCAGCCGCGCTGATGCAGGGGGTTGTCGCCAACCCAATAACGATTCAGCCAAACGATCAGCAAGATAACGATGAACTTCATAATTGCGAATCTCTCAGCAAGTGTCGAAACAGATCCCAGTCGAAACAGACGCCTGGATCAGTTTTTCTGCCAGGCGCTATGTCACTGTGGCCAACGATGTTGTCTTCGTTTAACTTGTCATATGCTGCAATCAAACTCATGCAGACGTCAACCAACAGACGATACTGCACAGGATTATAGGGGCAGTGATCGGTTCCCTCCAACTCAATTCCAATGGAAAAATCGTTGCAGTTGTCCATGCCGTCGTAAGTTGATGCGCCCGCGTGCCAGGCACGCTTGTGGAAAGGTACAAACTGCACCAATTCACCTGCTCTTCTGATCAGCAGGTGAGATGAAACTCTCAGTTCCATCAGGTCGCTAAAGTCAGGATGACTGTCAGCTGTTAAGGTGTTGCAAAAGAGATCTTCAACGAAACGACCACCAAAGTGACCGGCAGGCAGGCTGATATTGTGGATCACAATCAAGCCAACAGCTAGGGCTCCTCCGCTTGGACCATCGGGTTGGCCGTAGCGATCATCCCAGTTGGGTGACGCTATCTGCAGAGCTTCTTTGAAGTAGTGATCTGAGATCTCTAACAACATTGCAGTCCCTCGAGCCGCACCTTAACACCCTTCGTGGTCATTGGATATACTACCCTTATCTGACATAAGTGAGTGCATGAGAATGGGTCGGTCGTCTAACCTTACCTGATCGGGAAGATGTGGAATGGAGATGCAGCCCGGAAAAAACCTGGGGCGTGGTATGCTGCTGATCGCATGCGTAATCGCCATGGCGCTGATGACGGTTTTCTTTGCTGATCTGGAAGACGAGCAGAGAAACCCAAACCGATCACCACAGAGCCGTCAGACAACCAATCACATAGAGGTGGTGCTTGAACGAAGTCGATCCGGTCACTATGTAGTCAGCGGAACGATCAATAGAAAACCGGTGGAGTTCCTGCTCGACACAGGCGCTACCGACGTGGTAATCCCCATCAGGACCGCTGAATACCTGAATCTCAGAATGGGCAAGCGGTCCCAGGCGATGACGGCCAACGGTCCCATAACCGTGTATCCAACACGCATTGCCGAACTCACCATCGGTGACATTCGTCTTAACGACATCCGTGCCAGCATTAACCCAAATATGCAGCCTCAAGGTATACTATTGGGAATGAGCGCTCTGAAGCAGATAGAGTTTATCCAACGCGGTAACACGCTCACGCTTCGCCAATATGGCCACTAGGCAGTAAACCAACCGAAGAAATAGTGACGTATCAAGCAGTGATGCCAACAATGCAGCTAAGTGAAGAGTTAGCCAGCGACATCGCACGGATGGTGGAGTTTGCCTTGACGGAGGACATCGGTGAGGATGATATCACTGCTCGATTGATCACTCCTGATTTGAATGCCCAGGGTTCAGCGATCACGCGACAAGCTGCGGTGATTTGTGGCCGACCGTGGGTGGACGAAGTCTATCGCCAAATCGATGCCCGCCTGACCCTTGATTGGTTGGTGGAAGATGGGGCTGAGGTCTCTTCGGGACAGGTGCTGTTCTCCGTTACGGGTCAAGCCGGAACGATTCTCAGCGGCGAAAGAACCGCTCTGAATTTTCTGCAAACACTATCGGCTACGGCGACTGCCAGTCGCCATTACAGCGATCTAGTGAAACACACCAACGTTAAACTGCTGGACACCCGCAAGACGCTGCCCGGACTAAGGCGAGCACAGAAATATGCCGTGACATGTGGCGGCTGTTTCAACCATCGCATGGGTCTGTACGATGCCTTCCTGATAAAGGAGAATCACATTTCAGCTTGTGGTTCCATCTCTGCAGCTGTGCAACTAGCGCGCAAATCGCACCCGAAAGCACTGCTGGAAGTCGAGGTGGAAAACCTGCAGGAGCTCAGTCAGGCCGTGGATGCTGAGCCAGACGTTATCATGCTGGACAACTTTCCTCTGCAAGACGTGCGTTTTGCAGTCGATGCCGTCAACCACCCAATCAAGCTGGAAGCTTCCGGAGGCGTGGAAGGTGACGAGGAGTTAATCGCTCTTGCTGAAACCGGCATCGATTACATCTCTATGGGAGCCTTGACCAAGAATTGTCAGGCTGTGGATCTTTCCATGCGGTTGAATTTATTGTGATAATCGACATTCAGCTTTCAGGCTAATCGGGTTGTAGGAGGTCGGTTCTGTCACGTTATCGAGCTGCACTGTATCATCTGGGCATCAGCCTGGTCGTGTTCGTCTTCCTGGCCTACCTGGTTCTGGCACATTGGTTTCCCAGTTTCTTCTACTCGATCGATGGCGGCTGGGAAGGCATGCGGATTATCATCGGCGTTGATCTAATCCTCGGCCCAAGCCTGACACTTATGGTCTTCAAAGTCGGCAAACCGGGTCTGAAACTGGATCTGACTCTCATCGGTCTATTCCAGTCCATCTGCCTGATGGCGGGAGTTTACGTCGTCTATTCCGAACGCCCGTTGTTCTTTATCTATTACGACCAACACTTCTACAGCACAAGCGCCGACACTTTTAGCCGTTACGGTCGGCCGGTTCCCGACCTGTCCAAGTATACGGACAAACTACCGATCAAGATCTACATCAAAATGCCCGATTCACCCATCGAGAGGGCCGACTTCAGCCGAATCCTTGTCCAGGATAGAATCCCGGCCTGGATCTATGAACCTCTGTTTACTCCTCTGCAGGCCAGTTTAGAAGATGTGCTGCAACATGGCACCACAGAGCAAGAACTGAGAGAGCGGGATGAAAAACAGAATCTGGATCGCTGGCTCGAGAAACACGGCGGATCCGTAGAAGATTATGTATTCGTCCCAATTCATTCCCGCTATCGAGATGCCTTTATTGGCATGAGCCCCGAAAGTGGTCAATTCGTCGATATCGTCGAGATTCCTCCGCCACTTTGACTAAGGCTGAATGCCGTCGTTAGTCACTGGCGGGCGATGATGCCAGCCGTTGCCGCAAGTGCTCAGTCAATTCCCTGTCGCCGAACTGCTCCGACAGCTCCAACAGCTTGCGCAGGAACGGTACTTGACTATCTTCATAATTCCAGTGCCTGAGATCCACCCACGGCAGGGCCTGCTCCTTCAGTAGCTTGAACGCCATTTCTGCATCACCTCTGCGTTCATACCGAGCCGCCAGCGCGAGATAGGGCTCCAGGTATACAGGGGCAAGATCAATGGCCGTCTGTAGGATCGCAATCGGATCGTCCACCAACTCCAGTTCAATACCGATTTCCGGGTGTTCATCCAGCAGGTCTGCGTAATAGATGTAGATCATATGCAGCCACGGATTTACGTCGAGGCCCCGCCGGTACAAGATGGCCGAGGTGATCGCCAGAGATTTGATGGCCTCCGGATCGGTCTGTTGATCCTTCTTCCGCCGGTAAATAGTTGCCAGGGCGATATGATTGATGGCATAACCGGGACGAAGAGTGACCAGCCAATCCAGCGTGCGATACATTCGCAATTCATCCTCCCGAATGCTGTCTGCGAAGGGTATCCACTTGTGTTTGTATATCAGCGCCGACGAGAGGCTATCCATGGCGAGCACGGACCAGGGCATATACAGCAGCAATCCCAGTGCGATTGCAGTGAACTGCGGCCGTGGGTTCTGCCAGGTGGTCTGCTGCTGTGGAAACGCAAGTCTGCATATCCGCGCCAGCAATAGCCCCAGCAGAAACTCGATCAGCATCTGCAAAAGCGTGAAGGTCAGCAGAGCGTGGGTCAGTGCTGTCCCCATGGCCAGGATCAAACCCACCATCTCCAGGTGAACGGGAGATCTACTGCCTTTGACCAACAGAACTAACCGGGTGACAAAAAGCCAGCCGAGGAAACAGAGCAGGCTCAGCAGGAATACAAGCTGAATCGGTCCTCCTTCCTGCAGGAACTGCAGGTAATCGTTGTGTACATAATTGCCGAGGGTGCTCAGATCCGCATCGGTTCGATGCAGCGGGTATTGCACCTTAAAGGTACCGAGACCGGAGCCTGTGTAGGGATGCTCGCGATAGACCTGCCAGGCGGATTGCCATTGTGCAAACCGCAGGCTCCAGGCTTTGTCCTTTACGTTCAGCGTGTAGCCCTCAGCATGAGATGCTTCTGCCTGACTGGCGTAGCCGTGTACCATCGAGTAGCTGAGCAGCGCGAGCATGCCGGCAAGCAGCATTTTCTTACCCCCCTGCCTGGCTGCCAACACCACCATCGACGACGTCAGGAAAATTAGCAGCCAGACAACCGTCCCCGCTCTGGAATACGCGCAGAAGAGAGCGGCTGCAAACAGTAACAGAGCAACTTCTTGAGCTCTGTTCTGCAGCCAGGAACTCTCTTTCTGCACGAGATAGCGGAATAGCACAGCGAAGAAAAAGATATTGTGCATGGCTGCCCATGCGTTCGGGTCTATCAGGGGACCGTTGGCGCGACGTTTTAAGTTGATGAATTCTGAGATGCCCCAGAGGGCTGATAGCAGAGCAGCAACCTGCAACAAGAGAAACAGGCGACTCCACATGCGATCATTCATCTGGCTCACCAGGACGAATACCAACGGCATGCTGGCCAATACCCAGAACATGAAGAAGCTGTTTTCGGGAAGCGTACTCCAGTTTATGGCCAACCCCATCCAGATGATGTAGGACACCGCGACAGTGTGGGGGATGCCCCAGCATATCTGTATGCGCGAGCCTCTGAAACCGAATTGGATCCAGATAGCGGTCAACAGAAAGAGACTGCTGTATGCCAGAAGCGGCAGATTGTCCCCGGGCCCCCGAAACAGTATAGCCACGGTAAACGCAAGCGCTGTGGCGGCTAGCGTCAAGTGTTCACGAGTCGTGGTTTGCATCAGAGTGAATTCAATGTTGAGGGAGGTGATTGCTGTCACATTTGCTACAATGCATGCTATCGCCGGAATAGCTCAGTTGGCAGAGCAGTTGCTTCGTAAGCAATTGGTCGGTGGCCGTGTGACGGACCACCGTGTGCGGACCACCGTGTGACGGACCATCGACTCCACTTTCCGGCACCTCTCTCTGAATACATTTGCTACAATGCTTAGTGTAGCCGGAATAGCTCAGTTGGCAGAGCAGTGGCTTCGTAAGCAATTGGTCGGTGGCCGTGTGACGGACCCCGTGTGACGGCCCAGTCGACTCCACGTTCCGGCACCTCTCTCTAAATACATTTGCTACAATGCTCAGTGTAGCCGGAATAGCTCAGTTGGCAGAGCAGTTGCTTCGTAAGCAATTGGTCGGTGGTTCGAGTCCACTTTCCGGCACCAATGTTGTTTACGGATACCCATGATAATAGCAGTAAGAATGGCGCCATAACACCGGTATTCTCTTTGCAGAGAACCATGGTGGAGGAGTGGATGATGGCTGAACTGGATGGGAAAGTGGCAATGGTAACCGGTGCTGGTCGGCTGCGTGGTATTGGTAGGGCCAGTGCGCTGGCGCTGGCACGGCTGGGAGCGGATGTCGTGCTGACCGGTACAGGGCGTGACCCGGCGTCCTTTCCTGACGACGAAAAAGCCGTTAACTGGAAGGACGTGGAAAGCAGTGCTGAGCAGGTGAGAGCATTAGGCAGACGTGCGCTGCCGTTGGTCTTCGACGTAACCGACAGAGAGCAAGTGGACAAGGCTGTCGCAGATGTGTTGGCCGAGTTTGGCCGCATAGACATTCTCATCAACAATGCCGCTATTGCACGCGGTGAGGATAGGGTAGCCATCGCTGACCTGGATACGGAACTGTTTCAGCGCGTTGTGGATGTGAAGGTGCGCGGTACCTTCCTTTGTACCCAGGCTGTAGTTCGCCAGCTTTACGTTCAGGATGAAGGAGGCAAGATAGTCAATATTTCTTCCGTTGCCGGTAAGCGAGGCAGTGCCAATACCCTGGCCTATAACGCTGCCAATTTTGCCATTGTCGGCATGACTCAGAGCATGGCAAGGGAGTTGGGTCCGAGCGGCATCAACGTGAATTGCGTCTGCCCGGGTGCTGTGGCCACATCGAGAATGGATGCAGTTAGTCCCGACAACAGACCGGTACGTTCCCGCCCGAGTGACCCGGTTGGAAGATGGGGATCCGATGATGAAGTGGGTGAGTTTGTCGCCTATCTCTGTACTGAAGCCGCGTCCTGGATTCACGGTCAATCAATCAACCAGGATGGCGGAGCCATCATGGAGCACTGAGACTACCCCTCTACGGCGACGTTACTACAACGGTGCTACCATCATCACCGGTGGCGGTGAATCTGTAGCCATTGCTGGTCACATTGTCGACCACGTATGTGATCTTGTCTTCAGTTGTGCGTGGTGACCAACCCAATACCTTTTTTAGGCCGCTGCCATTATCCGGATCGGCCGGATCATAGGTACCTGCGACATAGGCACCTAACGAGAGTTTTCGCTCCTCTTCAAACAGACGAATGGATTCGATATTGTTCCGCATAACTCCTTGGCTGGCAGTATCCATGTAGTCAGAAAAATACGGAACCGCTATCGCACCGATAATACCAATGACGGCAACGGCTATCATCAATTCGACCAATGAGAATCCAGGAGTCTTAACCATCGGCTTGATCCCATTCATGCGCCACTCTCCTCATTCCTGCCCTGACCCAATACCACCTTGGCATCATTTAACGAAGTTGTCTCCGTGTCAAACAAAAAAAACTGGAGGAGACAAAGTCTCCTCCAGTCGTTCAAACCACCAGATAAGTTGGCTTAGGTTTCTGAAGCCGCAACGATGGTGCTGGTGACTTTAGTTGCATAGTCTTCATACGCTGGGCGTGTGATGACCATCTGTTCAGCGCCGGCGACGTAGCCACCTGAGATACCAATGGCGCCTTTGGCGTTGCCGGTTGTATCACCCAGCAAGTAAGCAGATCCACCACCGGGAGCCAGGTTGCCGCCACGGTTGTATATGGCTTCCCAACCTGCGTCGGTTCCAGGTACGGTAGAGGTCAGACCCAAAGAGACTTGGGTGAAACCTTTAACGTAGGTAGTACGAGTCAGGCGAACAGCCTCTTCGTAATGCGCGTTGACCTTGGTCATATTAGCTGTCTTGATGTAATCCTGATAGGCAGGCAAGGCAACTGCGGCCAAGATACCAATGATCGCAACCACGATCATCAATTCAATCAAGGTAAATCCTTGTTGCAGTTTATTGGCATTCATGGGCATATCTCCATTTGTGTGAACTTAGTTAAGACTCCCGGTACTTATGCATTACATCCATGATGTATGACAGGACAGCAAGTCTGTGCCATTAATCGAGCAATATCCATGCCACCCAATATCTAATCGAAAATGTGGCTTTCCTTCAGATACTTCCAATAACGGGGTCATTTAACTCCACGAGGGTCAGAAAGTGACAATTTTTGTCACAAATGGGCCCTCGAATACCGCTCACCCATTTCTGACGACACTCTATCGACACATGTCCAACCTAGTTGTAAACTTCTTAAGTAGTGTAGCAGAAGATTTTTCTTGGAACTAATCCATCTCGGAATTCACAATCTATGGCCGCCAACCCGGTACAACTCAGCGGACTCGCCAGAAGACTCGTTGAAGACAGCCTTCTGGACGAAACTATCGCACAGGAAGCCTTGCAGGAGGCTACCAAAACCAAGGTACCATTTGTAACCCACCTGGTCCAAAAGGATCTGGTCCAGGCAAGTGAAATTGCCAACGCGGCTTCAGAAGAGTTCGGTGTTCCCCTCATGGATCTATCCGTGCTCGATCCAGACTCCATTCCCACCAACCTTGTCGATGAAAAGATCATCCGCGCCACGCACGCCATGCCCATATTTCACCGCGGCAACAGGCTGTTCGTGGCGGTATCCGATCCCACCAACACCAAGGCATTGGACGATATCAAGTTTCACTCCGGCGTAACGACTGAAGAAATTTTGGTTGAGGAGGACAAGCTCAGCGCCTTTATCGAATCGTTCCTGGAGGCACAGGAGGGAGGCGGCCTCGGTGACCTCAGTGATGAGGAACTGGATATGGACATGGAAGCTGTCGATGAAGACGGCGGCGGCGGCGAGGATGAAGTGGTATCCAGTGCAGACGAAACGCCAGTGGTGCGTTTTATAACGAAGATGCTGTTGGATGCCATCAAACAAGGCGCATCCGACCTCCATTTCGAACCCTTCGAAAAGTCCTACCGGGTAAGATTCCGGACCGATGGCGTTCTCCATGAAGTGGCTCAGGTACCGGTCAATCTGGCACCGAGAATCGCGGCAAGGCTCAAGGTGATGTCCCAGATGGACATCTCCGAACGTCGCGTCCCCCAGGATGGGCGCATCAAGTTGAAAATCTCCAAATCCAAGTCGATCGATTTCCGGGTGAACACGCTGCCGGTACTGTTTGGTGAAAAGGTCGTTATGCGAATCTTGGACCCCAGCAGTGCCAAGATGGGAATCGATCAACTCGGTTACGAGCCGGACCAGAAAGAACTCTTTCTGGAAGCGCTGCACAAACCTCAGGGGTTGTTCCTGGTCACCGGCCCCACCGGCAGCGGCAAGACCGTATCCCTCTATACGGGGGTTGTTATTCTCAACACCCCGGAACTGAATATCTCAACAGCGGAAGATCCGGTTGAGATCAACCTCGACGGGGTCAATCAGTGTAATGTGAACCACAAAGTCGGGCTGACTTTCGAGACGGCCCTGCGGTCATTCCTGAGACAGGACCCGGACATCGTGCTGGTGGGTGAAATAAGGGATCTCGAGACTGCAACCATCGCCATCAAGGCGGCACAAACCGGACACATGGTACTCTCCACCCTGCACACCAACAGTGCCCCGAGACACTGACGCGACTAAGACAGATGGGAGTCGCTTCCTTCAACCTGGCAACCGCCGTCAACCTGATCGTCGCTCAGCGGCTCGCTCGACGCCTCTGTGATTGCAAGGTACTGCTGGAGATCCCCAAGAATGCGTTGATCGAGTCCGGATTCACGGAGGAGGATGTGGACACCGGCTTGGAGATTTTCGGGCCCGGCGCCTGCGAGAAGTGCGGTAACGGCTACAAGGGAAGGGTGGGCATCTACGAAGTGGTTAAGATCACCCCGGAGATCTCAAAGATGATTATGGAGGATGGTAATTCGATTCAGATCGCAGAAGTATGTCAGAGGGTAGGTTTCAACGACATCTTCCAGTCCGGTCTGATAAAGGTGAAAAACGGCTTTACCAGCCTCGAAGAAGTGGGTCGGGTCACCAGTGGTCATTAACGGCGAGAATTGATATGGCAGCAGCTAATCAGGTTTTTGCGTGGGAAGGTACGGATAAGTCCGGCCGCAAAACGAAGGGTGAAATAACCAATACCAATATTGCCAAGGCAGAACTGCGCAAACAGGGCATCAATACCACCAAGATCAAGAAGAAGTCGGCTGGCCTGAGCCTGTTGGGCGGGGGCAAGATCACAGCGACCGATACCGCGCTCTTTACCAGGCAGCTTGCCACCATGATGAAGGCCGGTGTGCCCCTGGTGCAGTCTTTCGAAATCGTCGCCGATGGCCTGGACAACCCGAAGCTAAAGACGCTGATTCTGACTATTCGAGATGACGTCTCGGGTGGCAACGCCTTCGCCGCTGCCATTAGAGCGCACCCGGAGCATTTCGATGACCTGTTCTGTAATCTGGTGGACGCCGGTGAACAATCCGGTGCCCTGGAAACCATGCTGGATCGCCTGGCGACCTACCAGGAGAAGTCGGAACAACTGAAAGCCAAGATTAAAAAGGCGATGAACTACCCGATCGCCGTATTGGTGGTAGCAGGCATTGTGTCAACACTGCTACTGGTCAAGGTGGTACCCCAGTTCGAAGAGATCTTCGCCGGATTCGGCGCCGAACTGCCGGAATTCACCCAGATGGTGGTCAATATGTCACGCTTCATGCAGGAGTGGTGGTGGGTGTTCCTCTTCGCAATCGGTGGCGCGATCTTCGCATTCAAGGAAGCGTTAAAGCGGTCCAAGGCGATGCGGGATGGCAAGGACAGGCTGATGCTCAAGCTGCCGGTGATGGGTGATTTGCTGGACAAGTCAGCGGTAGCCCGGTTCGCAAGAACCCTCTCAACGACCTTTGCCGCTGGCGTACCCCTGGTGGATGCGCTGGAATCGGTCGCAGGTGCTGCCGGTAACGTGGTTTATTTCGATGCGATCACCCAGATCACAGAGGATGTATCCAGCGGGATCAACCTCAACACCTCCATGAAACAAAGCGGCGTCTTTCCCAATATGGTCATCCAAATGGTATCCATCGGAGAGGAGTCAGGCGCCCTGGATGCCATGCTGGATAAAGCCGCCACCTATTATGAAGAGCAAGTGGACAATGCCGTGGATGGACTTACCGCCCTGATGGAGCCGATCATCATGCCGTTTCTGGGCGTGGTTATCGGCGGCCTGATCATCGCTATGTATCTGCCCATATTCTCCATGGGCGAAGCTGTGGGATAACCGCCAATCTGCCACAGTAGCTGCCATTCACTCTGACATGACTGTATATCTGGCTTTTCTGGATGCCGAATATCCTCTTCTCATCCTGACGATCACGGCTTGTTTTGGACTGTTGATCGGTAGTTTTCTGAACGTCGTCGTCTATCGGCTGCCCTTAATGCTGGACAGAGAGTGGCAGCGCCAAGCCCGCCTGGAACTGGGTAGTGAAGAACCAGACGAAGAGGCGCCAACATTCAATCTGGTGCTGCCAAACTCTCACTGTCCCGACTGCAAGCATGAAATAGCTCCGTGGGAGAATATCCCGCTGATCAGCTATCTATTCCTGAGGGGGAAATGCTCCGGTTGCGGCGCAGCAATCCCACTTCGATACCCGATGCTGGAAGGGGCCACGGCGATCATCACCTGCGTAGTAGTGAGCCACTTTGGGCTCACCCTAACTTCCCTGTTCTGCCTGCTGTTGACCTGGGCCCTGCTTGCGATCGCGGTAATCGATTACGATCGCATGATTATTCCGGACGATATCGTGTTCCCCTTCCTTTGGCTTGGCTTGATCGTTAACAATTTCGGCATCATCACGACCCTGGATAACGCACTGTGGGGTGCAGTCTTCGGCTACCTGAGCCTGTGGTGCGTCTATTGGGTATTCAAACTACTAACCGGCAAAGAAGGTATGGGATACGGCGACTTCAAGCTGTTGGCGATGTTGGGCGCCTGGATGGGTTGGCAAGCTCTGCCAGTCATCGTCATCCTCTCCTCATTCGGTGGCGCACTCGTGGGAGGCGTCCTGATATTTCTAGGCAGAGACAGATATAATCCAATCTCTTTCGGGCCATACCTGGCTCTTGCCGGTTGGATCGCCCTGCTGTGGGGCGATGTCATAACCGATTTGTATTTGAAGTTTGCTTATATGGGCTAGCCTTCGCGGCCCGACCATTCCCATCGGGTTGTGCCTTGTCTCGTATCATCTGGTAAGCTCTGAACCCATCAAACCCAGGTAGTGGAGTACCAGAAGCATGGGTAATTTTGTCGTTGGACTCACAGGTGGCATCGGCAGTGGCAAGACCGCTGTAACCGATCGTTTCACGCAACTCGGCATCCTGGTCGTCGATGCAGACGTGGCATCAAGGGTGGTGGTGGAGCCTGGCCAGCCCGCTTTAGACAGCATAAAGGACCACTTTGGTGCCGCTATTATTCTGAAGGACGGCAACATGGATCGGGCCCTGATGCGCGAAATCGTGTTCAAAGATCCCGGTGAGAAGACCTGGCTGGAACAGTTACTCCACCCGCTGATCAACGAACAGATCGAAAGAGATCTTGAGGCCAGCACAACACCCTATTCGATGCTGGTCTCACCACTGCTGATCGAGATCGGTCAGACCCGTTTCACACACAGAGTCCTGGTGGTGGATGTGCCGGTGGAAGTGCAGATTCAGAGAACCGTGGCCAGGGATAACAACAGCGAGGAGCAAGTGAGGGCCATCATCAACGCCCAGCTCTCCCGGGAGGCGAGACTCGAAGAGGCAGATGACGTAATCGTCAACGATGGCGATTTTGCCAAGCTTGATCTGGACATCAACGGCCTCCATGACCAATACCTGCAACTGGCCGAAGAGCGCAGATGAACCCCACCAGCGTCAAATGCCCCATCTGTCAAAAGGATGTGATCTGGAGCTCGGATAACGAGCACCGGCCCTTCTGTTCCGAACGATGCAAGCTGATCGATTTCGGCGAATGGGCCAGTGGCCGGCGATCAATCTCCACCGACACCGATCAGAATGTGATCCCTATACGTCGAGACAAGGACCGATAGGCGATTACTCTTCTAATTTGCCTTAGTTAGAGTCTGCTCATAAAGTTGTTAAGAAGGTTAAGACCCCATCGCGCAGCCAGCCAACCCGGAAGCTGGGTTCTTCCTGCACCAACCTGACAA
>Ga0187827_10000448_pt1 | contig 65470 bp, 39 predicted proteins | sample ETNtaG_39_FD_167969 | JGI IMG/M metagenome (GOLD analysis project Ga0187827, IMG submission 167969) | Marine microbial and viral communities from oxygen minimum zone, Eastern Pacific Ocean - ETNP2014_SV_150_PacBio MetaG (Illumina Assembly) | ecosystem: Environmental > Aquatic > Marine > Hypoxic... | reverse complement strand
TACGCTTCTTCAGGTCGGCCACATTGACCGACGGCGGCCGTTCTGCCGCCGAGTCACGCGCCGGCTGCGGCCCCTTCTGCCGCTTGCGTTCCTGCTTCTGCTTCCTCCGATCCGCCTTGGCCTCCTCATCGAGCTGCCAGTAAGTCTCGTCCGGCATCGACTCGTTGACAAGCTGCTGCATGAGCCCGTCGAAGCGCTCGGCCTCAGACCCTTCCTCGGCGCCTGCGGCCGACTTGTGCCGGCGAGACACATACCGATACACGGGATCTTCCCAGTAAGGCACGGCGGGCCTCGCGGACGCGGGGGCCTCCCGCCCCTTCCCGGTCGTCTCGTCCATTTCGTTCCCAGTCACAGCAGTAGCTCCTTTCCGAAAATGACTCTTTTTCCCTTCGATCCGCGTTCCAATAAAAGTCAGGATCAAGATTGAAGGTCCACTTCGCTCCCAATGCAAGAAGTCCTGGAAATGCAGGCAATCAGGCCGGTAATTCGCTTCGGGAGCAGTATTTCAGGCCTTTCCGTTCTTTCCTTTGAGGCAAGAAGTTAGGTTTGATACCATACGACGGCATCCATATAATATCGCCTTTCATCGCCCGCCCGCCCGCACAGTAAGCATGCAAGCAATCGTCTCAGACATTCACGGAAATCTCGAGGCATTCAGTACTATTCTCGAAGATATCGAGAATCAGGGAGTGGATGAAATACTTTGCCTTGGCGATGTTGTCGGGTACGGACCAAATCCGATTGAATGCCTGGATCTGGCCATGGAGAACTGCAAGTGGGTGCTCTGTGGGAACCACGAATGGGCCCTGGTCAATCAGCCGGTCGGATTCAGCCCGCCGGCCAAGAGAGCCATCGAGCTCACGAGGAAATTGTTCGAAAAGGAGACCGACAGCGAACAGGCGGAGCGGCGGAAAGATTTCCTGTTCAATCTGGAACCGAACGTGGAAGACGGAAACGTCATGTACGTCCACGGTTCGCCCAAAGATCCGATTATGGATTACGTTTTCCCGGAGCAGTTCTCACGCTTCTGGACTGAGGAAAAAGTGGATGACCTGCTGCGCACGGTCGAGTGGGTCTGTTTCTGCGGACATTCGCACGTGCCCTCGATCATATCGAGCGCGTACGAATCCATTGTGCCGACCGAGGACGTGGAGAGTTACGCTCTCGACCCTGAGAAAGTCTACATCATCAATGCCGGTGCTGTCGGACAGCCAAGAGATCGGAACAACAAGGCATGCTACGCAATCTGGGATGGGGATGCTGTCACCCACCGCCGCCTCGCGTACGACCACGAAGCCACCGCCGCCAAGATCCGCGAAATCGGTTTCGATGAAAAGCTCGCCTCCCGCCTGGCGGAAGGGACCTGAGGCCTGCACACCGGCACACGCCTTCGCGGGAAAGCAAAAAGACACGAAAGCATTGGATACATGAACGAAGTGATCATGCCCAAACTCGGGCAGACTGTGGAAGAGGCGCTGATCGAGCGCTGGCACAAGAAGGAAGGCGACACCATCGAAAAAGGGGACGTGCTCCTCGAAATCACAACTGATAAGGCAACGCTGGAGGTGGAGTCCTTCTATTCCGGCACTATCCGAAAAGCGCTTTACCAGGAAGGTGAAACAGTGCCGGTCAATTCAATCATTGCCTTTATCGGCGAACTGGACGAGACCATCCCTGAGGTAGCCCTGCCTGAGAAGAAGGAGAGCCCTCCTGAATCCCCGCCTGCGCCCGCAAGGAAAACGGCGCCGGCCGCTGCCCCTTCAAAACCTGCCGCCTCATTGCCTCGCGACGGCAGGATCTTCATATCGCCGCGGGCGCGCAAACGGTCCGAAGAACTGGAGGTCCCATACCGTTGCCTGAGCGGCTCGGGCCCTGGCGGGCGCATCATTGAACAGGATGTCATCGAGTACGAGAGCAAGCGAAGCGCGCTTAAAGCAACTCCAGTCGCGCGGAAGATTGCCTACCAGCGAAACATTGACCTGCTCGCACTGAACGGCACCGGACCCAACGGAAAAATCACAAAGGAAGACGTGGAGAAGGCTGAGCCGGTCTCAATAGCCGGTGGACGTACGGTCAAGCTCACTGCCATGCGGCGTATCATTGCCGAGCGAATGACCGAGAGTAAATCCACCGTCCCTCATTTTTATATCGACCTGGACGTGGATATGTCCCAGGCCATCATTCTTCGCGGAGACCTCAACGCGCAGGGCAGGTTCAAAGTCTCGTTCAACGACTTCCTCATGCGCGCCTGCACTCTGGCATTCCGACACGTGCCGGAAATGAACGTCGCCTGGGGCGGCGATGCGCTCATTTACAGAGACCAGGTCGATATCGGTTTGGCGGTCGCAGTGGATGAAGGGCTGCTTGTGCCCACTCTTCGCAACCTCAACAGACTGAGCATCGATCAGATTGCTGCAGGCAGCGCGGATCTGATCGAACGTACCCGTACCAAACGGCTCACACCTGATGACTATGGAAACGCAAGCATGACGATCTCGAATCTCGGCATGTTCGGAGTGGAACGAGTCTTCCCCATTATCAATCCCGGTGAGAGCTGCATCCTCGGCGTTGGCCGCATTGCCGAGAAGGTCGCTGTCAAGAACGGCGGCATCCACATCCGGAACATGATGACCCTCGTCCTCGCCGCGGATCATCGTGTGGTGGATGGCGCCATCGCCGCCAGATTTCTGCAGGGGATTAGGGCCGCGATGGAAACGCCGGCAGATATGCTGTGACCGTCTGGCTTGCAGTGAACGCGGGTTCAATGCCTCAGCCCCGGAGTGGCGGCGCGAACTTTAGAGGATTCACCTCTCTTTCTTAGTCGTTATCTTAGTCTTTCTCATAATCGAATCTGGGCCTTTCAGGCGCTGTAAAGCGCTATCTCGGCAATCCCGATTAAGTTTACGATTAGGATCTCAGAACCAGACAACCTAAAGTTCGCAGCATTGCGCCCCGGACCGGCGCAAGCCTGTTGCCCTGAATCCCGATTACTTCTTTTCCTTTTCCTCAGTAATCGTCACTTGGACGTTCACCTTTGGCCCGCCCTCCAGAGTGAGCTTGCCGTTGGCGATCTTTCCCGCTGACGTTGTTACCTTCATGCCATCGGTCTTTCCGATGTTCAGGATGATCGGCCCTCTTGCATTGGCGATGGCAAAAGACTGTACGAGGCCCGTCGTTTCCGGCGCTTCGCGGATGTAGTGACGGACCTCGACGCCGTCGAGCAGGTAACGATATTCAGGGGCGCCCTCGAGTAGGCGAAAGCCTTTGAAATCGGCGTTGGGTTTTTCTTTTGAATCTGCATGCTTCAACGCAGGCCCCGGCGGCGGTACGTAAAACTTGTCTCCGAGGACCTTGATGGCACGTCCGCCTCTGCCCGACCATGCGCCCCTCACATCGATGAATTCGCCGGACCAGGCGTACTGTAAGCGGCAAGCTTCGCTGTCGAACGCGTAGTTCACGTAACCGGGCAATCCTACCGTAATAGACCGTGCCGCGGAGCCCTGTACGAAAGCGCGGAGGACGATCGGTTCCTGGTTGACCTCGATTGTGTAATTGTCCACCGCACGTATCGCGCCCGGGGGACTGGGCATCCGTCTGCCAAGTGAAATGACGCGCCACAGATCGGTAATCTTCTTCTCTGCGATTTCTGGTTCCATCCCGGCAAAGAACATCGGCATCGGCGTACCGGGTCGGATGCGCGATGGGTTACGCATCCAGCGTCGAAACCAATCTTCTCGGACGCTCATTCCAAGCTCGGTGAATTCACGGCCGCGCTCGCCAGTTGGCTGGCCGGCCCCCTTGAATTCATGGCACGAAATGCAGCTCAGGCCGTTCTTGCCCGTTCCGACCTGTGCCAGAAGAGATTTCAGTTCGCTTTTCTGAATGCGGATTGAGGAATCCTTTTCAGGGGGTGTGCCTGAAACCGCGGCGAACTGATTTACCAGCGAATTCACCTGCCCGCCGAAATGCGGCATGCGGAGTCCAAGCCACTTCCGCGTCCGGCGGTTGCTCATCAGGATATCGCGAATCCATGATGTTCTGAGCTTGTCGCCTGTCGCGGTCAACGGGGGAGGAAGATGATTGAGCGAAGGATGCGGTTGCAGATGATCGAGCTCGTGGCAGGCAGAACAATTGCTGGATTTCACCTTCCGGTAAAAAGACCAGGTTGGCGCCTGGCTGATATCAGGAGTCGTCTTGAGGCCTGCGAGGAAGCCCTTGATTGCGCCGCGCTGTTTCGCGTCGAGAGAGTAATTGGCGGCCTTTGTCGAAGGCTTTTCTGACAGGCAGCCTTTCGATGCATCGAGCGCGATCATGTCGGCCGCCTTGTATTCGCTTTTCGGAACAGGGGGAAGCTTATAGGCCGTGGGATCGAGCTTGAAGATGTAGGCGTATCCACCGCCAAGGTTGCCGACTTTCAGGAGCAGATCATTGCGACCTTTCTTGAGCGGTACGACCGCCTTGTCCAGATTTCTTGGCAGGCCGCGAACCACATCAAGGAAGAGAACCTGTTTGCCGTTTACCCAGATGGCGATCTGATCGTCGCTGCCGACCTGGACGGTGACTGTCCCATCCGATTCCGCATCGATCCAACGATGAAGGTAGACAATGGTGTTTCTGCGGCCCCGCATGAGGCTGTGGCCGCGGCCGTCCTTGTGATTGACCTGCTGCCAGTGGATCTTCTTGTTGTTGCCGCCGACGAATTCCGCCTCGAGGTCGAGCTTCGTTTCAGGTGGGTATGCCTGCTTAAAGCCTTTCTTCATATTAAACGGCCCCAGCAATTTCCAGGGGCTTAAACGAATACCGAGTCTTTCCGGTGTGATGCCCAATGCATGAGCCCTGGCCAGCGGTTTTGCTTTTAGAGAATGGCATTTGAGGCAGCCTTTTTCAGCGATGAGTCTCTCGCCGCGCGCGGGGTCAGGTGCGTCAAGATCCTCAAATTCGTCTTCTTCTTCGGGTTCTTTCAAGGTGGCCTTCGGAACTGCAGGTGCTTTTTCCGAGCCCTTTCGATTTCGCAGAACGTAGCGTGCGATGTTTTCAGCTTCCTGCGCGGCCTGATTGCTTTTCACATAACCGATATTGAACATCTGTGGCATCCTGCCATCCGGATTAGTGGCGAACGGATTGAGCAGATAGTCCTTGAGCGCGTGCACATTCGTTTTCTCGTGCATCCGTGAAAGGTCGATGCCCGCCTCGTCGTGGCAGGCGATACAACCGATGCTTTTGAAAAGATTCTCGCCCTGCTGGATGCGGCCCTTTTCCAGCGGCGGATGGACTGTCTGCTTGTCCGGATCTCTGAGCCCCGAAAGGAACGCCGCGACATCACGGATGTCTTCCTCCTCGGTAAGCAATGCGGGCATGCCAGTACTCTTGCGAAAGTGCTGTGGATTCTTCAGCCAGGCGACCAGCCAGTCATGATTCAGGCGCGAGCCCGCGGCAGAAAGGTCGATGGGACGCCGCTTTGACAGATTCGGCGTGGACGGCTTGTGGCAGGACGCGCAGCTCAGGTCATCAACGAGTTGGCGTCCCAGTTCGATTTCGGCAGTCTTTTCAGCCGTATCACTTGTGCTGGAGTGAACAAACGCCCGCGAAGGGATCGGCTCGCGTTGAAAGGTTCTACCTTCCCATTGAAGCTGCAGCCGCGCATCGCCTGGCTTCCTCGTGTATTCAATTCTGATCGGATGTTCACCCGCTGTCAGTGCGATCGCTTTCCCTACCGCGTCCTTGCCGTTGATGGTCACCTTCGCGTCCGCCTGGATGGTGTACGAATCCGGTTCGCTGATGGTAAGGGCGCCTTCAAACGTAGCCTGAAAATTCGCTCCGATCTGCGGATGCAGGGATTCATTGCTCTTGAGGGTGAAGTGAGGCGCGGGGGTAACATACGCGACTGTGTGCCTGCCGTCAGTGACGGTGGCGATGACCCCGGGTTCGGGCTTATTTTCTGCGTACAGAAAGTTCGAAAGGAGTATGGCGAGGAAAGGCAGATGTGTTGTTCTTATTGTCATGTCGACCTTGGGAAGCTGTGAAAAATCCAGGCTGATAAGTAACCAGAATCATCCGAACTGGCCAGCGTCCTGAAGATCACGGTCGTAGCAGGAGTATCCGGAATGAGAGTTCGGGTCTTGAAGGCTTCCCCAGCCTGTCCACATGCGACCCGTGTCGCTTAGTCTCCTCCTCACTACCGCTGCTATCCTGATTGAATCGTGCAAACATCTAATCCAATCTTGTCATGAAACATCAGGGTTGTTTCACCATCGCAAATTGCTCGCATCCGGAGAACAGGCAAGTGACCGAGACTGCAAGAGATCAGAAGCGCCCCGAAGGCCGATGGTCTGGTGGCCGAAGACACCGTGCTCGAGCGGGAAGCCTCTCTGGCCGAGTCGGCATAAAACGCGCATCATGAACGATTACCACGAAGCAAATCGAAAAGGCTGGGACGCTGTCTCGCCAGGCTGGCAGGCAAAGGTGGATAAGAACAGGAACTGGCGAAAGTGTCCCTCCGAGCCGCTCACTTTCCTCAATCCAATTGAGCAGAGGTTCCTGAAGGACATCGCGTGCCAACAGGCATGCGTGCTCGGCAGCGGGGACAACATCATCGTCTTTGCCCTGGCCGGGCTGGGAGCAAAAGTGACCTCGGTGGATATCTCTCAAACTCAATTGGACATCGCAGCAGGCCGCGCTTCGGAACTCGGTCTCGATATCTCATTTGTGCGTGCCGACGTCACAGACCTGTCTGACATCGAAGATGAATCATTCGATGTCGTTTACACAGGAGGACACGTGGCCGTATGGGTTTCTGACCTCATTAAATACTATGGCGAGGCTGGCCGAATCTTGCGTCCTGGTGGTCTGTTTTTCGTCAACGAGTACCACCCTTTCCGCCGCCCCTGGAAAGAAACGCCGGACCGACTCGAATTGGAATTCAACTATTTTGATCGCGGCCCGGCCCAATACGACCGTTCCGAAGATGTCAATGCTGCTCCTGGTACTTATCCCAGCTACGAATTCCGCTGGACTGTCAGCGATTTCGTTCAGGCTCTTCTGGACAGTGGATGTGAGTTGCTGCTGCTCGAAGAGTTCGGTGACAAGCAACCGGATTGGACGCCGATTCCAGTTGCAGGCTTGCCAGGGTCGCTCATTCTGGCAGGGCGGAAGAAAGGCTGATCTCTGCCATTTGAGGTCAGGATGTCAGTACCGTCTTAGCCGCCTTGGACTTTCCGGTCGATAACGCGGAGCGGATGGCCTCGCGGTACTGAGCAAGAGGAAACTTTGCCCCTACTATTCCGCTTAGATCTACCCGGCCTTCTTTCAGAAGGCGGATGGCAAGGTCAAACGTCCGGATTGTTTCCCCTTCATGGTTTTCCATGCCGTAGGCGTAGACGCCTTGTACTTTGAGCGCGCGATACCAGATGGCTGTCCAATCAATGCCCTTAGGAATGGAGGGCATGCCCACCAGGATGACGCGTCCTTTCGGTTTGGTGAATCGCAACGAATCGTCGATCGAGGAATCCGATGCCACGCAGTCGAAAGTCACGTCCGCGCCGCCGCCGAGGCTTGTGTCTTTGCCAATCTCCGGCTTGTAGAGTTTCGTTCCGAATGTTCTGCACAGTTCGTCTTTCAAGCCCTTCGCCGGATCGATGAATTCATCGGCACCCAGTTTCCGAGCCATTTCCTGTTGATGGGGATGCCTGGCTACCGCCAGAATGCGGCATTGACAGCCGATGCCTCTCAGGCTGGCAATCACCAGCAACCCGATGGCCCCGCACCCAACCACCACGGCGGTCTGGTCATCTGACGGACGCCCTTCAAGGGCCGCGTGGAGTGAGCAACTGAAGGGCTCGATCACCACCGCATCATCATCGGATAACTCATCCGGAACTGGGATGATCTGAGACTCGTGGGCGACAAAATTCTCGCTCCAACCGCCGCCGGTATCCCGGCAATAGCCCGTCTGGATACCAGGCGATATTGTTCCTTCAGTTACTTTTTCGCAGTGCGCGTAATTTCCGGCCCCGCAGTTCGGGCAAACAGGATCGATGCCGCGGACCCTGCAGCCGAGCGCCGGCTCGATGACCACCCGGTCGCCAGCTCTGCACTCGGTTACATCAGAGCCAATCTCGATAACTTCTCCGACGGTTTCGTGTCCCAAAACAAAAGGTGTTGAAATCAACGGCGAGAAGTACGCACTGCCTTTCGCGCAAATGGTTGCCAGATCCGACCCGCATATTCCGCTGGCGATCGTCCGCACGCGCACCCACTCTTCAGTTGGCAGCCTCTGCGGCTCGATATCAAGCAGCCGAAGCATGGACAGCGTCCCCGTGTAGATGCCCGGGAAACTCCTGCCCAGAAACCGAGTCATCAGGTATTTGGGGATGTTCTTTGAGTATTGGACGGCCTTCATGGGAAGAATGGTTTTGGAAGAGGTGTGAATGGTGAAGAGTGAATGGTGAAGAGTGAATGGTGAAGAGTGAAGACGTGAAGAGTGAAGACGTGAATGGTGAAGGGTGAGTGGTTTTGGCAGAGGCGAATGGTGAATGGCGGATGATCAACGGTGAATACTCCTGTGATAGCACGGACGAAAGCGGCGCTGCGAATCGAGTCAAGCATTACGGCAGCACCATTCACTCTTCGCCCTTCACCATTCACCTCTTCACTCTTCACATCCACTATTCACCTCTTTAATCATTCCGCCACTGGCAGTTCACCTGGTGGTCTGGCATCACTCAGAAGCTTCACCCTCAGGTCACGCACGTGATAGTGGCCTGCCCCGCTCCAATCGAAACCGCCGAAACTTATGTACCCATTCGAATCCCATTCCTCGACGGATTCCAGGAGCGAGGCGCCGTTGTGTTTGATGTTGATGCTGCCGGAAACGTATTCCACCGAAAGTCCGCTGTATTCATCCGAGCCGAAAAATACTGCGTGGCTTTCTTCGAGGTTCTCCAGAGTCGCGGGGACGCGATCCTTGCGGATCTTGCTGAGGCCTAAGAACGTCTTCTCCATCAGCAGCGGGATGCTGTAACCGTGAAGGCCTCCCTCGAGGAATGACAGATACCACTGCCGGCCACCTTTGGGGCCGACCGGTTTGAGCTGCATTGAAATGCTTCCGTTTTTGGTCTTGTGCGGGAGCCAGGCTGGAACGAACGGCCCGAGCGCCTCCTTCATACACATCTCATGAGGGCCGGTCTCGCCCGCGCAGTCGAGGCAGTACTGGCGCGGGTTGTAACAGAAGCCGCGCAGGCGCCCGTTCTTGATCAGATCCACCATCTGACCGGTCTTCAGTTCCGTTTCCACTTCAGCAAGGCTTTGGCGCATCTCCTCGGCGCGGGTGCTTTCGGCTTTCAACCAGTTGGGATTCGGAGCCGCTTCGATGCGAACGTCATCGATGATGAACGTTCCGCCGCCGAACATCAGACACAGCCGCGGGCCCCGTCCGCTCAGCGGCATCGGGGCTCTGCGGCACACTTCACCGTCGATGCTCCACTCAGCCATCCCTCCGTTGAAGGCCACCGCCATCTTGTACTTGCCCCCCGCGAGCATCGGCCGCTTGAACTTCTTCGAAGCCCACTCCCTGTCCTGTGTCCAGAAGCTGATCCCTTTCGGATGTACCCATCCAATCGCGCCCTGCTCGATGACATCCGTATCCCACGGCCCGTCCGGAACAGGCGCCAGATGCGCCCCCCAGCCGATGTGGGGCTTGCGGGTGATATTCATCTGAAGGACACGCACTTCGTACTCGACCGCATGAATCTCCGCGAATTCGCCCTTATGCATAAGCCAGGTGCTGCCCGGCCAGGGGGTGTCCTCTTCACCAAGTATCAGAGCCCCGTCTGCGACTCGACCCCGCAGGCCGAGTGTCCACCAGTCGTACATGTGCTCATCGGAGGTAAAGTCATATTTGATTTCAATGCGCTGCGGCGAGAGCGTTTTGGCGCCACCGAAAAACGCATTACTCACATGTCCCGTGTGCAGAGGCGCCTGTTTATCACTGCTGGGCGTGGCCTTCTTCAACTGCTGCCGCATCTGATTATATCTCTTCACCAGTGCTTCCATGCCGTCAGGCGTTGTGAAGGCGCGAGCGTTGTCAAGGATTGCCTGTGCCGTGAAAAGCTGGTTCGTCTGCAATGCGACTCTGAAGCTCTTCTCCAGTTCGGCAAACTCTTCTTTCATGAAATCCCGAAGGAGATCCTGCTGCACTCGGACCGTCCTCTGCCAGAAGGCATCGGGATGCGCCGCTCCGAATTCCTGAAGAATCCGGAGCGCGCTGTGGAGTTGTCCAATTGCGACCATCGCGCGCGCCTTGTCCACCAATTCTTCGAAGGCCGGCATCAAATCCGCGTACGCGTCCAATGGGATAGGCTTATCGGTCTGCAGTTCGATGGAGGTCGTGGCGCGCTCTTTTGGTGGGGTAGTTTGCCGCTCGAGAATATTCGGCGTTGGTGGCCTTTTGCGCGCCTTCCTCTTGACGACTTCGATTTCCGGCTCAGGAGGTTTTGGGCGGGTGAGGAACCAGGCAAAGCCGCCGGCGACAGAGAGCAAGACCAACGACCGGACAACCCCCTTCAGGACCCCGTGCCACATGGCAGAGCGCAGACTCTCGTCATCCATCGGGTCGTGCTGATAATGCGGCTGGGCCTGGCGTTTTCGAGGCGGAACCGCCTGGCCACGATTGGAGGGTTTCTGCCGGGCCGCAGGTTCATAACCTGACAACTGTGCAAGCTCCCGAAGCAAAGCCTCTGCCTCCCAGTCCGCGCCACCGAGCTCGTCGCTTACCAGAGCCCTTATATACGCGGCGCGTTCCTGATCCAGGAAACCATAATCCACGCTCAGACGATACGCGCTGGCCATCTCCCCAGACTCGAGCGTCTGAATAAGACGCCTGGCCTGCCTGAAATCTATCTCATGCTGCTGGACAGCTTTCAGAATGAAGACAGCGTTATTGGACGAAATCAATGACCTGGACCCCAAGGTGAAGAAGACCCCTGGAATCCTAGCGCAGACTCAGTCATCGACCAAAGGCTCACTTTTAAGGAATCACTTTTTCGCCACGGCATCCACTTCAATCTTGCAGCCTTTGGGCAACGCGGCTACCTCGACGGTGGCGCGAGCGGGTGGCATGTCGCCTGAAAAATATTGGCCGTAGATTTCATTCATCTCTCCGAACTCGCTCAGGTCGTCCAGGAAGACCGTGGTTTTGACAACGTCCTCGATGGTCGCGCCTCCGGCCTCAACGATAGCTTTGAGGTTCTTGAGAACCCGGTCCGTCTGCACTTTGATGTCTGCCTCGACAAACTCGCCTGTCGCAGGGTCGATGGGCACCTGGCCGGCCACGTAGATCCATCCGTCTGCTTCAATCCCCTGCGAATAGGTGCCGCCAGGTTGCGGCGCGTTGTCTGTGTGAATTCTCTGCTTGGGCATGTCGGTTCTCCTCGTGTCGAAATCGTGAAGGAATCAGTAATATCGGAATCCGGGATCAGGTATTCGTGATCAGGAATCCAGAGTGAGTGTGCATTTCGCAGCAGTCTCACTCTTCGTCAAGTCATATGAGAAAAAATTCATTCAGCAGGTCACTTTTCTTCATTCTGTATGTCGCAGCTTCAGCGCTCAATGCAGAAGACCGTCCGAACATCATCTTCTTCCTTTCGGACGATCAGAATGCCGGATTCATGGGGTGCGCCGGGCATCCGATTCTCAAAACGCCGACCATGGATCGTCTTGCGAAGCAGGGAGTGCGTTTTGAAAACATGTTCGTCACCACCTCGATCTGCGCGGCCAGCAGAGCCTCCATCCTGACGGGTCTTTACGAGCGGACCCATCGGTATACGTTCAGAACACCTCCGCTCCAGGCACAGTTTTCAGCAAACAGTTATCCCGCCGTATTGAAAAGGTCCGGATACCGCACTGGCTTTGTCGGCAAGCTCGGGGTAGGCATTCCGGAACCGCAGCGGAAAGAGATGTTTGATTCGCTGGTCACGTTGGGGCGCGGTCCGTACTTCAAGAAGCAGGCCGACGGTTCTCTGCGGCATCTGAGTGAGATTACAGGCGACAAGGCCATCGAGTTTCTGAAGACCTGCAAGACCGAACAGCCGTTCTGTCTTTCGGTGAGCTTTAACGCTCCGCACGCAGAAGATCGGGACAAGGAGAATCACTATCCCTGGCCGAAGGCGGTGGATGGCCTGTACGACGATGTCAGTATTCCTGCGCCGCGCCTTTCCGAGCCGGCTGTTTTTGAGAGCCAGCCAGGTTTTCTCAAGAACTCGCTCAATCGTCAGCGCTGGTTCTGGCGATGGGATACACCGGAAAAATATCAGAAGAATGTTCGTGCCTATTACCGCATGATCAGCGGTATAGATAACGTGATGGCTCGGGTGTTGAAGGAGGCCGAAAGTCTCGGATTCGCCAAAGACACTGTCGTTATTTTTTCCGGAGACAACGGCTACTACAAAGGGCAACGCGGCTTTGCCGGCAAGTGGTCCCATTACGAAGAATCACTCCGAGTGCCGCTCATCATCCACGATCCTCGCTCGGCCCCTGACCGCAGAGACAGAGTCGATTCGCACATGGCGTTGAATCTCGACATTCCGGCGACCATCCTCGCCTATGCCGGGGCGGAGATTCCACAGACCTATCAGGGCCGCAGCCTTAGAGGCGTTGTCGATGGAAATAAGCCGGACGAATGGCGGAAGGATTTCTTCTGCGAACACCTGATGGATTACTCGGGAATTCCGAAATACGAAGGCATACGCAGTGAACGCTACGTGTACGCCCGGTACTTTCAGCAGCAGCCGATCTTTGAATTCCTGCACGACCTCAAAAGCGATCCGGACCAACTCAAAAACTTGACGAACAATCCTGAATATACAGAGGCACTCGCAGTGATGCGCAAGCGGTGCGATGCCATGCGGGACAGTGTCGGGGGTGAATTCAGACCACATCCGGCGAGAGTCAGGAAGACCAAGCAGAAGCGTCCCCAATCTTCCGCGACACTCAAGACGGTCGATGGTCCATCGGGCAGGGCACTGCTGTTCAGCCGGGCCTCGCTGCGGGCCGGCACCTTGCCCGCACTCAAAACAACCGATTCTCTAACGTGGAGCTTCTGGGTGAAGCTGAATACCGGAAGCCCAAGGGCTGGCGTGATTGTTGGTAATCGCGGCAATAAGGAAGGCGATCTGAAGTTTATGAAATTCACGTCCCACAGCGTGCTCTTCTACAACACCCGCAAGAACGTCCTGAGAATGAAAAAGGAACTGCCGAAAGGGCGCTGGATACACGTGGCCCTGGTGAAGGACGGAACGGCTCTGCGTTACTACCTTGATGGGATGCCTGCCGCGAGTGCGATGCTTGAATTCGATATGCCGGAACTGCCGTTGTTCGTGGGAGGGGATCCACAAGTCGGGGAATTCATCGAGGGTGCGGTCGATGAACTTCGTGTTTACAAGCGAGGGCTGAATAAAGCCGAGGTCTCACGCCTGTTGAAGAAGGAATCCATTGCGGATGGGCTGTTTTTTCACCATGCGTTGGATGATGTGAAGTGAAGGCAGGCTACTCATTATGGTCGGGCCATTAAAGAGAAGTTCTAATCCTGAATTAGTCTGCCTGAAATCTTGCTTTCTCTACAGAGGAAACCACTAAATGAAATACTTCTGCATATTATTGCTCACACTTCCCGCCTTTGCCGAAGAAGGCTTCATCGATCTCTTCGACGGAAAGACTCTCGACGGCTGGGTTCAGAAAGGTGGCAAGGCCAAATACGAAATCAAAGACGGCGCAATCCACGGCTCGTCGGTGCCGAATACACCCAACAGTTTTCTGTGCACGGAAAAACTCTATGGCGATTTTGTCCTCGAATACGAATTCAAAGTTGACGAAGCTCTCAACTCCGGCGTTCAGATTCGGAGCAACAGTCTCGAGGAATATCACAACGGGCGCGTCCACGGCTACCAGGTCGAGATAGATCCGAACATGAAACGTGCGCGGCTCTGGACCGCCGGCATATACGAAGAGGGTCGCCGCGGATGGCTGAATGACCTGAAGGACAACGAGCCCGCACGCAAAGCGTTCAAGCCCGATGAATGGAACCACATCAAGGTCGAGGCAATCGGTGATTCCATCAAGACCTGGCTCAACGGTGTCCCTGCAGCAGACCTTGTGGATTCAATGACGCTGACCGGCTTCATTGGCCTGCAAGTGCACGGCGTTGGCAAGCGGGTCGAGCCTCTCAACGTGTCCTGGAGGAATCTGAAAATCAAAGACCTCGGAAAACATGTCTGGAAACCGATCTTTAACGGCAAAGACCTTGAAGGCTGGGAAGCAGCACCCGGTGGCGAGTGGTCCGTCGTGGAGGGTGCCATCGTTGGCAAGAGCCCAAAGACCGAACGGCGGCACGGCATTCTGCTGACGAAACAGAGCTACAGGGATTTTACCGTTCGGTGCAAATTCCGTGTGCTCTCCGGAAACAGTGGCTTTTACTTCCGAGCCCAGCGCGTGAAGGGCGGCGTGAGCGTGCATGGCTTTCAGGCGGAAGTGGATCGGTCAAGAGCGGTCGGCGGTTTGTACGAGACCGGCGGACGAGCATGGGTCGCGAAGCCAGACGCCAACGTGCACAAAAGAATAAAATACAAGGCCGGTGACTGGACCGATATGACTGTCAGCGCGCACGGCAAGCGGATCGTCGTTCACGTGAATAACCAGAAGACCGCGGAGCTCAAGAACGATCCCGGCCGCACCGAAGGGCTCATCGGCCTTCAGCTTCATGGTGGGCAGGAAATGCACGTGGAGTTCAAAAATGTTGAGATGCTGGTGAAAGGTAATGAATAATGCGCAATGAGTAATGTTGGGATTTCAGGTACAAGTGCAGCTTCAGTTATCCGAACAGGGCGCGAGCCATCCGCACAAGGATTGATTATTAATCGGAAAGTTTGACGAATCCTTCACATGCTCCGGGGTCCACCGCGGCATCCAGAATCCTTCGGACCATGAGCGATTCTCCACGAGGTATGGAAGGCGTACCCGATTCAAAAAAATCCAGCATCGCATCGGTCATGGTCACGAACAGTTTGCCCGTGTCCACCGTGACGTGGGCCGTCTGCTCAGCAGTCGTGAGAGAGGCGGCATACGCGGTTTTCGAATTGGTGCAGACGTTTATCACGGCAGTTCGGCTGTCGGAATAGTTGATGATCAACTGTGAGAAGTCCCCATCGTTTCTTCTCATCAGGGACAGTGCATCCTCGCCCATACAGCTCACGACAGTCTCGGCCGGATGGATGGCGTATTCTTCGAATGATCTGCCGGGCCCCCACGCGATCATGTGACGCAAAGCTTCGCGGCCTCCATTCTCGGTTACGAATTCCTGTACCTCCGTATATCTCAGCGCAGAAGTGGTCTGGATGGCTGTGCCATGCTGATCCGCTAGCCCAAAGATCTGCTCAGCAATCTCGAGGCTCGGTGCAAACGTCTTATCGACATAAGTGGGCTTGCCATACTTCAACACTTTTTCGCAGAGCTCCATGTGCACTTCGGGATTGCTGGGCGCCAGCACTGCAAAGACGTCCACGTTTGCGTTCAGATCATCGGGCGATTCGAAATAGCTGACTTCATTTTCTGAAGACCATTCTTTTCCCTCCGAATCCAGAAGCGCGTGGCAACCGGAGACAGTGAAGCCTCGATCTGACAGATCCTCTCGTAGGATCTTGAGAAAAATATTCGCGTGGAAGTTGTCAGGGTTGTAATCAACAAAGCCTATTCGTGTAGACATGGTTTCCTCATTGGGGTGGATCGCCTGTCCAGTGCTCGCCGTCCCATTCACCGGCCTGGAAAGAAGTTTCAAGCCATGGGTCTTTCGTCCGAATTCGGAATTCGGTCACCTTGCGCCTCATCTCTGCTGCCACATCCTGTAACCCGGGTTCGCCGATAATGTTTCTGGATTCTGCCGGGTCATCGACGATGTCGAACAACTCTTCGTGGTCTTGAAAGACAAACTTTTCTGTCTTCCTTTCACCTAACTCTTCGATTCCGTCCCTGCGAACAGCCATCCACGATTTCGAACGAAAAATATCTGTCGGCATAGGTGTGCTCAATCTGTCAGCCAGATTCAGCACATATTTGTATCGACGGCCGCGCAGCACACGGTATGGATAGTAATTCGTGACTTCGTGAAAACAGTGTGAAAAGAATGTCTCGTCCCAACCATCCGGGTCTTCTTCTTCCAGAATAGGAAGCAGGGATCGCTCCGGCAGGTTTTCAGGCACATCCAACCCACACCAGTCGAGAACCGTAGGACAGATGTTTGTCCAATTGATTAATGCCTGGCTGTGCATCCCACACTTCTGCTGACCCGGGGCGAACAGCACGAAGGGGCAATGATGCCCACTGTCAAAAGAAGATGCCTTCGCACCAGGAAATGGCATGGCATGGTCGGTTGTGACAATGACGAGGGTTTCATCCGCACGGCCCGATTCTTCCAGGGCATCCAACATCAGCCCAATGCCCGTATCCAGCCTGGTAACAGACTGATAGTAGTCGGCGAGCTCCTCGCGAACTTCGGCAATATCAGGAAGGAAATTCGGTACCTCTACATCTGCAGGATCGTAAGTGACTTCGTCTACGTCCCGGTATTTGTTCTCATTCCCGAAGCCACCCCTCGAACGGTGAGGATCCGAGAAGCCCACGTGCAGGTAAAAGGGGCGCTCTGAATTCTCAGAAAAGAATTCACCAGCCCGATCCGCCATATCATAAACGCTGCGCGAATTAACCCTGGGCTCATATTCAAAGGGATAAACCGAAGCAGGCTCAACGTGCTTCTTGCCGATGCAGGCAGTGGCGAATCCAAGCTCACCCAGGATCTTCGGCGTTGAAGTCATATGTTCATGAGTGCGAAATCCATGAATTCCATGACAGTGGCCATACTGACCATGCGTATGGCTGTGTTGGCCGGTCAATATGCATGCACGACTGACGGCGCACGAAGGGCTGGTGCAGAACGCGTGATCAAAGACGACGCCCCGTTCAGCGAGACGGTCTACGTTGATCGTGTTAATGACGCTGTTCCCGTAACAGCCCGCGATACGGCTCCAGTCATCCGCGATGAGGAACATCACGCTACGATACTTCAGGTCTGACATGCTTGGTACACGAATTGAACTGAGGGGCCGCCACTTTGCAGATCATCGTATGAGAATCAATTCATCCGTAGGCAGCCTTCTTGTGCTTACCCAACAGGCGAAGCATTCGATCGTTTGCGCCATCCAATACGTAATCCGGCATGCGGTAATTGAGGAAGGGATAAAACCGCTGTGAAACGACACGCTGGCTGTAAGTGATACCACCAACATATCGCACCCGATCGGAACTGTTAGGATGCCCGCGATGCCAGACCTGGTTATGAAACATGTACGCAAGCCCAGCCTTACCAGTCAGGCTGACCGGCCCTCCGCCCTCGAAACTTAGATCTTCCTGACGACCCGGGTTTCCACCGGAATAGTGGCTTCCAGGGACGACTTGCGTAGGTCCGAATTCAAGCCCGTCTACATCCGTTAAGGGAATTAGTAGATTGATGACAAAGCACGGGACCCTGATTCGCGGATCGTGACGCTCAACCCCATCTGGAAGAGGAAACAAAAGCCGGTCGTCAACGTGCCACCCGGTAACTCCTTCTCCAGCCCCGTTCCGTAACGCATTCTGGGACATCAGGTGGCAGTCGGCACCGAGGATGGCCTCTACAACACTTATGAACGGTTCTCTAATAATGAGATCCCGAAAGTTAATGTTCTGCTCAAACATCCGCAAAAGACTAATCCCGCGGATATAGTCGCCTTCTTCGTCGCCATGAAGTTCTTCATTGTCATAAACGTCATCCATACCATTCTTAAGAGCAGCGATCTCATCCTCACTCAACACTTGCCCGAAACAGTAATAACCCTCCCGATGAAACTGTTCCACAATTTCCGCTATCTGGTCGGGCGGATAGGAAGGGCGATCTTTGTCAATACTACTGGTAGTGGAATAACTCATGAAGGCAGGCGTGCAAGGGTGTCGAATTGTATAACGTGACTAACCGTTAAGACTTCAAATAGTCACGAAAAATCGAAGTCAAGTATTCTTCCCGTCTTTTCGAATCTCTTCCCAAAGTTCCTTTGGCAACGAATGCTCGAATGGGGTGCTTTTGGGTGCCGCCTTGTCTGCCGGGCCTTTCAACTCCAATTGGAGCATGGATGCCTGCAGCGGCTCGACCAGGGCAGGGATAACCTTGAAAAATGGGAGGCTACCGAGCGTGTTGGCGACCCGCGTAACCAGAGATCGTTTGGCCACGAATAAATGGAGATCAAGATGCCAGTCAAAACTGATTTTTCCAAAGCCGTAAACATTATAGTTGTTTCCGATGAGCTTCATTAGATGAACATCAAGATTCGGACCCGCAAGATCGAAATTCATGTGCATCTCGCGGATCTTATTAGTCTTCGAACCTTTTAGAATGCCTGTAATTGCATCCAGAGTTGGGAGCGCGAACAGTTCGCCTCCATCCATTGACACTTTCCCTTTTCCCTTCATCGACTGAATGTCGCTGCCCTTCATCGTGAGAGCAATCTCACCCCTCAAGGCGCCGGAAACTTTGGAATCAGATCCGAAACCTTTTCCGAAATGGGAAATGTCAACCTTTGAGAAAGACAGATCCAGGGCAGTCACGTTCTCTTTGCGATCCTGGTCGATACGCGCTCGGACGAGCCCGCCGTGGTAACCTGCACGAAGTTCCTTAATGAAGACGCGGCCCTCTTCCTGTGCAATTGTAGCCGTCACATCCGTGAAGTTCTGGTCGCGGATTTTCACCGATTTCAGTTCTGCCGTGCCGTCCATGCTTACTAATTCCTCGCCGTAAACTGCGCCCTTCAGTCTCAGGACGCCAAACATATCCTTCAAATCTGTGCCCGTGCTGGCTACCACGTTCTTTAATTCGATTTCGGTGGCAAATTTGGCCTGACTGCTGACCGCATCCCACTTGGATTCAACTTTTACGGAAAAATCAAGGTCCCCTGTCGGAGAGACATCTTTGTAAAATGCCTGCACGGTTGCAGGCAGAGCGTCATATAGTTTTTTTCCGAATGACTGGCCTGATGCATCCAGCTCAACATTCATAGCGCCATCTGAGAATCGGGCATTTGCTTTAATAGGTTTTCCGAAACTCTTACCCTCCAGATCGTCGACTTTCATTTCCCCATTTTCCCATTTGAACGTTCCAGTCAGGTCTGACAGTGGAAGAGGGAATCGCTGGTATGTAAGGCTGCCGTCTTTCAGTGATGCAGTGAATGTGTGCTGCGTTTTCTTTTCAGCATCAGTCTTCAGCGAGTAGTCAATGGAATGCACCGTACCGGCTGTGTTCAGCTCTTTCCAGACCGTTTGGTAATCTGCCGGCAGAAGCTCGAAAAAATGATTATCCAGCGGGATGTCTTCAGCATGAATAATCAGATTCGGATTCACCGAGTTTCCTGCCCATTCAACGGTACCTTCAATGGTCAACAGGCTCTTTCGTGTCATTCCAGTCAGTTTAGGCATCGCCAGGCGACCCGGAGTAAAGGTCAGTTTCCCATTCAGACCTGACATGGGAGCAGGGAAATGTTTGAATTTTGCGGAGATATCCTTACAGCCGACGGTCACCGAATATAGTGACTTCGCTTGTTGCCCGGATTTCCATTCAATCTTGGCATCGAGATCAGCGCGGCCTTTGGGTTGAAAATTATCCCAGGCCGTCCTGGCCCCGGATGGCAGAGCATTTCTCAGGGTTTCGCTGAGAGTCACGTCCGTTGCTTTGAGGTCTACTTGCGCGTGTTCGCCTGCCGTCAGTGGAACCATTGCAGCAACATTGACTATCCCTTCTCCTGTCTTTCCTATCAGTTGCTTCAGCTCGAATCCGGTATGGCCCCAGGTCAAGTGAGCTGATTCGAGTTGAACAGGCATTGGGAGCGCTCTGTAAGCGACTGTCGCCCCTTTGCCGCGTACCTGGAGGGAAAATGTTGCCGGCGTATTCTTCCCATAACTGATCTCCAAATCTCCATCCACCTTTCCCTTCAGATTGAACTGATTAAGAAATTTGTTCGCTTCTGTGGGAAGATATTTCTGAAAACCGGATTCAAGCGACATTTCATTGAATTCAAATCTCAGCCTTGACGAACCGTCCGGCATGAGGGAAATGTCCCCGCTGAAAAGTACGTCAGCGCCGAAAGCTTCAAGCTTGCCATTAGTAAAACTCAGCTTTGTTTTATCCCACTCGACATTGCATGCTTTCACCTTGGTCGCACAAGGGAATTTTTCGTAGGCGATCTGCATTTGCTCGGAATCAAGCGCCATCTTGTACCGCCAGCCGCCGTCTTTCACGCCCAGCAAATCTGCACTGGCATTAGTTGTGCCCCTGGGTGAAAGCTGTTCCCAGAACTTCTGTATGTTCGGCAGGAGCGCCGCCTTGAGCTCTTGGCCCAAAGAGAGACGTTCCGCTGTGATCGATACCCTGTCGCCTTCCACGGGTTTTTTCGGGCTGAAGCTGCCACTGATCTTGATGGGGGACTTCTCGTGGCTGGCATGAACATCCTTGAGAACAAACTTTTGATTGGCCCACTGGGCTTCGCCTGAATGGATTTTGACCTGGAGGGGGAATTTCTCATAGGTGACCTTTCCATGGACCCCCTTGAACTTAAGCCCGAAACTTTTTTTGCCATCAATGCGGGAGAACACATATTCGCCATTCATTTTCCCTGTGGGCGAAATCAGATCCCACAACCTCTGCCGATCTACTTTGTTTTTTCCAGATGGCGTGTATTCGAGGGCACTTCGTAGTGCATCATCGAGCACAACGTTCATCAAAGTAAACTCAAGCTGTCTCGACCCGTTTTTTCCAGGTACGAGACTGCCGTTGACAATCGTTCGCATCTCGCCGGAAATGCATTCAATTCCCTTGACAAGAAGCTGTTTTCCATCGAATTCCATTCTCCCGTTCGTGACTTGGGTTGGATACTTGAAATACTTTGGAAGGACATGCAGATCGTCGCTCTGAAAATCAAGCTGTGCCCGCAGACCGGCGGACCCTGTGTGCGTCAATTTGAGTTGTGCATCGGAAACCCCTGATAAATTCAGATCTCTCCACGTTCTGTCGATGCCAGGGTCCTTGCGCACGGCCTCGGCCCACGCATCATTGAGTGGCAGGCCCTTGACGCTGATGAACCAACTGTCCTCCTTCTCCAGACCGCTTCTCAAACGGTGCCCTGAGATTTCCACTTCCGTTTCGCCAATCCGGGCCTGGATGTTCTGTAGGAGGAAGTCTTCGCCGTCAGTCTGTAATCGACCGCGAATTTCTGTGACAGGATAGGGCAGCTCATTGATTTTGTGTGGAATGTTTTTCACGACTGCACTGCAGTTCAAGAAATCCACACGCAGAGCGATGTCCTCCGGCTTGCGACTTTTCCAATTGAACAGGAAGCCGAGGTTTACATTGAACTGTCCGCGCAACTCAAAGGGCTTGAGTTTTTCCTGCCATACTAGTGGGATACGACTTTTCAGTTCGTTCGAGATGGCAACTTCTGTCATGTTGATGTCCGCTCTAACCGTGTTCTCTCGTTCATCAATATCGAGCCGGTAGCCGCAACGGGCCATCCAGGAATTTGAAATGTCGCCTGTAATTCTCAGCCCGCGATGCAGGCCGCGGATCCGGCTGATCTTGGCTGAGATTCCATCCAGCCGGACCGGTTCTGATTCATCGAATCCCGGAACGCTGGTGAATGTCACTGCCCCGCCGATGATGGTTATATCGTGGAGTAATTGCGAAGCTGGGCGTGAGGATGGTCTCGGAGCTCCTGACTTGCCCGTGTCGTCAGCCGATACTCTTTTTCTGACCTTTGGACCAAGGAAGGCTGGTCTCTCGGCGAGATTCCAGACCAGCTCCGGATTATGTAGCTCGATATTCCGGAATGAGAGCTGCCCCCGGATGAGTTGCCAGGGATCGACCTGAACCTGAATGCGCTCGGTCTTGAACCAGGGCCTTGCTCCGCTCTCCATCTTCGAGAGGACGCCTTCCAGAACGAGGAGGTCCGGGAAGCTCAGCCTGACATCAGCGATCTCTACCTGGGCACGCAGCTGCCTTTCCAGGGCCTGCTGGACGCGATAAGGGCTGAAGAAGAAAGACAGAAGAAAGTAAAGATGCGCGCAAAGAATGAGGGTGAGGAAGAAGAACCCTCGAAGAATTCGAGTCTTTTCTATTCGTACTGCCGGATGGTGTGAAGATTTGAGCACAAAAAGTGGCCCGGAACTGATGATTCTTTGCCCCGGCTTCACCATTCAGCAGGGCACAGAACCTGGAATATGAAACTCAATGATCTCAGATGCCATTGAGGTTTCCATCGGAATTGAATTCGAGCGCCGTCTCGCCGAGGACTTCAACTCCTGAGTGCAGTGATTCGAGAAGAGATTCGGTGACGATCAACTCTTCAAGGTGAAGGGTATCCCGGATAAAGGCCATGCGCGGATTGCTTCGATGCGGGCCCTGGATACAGGTCAACGCGGTTTGGATCAGTTGCGTGTCATTTTCGAGTGTGATTGGAATCTTACCGCGGCGAACGAAATTGGAGGTCAGCGTGTTGAAGACCGTTTTGTGCCGGTCGTATGCGTCCAGAAGGCGCTGGGAAATGAAGTCAGCGAATCCGATCCCTGACGCGTTGCCTTCGGTTTCTTTTGTTAATTCCAACACTCCGACGAGCTGCAGGTTTGGATTTTCGGGCTCGGCCTCACCTTCGATATAGAGGCGCCCGAGGACATTCGGGTCCATACCTCCCCCGCTGATGTTCTTGCCCATCTGTTGCACGAGAACAAGCTCGGCTTCGTCGAAAGGCAGCCGGGGGAAAAACTCGTACGACTCCTTCAAAATCTCTTTCTCGCGATCCGGAATCTCATCCGCTCGGACGCCGTGCAGCACAGCGGTATTGCCGAGACGGTTTTCAATAATTGCGAGCCCGCCCACAATCTTGCCGGTTCCGATCAGGCATCGGGCGAGTGATTCCAACGCGTGCGGAAATCCACTCACCTGGTTGGCGTGGATGAGGTCGGCCTGCTTCACCTTACCCAGGCCGAGTGCCATCATTTTGCAGAGGCCGCTTTCGATGGCGCCGTGGAAGTCCGTGTGTTTCTTCACACGATTGACCACGAAGACGCCGTCGCATTCGCAGACGAGCTCATCGAGATAGACCGGCATGCCATCGCCGGTTTCGCCGACCTGGCGAGTCTCCATCGTCGAGCGGACGGGCATACCGACCGTTTCTTCGGTGACGTTGAGTTCCTTCAGCACCTTCAATTGCCCCTCTGCTGTGCCTCCGCCGTGGCTGCCCATCGCTGTGTTTACGAACGGCTCTGCGCCGAGATCCTTCAACGCAGCGCCCACGGATCTGAGAATGTCGGGCAGGTTCGCGATACCGCGGCTGCCGCCGGTGACGGCGATCCTCGCGCCGGGTTGGATACGTTCCGCAGCCCCTGAGGCCTTCACCTCACTACGCGCCTCTGCGTCAACATCGGCGACAGAAGTGTCGGAAGCGAAGTCCTGTTTGATTTTGAAGAAACGGGGCAGGTTCATGGTCTGTCTCCAGCGTGCAACGTCGGCTCACTTTGTGAATGAAATAGCAGTGATGGCTGGCCAATCATCAAGCATGACGCTGAGGTCCTCAACCATTTCTGTCAGCCGGCCGGCCTCGCGCCGATCCCTTTCATTCTGTAGAGGGTTTTCGCCAGCTTCTTGCCCAGGAGCTTTTCGCCGACTTCGATTTCACCGTAAACGATAGTCAGGCGTTCGTGCTTGTAATCTGCGCCTTCGCCTTCCATCTTGACGTAGATGATCTCGTTAAGTTTCGGCGGCCTTCCGTAGCAGCAGCTCTTCATGGAACGCATCAGAAGGAACTCCTGGGCCCGGCCTTCCTCTGTGACGATGGGCATCATGTATCCCTGAATGACTATCGGCCGGCCGTCCAGCTTTCTGACAGTCTCCGGGATGGCATCGTCAATGGAATCGGTCTCGCTCACTTCGCCCCAGCGTGTCGGGTTGTAGCCACCGAGCATGTGGAAGCTGATTGGATCGTAAGTCACGCCGCCTTCGCTGACGGCATCGATGGCGGGCCCGCGTTTGATCCCGAGGTACGCCGCGTACAGCACAACGACAGCACCCACGACCATGACGATTCGTTTGGCCGTGAACCGCGGCCTGGCCTCGTAATCAAAATCATCTTCGGCTGAGATGGCTATATCGGCTTCCGACATTCAAGCGTTCCTGAGAGTGGTTCTGTTAGTGTCTCAAAGATCAGATTTCTTACTGTTATGACCTGTCTCCACCAAATTATAGTTGTCCTTCGTCGCTCCACCGGCTACTTGAGCCCGGCCTTCTTGAGCGCACGGAATGTGCCGGCCTGGATGGCGTCCTGAGTGACAGTGGCGCCGGTGATGGCATCCACCTTCAACTTCTGAAGCGCGGTGATTTGCCGGGGTACGAGGTCGCAGGCATTCTGATCGATTTTCTCTTTATGCTTGACTCTGATGTTCGCGATTTTTCCGGCCTTCACAATTACGGTCAGGTTGATGTCACCGGTGTAGCCGAGGGCGCGCTCGTTGTAGACGCCGTCCCGCAATTTCGCCGTGCCCAGTGATCGGGCGGTGAGCAGGTCGAGCTTGTTCAGCACTTTCTGCGCGCGGCGCTTCAACAGATGCCTGCCATATTTCGGTTTTGCAGTCGGGTAGAGCTGCGCCGACCTCTGATAGTGAAACTTCGCTTTCTCGTAATCACCGAACGCGGCGTATATGTCGCCGTAAGAATCATTCAGGTCAGCCTCCCGCATGGTGCGCCAGGGCGGCTTGGGCAGGCCCTTCATGGCTTCATCGATGGTGGCTACGGCTTTGTCCTTCAGTCCGTAGTAGATGTAGAGCGACGCCAGCGAACGGTGCGCATGGATGGGTGCATTATCGGGATAAGGCTTGCTTGCGATGAACTGCTGTGATGTCTTGACGGCCCAGGCCCTCTCTCCTCCCATGTACATGTACATCGGGTATTCGTGGCCGTCTCCGATATCCTTCTTCTGCAGATAGAGCCAGGTGAGTTTAATGGCCTCTCTGAACGTCGCGGGCTTATTGAGGCCAAGGAGACGCCGGATTTCCTGGCGCCCTTCCTTCCAGGGCTTGTTCCTGTAATCGTAGGAAGTCTTGACCTTGGCCAGCCACGGCTGCGGTATCCGGAGCTTCTGCAGGTCGGCCTCCAGATTCGGCTGCTCGGCGCTTATCGAAATTGGGAGGAGGAGGATTGAGAGGCAGACTGAGTAATAAGAGAGACTGGTCATCAGAATTGATTTGGGTGGCAGCGTTTTCGCTTGGTCGCGTGTGGTGGAGGAAGCCACCGGGGCATGGCGTGGGTATCGCAACAATACCAGCAGGGCGTTGGCGGTCAAGAAACCGGCGACACCCGGTTCCGCAGACGATTCGCCGACAAGTTGTCTACGCCGATCATGAAGTCGTACCCGGGGCAGGTAGATCCTCCGGACGTTCTGGAAACTTCAAGGCCCGGTGTTCCTTCAGGGCTTTCACAATGATTGCGCTCTGATTCAGACGGCCAATCTGCTTAACGTATTTGGTGTGGCAGCGGTATTCACAGATACCGCAGCCGACACAGGCATCGGCGTTCACGAACGGTGCGTGGATGCTGCTCATCTGTTCGATCTCTTCGTCTGAAAAGACGCCTGCCGGTGGGGGAGGGTTAAGATCGAATTTCAGAGTTCTCATCTCGATGGCGTTGTAGCCGGCGTCGACGCATTCCTGATAGCAGTCGTCACAATCCTCTCGGCCTTCGTCATCGAAGGGCAGACACGTTTCTGTATTCATGATGGCCAGGCCCATGTGCACCTTTCGTTTTACCTCGATCTCAAGAGGCTGAATTGCGCCGGTGGGACAGACCTGCGTGCAGAAGCTGCAATCCTGATGACAGCCCGCGTGGGACGGCACCGCGACGGGTGTCCACAGAGATTCGAGCCCGTGCTCGAGCCCGGCCGGATGCAGCACCGGGCCAGGGCAGACGTTGAAGCACTCGCCGCAGCGGATACAGAGGTCGAGAAATTCTCTTTCCGGCACACTGCCGGGGGGCCGGAGTGGAAGGTCTCTGTTCTTCGCTCTGCCGTGGATTGGTGTTGCTGCCGCGGCGGCCACACCCACCGCGCCGGCCGCCATGAAACCGCGGCGTGAAAGGGGCCGCGGCTTGACGGGCGGGTCATCATTAATCTTCAGATTGATAAGGTTGCCGCGCGGGACAAACTTGATCGCGTCCGTTGGGCAGACACCACCGCAGGACTGGCATAGTGTGCAATCGCTCGTACGGGTGGTGAAGTCCTCCTTGATCGCGGCGAACGGGCAGATCTCCACGCACCTGTCGCAATGGATGCAGGTGGATTCGACCTTTCGTTCGCTGACTCGGAAGAGGTTGAAGAATGAGAGCAATGCGCCACTTGGGCAGGCGTAACGACACCAGAACCGCTTGCCCAGCAAACTCAGCAGAAACACACCGGCAGCCATGGCAACCGACAGGTACATGGTCCATCCCGCGGGCCCGACGTTTTCCCATCCTTTGATCAGGCCGAGTTGAAGCCGGCCGCCTGTAAAGAGCACGCCGCGAGTAAGCACAGGGATGGCCGAAAAGAAGCCGGATGTGAGAACTCCAAAAACCGAGGACATCAGTACCGCAACGAGCAGGTAATACTTGAAGTGCACCCAACCCCCTCGTGGTTCTTCGAGGTGCAGCTTTCTAAAGTGCCGGCCAATGAGCCAGTCAAATCCGTCAATGAGAGTGCCCAGCGGACAGAGGAATCCGCAGAAACCGCGCGGGATGAGGAGGCACAGGGCAACAACGCCAACCATCCAGACCAGTGTGCCCCAGTTGAGCACTTTCCCGGCCAGCACGGTCGAAAGCCCCACAAGCGGATCAATCAGGAGAAAGGAATCGACGGGCATCCACTCCTTGTCACTGAAAGTAGTCGAAGTGAAATGTTCTGCGTAGGGCCAGCAAGTGAAGAAAAAGAAATAGAAAAACAGGGCCAGGCAGACGACCTGGATGACGCGCCGTACTGGAGAGCTCCTCCAGACCGGCCCGAGGAGGGTAAGCCATCGATGACACCTGCCGCGCCAACCTGTGCGCTCCTTCTTCTTCAGAAAAGGAAAAAAAATGTTGAGCGAGCGCGGAATCATTTCGTGAAGTAAAGATGGCCGAACAGATCCGGCTGGTGAAACTTCCCTCGCAACAGCGGGCTCCAACAACTGAAGCGATCCTCCGGGCGGGGAGGGTTGCCCGTGCTGCGACCGAAGTTAGCGCCCCAGGGGCGGCCATCGGGGCGGATGAGGCCGTCTTTGATGCTCTTGCGCGGGAGCTTGATTTCGACCACCCAGCGGTCTTTATCGCGTTTGATGGCGCGCTCAAGGCCGCTCTGCCAGGTGCGGTCGGGCGGTTCGCCCCCGCCTTCGAAATACCACTCGTAGTTGACCCGACCGGCGATATCGATTTGGACGAAATAGTAACTGTCGTGATCGTGTTCCGGGTCGAGAAAGAATTCGATACTGTCGGCTTCGCCTTTCTTATCGGGAAGATTGAGCGAATTGGGATCGAAACAGGTGAACGCGAAGTAGAGGTGCTCGGGCGCACGAAGGAATCGAATCTCCGTCTTCCACTGCGTCATCTTGCCGTCCACGTTGCTGATGAAGTTCCGCTTCGAAGAGCGCTGCCAGCCTTCTTCGTTCAGGTCGCCATCGATTTTTATTTCGCCGACGAGCTGCCGGATGGATACGTTTGCGTCTTTTCTGGAGAGCACGTTCTTGACGTCCCGCACGTAGATGGCGCGTCCCTTCTCCATGGCGCCGATGAAGTATCTCGAGAACCAGTCGGCCGCGGTGGCGTATTTCGTGCCTTTCGTTTTGGCCACGAGCGCGTCGGCCTGGTCCCGGTAATCCTTCGTCACTTTTTCGGAGAAGTGTTTCTCCCAGACGTCGATGTTGTTTGCGTAGGTGCCGGACACTGCGATGCTGCGCGCCTCGATATCTTTGAGCATTGGGTGCACGATATCGGCGCCGGGCCCATAGAAGTTTTTCGCGTAATCGGCAACGAGCTGTTCGGGATCGAGATTCGGGTTGTAGAGGACTTTGAGCATCACGTATCGATTGATGTGCTCGAGCATGATGCTGTCGGAATCGATCTCGATGGTGGCGAGGTTGGCATGCTTCGAAAGATCCTTGAACATTCTTGCGAGATGTCTTGTCAGCAGCATGGGCACGCCGCGGCGTCGTTCGCTGCGGTGGCGATAGAGGTGATGAAGCCAGATGAGCATGGGTCGCTCGTTGACCGAGCTCCACTCGTTGACCATGCGGAAGAGGTCCTTGTAGTGGGCCTCCCCGACCGTGTTGTGGGTGCGCGCGTATTGGGCGGGGCACATGCCGACGACGACGTTCTCCGGCAGTTTCCTGAGCATTAGCGGGCGCTCGGAATAGCTGGAGTAGGCAAGGCAGGTGATGAGCTTGTCCGGGTGTGCATCCCTCATCCAGTTCGCGGCCTTTTCGACAAATTGCCAGACGAGGCGGCTGTGCATGGCTGCGCGGTCGCCCTCTCTGTTGGTGAGATCGAGACAGTTTTCGCATTCACAACCCCTGAAGGAATCGTGCGGAAGCAGCGAAACAGTGCGGCCGTAATTCGCACTGGCCGACCAGCCCCGATTGAACGGATTGAGCGTGCGCGAATGCGTTGTGAATCCCATTTCCTTTCCGTCTTTCCCGGCGAAGTAATCGTCCACATCGCGCTGGGTGATCTCGAGAGCGCCCGGATGCGTATAGCAGAGATGCCCCGTGCGGCCGGGCTGGGGCAGGAGGTCGCGTTCGCCGCTGGGCCGCACGGCAAAGTATTCTGGATGTTCTTTGCCGTAACGCTGCTCGAGCTCGGTGCGCGGCGGACGATGATTGAACGCGAACCATTCGGATGAGTGGCGCATTCGGAGCAGCCAGAGGCGGAGGGATCGTCCGTCCCACTCCAGATCTTCATATTCCTGTAGATCCACGAACCGGCGGATGTGTGCGCCATTAAGCTGATACCACTGCCAGGTGGCCCTTCCCGCGTTTCGGAGGATGAAGGCGGGCTCTTCGTGAATATCGACGGCTTGAAGGCTGAGATTTTTTCTTTCCGGAATGACGCGGCCTTTGTCCCCCGGCAGGAACCAGCGCACGCCAAGCTCCTCGAGAAAACGATAGACGCCATAGAGGGTGCCGCGCTCAAAATCCCACGTGGCCGCACCGAGATGACGTTCCATCGCGTATCGACTGGGCCTTTTGCCAAAGAGAGTTTTGGCTCTGAACAACACCTCGCTTTTTGCGGTCTCGTCGTCTTTGCCCGCGATGAAGATGGTTTGTCCGACGATACGAATCTGGTAGCCGTCTCTTGCTATCTTTTTTACGTCAATCCCGGCCTTCAATGCATCAGGGAAGTTGCCGAGCACGATGGACGATTTGCCTGCCGGGATGGAATCGGTCACGGGGAATTCGGCGCCGGTCATCAGGTCGAGATGTTCTTTCAATTCTTCCGCGGCAAACTTCGCCGGCGGGGGCGCTTCCTTTTGCACGACGATGACGGCTTTGGCCTGACCGTTGTCAGAAAGAAAGATGGTCTGCTGGCCTTTCGAGTATCTGAAGAGGCCGCCTTTCCCTGTCGGTGCCGAATCGCAGACGGAGGAAAGGGCTGCAAATGTGATGAGGTAGTCACAGAAAGATTTCATACGGCTGAGCGTCGGGGACGAAGTTGGAGTAACGCCTTTTCAGACTTTGAGGGTCTACTCTCAGCGGCATTGTGAAAGTTCCGCTGGACAAGACTGAATGTAATTGGTCTTCCACAAAAATCCAGCTTGGCCGAAGACGTGCTCAACGTGGTCCTGCGGCTCCGCGCCAGGCATCATGCTCATCACTGCTTTTCCGCATAAATGTGGATAAACGAATGTGAGTAGTCTGCCGAGTTTCCCGCATCTGAGACGCTCGGCTGTAGCCGGAGCGTCCGATTCCGGAGTTCTGAATCTCTGCAGAGCGATCGCGCAGCGTGCTCCCCTCACACAATAACATCCGTGGTGATGGGCACTTGCTGGAGACCTTTGGTGCCGATGACCTGATCGTGGAGGTCTGTGCCTGCCACTTCGAGCCGGTTTCTGCCGCCGTCGGGCGCTGTGAGCCGCTGGTTAATAAATCTATCCTCGAATGCCGCTTTGAAGATGCCGGCTGGCGTGCCGAAATCGAAAGCGAAGTCTTCGGCCCGGTTGAATTCCTGCGTGCCGTCATCTGCGCCTTCTTTGGTCGGGTCACCATCTGGTGTATCGATGGGAGCATCTGCTTCTACCGCAGGAGCTTCAGGTGGGATGGTGTCGACCGGGGTATCCACTTCACCAGTGGGATTGTCCTGCGGGACGACGGACGAGGTTAACAACTCGTCAGGATTGACTGTTGGCGGCAGGTCTTCGATGGCCTGTGCCGGGTCAACGACATCTGCTGGCAACTGCACGCCATCTTCATCACCTGGAGCAGATGCGTCAGGAGTGGTTTCGCCATCGGCAGGAAGCTCATCCCCATCGGACGTTGGAACCCCGTCACCGTCGGCAGGAAGTTCTTCACCTTCGACGGGCGGAAGCTCTTCCCCATCGGCATCGCCTGAACCGGTGGCCTCCTCTTCGTTCGTGGCTTCGTCTGTTGCCGTTTCTTCGGGGTCTGTCGCAGCATCTTCCTCGGTTACGCCTTCTTCGTCCGTTTCTATCTCATCGGCATTCTCGCCTTCGTCGACTTCGTCTGACTCTCCTGTTTCCTCTGAGTCGGACGCGGGCACGCCGAGGAACTGGCGTGAGTCGGTGACTGCTTCCGAAGATTCTTCTTCTGCTGCTGTCTCTCCTGATTCTTCGGTGGACGGTTCCCCTTCCTCGGGTGTGATGATTCCTGAGGAACGCGAATCAGTGACGGCTTCAGGGCCTGGCTCAGTCTCTGCGGGTTCGGCAGGCGAGGTGCCAGGCGTTCGAGTCTCGACCGGGGTGCCGGGTGGCCGAGTCTCCGCCGATTCAGTTTCTTCATCAACGGATTCCTCCGGCTGTTCGGGCACGGGAGACTCCGGCACAGTTCTCGAACCAGTCACGGCTTCACGAGACGGGTCGAGAACATCGTCCGTCGCCTGCGAGGTGTCCGGAAGCGGCACAACTCCTGAAGCCCGGGAATCGGTGAGTGGAGTTCCATTGGTGGATGTTTCGGTCTCTTCGCCAGCTTCAGAGTCTTCGACAGCATCAGCTTCGTCTGCCGCCGGGGCCTCTTCCTGCTCTTCGGCTTCCAGGAGAGCCTCGCGGGAGATCTCGACGGTGTCGCCATCTGCGTTCGCTGCCTGTGCTGCGCCGCCCTGTCCCTGATCGATGTTGCCAACTGCGCCGGCGAACAGGTCTTCGACCAGCACTGACACAGTAAAATTCTCTATTCTGCCGCCCGGATCGCTCGCAGGCTGGATCGTGATGTCTTTGCTGTTCGAGGCGGTTGCGACCTGGGTGATGTCTGCCGTCTGGGTCTCTTCGTTGCTCGTGGATGCGCCAGATGTTGCGTCCGCATTTTGACCGATGCTCTGCGACTGCGACGCATCGCGCTGAGCGATGGCACCTACGTTTTCCAGTGCAACTGAGGATGTAACGTCTGTGGGCATCATGATTTACGTTTCGGGCAAATGTTCGGCCCGTTCCCAGGGCCTTCTCCTGATTCCTGCTTAGTATCGGGTTTCGTGGCAGAACTTTAGGTCAGAGAATGAAGTTTCTGGCTAAGACGCGGAGGCCCGGGAACTGAGGAGGTCATCCGGAGATGAAAAGTCACCCCAGAGCGCTTAAGTCTTTTCAAGCGAATGGTATGACCGAACGGGATGAATTGGCTCTGCAATGAATCGGAAATCCTCTCGTATCCTGAAAATTGGGGCTTGGGTATTTTGAAACCGCTGCTACAATCGCCGCCCCTCCAGCAACGAGTCAATCATGTTTAATTTCCTTCATCGCCGTAACGCGAAGCAACGTGCGCTTCGAAAGTATTCAGAGGAGGAGATCGCCCTCGGTCCGATGCTGCCGACGGATATGCCCCTGGTCTGGCGGATGGAGAGGGCGTCATCACCGACCCCGTGGCCGGTTTCGCTGTTTCAGGACTTGATTGAGGATTCCAGGCACACGGTGCTGGCGGCCAAAATCGGCACTCGCCTGGTGGGTTATCTGCTATACGAACACAAAGGGGAAATTGGGCACATCACCAATATCTGTGTCCACAATGACTACCGTCGTCGGGGTGTGGCCTCAATCATGTTGGCCAGTGTGCTTGAACGGATGCAGAAAGAGGGCTTTTCGGCTTCCGAGCTCGAGGTCAGGCAGACGAACATGGATGCACAGCTCTTCTATAAGAAATTTGGATTTATCACCTACGAGATTGTCTCCGCCGGCTACCCGGACACGCTCGAAGACTGCTTCCTGATGCGTCTCCCCCTGGCCGAACATTCTCACACCACCTGAGGAAATCGATGGAAAGAACACTCGCATTCATAAAGCCGGACGGCGTACATCGCCGCGCTGTCGGCAAAATCGTTCAGCGTTTCGAGGAGAAGGGCCTCAAGCTCATCGGCCTCAAGCTGGTGCATCTGTCGGAAGAGCTCGTGAAGAGCCATTATGCGGAGCACGAGGGCAAGCCTTTCTTCGAATCCCTCGTCGAGTTTGTGCGTGCCGGTCCGGTTGTGCTGATCGCCCTGGAAGGCCCGGAGGCCATCTCGGTCGTTCGCAAACTGGTGGGTGCGACTTCCGGCCTGGAAGCAGAGCCCGGCACGATCCGCGGGGATTTCAGTGTGAGTAAGAGTTTCAACCTGATCCACGCTTCCGATGGGCCCGAATCGGCCGCGGCGGAACTGAGCAGGTTCTTCGCGGATGGAGAACTGGTGGACTGGACACCCACGGATTGGGATTGGTTGGGAGTGGCGGAAAAATAGGAGGAGGACCCCGAGGCAGGGCAAGACGAGAATATCGGCCTCGAAGGAGGCCTGGGCACGCCGGCGTCTCGCCGGCTGAGCGACCTACGTCGCTCCCGTTGCCAGCGGGACGCTGGCGTGCCCACGTAAAACATCGAAGGTTGAGCGGGCCCGGCCCCCAAACATGTCCATTGCAGTAACTATCAATTCAGCGGCAATTCGTTGAAACATCGATCCACCAGCCTTCCCATACCAATAACCATTCATCCCATGTTCCCCTCCCATCGTCCACGCAGACTGCGGGCCAGTGAAAACCTGAGGCGGATGGTACGCGAGCATTCGCTGGCTGTGGATGATCTGATCTATCCGCTGTTTGTGCGGCCGGGGAAGGGCGAGCGTCGTCCGATCAGATCGATGCCGGGACAGTATCAGCTCTCGATTGATGAGCTGGTGAAAGAAGCGGAAGAAACGCTCGGGCTGGGTGTGCCGGCGATCATTCTGTTTGGAATTCCAGAGTCCAAGGATGCGGTCGGGTCTGAAGCGTACAATCCCAACGGCATTATCTGTGAAGCGATTCGGGCGGTGAAGGAGGCCGTGCCGGAACTGGTCGTGATCACCGACGTCTGCCTTTGCGAATACACGGACCACGGGCATTGCGGCGTGGTGCACAAAAGGGAGGTGCAAGGGCGTGAAGGTTTCGTGATCGATAACGATGCCACGCTCGAACTGCTGGTGAAGGAATCCGTGGTCCATGCGGAAGCGGGGGCGGATATGATTGCGCCGAGTGACATGATGGACGGCCGAATTGGCGCGGTGCGAAAAGGGTTGGATGAGTCCGGCTTTAACGACATCCCCATCATGGCTTACTCGGCCAAGTATGCTTCAGCCTTCTACGGGCCGTTCCGGGACGCCGCGGAATCTCCGCCTCAGTTCGGAGATCGCAGTACGTATCAGATGGATCCCCCAAACAGTGATGAGGCCATCCGGGAGGTCGAGCTCGATATCCAGGAGGGCGCGGACATCGTCATGACTAAACCGGCGCTCGCCTACATGGATATCACCCGCCGGGTCAAAGATACCTTTAACGTTCCGATTGCCACCTATAGCGTGAGCGGTGAGTACGCGATGGTCAAAGCCGCGGCGGCAAACGGCTGGATCGACGAAAAACGAATCGTCATCGAATTGCTCACCGGATTTCGACGTGCCGGAGCGGATCTGATCCTGACCTATTGGGCAAAAGACGCGGCTCGATGGCTCGGTGGCGGGTAAGGTCGCCGAATCTAGAATTCCGCGCATTCAGTCTCGGCGCTCCGCCAGGGAAGCGGGGAAGCTGCACAGAGCGCCAGCGACTTCGACGGAAAGACCACGTCACCCACTCTCAACGAAAAATTCACAATGCAGGTAGACAAAGATTACGTACTGTCCGCGCTCAAGAAGATTCAGGAACCGGATCTTGGAAAAGACATCGTCAGCCTCGACATGGTTCACGAAATCAAGGTGGAAGGCGGACGCGTCAGCCTGACCATCGAATCTCTTGCCCCGCTCTATCCAACGGAAGTCGAGCTTGCGAACTCATGCCGCACGGCGCTGCTGGATTTGCCCGGTGTCGAAGAGGTCGATCTTCAGACTAGGTTTCGCGTAACCGCGGCACCCCGAACCGATAACAAAGAGCTGTTGCCGCAAGTCAAAAACACAATCGCCATTGCGAGCGGCAAGGGCGGGGTCGGTAAATCCACATTAGCGGTTAATGCAGCCGTCCACCTTGCTCGCATGGGCGCAAAAGTGGGATTACTCGACGCGGATGTTTACGGGCCCAGCATCCCGAAGATGACCGGTGTGGAAGGACAGAAGCAACTCGAAGACTCCGGCTCCGGCAAGCCTGCACCGCCGGAAGCGCATGGAATGAAGATCGTCTCCATCGGATTCTTTATCGACGACGACCAGCCCGTTATCTGGCGCGGCCCGATGGCGCACCAGGCGCTTCGGCAGTTCATCAGTGACTTCGAATGGGGCGAACTGGACTACCTCATCCTCGACCTTCCTCCAGGCACGGGTGATATCCAGCTCAGTCTGGCGCAGACCATCCCCCTCACCGGCGCGGTGATTGTGTGTACTCCACAGGATGTGGCGCTGCTGGATGCGACCAAGGGCTTGAAGATGCTCCAGCAGGTGCAGGCCAACATCTTCGGCATCGTCGAAAACATGAGCTGGTACGTCTGCCCTCATTGCGGCGAGCGCACGGAAATCTTCAGTCACGGCGGTGCCAGAGCCGCGTCCGATTCGCTGAATGTCGGCTTCCTCGGTGAGATACCCATCGATACAGAGATACGAGTCGGCAGTGACGCGGGCAAGCCTTACATGGCCGGAGAGAAGGATGACACGGAGGTCGGCAAGGCATACATCGATGTTTGTCAGAACCTCGTATCAGCAATCAAGAAGCACAACGATGAAGCGTCCGGGACGGGCTTCACGATCAATATCAAACGATGAGACAGGTTAAGTCCCTCCGGGGCGCAATTTACAGGCGTAAACTCTCTGAATCCAGAACTCAGGACTCAAAGAGCCCTGCTCTGAGGCCGTCCTGCGATTCATCTGATACGAGGGCCGCTCACCGGCATCTTGCACGCTTCAAGGCTGCCTGCGCAGACAGGGCATTCCTCCCAATCCTTATAAAGGTTCTTGTAGTATTCACCATTGCTGTTGGCCTTGAATCTCTTTAAGACTGCGGTGCCCTGGCCATGCAGTTTTTTGATCTTCTCCTGCCATTCCCGAAGGCCCTTGTCCGTCAGGTTCATTGATTCCAGTTTGATCTGCACCCACTTCGAGATGAGCTGCCGGATCATGCCTCGTCTCGTTTTGCCATCGGCGCTCTTGAGGGCACTGATCGTGGCTTCCGGGAGTCCTTTGCCAAAGGTTTCCACCGAGCTGCCCTTCTGACCGTAGAACGGCTTGCGGCACAGGTAAATCACAAACGCCTCGTATGACGGATGGCACAGAGGGCAGGTATAAATGAAGTTCTCCATGCTGGGCCTGGTGCCTCTGTCTCTGCGAGGGATGATAAGCTCGACGGTCTCGGTCGACAGGCCGTCACGATACAGCCCTTCCAAAACGGCGAAGAACACAAACTGAGAGGTCTCATCCGAGAACCACCATCCCTGCGATTTGCGGGCATCCTCTGCATTTGTGCTCTGGAATAACAGAATGGCAAGAACGAGCGTTTTCATGGGTACCCCTTTGAAGGATGAGCTGTGACATGCCGAAAGATGGATTCTATGTCATGGACATAATTCCTGAGTAACGAGTCTGTAACTTTATGTGCCCCGTCATTCGCCAGCCCCCTCCGTGGCCCACTTCTCTTTACTTGTTTAAAGCCGGCTGTATAGTCCGTATCCTAATTGCGGTGCGTGGGAGAAGAGGATTTCAAAGAGCTCCTGCAGGCCCTGTAGATAAGCCTTCCAGACGGTCGAGATGCCTAAACTGATCATCAAAAACGGCCCGGTATCGGGCGAAGAATTTGAAATCAACGGCGACATCGTGGTCGGCCGCGGCACGATGACTGACATCGTCATCATTGACCCTACGATCTCGCGGAGGCATGCCATGGTGGCCCTGGCTGACGATCGTTATGTGGTGTCCGATCTTCAGAGTGGCAACGGCACACGCGTCAATGGAATGGCCATTCATGAGCCCACGCCTCTACGCGACGGTGACGAAGTCCAGTTCGGTAATATCCGTGCCGACTTTCTCTGGCAGGATGACAAGAAGTCCAAAGAGCTGAACGAGACGATCGTCAAGATCCAGGAGGCGGAAGATAAGGGAAAGACCAAGCAGCAGGTGGAGAGAATGGACGCCGGGGACCCGGCCGCATCCCTTGTCATTCAACCCACTGAGGAAATCCATCGAGATGATATGGACGCTCTGCTGGAGATGAGCAAACGTCTCCAGGTGATCTATGACGTGGGCAAAGCCATCACCACCACGCTCGATGAGGACAAGCTGATGAACCTCATCATGGACAAACTGTTCGAGGTGTTCCCGCAGGCGAACCGCGGCTTCATCATGCTGTACGACCCGAAAGACGGCCAGTTAACGCCCAAGGTCGCCCGAAACAGAAAGGGTGAGGCCACTGAAATTACCGTAAGCCGAACGCTGGTGAAGGAGGCGATCGACTCCCGGCAGGGAATCCTCAGCAAGGATGCTATGGATGACGATCGTTATTCTATGGGACAGAGCATCGCCCAGTTCAAGATTCATTCAGTGATATGCGTACCCATGGTCGCCGACGACCTGGTCCTGGGCGTTCTACACATCGACGCTGATGATCCTCTCCATCCATTCGATAAGGATGACATGGCTTTGCTGCTCGGCATTGCCGGTCAGGCCGCACTTTCGCTGGCGAATACACGTCTCCACACGAGGCTGCTGAAGCAGGAATTGCTCGAACAGGATCTGGCCCTCGCGACCCGCATCCAGCTTCGCTTCCTGCCGGATCAGCCGCCTGATGTGGATGGTTACACCTTCGTCGATGATTACAGCGCTGCACTCGAAGTGGGTGGTGACTACTACGATTTTCTTGAACTGCCCAATGGCAATATCGGCATTGCGTTGGGCGATGTCTCAGGCAAAGGTGTTTCCGCCGCGCTCTATATGGCCAAGCTCAGCAGTGATGTGCGATTTCACTCAGCGTCAAATTCCGAGCCCGGAGAGATCATTACCAAGCTGAACGCCAGCCTGACAAAAGACGTTGAAGAGGGCATGTTCGTGACGTTAGTCTACATAGCTCTGAATCCGCAGACCCGAGAGCTCACTTACACAAGTGCTGGCCACCTGCCCACGCTCGTTCGCCGTGAAAGTGGTGAGATTATTTCGCTTGAAGAGGCCGGAGACATCCCTCTCGGCATTGAAGAAGATACTGTATTCAGCCAGGCCACTTTCCAGCTCCAGGAAGGCGATACGGTAGTTACCTTCACTGACGGCGTTATCGAAGCAACAGACCCGGACCACGAACAGTTTGATGATGCGCGAGTGCTCGTCTCTCTCAAAGAAAGCGATGGCACGCCGGAGGGCGTCAAGGAGAAACTCCTTTCAGATGTGAAGGAGTTCATTAGAGGGGCGCCTCCCAACGATGACCTCACCCTCATTTGCTTCGGGCCGGCAATTCCGGAACTGGAATTCGGGTAGCTGTCGCCGAGATTTCGCCACACACACATCACCTGCTGTGATCGCCATCGCCCCTGCCTTCATAAGCCAATGCAAGCTTGGCATCCTGCAGGTGGAGGGCATTCGTATCGGGCCTGCCTCGGATGGACTACAAGCCGCTGTGAATGATCTCTGCCGGCGGCGGACCAGATTCTTCGACCTCGAACACGCCACCAAAATTCCAGGTGTGCAGAAGGCCAGGGAACTTTTCCGGCGCCTTGGAACAGATCCGAACAAGACCAGGCCATGTTCAGAAATGTTCTTGCGACACATCCTCCGCAGCGGGGAGTTTTATCAGGTGTTGAATTTAGTCGATCTGACCAACTGGTCCTCCGCGGAAATCGCGTCGCCCATATGCGTCTACGATCGCTCGCACATTGAGGGCGGCATCACACTCAGGCCCGGTGTGGATGGCGAAACGTTCGAATCCATCCGAGGCAAACAGATGGATGTGCGCGGCCGCCCCGTGCTGTCGGACCAGGCCGGTGTCTTCGGCAGTCCCTTCGCCGATTCTGCGCGCACACGGATACGCCCTGACACAGTTGAAGCTCTGGTCGTCTGGTTTACTCTCTCCGAATATCCCAACCGGGCCCTGACGGCGGATATCGAAACCTACGCCGAACGCCTGACCCAATACGACATCGGGCATCCTGGCCAGATAGAGATAGTTACCTGACATGCCGAATACCGTCGTTTATCGCCAAACGGACGCGGCCGAAGATACCCACCACAGGGTCAGCCCGGCTCTGCTCGCGCTGTTCCGATCCATTGCTTCGCCCGGGCACTATGCGATCGATGTAGGATGCGGTCAGGGACGTTTCACCTTCGAGATTGCGCCTAGCCTGGCCCATACCATCGGAATCGATCTGGGGATGGAATCCATCGAGGCGGCGCAGGCAGAAGCGGATGACAAAGGCATCGACAATGTTTCGTTCTTCGTGGCTGATGCCGAACAGGTGGATTACTCCGAGTTCATCACCTTCGAACCATACGACCTGGTGACCGCTCACCTGTGCATGTCAGAAGCCATCATAGCTCGCACTGCCGCGTCCCTGCGCCCGGGAGGCAGGTTTCTATTCGCCGCGCTCGAAGCCAGGCAGTGGGAGGAGACAGGGCTCCGGTCATCTTTCGCCTTTACTGAGGAGGGCATGCGAACAGCTCTGGTGAACGCGGGATTTCGTGTGGAATACCTTGGCGTGGAAACCGAGATTCTGGAATACGACACCGCGTTGTCTCTCGAAACCGCGTGGCTCAACGGCGCCTCCCCCAAATGGCTCAATGACACACGCCGTGCAGGTCTGACCCAGCATATTCAGACGGGCGGAAACACGCTGACGGTCCGCAGTCATCTTGTCGGACGCGCCATCAAGCCGCCTCGCTGAGGAATGGACGGCGGCTCCTTGAGCAGCCCAAATCCAAAAACGTGATCCCGAACACGTTTTCCATGAAAATCTCCAGACCCTCTGACTCTGACTCCCATAGGTCTGGAATTGTCACCCGCCCTCAAAGAATCCAAATCTGTTGGCGCCCTCCTTGGAACCTTCGCCGGTGATGCCCTCGGCATGCCGGTCGAGGGCTACGATATCGACATGATCGTTTCCGCTTACGACAGGGTCGATAGCATGCTCGATGCGCGCAAAGGACGCGGTACTTACACAGACGACACTCAAATGATGATCGGGATCGCAGAAGCGCTCTCGAAATGTGGCGAGTTTCAAGGCGCACAGACCGCTCGATGCTTCGTAGATAATTTTGAAAAGGACCGGGGATATGGCCGCGGAGCGCTGGAAGTCCTCTACCGTCTTTCACAGGGAGTGCCCTGGAATAAGGCTGGTGAACGCATGTTTGGCGGGGGCTCCTTCGGCAATGGCTCGGCCATGCGCATCGCTCCCATTGGCGTCTTTTTCTCGGCAGATCGCGCCGCGCTGATCCAGGCGGCGATCGACAGCGCTCGCATCACGCACACCCATCCATTAGGCACCGGCGGGGCAGTCATCCAGGCCCTGGCAGTGAGCCTTGCCTTCGAAAGCGATCCGGATTCTCCTCTGGACAAGACTGCATTCCTCACCACCCTCAAAGAACACATCGAGCCCGAGTGGTACGCCTATCATCACAAGCTCGTGCACGTCCAGGAATTGCTCGATGGCGAATTTGATCCGTATGAAGTCGTCCGGCTTCTGGGGAACGATGTCACTTGTCAGGGCTCTGTGCCTCTGGCCATTTACTGTTTCCTCATGCATCCCGATGATTTTCGTGATGCGGTCGTCGCTGCCGTGAACATGGGCGGCGATACAGATACCATCGGCGCCATGGCCGGCGCGCTCGCCGGCGCCAGGCTCGGCTGGGAAGCGATACCGCCCGACTGGCTGGACGCGTTGGAAAACGGCGGTACTGGCCGCGATTATGTGGCCCAGTTGGGTAGAGACTTACACGCAAAAGCCAATCACTGAAAACTTGGAGAATGCATTGAGTGTTGAAGCAATCCTGATCGACTTCGGAGGCACCCTGGATTCAGACGGGCTCGACTGGTACGAGAGTTTCTATCGCATTTGCCAGGAGCAGGGAATGCTTCTGGATCGCGATGAATTCGAGCGCCTCGGTAAAATCGCCGGCAGAAGAATCAGCCGCCATGACGATGTTCGTGAACTCAAACTGGACGTCCATGTTCATCGCCTCGTGAACGAGCTCAGAGAAATCATGGACGATGAAATTATTATGGATCCCGTACAGACGTCCGAAACATTTCTCGCCCGCGCAAGCATGTGGCTGAATAGCCATCTGCCGATCGTTGAACAACTCGCAGCCGAATACCGCCTCGGCTGCCTCTCCAATAATTGGGGCAATGCGCAGGGCTGGTGTGAACAATTCGGTTTCTTCGAACACATGGAGGTAGCAGTCGATTCCACACTCGTAGGCGTAAGCAAGCCGGACCGCAGGATTTTTGAGATTGGATTAAGGAGACTCGGCCTGCCGGCCGAGAAAGTGGCCTACGTAGGCGACCGCTATGAAACGGACATGGAAGGAGCAAAAGGAGCAGGTCTGACCACCGTCTGGGTCAGCCATCCGCATTATGAGAACGATGTGGATGAAGGCATCGCTGACTATGCCATTCGCTCCTTTTCAGAAATGCTGGAAATAGTGGAGAAGTGGAAATGAGCACGTGGAAACTACAGGAGCTGAATTACCAGCAGGTCAAAAACTCTGACTTTGAAGTCGCGCTCCTCCCTATATCAGCGGTCGAAGCACACAATCTCCACCTCCCATACGGCACTGACTATTATCAGATAGAAGCCATCGCCGACCGCGCCTGTGAAAAGGCAGCCGAGGCAGGCGCAAAACCAGTTCGCCTGCCCGGTATCCCGTACGGTGTCGAATCCAACCTGGATAAGTTTCCACTCAGCATTCACGTACAGCAATCGACTCTGAATTTAGTAGTTTCAGATATAGTTAAAGCGCTCGAAAAGGATGGCATCAGAAAACTAGTTATTTTGAACGGTCATGGTGGAAACGATTTCAAAGGATGCGTTCGCGATCTTTACGCAAAGTCAGATGTATTTATTTTCGTCGCCGATTGGTACCGTATGGCCCCGGACACACTGAACGAAGTTTTTGAAGATCCCGGCGACCACGCAGACGAAATGGAGACAAGCTGCTGCCTGCATCTTGTTCCTGAACTAGTTCATCTGAATCAGGCAGATGAAGGCGCCATCCGAGAAAGCCGTTTTAAGGCCATGAACCAGGGCCTCGTCTGGACAACACGCCCATTTGATCGCCTGACAACTAATTGCGGAGTTGGCAATCCTCATAGGGCAACCGCAGAAAAAGGAGAGAAATATCTCGAAGCGGTGGTCGCGAATCTGGCGGAGTTTTTAGTGGAGCTCAGCGCGTCTGAAATTGACGGGCTTTTTCCTTTTAAGGAATCGTCGAGCTCGTAGCTATGATTGCATGCTGAATGCCCTGTTTGCGCTTTGCGCCTGCATGAGTTCTATCTGCAGGGTCTTTGGCCGCCGAAGCCGGCCCTCTTGCCAGACGGTAAGGAATGCCTTGGCGATGTCGGGATCGAACTGAGTGCCCATGCCCGTCATCAACTCCCGCGCGATGAATTCCTTTTCATAGGGCTCGCGGTAAGGGCGGGCGGTGGACATTGCGTCGTAGGCATCTGCCACACCGACAAGTCGCGCTGTGTATGGGATATCTTCTTCGGCAAGACCATCCGGATAGCCGCGGCCGTCCCATCGTTCGTGGTGATGCCGGGCAACATCCAGTGGGTGTTTCATGCGACGGTTGTCTATCTGGCCGATGATCTTTGCGCCGGTGACAGGATGTTCTTTTATGAGGGCAAATTCTTCATCCGTGAGTCTGCCGGCCTTGGTGAGGAGCGCCTCGGGCACGCCGATCTTGCCAACGTCGTGGAGCAGCGCGCCGAGCCGGATGTTCTCGATCATCTTGTCGCCTTCGCCGAGCTGTTCCGCGATTTGAACACTGAATGCGGCGACCCGCTCAGAATGACCGCGGGTGTATTCATCTTTCGCTTCAATGGCTGCGACGAGGGTGAGGATGGACCACATGGCGAGGTCCTCGAGCTCTTGAATGAGATTAGCCCGTTCGATGCTGATGCCTGCCTGGCGGCCGATGGCTGAAAGGAGCTCCAGATCCCGCTCGGTGAATGCCTCAGTCTCCTGGCTGGAGTCCACATAAATCGCGCCAAGTATTTGTTTCTGGCTTTCAAGCGGCACGCACATCACCGAGCGAATCTGATTGATGAAGATGCTTTCGCCCGTTTTGAATCGCTCGTCCATCATCGCGTCCGGGCAGAGAACATGCTGTGATTTTGTGATGCAATCCTGGACGATTGTCTGGCTGAGCGGCAGCCGCTCGTTGTCGGCGACATCGCATCGGACGACTACGGGATTGATGTCATTTGTTTCAGGATCACGAAGCAACAGAAAGGCCCGTTCGGGGTGGATGACATCGATGATGGTGTCCATCAACGTGTCGAAGAGTTCCCTCGGGTTCTCGGTCGAGTTGATCAGGTTGCCGACCTTGTAAATGGTAGCCAGGTTCTGGTGTATCTGACGGTAGGCAGCGACATCGGAGACTTGTGCACTGGTATCGAGAAGCAGTGTCTGATCGAGCTCTTCTCTCCCGAATACCTGGGTGCTGGTACTTCGACTGAGATGCGGGACAAACTTGACCTCTGTTCCGACATCCTCCTTCGTGGGCGCTGCTGATTCTGATTCCTGGAATTCAAATTTGTTGTCTCCAATCTGAATGAGGTCTTGCTCCTCGAGCTTGTGCCGTTTGATACGTTTGCCGTTTACAAAGGTTCCGTTGCTGCTGTGGTCAATGAGCTGGAACTGGCCGGCAGCGCTGACAATCTCGCTGTGCTCGCGGCTGACCTCTTCTCCATAAATCTGGAGCTCGTTTTCAGGACTTCGCCCTATCAAGATACTTCGGCCATGCGGAAGATGTATCTTGCGTCCTTGTCCAGGGCCAGCCTTAACAATCAGAATAGCGTTCATAAGATGCCGAAGATGGGAGCTCTTGCCGAGCGTGAAGGGGGGAGGAAGTATACCTGTCCGTCATCACTGGGCAAAGCTGACAGAGTCGCGGCAGATGTTTGGCTGAGGATTCAGAGGATTCAGAGGAATCAGGCAGGATTCGGCGATGATCATCGGTGGCGAGGCACTGCAATTGTCGATACTTCTTCGCCTTGTTATTCCCCAGGGGTCGCCATAGAATCCCGCCATCTACCGCTGAAGAAGAAGAATGCTGAAAGAAGGCCTCACATTCATAAAAGAATCGCTGAGAGATTTCAGAGCGACCGGCGCCGTTCTGCCGAGTTCTCATTTTGTGGCCCGGAAAATAACCTCCAAGGCGGTAGAGGCCGTCAACGGCTCTCAACTTCGGGTGCTGGAGGTGGGGTCGGGTACCGGAAGCTTCTCTCGCCACCTCGTCGAAAGCCTGAGCGCGGGAGACGTTCTCGACCTGTGCGAAATCAATCCCAATTTTGCTGAACGTCTCCGCTCGAGATTTACCTCCAACGGGCACCATCCCAATGGGCCGCAGATACGAGTTTACGAAGATTCTGTTCTCAACCTCGAGCCTTCGGAACCCTACGATTTCATCGTCTCCGGGCTGCCCTTTAACAGTTTTGAGCCCGACTTCGTCTCTTCAGTCCTGACGAAATACACCGAAATGCTTAAGCCGGGCGGCTATCTGAGCTTCTTCGAATACTTATTCATCAGGGAGCTGACCTACCCTTTTGGCTCAAAGAACTACAGACAGCGCGTGTCGGCTGTCGCAGAAGTCATGTCCCAGTACTACAAGGATCGGAATCTCGAAAGCGAGACTGTCCTGCTGAATATCCCACCGGCGGTGGTCCACCATCTGAGCCAGCTCAACGGCAACGGAAGCTCCGGTGATTGAGCGGCGCAAGCGGAACAGAAGTCTCTACACATTTAGTTAAGTAGGCAGGAGCAATCCTGACCCCCAACAGAACAAAAAAAACGCCAGACCGAATGGTCTGGCGTCTTTTTATGCAATGAAAGTCTGTTTACGAAACCCGAATGCGCAGTGGCACATCTCTCGAGGATTTCTGGGTATAGCTTTCGTGGCAGCGAGGGCAAATACGGTTGCCCGGCCCTTCTGACATGAATTCAGTTCCGCAGCGCAGGCAATGCCTGCTGCGACGAGTGCCTCTGTTGAGGGCCTGAAGGTGGGGAGGGATATCGCTATAAGTCTTCTTGCGGCGCATAAGGTCGCTCCTATGAAAAGTATCCGGGACGGATAGGGGGGACTGCTCTCTATGCGATTTCGTCTTTGCGCTCGCCTCGTTAGGGCGGTCAGGGACGCATCTTGAAACGCTTGCTGGAGTCAATCCAAAGTGAAAAAATTTGTCAATGATCCGACGCTCCTCACAATTTGCGGGCGGGAGTATATCGGGTTCGTGAAAAATTTCACGAATAAACTCCATTGATTTTCTGCAATTTCAGAATGAGCCGTTCTTTGGGACGCAAAGCGCGACCGAAATGCATTCAAGTGTCTTTAATAAAGCGTCTTACGTCCGTCATTTTCTGGTGGAATTCAGCACGTTTGGCGTATTTAACCGAAGCATATTCGCAGACTGCGTGCATTTTTTTGTAAAGATTGTGCTTACCTTCTGGGCTGCGCATCCTCGTCAGACGACCTTTGCGCGTGCGCAGGCCAGACCTATAATCCGCCGCCTTCGCTTTCATCTCGGCCTTTATCCTCATGACACCGTTCAGGGTCGGCATTGGCAACGATATCCATCGTTTGGCAGAGGGTCTTCCCCTCTTTCTGGGCGGAGTGGAGATCGAGCATTCGAGTGGCGCTGATGCCCACTCTGATGGGGATGTCATCCTGCACGCGACAGTGGATGCGCTGCTGGGCGCGGCCGGGCTCGGGGATATCGGTGAGCTTTTTCCAGATGATGACCCGGCATACAAAGACATAGCCAGTAAAGTCTTCGTTGAACGGGCACTCGAGCTGCTCACAGAACGCGGATACTCGCTGGTAAATATCGACACAATCATTATGGCGCAGGCCCCAAAGTTGAGGCCGCACAAGCCGGCCATCCGTGAACGCATGTCCGAATTGCTTCAAATCCCCATCGAGCAGGTGAATGTAAAGGCAAAAACAGGCGAACGAATCGGCCCAATCGGCAACGAGAAGGCCATCGCCGCAGAAGTTGTCGTTCTCATTGAAAAGGTCTAACCACGAACACAAAACATCATGGCAATCCAGTTCTACAACACCCTGACGAACCAGAAGGAAGACTTCGAGTCCATCGAGCCCGGCAAGGTAAAGATGTACAACTGCGGCCCGACGGTCTACAGCTTTGCTCACATTGGCAACTTCAGAGCCTACGTTTTCGCGGACATCCTGCGGCGCTACCTCGAATACAAGGGCCTCGAGGTTGAACAGGTCATGAACATCACCGATGTCGGACACCTCACGGACGACGCGGATGAGGGTGAAGACAAGATGGTTGCGGCTGCAGGACGGGAAGGCAAAGACCCCTGGCAGATCGCTGATTTCTATTCTGACGCTTTCTTCGAGGACTCCGAGCGGCTCAAGATCCAGCGAGCCATGGTCTACCCCAAGGCCACCGACCACGTGGAGCAGATGATCCGCATGATCGAGACCCTGATGGAAAAAGGCGTGGCCTACACGTCTAACAACTGTGTGTATTACGACATCGGCCAGTTCCCCGAGTACGGTTCGCTCTCCGGCAATTCTCTCGAAGCGCTCCAGGCAGGGGCACGCATAGAAGTGAACCCAGACAAGCGGAACCCCCTCGATTTCGCGCTCTGGATCACGGACGAAAGCCATCTCATGAAGTGGGACAGCCCCTGGGGCATCGGCTACCCGGGTTGGCACATCGAATGTTCCGCCATGTCCATGAGCCACCTGGCCGAATCCATCGACATCCACACCGGCGGCGAAGACAACATATTCCCCCACCACGAATGCGAGATTGCGCAGTCCGAGGGCGCCACCGGAAAGCAGTTCGTCAAGTACTGGATGCACGCCCGCTACCTGCTGGTCGATGGCGGGAAAATGTCCAAATCCAAAGGTAATTTTTACACCCTTCGCGACCTCCTGGACAAAGGCTACGATGCGGAGGCCGTCCGATACGAGCTCCTCAGCACGCACTACCGGCAGCAGTTGAATTTCACCCTGAATGGCATCGAAGCCGCGGGCAGATCCGTCACTCGCCTCCGCGATTTCTTGCGCAGCCTCGATGACGCATCCGCTCCGGAAGACAACCCGGAGGTCAAACCCCTGACCGATAAAATGCTGGCTGATTTCGAGGCGGCAATGGATGACGACCTCAACATCTCACTCGCTCTGGCCTCCATCTTCGATTTCGTTCGCGACATCAACCGCGTTGAAATCAGCCCCGCGGACGCCTCAATAGTCCGAGACGCGATAAAGAAGATCGACCACGTCATCGCAGTGATCGCGGTCGAAGAAGAGCTCCTCGATGAAGAGATCGAACGTCTGCTGGAAGAGCGCGTCCAGGCCAGAAAAGACAAAAACTTCGCCCGCTCCGATGAGATCCGAGACTCCCTCAAAGACCAGGGCATCATCCTCGAAGACACGCCGCAGGGGACGAGGTGGAAGAGGGGATAGTTCGTGGGCCTGCATTGCCCAGAAAAATCTCTGGAGTGAATCAGTCTCCCTTCAGCACCGGCAGGAAATCCCAGCTCGCGAAATCCTCAACAAACGCGCAAACCTCCTGCACGATGGCGTTGACCAGCGATTCGCCCTTTTCGGCTGTGGCCTGTTCAGGCTGACCGAGCGCGCCTGTTGGTGATTCCCGACAAAATCGGCTGGCGAATCCGACCCGCCCCAGATTCTCGGAGCTGAAGAACGGCGTATCGATCACCGGCGGATGGCCCCGGGCCTGATCCATGTGTACCAGGTCTCCACGGAAATGAAGCATCATTGATGTCTCATACTCGGCCGCGTGAGACAGTTGCTGTGATGCCATGCCGTGCTGCTCGGCACCCATCACCGGCTTGGCTATCAGCCAATACGAGGCGATGGTGACCAGGGCCTCATCACAATCCGGACACGAATTCACCATCTCCGTTACCGCATTCCCGCCGGGAGTGAGATTGCCGCCGTGTCCGTTGAGAAAAAAGATGCGCTTGAAGCCGGCCCGCACGAAGCTGCGCAGCATGTTCTTGATCATTTCACCGTAGACCGAGTTCGTTACTGTGACCGTCCCAGGAAAATCCAGGTGATGATCGGATGCGCCAAGCCAGAGGGTCGGCGTCAATGCAATCTTGTCGCCGAGCTGTTCGTGCACCCCTTCCGCGATACCGGTTACGAGATAGGTATCCGTCAGCAGGGGCAGGTGGTGGCCGTGCTGTTCGAGCGAAGCAATAGGGCAGACAACAATGGTGTTTTCCTTGTCAACGTCTCTGATATCGATCCAGCGCTGATCTCCGTAAAGCATGTCAAGAGCTCCGATGCAGAAATATGAGGTGAGATGAAGGAGCGGATTCTGTGGTCGATGTGCTCGACTGTCAATGATGCTCCGGATTCCTTCTTAAAGACGGGATGACTGGATTCCTCTTAGCTCGTGAGTACCTTGGCCCTCTTCTGAATCCAGAGAAACCAGGCTTGTCCCAATACACCTTCCCATACGATCCCGATCGCCCCCTTGACATCATCAGCATGGGCCGGGTGGCCGTTGATTTCTACGCCGAACAGATCGGCAGCCCTCTCGAAGACGCGCAGAGCTTCCGTATGTATCTCGGTGGATGCCCGGCCAATATTTCCGTGGCTTGCGCACGGCTCGGTCTCAAGCCGGCCATGTTTTCTCATGTCGGCACAGACGATATGGGCAAGTTCCTCCGCAATACGCTCGTGCGCGAGGGAGTCGATGTCACGCTGCTCAAAGACAACCCCGACCACCTGACCGCGCTTGTCGTGCTCGGGGTCAATCCGCCCGACCGGTTTCCGCTGATTTTCTATCGGGATAACTGTGCCGATATGCAGGTCAGGCCCGAGGATGCCGATCCGGAAGTTTTCAAAAGAAGCAAAGCGTTTCTGTTTACCGGCACGTGCCTTTCGCAGCCCGCGATGAACGAGGCCACGTTGTACGCGGCAAAGCTCGCCAAAGAGGTGGGCACTGCCGTCGTGTTCGATATCGATTACCGTCCTGTCCTCTGGAAGCTCACCGATCCCGGAGACGGTGAGACCCGTTTCGCTCTTGCACCGTTTGTGACGGCAGAGATTCAAAAGGCCCTGCCGATGTGTGACCTGGTCGTCGGCACAGAAGAAGAGATCCTGATAGCAGGCGGCGGTGAAGACCTCGACGGGGCCGTGCGATCTATCCGGCAGGTAACGGACGCACCCATTGTTCAAAAACGAGGCGAAGAGGGCTGCGCGGTATTCCTCGAAGACCTGGAAAACCCGATCGAGGCCCAGCCGTTTCCGGTCGAGGTTCTGAATGTGCTGGGCGCCGGAGACGCGTTCATGGGCGGATTCCTGCGCGGCTGGCTCCGCGGCAAGGATTGGGAGACATGCGGCAAGTTCGGCAATGCCAACGGCGCACTCGTGGTATCGAGGCACGGCTGCGCGCCCGCGATGGCCTCGCTCCGTGAGATGCTGTTCTTCACTGAAAACTATCACACCAGGCCCGACGTCCTTGAATCCAAAGAGCTCGAGCTGCTGCACCGGGTGACCCATCTCGGCCATCCTGCGGCCTCGCAGAAACTCATTCTCGCATTCGACCATCGGGGCCAATTCGAGGCGTCATGCCAAGAGCATGGCAAAGACAGAGCATGCATCGTCGAATTCAAGAAAAGAGTTTTCGAAGGCTTCAAAGCCGCACTCGGACCCACAGCAGACTCCCCTGCTCCCGTTTCTTCCGACAGTGCGGCCATTCTGATCGATCCCGTTTACGGCCAAGCGATCTTGAAGCAGGCTGCGGAAGAACCATTCGATTTCGGCATACCTGTCGAGGCTACAGACGCCTTCCCCTCCGAGTGGCTTGGCTCGGGCTCGATCTACCAGCAGTTGGTCGAGACACCGTCCACAGCCTTCGTCAAGTACCTGTGGTACTATCACCCCAAGCTTCCAGATGAGATCCGGGAACACCAGATGTCACGTGTGAAAGAGCTCGACAACGCCTGCAGCGCACTGGATCGCCGTTTCATGCTCGAGCTCCTCGTGCACGATGATTTTGAAAACAACTGCGAAAACCTCGTCGCGTCCATGAACGACGTTTACGAAGCGGGCGTCTTCCCCTACTGGTGGAAGATCGGCGCACTCGAAACTCTGGCAGAATGGAAGACCGTCTGCGAAGTCATCGACAAATACGATCCCGACAGCCGCATCATCGTGCTCGGCAGCGGCGCGGAGATGGCCAGATTCACCAGTTGGTTTTCTATCGTGAAGGAGACCCACCACACAGTCGGTTTCGCAGTCGGCCGCACCATCTTCTGGCCCGCCTGGCAAAGCTACGTTTCAGGGGAGATAGAGCTCGACGCCGTGCCTGCTCTGATAACCGCAAAATATCTGGAATTGGTGAAGATCTGGCAGGAGGCATAGTGTGCGGATAAGCCTGTCATGAGATCGGCAGATGCGGTGTGCTGCACACAAGCACTGCCAGCCCTCCGGACCGGATCTTATAGGGCTCCTTCACAAACGGGCACACCAGCAAGTTCTTGCCCTTCGGATAGGCCGCTCGAAAGACCTCCAGCGCGTGTGGCTCGAAGGCATCCGGATTTATCTTGGCTTCCAACGCGTCCGCCCTTCCCCGCTTTCCGATGGCAATAAAATCGATTTCGTGCTTGTGCCTGTCTCGCCAGTGGCGCAGGTTTGAAAGAGGATATGCGGACCTCAATTCATCCAGTACCAGATTCTCCCACAGATGCCCCCTGTCACCTTCACGTATTTGCTCCCAACCGCGCACATGCGCAATCAGGCCCGTGTCGTGCACATAGGTTTTTGGCTGCCTGACGATCTCCCGATGACCGCCACCGTGAAAAGGTGGCAGCCTCAGGATCGCCTGACCAATTTCCATCGCGTCCATGTGCGACATCACCGTAGGCCGGCTCATGCCGGATTCCTTGGCTAGATTTGTCACATCCAGCAGGCCGCCGCTCCGCATGCAGAGCAGCTTCAACAGTTTCATGAATCCCGTTCGGTTTCGTACTCCAAACAGTTCCTGGATGTCCCGCGCATAAAAGCTGTCCATCCATTCTTCAAAAAAGGATGTGTCCAGGTCTTCGGCAAGCAGGAGTTCAGGGAACCCTCCGTGAAGTAATCGGCGATCAAAATCTGTCACCTCAAAATCAGTCAGACATTCTCTCCACAAAACGGGCGTCAAAGAGATGACATGTTTTCGCCCGGTGAGAGCGTCCTTGAATTTCTTCGTGGCTTCGAGAGTGGACGACCCCGTGGCCAGGATGCGCAAGGACGAATACTCATCCGCCGCAACCTTCAAGAGCAAACTGGGATCATCGAGCCGGTGTATCTCATCAAATATCAGCGTCGCCCGTTTGGGTTGTTGCTCGAAGAAGAATTCAGGATCACCCAGTTGCCGCCGCACGGATGGCAGGTCGCAATTGAGGTATTTGGCACCCTCGACCTGGTCAGCAAGACTCGTTTTACCGATTCGTCTGACTCCCGCGAGCCAGACGATGCTGCGCTTTCGCCACAAATCATGAATCTGATCCAGCCAGAAAGGTCGTTTTATCATGAAAACGTATTTTACGTTTAGCCGGCTAAATGTAAAGTATGATTTCGTCTGGTTCCGTGCAAAATGGCGGATTCGGGCCGTTTCAGCAGAGCCAACCGCACCCACATCTGCTTAACTCTTAATCCCCTCAGGCTGATGCGGTTACGATTATGTATGTGATCTTTACTTTTCATTTACATATCTACCGCCTGAAAAGCTAAGATGACCCGCCCCGGCGGAGTGGCTTTCTTCCACTCCAACAATATCCCCACACCATCCTCCCATTCTCATCCATTCTTAAATGTCCGACAAACAGACTCTCACCCCGGAAGTTCAGAAACTCCTCAACAAGGTAAAAGCTCGTGAACGGCGTCTCCGCCACATCAAGGGCTTTTTCCTTTTTCTTTTGGCCCTCTGCGCCATCACCCTTGCTGGAGCGATGTTCGATCGCTTTGTGCCGGCCACTCGTGACACGCGATGGATGGTCGCCTGGAGCGCTTACCTGCTGAGCGTTGGTTGCCTGTTCCTGCTCTGGCTCCGGCCGGCCCGCAAGACGATCTCAAATGTAGAAGCGGCGTGGCTGGTCGAGCGAGGGGTCGGCAAGCTCGACGAAAAGCTCGTCTCCACGGTCGAGCTGAGCGAGCACGAAGATGAGTTCGATTTCCTTTCGTTGCCGATGATTCGTGAGCTGGCTAAATCCACATCGGCTGAGGCAGGCAGTGTGCCCGTGGATCGGGTATCGCCGATTTCCAGAGTGAAGCAGCCTGCGATGGCCCTTGCCGGTGTTGCGATTGTATTCCTTATCATGGCGGCCATTCCGCAGATCAGGCTGCATCGGCTTTCAGCACGCTTCTGGTTTCCGAGTGTGCGCTATGGCCGCATCGGCAGTTTCCAGCTCAAGGTCAAGAGCGCGGACAATGACCGGGTTGCGATTGGTGAGGCATACAAATTTCACATCCACTCCACTTCGCCAGAGGTTGAGAGCGTGTTCCTCAACATCAATCTGGCCAATGGCGAGCAGCGGGCAAAGGAGGTCTTCAAAGGCGAAGATGGCGATTTCCGTTTCGACTTCGAAGACACCCTCGACAGCTTCACCTACCGGGCATCCGCGCATCATGTCTCGACCGATATCCTCGGCGTGACCGCTCTGCCAAGGCCCGATGTGGAAGAGTTCGTCAAGATCATCGATTGGCCTGAATACACCGGCCGCCTCACCACTCGTGAGGTCTCATCCACCGGAGACGTCGAGGCCCTCCCCGGCAGCAAAGGCAAGGTTATCATCCGTACCGCCGGCGCCGACCAGGGCTTCATCGTCATCGGCGAAGAGCGCAAAGAGCTGGTCCGCATCGAAGACAAAGGCGGGCTCAGCTTCGTTCACGAATTTGATTTTGAGCCGCACAAATACAAGCTCGAATTCGTCAGCACCGAGGGTATGCACAGCAACGACGACACCGAATATGTCGTCGCCCGGATTTCCGACGAGAGCCCGACCATCCAGCTCCTCGGCCTATCTGACAATCAGGCCCTGTTCGATGCGGGGGTCATGAAGCTCCGTTTCCGTGCCGAAGACGATTTCGGAATCGCCCAGGTCTCCGTCGTTTATTCGGTCAACGGCTCGCCTACCCGCGAGGACATCATCCGGGAAGGACTCAAAGCCGGCCAGACCACCCAGCTCGACGACACCCACGAATGGAACTTCGGTGAAATCACCACTGCCGACGCCAATCTCGATTTCAGCCTCATGGTCGTCGACCACTCCGGACGTTCCGGCCGCACGCATTCGGTATTCGTCAGCCGGCGTGACAAGCTCGTCAGCAATAAAGAAAAGTCGCTCGCCCAACGCACTCAGGACAGCTCCCAGACATCCACCCGCATCACCGCCGACCTCGCCCGACTCAAAGCGATTCAAGAAGAGCTCCGCCACGCGGACGAACGCCAGACCAGGGCACTCATCCGAGAGGAGAACATCCTGGCCAATCGCATTGCCGAGGATTTCGAGAAGCTCATCAAGACCCTCGCCTCCGCCGAAAAGACGGCCGCTGAATCGTCTCGTGAGCCCTCCCTGCGTGATCTCCGTGAAAGCGCCGAATCCATCGCTCGCAACGAGCTCCCTGAATTCGAGCTCAGCCGCGGCATCAAAAACGTGCTCGTGCAAAATCACGAGCCAGCCATTGCCGGCTACCTCCGGCAGCATGCTCGCCTGACAACAGTCGCCACCCAGCTCGAACAGGCCGCCGGTTTCCTCGATGCCCGGTTCCGAGGCGAGGCGTTCGCCAAACAGCTCAACAATCAGATCACTCGTTACGAGACCATCATCAAGGCCCGGAAAAGTGTCGATACGCCCGAAGCCCGTGAAAAACTCGACCGGCGCGGCATCGAGGCCATCCGCCGTTTGGGGCCCATCTCCACAGAGACGCACAAGTTCGCTAAGCGCGTTCCCGGCTACGGATACCTCACCCAGTTCAAGAGGCTCGACGACGAGGTCCGGAAAGTCATCGCCCAGCTCAATCGCGAACCTCAGAAGACACCCGGCACAGCTTGGCTCAATTACGCCCGAGACGTCCAGGCGTCTCGCCTGCCGCACCTGATCAAGAGCGTCACGACGCAATTCGATAAGGTAGCAGCCACCCTTGGCAAGGCTCGGCCGACACTCGATGCGGAGTTCGACAATCTCGCCAAAGGCCTCGACATGCTGAAGCGCGTCAAGGACGATCTCCGGCCGATCCAGGCACGGGTCCGCAAGCTCACGGACAGAAACGGTCTCGTCCTGCGCATGCTCAATCATCCAAACGGCGTCCAGCGCAGCGAATCCTACGACGCGCTCAAGGGCGAATTCGCCAATCGCAAAGAACTCTGGTCGGGCATCGTCGATACTGTCAATCTCAGCAAGAATCCATACACCCACCAGCAGTCCAATTTCCTCGTCTCCTACGAAGGATGGCTCTATATCCGCGAGCCCGGCGAATACACCTTCGGCCTCATCGCCGATGACTGCGCCTATCTCCGTATTGATGAGCGCGTGGCCCACGGCATCAATTCCTGCCCGCCTTACCCCCTCGAGGTGATCCCCGCGGACGAGCCCATGGAACTCGCCATCGGACGCTATCCCGTCGAGCTGCTGTTCGCCCAGGGCATCGGCGCGGCGGTCATATCGCTCCATTGGAAAAAGCCGGGTACTGACGAATTCACCCTCATGCCGGCAGACGCATTCACCCCGAAGGGCCGTGAGCACAAAGAAAACACACCTGCACAGCAGTTCGCACGCAAACTCCTCGACGCACACCTCAAAGCCGTCACCCTCAAGAAGACCGAGCTCCAGCAAAAGCTCTCACTCATCGCCGAGTCCTTCGACCGCGAATCACGCAAACTCAAACTCGAAAACGAATCCCTCATCCAGCCCCGCGCTGACCTTATCATGATGTCCGGCGTCCTGGGTTCCATTCGCCATCTGCTCGACGATCGGAAAGACCAGGCCCAGCCTTCCGTCACCACTCCCACAGCCTCACTGGATTCTGTCGCCGACGCCGAGCCCATGCTCAGACTCCAGCGCGACCTCGAGCGAATTCTCCTCACGGTCGACAACGGTCTTCGCCTTGCCACCCAGTACACGCATGACAAGCGCATCCCTCGCGCCGAGCGCCATCGTGAGATGGCCCGTCTCCACGCTCGCCTCACCATGGCAAAGAGTTTCTTTGCCGAAATCCAGAAACTCCCGCACTGGGACAACACCACCCGCAACAGCCTCAGACAGATTACCAGTCAGCTCGGCACCAGCGCCAGAAACAGCCGCGAATACCAGAAGGGAGGCGATTCCCAGGAGGCCAAAAAGCTCGCTTCGCTCTCCGACAGCCTGCAGCGAATCAAGACCGAAGGCACAAAAATCCGCGACGACCTCACCGTCAAGAATCTCCCCTATCGTGACCGTCTGGCTGAGCTCCTGCCCGTCGCTTCTCAGCAGGTCTACTCCAGTGCGAACGAGCTCACAGAGGCCGACAAGCCCATCCACTCCGCACGCAACAAGAAGGCCACCCAGGACCTCGCGTACGGCATCCTCGAAGACGCGCCCGAGGCCATGAAACGCATGATCGCGGCCGAACGAGAGCTGGAAAACATCTCCACCCGCCTCCGGGCCGACGCACTCGGTGAGATTTCTCGCAAAGTACCGGACATCGAAAAAGCTTCCATCAATGCCTCTGCCGCGCTCGCCCTCGACAAGGTCCGCAAAGGCGACCTAGATCGCACCATGAACAGCCTCGACGCCGCGTTCGCCACCGCAAGCATCGCCACCGGAGAGAGCACTGACGAGGACAAAAGGATGGACACCCTCCTCGCAAATACCCTCAAGGGCGACGAGAAAACACGCCGCAAGCTCCGTCAGATCGCCGACCTCCTCGAACAAATCGAAAAGGGCATGCGCGGCGAAGTCAGCAACAAAGATTTCATCGCCGCCCGCAACCAGCTCCACCAGCTTGCCGGGGACCAGGGCCGTTCATTCCAGCGCCTCACTGACGCCATGCGCGCCCGGCAGGATCTCGACCGGCTCGGCGCCGACCTCCAGGAGGCCAACACCAAGGGCGGCCAGGATCGCCTCAAGCACCTCGCCATGGCCGCCGGCGAATCCGACAAGCTCAAACAGGAACTCGCCCGGCGTACCCCCGGCAGTGAGCTTATGAAAGATGAGCTCAAGAATCGCGCCCTCCGCAAGCTCGAAGAAGACAGCGCAAAACTCGCCCAGCTTCGTAAAGACACGGATGAGCGCAGACGCGACGAAGCCGAAGCTGATCTCATTCAGCCCTATAAGCCGCTCATGGAAAAACTCGGCCTCGATGAAGACGAAAAGTTTGCACAGCAACCCGCCGCCAAGAAGCTCAAGACCATCAGCAAAGAGCTCAAGAAGCTCGATACCGACGACATCGAGCTGCCCAACGAGCTCGCACGCGTCGCGGTCTCTGACGTCACTACCGAGCTCGACCGTAAGCTGCCGATTGAACGCATCCGCAAGACCGCCGAATCCGCTGACAAGCTCGCCTCCCGCGCCGCCGGCCTCGACAAAAAGGAGGAGGACTTCGATGCCTCCAAATCTTCCCTCCAGGCATCCACAACGAAGGCACAGAAACAGGCCCTGTCCGAAAACGAAAAGCTCGCCCAGCAGCTCAGCAAAGCCATGGGCTCTGAGCTCGAAAACGACGAACGCACCCAGGCCCTCTCCGACCTCAACAACATCCAGCGCCCCTTGCGCGAAGAAGGCACGGACGACCTTCAGACAGCCTCGGCCGCCCGCCAGGCAGCCGCCATGTATCGCCAGGCAGCCCAGAGCCTCGAACCGCTCGTTGAGAAGTCAGACAAAGAAAACCAGCCCGGTATGCAGGCCATGCACGAGGCCCTGAAAGAGGAAGCCAGCCGCCTTGAAGCAAACGCCAAAGAACTCACCGCTGACTCCAACGAGCTCCGGCAGGCCCAAAACGAGATCAATGCGGAGCGCCAGCAGGTCGCCCGGCAGACCGAGCAGGCCCGCCGCCAGGCCGAGTCCGTCGCCGGCGCCATCGAGGATCGCGACGCCGACATCCGCACCCAACCCGTCCGTGCCCTCGCCGATCAGATGGAGGAAGCCGCGGCTGACCGAGGCCGGAGCGCCCTGCCCGAGGTGCAGCCCCTCGCCTCCAATCTTCGGGACCGCCTCAACGAAATCGCGGACCAGGCCGAGCAGCCCGATGCCCCGCAGGAAGCCCTCGCCATGCTTCAGAAACCCATCGAAACTCTCACCGAAGCCATCCAGCCAGAGGCCGGCGAAGAGCAGGCCCAGCCGCAGACAGCCGCGGCATCCCGCGAAGTCCGCGAGGCCCTCCGCCCCGTCAGCCAGGAGCTCGCCCAGGTCGAGTCAGCCTCCGATGCCATAAAACGCACCGCGGCAGCCCGCGAGATGGAGGAGCTCGCACTCGAAGACCTCCAGGACCAGCGGCAGGCCAATCTGGACAACCTTTCATCGCGGCTCGGGCAGGCCCGAAGCAACCTTGCCCGCGGCGTCGACCCCAACACCGGCCGCCGCCTCCAGGAAGCCATCGACAACGCCCGCGAGGCCATCGACGAGAACCCAGAAACACCGCAAGAAGTCCAGGCCCTCCAGAACCAACTCAATCAGCTCGCGCAGCAGCTCGCCACCGCCCCGAGCCTTGACCCTGACATCCAGCGCGAACAGTCCCGCCTCGCCACCGAAATCCGCGCCGAGACCGCCCAGCTTGCCCAGCGCCAACAGCAAATGGCCGCCAAAGAATCCGCCATGGCGAAGCGTGAAAAAGAAGAGGCCAAACAAGCCGAGCACCTCGAAAAACAGACCGAAGAGCTCGCCACTGCCACAGAAAAAATCGCCGACCACGTCGAGCAGAAAGTCGCTAACAAAAAAACAGAAGAGTCTTTCCCCAAACTGGCCGAGGCCCGCCGTAAAGTCCGAGAGCTCCAACCCCACGTAGATGAAATAAACGAACTCGCCGAAGAAGTAGCAGAAGCCTTGGATGAGACCGGCCGAGAGAGAGCCGACCAGCCCGAGCAAGAGTCAGCCACTCTCGAGAACATCACAGCCTTGGACAACGAGCTTACTGACCTCCGCGCCCTCGTAGAGGGCCAGGATCTCGATCCCGACAACACCGACCCAGATCCCGATCAGGAGCTCGGCCTCTGGCAGCTCCGGGATCAGGCCGAAGAAATAAAGCTCTTCACCGCGCAGCTCCTCGAAAAAGAAGAAGGCGTCCTGAGCGGCAAACAAAAGCTCGAACGAGCCATCCAAATCCAGCGCGAGCTTTCCATCAATCGCGTCAACGAAGCCATCCGCGAATTCGGACAGGCCATCGCATACATCGCAGAAGAGCCCACAAAAGCCAAGGCCCGCAAGCTCGTCACCGCCGCCGTCACCGACCTCAAAAAGGCCCCCATAGACGAGACCTTCTTTCAGACCAGCCCGGACCGCATCGAAAAGCTCTCCCAATCCCTCGATTCCGCAACCACCAAAACCAAGGCAGCAGCCACCAAGCTCGAAACCGCCAGGGCGGCGCTCACCCGCAAGATCAAAAGGGAGCGCGAAGTTGCATCAGACATCCGCCAGCAGCGCAGAGCCATCATCGAGTTCGATCGCCACCGCCGCGAAGCTACAGCCCTTCTCAAAAGACAGGCTGCCACCTTGCGGACCAAAGCCACCGAGATCCTCACCAGAGAGCACCTCAATAATGCATTTCTCATGCCTATCCCCGACCTCTCCACCAGACTCGAAAAGGCTGCAAGCGATTCAGTCAAAGAGGCAGACGCCGGCCGCAGCGCAGAGGTGCAGGTAAAAAGCTCCGGACGCTACGCCGCCACCATCTCCGACCGCATTGTCCGCTACTTTGGACTCGACCCCGATAAGGCCCAAAGCCCGCAGCAGCTCCTGGCCGGACAGTCCGAACGCCAGCTCACCCCAGAGCAGACACAGGCATTAAAGGCCGTCGAACAGCAGGCAGGCGAGGTCGAGAAGGCAATGGAAAACATGCTCGAAGCCGAAGACGCTGTTGCCGATGCTGCCATGGCCCTCGAAGACGCGGCCCAGGAGCGAGCCGCCCTCGCCGAACAGGCCCAGGAAAACGCCTTGGCCGAAGCGGAGCAGCTCCTTCGCACTATCGACGCCGGCCAGACGGAAAAAGCCATCGAGCAGCAAGCCGACGCCCTCGCCAAAGCCGCCGAGGCCGCCGAAAAAGACCCCACACCGGAAAAAACCAAAGCCCTCGCCGAAGAACTCGAGAAGCTTCGCAAGCAGGTCACTGACCTCAAACCAGCCGACCCAATGGAAGCCCAGGCCCGCCAGCAGGCATTAGAAGTCCTGAAAGGCATCGCAGAGGAGCTCGCCGAAACCGAGCAAGAAGCCGCCCAGGAACAGGCCGCCCTCGCCAAAGCCGAAGAGGCCCGCAAGGCCGCGGCCGCAAAGCTCGCCGAAGAAAGTGCCCAGCTCGAAGAAGCCACCACCGAAGACCCCGTAGTGGCCGCGCTCACCCCCGAGGCGGAGGCGCACGCAGCACAAGGACGAGGCCAGCCAGAGCCATCCGCCGCGGAGCGCAGCGGAGCAAGGCCAGACGAAGCCACCCCCCTCACAGACCCCGCCGCCACCATCCAGCAAGAATCCGCCGAAGCCAGCACCCAGGCCCAGCAAAACCAGCCCTCCACAGAAGAGCTCCAGCAAATTGAAGAGGCCCTGGAAGATGTTGCCGCCGCGCTCGCCCAGGCCCGCGGCGAGTCACCTGAGCCCACTGAGCAGGTCTCCATCACCCCCATCCAGGAGCGCGCCGAAGAGCTCGCCGAAGCCGTGGACGCCTTCCAGGCCGCCGAAGCCCAGGCCGAACGCGCCGAAGCCCAGGCCGCGAGAGAGGCAGCAGAGCAGATGGCAAACGCCCAGGCCGAGATGGCTCGTCTGAAAGACGAAGTCAACGAAGCCCTCAAACAGATCCCTGACGCAGGCCAACGCCAGGCAACCGAGCGGCAGTGGCAGGCCGCCCAGCTCGGCGCCGCCCCTGCCGAAGAAGAAACCGCCGCTCTCGCCCAGGCAGCGCGGCAGCTCGAGGCCATTGCCGAAGCCGTCGACCGCGCCGCACCCCCGTCAGCCGAAGCCCGCGAGGACCAAGCCGAGCTGTCCAAAGACTTGCGCGAGGCCGCCGAAGAAATATCTGAAGCCGCTGCAGAGGTCGCCCAGAACGAAGCCCTCGCCGCACGAGCCAGCGAGCAGGCCCTCGAAGCCGGCCGCGAAGCCATGCGGGCAGCAGAAGACCTCGCAGCAGAAGTAGAGCAGGCACGCGGCGAAGAGATGCAGGATTCCCCATACCTCAGCCGCGTCCCCGAGCTAGCCGCTGAAATGTCCGAGCTTGCAGAATCCGCCCAATCCCGCGCCCAGAACGAGCTGAGCCCCGAAGCCGAGCTCAACAACCTCGAGCGCCGCAACAATGATCTCCAGGAACGCCTCGCCCAATACTCCCCCGAGCAGCTCGCACAGAGGCAGGAGGAATTGAGGAATGAAGAATTGAGAAATCAGGATTCGGAGCAGCCTCAACTCGCGACAGCAGACCCCGGCCAAGAGGCCCGCAGCCTCCAATCAGAGCCCGGCCAAGACGAGCGCGGCGCCCAGGCAGCAGACCCCGGCCAAGACGAGCGCAGCGCCCAGACACCAGAGCCCGGACGAGACGAGCGCAGCGAGCTCGAGTCCCCCATGCAGCAACCACTCAGCAACGAGCCCGCACCCCCAGCCGACGCGGAGCGCAGCGGAGCGAGGCCCTCAGCCCCCCTTAGCGAAGCCGCCGCCCAGTTAGCCGCCGAGGCAGCCCAGCTCCAGGAAGCCGAAGAAGCCGTCCGCGAAATGCAATCCGCCGTAGAGGCCGCTCAGGTCCTGGCCAATCGTGACGTCCAGGACGATCTCCGCGACCTCGCCCGCCAGGCCGAGCGCGCCCAGGACCACCTCGCCGAGGGCGAAGCAAGGACAGAAGCCCAGCAGGCCCTCCAGGAGCTCCGCCAGGCAGAGCAGGCCCTCCGCCGCAACCAAAATCCCGAGGCCGCGCTCGACCAGGCCCGCCAGGCCCTCGAAGAATTCGCAGAGTCAGCAGCCGAAGCCGCTCTCGAAAACGATCGCCACGACGCCGAACGCGATAACGCAGTCGACGCCGCCGAGGCTTGGGCCGACGAGCTCGCAGAAGACGCGCAGGAGCGCCAGGCAGCGCAAAACGAAATCGGCCAGGCCCACCAGGCGGAGCAGGCCCAGGCTGCCGAACTCGCCGAAGACGCCGCCGAGCTCGGCCAGGCCCTCCAGCAGTCCGCGCCCGCCGATGAGCGTATGCCACTCCTTGGCCGCCAGCTCCAGCAAGACGCCGCCGCCCTCCAGGAAGCCATGCAGGAAGGCACACCCGAAGAGCGCCGTGAAGCCATCGACGACCTCCGCCGCCACGCGGAAATGGCCGGCGAGCAGCTCGCCCAGAACGCACGCGACCAGGAACAGGGCCAGGAAGACCTCGCCCTCGCCGACCAGGTCGGCAACGAGCTCCAGCGACAGATACCCGAGTCTCCTGAGGCCCAGGCCCAGGAAGCCCTCGGCAACGAAATCATGCAGGACAATCCCCTCGCTGACACACCCGAAGGCCAGGCCGTGCAGGAGAATCTCCAGCAGCCGCAGGCACTCACTCCCGAGCAGGTGCGGGAGCAGGCCCGGCAGCTCGCCGAAGCCCAGCCGCAAGACATGAACGCCGAGCGTGGCCTCAACCAGGTCCAGGCCGACGCCCTCCGCCAGCCCGAACAGGCCGCCCAAAACCTCGAGGCTGCCCGGGCCGCTGCCGAAGACCAGCTCGACCGAGCAGCAGAGCTCGCACAGGGAGAGCCGCAGGAGCAGTTCGAGCAGGCCGCCCGAAATCAGGAAGCAGCCGAAGGTGCCCAGACTCCGGAGAGATTCCAGAACCCGAGGGACGAGCTCACCCAGCCCGAAGAGCTCGCCCTCCAGCATCAGGCCCAGGAGGATCGCCAGGCCCTTGTCGAAGACGCCCTTGAAGAACTCGAAGAAACTCGAAGCCGCGCCCGGCGCATGCTCGATGAGCTCGACAAAGACAACGTCCCCGAAGACGCCGACAAACTCGACGACCAGCTCGATCGCGTCGAAGCCATGCGCGACGCACTGGGCGAGACCGAGCACCAAGCCAACCGCCTCATGGAAGACCAGGTCGAGCCCGCCCTGGAGCGTGCCGAAGAGGGCCAGGCCAACGCCCCAGAGCAAGCCGAAGAAGCCCTTCGAAATCTGGAGCGCGAGCTCGCCGACTACCAGCAGGATCTCCAGCAAGAGGCCAGCCGCCTCGCCGAAGCCGAAGAGCTCCGCGAAGCCACGGAAAACCTCGAAGAGGCCGTCGAGCAGCTCGCCGAACAGCGTGAAGCCCTTGCTGACAGCCAGCAGGCCCAGCAGGCCCTCGACCTCGCCGAACGGGCCGCCGAAGCCGCCGGGGATGCCCAGCAGGAGCGCGCCGAGCAACTCGTCGAAGACATGCAGGATGCCCTCCCCCGGGAGCAGGCCGGCCAGCTCGACCAGCTCGCCCAGGCCCTTGGCGAAGGCGACGAAGAAATGCAGCAGCAGCTCCAGCGACAGGCCGAAGCCCTCCGCAACAACGAGCAGCTCCAGCAACAGGCCGAGGCCCTCCAGCAGGCGGCCGAGCAGGCCCGCGAACAGGCACGTGAGCTCGCACAGCAGCTCCAGCAAAACCAGACCCCCGCCGCACAGGAAGCCGCCGAAGATCTTGCCCAGCTTCAGAATGAGCTCCGCCAAGACGATATCGAAGGCGCCCAGGCAGCCGCCGAACAGGCCGCCGAAGCCGCCGAACAGCTCGGCCCCAACCCGCAGCCCGCGCCTTTAAATGAAGAAGCCTTCGATGCCGCGGCCATGGCCGAAGCACTCGAAAATCAGGAGGCCCTCAACCAGGCCCGGCAGGGCGAATACCAGCAGGCCGAAGAGAGCATGCGAGAGCTCGCCCAGCAACTCCCCGAAGGCCAGGCCAGACAACTCGCAGAAGAGTCTGCCGAGCAATTTGCCGAAGCCGCACAGCAGCAGCTCGAAGACCTCCCCAATCGTCTCGCCAACGCGGTCCAGCAGGCCGAGCAGGCCGCCCCCAATCTTCCCGAGCCGGCCCGTGAAGCCCTGGAGGACGCCACCCAGGCCGCCCGCAGCGGAGAGCTCCAGCGCGCCGCCGAAGAGCTCGCTCAGGTACCCGAAGCCCAGCAGCAACAGGCCCCCGTCCGCAACCTCGCCAACGAGCTCAACCGAGCTGCCGAACAACAGCAGGAAGAGGTCGCACAGCTCACCCCGCAGGCCCGGAACGCACTCGAAGACATCCAGCAGCTCCAGCAGAACGCAGACACCGTCCCCCTCGCAGACCTGGGCCAGGCAGAAGAAGCCGTCCGCGACGAAGACTTCGAGGCCGCGGCCGAGGCCATGACCCGGGCCGCCATGGGCCTCCCCGAACAGCAGCAGGAACAGGCCCTCGCCCTTGCCGACCAACTCCAGCAGCCTGAAATGGCCAGCCAGGAGAATGCGGGCCAGCAGCCGGCGGCCGATGACCCGCTCCAGCGTGCCCAGGAAGCCGCCCGCGAAAACGATCTTGCCCAGGCCGCCCGCGAAGCTGCCCAAAGCCCCTTCGGCCAGGAAGCCGCCGAGCAATTCGCTCAGGCCAGCCAGCAGGCCCAGGAAGCCGTACAGGAGGCAGTGGAGCAGGCCGTAGAGGAAGAGGAATACGCCCAGCGCCGCGCCTTGACCAACGCTGCCCAGGAAGCCCTGCAAGGAGATCTGAGCCAGGCCCGCCAACAGGCAAACCGCGCGGGCGAACAGGGCGAGCAGGTGGCCGAAGAACTTGCCGAAGCCATGCAATCGGCACGCGAAGCAGAGCAGGCCCTCCAGGAAGGCATCCAGGCGGCCGAAGAATTTGCCAGCGAACAGGCCGCCCTCGAAAGCGCCCACCGGGCCGCCGAAGGCAACAACTTCGAACAGGCCGCCGAACACGCCGAAGAGAGCGGCCAGGCCCCCGAAGCCGCGGCCGGCTTCGAGCAGGCCGAACAGCAGACCGACCAGGGCATCGCCAACGCCCTGGAGCAGGCCACCGAAGCCGAGCAAGGCTCTCCCGAGCAGCAGGCCCTCACCCAGGCCGCTCAATCCGCCATGGCCGACGACCTCGAGGCCGCCATCGAACAAGCCCAGCAAGCCGGCGAAGCCGGCCAGCAGGCCGCCCAGGATTTCCAGGCCGCCCAGCAGGCTGGCGAGCAGGCAGCGGAGCAGCTTGTAGAGGCAATGGAAGAAAGGAATCAGGATCCAGGAATCAGGAATCAGGAGCCACCGTCTGCCGAGCAGCAGCAAGGCTCCGAGCAGGGCCAGCAGCCCGGCCAGCCCCAAAGCTCCGAGCAGGGCCAGCAGCCGCAGCAAGGCTCCGAGCAGGGCCAGCAGCCGGGCCAGCAGCCCGGCCAGCCGCAGACAGCTCAGGGCGAGCAGCCGCAGCCCGGCCAGCCGCAAGGCTCCGAGCAGGGCCAGCCCCAAGGCTCCGAGCAGGGCCAGCAGCCCGGCCAGCCGCAGACAGCTCAGGGCGAGCAGCCGCAGCCTGGCCAGCCCCAAGGCTCCGAGCAGGGCCAGCCGCAAGGCTCTGAGCAGGGCCAGCAGCCCGGTCAGCCTCAGACAGCCCAGGGACAGCAGCCCGGCTCCGAGCAGGGCCAGCCCGGCCAGCCACAGACAGCCCAGGGTCAGCAGCAGGGCCAGCCCCAGAACTCCGAGCAAGGCCAGCAATCGAGCCAGTCCCGGCAAAGCCAGCAGGCCCAAGCCCAATCTCAGAATCCCAGCGAGTCGAGCGCAGCGAGACAAGCGCCCAGTCAGCCACAAAGTGCACAAGCCCAGCCACTCCAGAACGCCCGGCAGGCCGCCCAACAGGGAGATTTCGCCGAAGCCGCCCAGCAGGCCGGGCGGGTCCCCGAAGGCCAGCCAGCAGCCCAGCGCTTCGAACAGGCCGAGGATGATCTCCAGGACGCCCTCCACAACGCCCTGGATCGCCTCGCCTTCGAGCAGGACGCTGAGAATCGAGAAGCCCTCGGCGAAGCCATCCGGTCCGGGCTCCAGGGCGAGATCGGCGAAGCTATCGAGCAGGCCCAGCAGGCCGGCGAAGGTGCTCGGGAGCCCACCCAGAATCTCCAGGCCGCCCAACAGGCCGGGGAGCAGGGACAGCAGGAGCTGGAGGAAGCCATGCAAATCCTTGGGTTTGAGGTAGGCGAAAACGGCCAGCAGCAGCCCCTCGCATTAGCGCCCTCGCCACAGGGGACGATGCCCCTTGGAAATGAGCAAGGCCAGCAGCCTGGCCAGCAAAGCGGACAGCCTGGACAACAGAGCCAGCAATCTGGTCAGCAAAGCCAGCAAGGTCAGCAGCCCGGCCAACAGGGCCAGCAAAGTCAGCAGTCCGGCCAGCAAAGCCAGCAATCCGGCCAACAAGGCCAGCAATCCGGCCAGCAGTCTGGTCAGCAATCCG